>ENA-OQVM01000270-OQVM01000270.1-marine-metagenome-genome-assembly--contig:-NODE-270-length-85637-cov-43.180026_pt1 | contig 85637 bp, 71 predicted proteins | sample MGYA00237776_ERZ505498 | MGnify/ENA primary metagenome ERZ505498 (study PRJEB26159, sample SAMN06265151) | marine metagenome | isolation source: Helgoland LTER site | place: Germany:Helgoland, sampling... | reverse complement strand
ATTGCAGAAAATCTTGGCATCACCGTGGTTTATGTGACTCATGACCAGACAGAAGCATTAACTATGTCGGATCGAGTCGCAGTATTCAATGATGGGCGGATTCAGCAATTGGCACCACCAGCAGAATTATATGAATCTCCTGAAAATAGTTTTGTGGCGCAATTTATTGGCGAGAACAACACACTAGAAGGCGTGGTTAAAGAGATGTCGAATGGTTTGGCTCTAGTTCAGCTGAATGATGGCAACGTCATCGAATGTAACCCTGTCAATGTCACCAAAGCTGGTGAGAAGACGCGGGTGTCAATCCGACCTGAACGAGTTGAATTAGACAAAGCCCGAATGCGCCCTGGTGCACATAGGCTCAGGGCAGAAGTGCTCGAATTCATTTATATGGGTGACATGTTCCGTACCCGCCTGCAAGTCGCTGGCAATGACAATTTTATTGTTAAAACACGCAACGCGCCGGATCAAGTTCGGCTAGAACCTGGTGCCCAGATTGATATTGGCTGGCTACCATCAGATTGCCGAGCTCTAGACGCGTAAATCTAAAATTACTAAGTACGTCCCATAAGGGACGTAGCTTATATAAGAATCTTTTGTTCTGTCCGTAACCTAGATTCTACTAATAAAAAACGGGCTACTTTGGGAGTATGAAATGAAATTCACTAAAACAGTTCTAGTGACGGTGGCTCTATCGCTACCTGCTGGATTGGCACTTGCAGGCTCGCATGAGGAAATGACTATCGTTTCTTGGGGCGGAGCCTATTCTAAATCACAACTAAAAGCTTACCATGAGCCCTATTCGGCAAAAACTGGCGTCACTATTATTAATGACGAGAGTTCTGGCACCGCAGTAGCAAAATTGCGTGCTATGAACGAAGCTGGCAACCTAACTTGGGATCTAGTTGATGTTGAAGCTGGTCCGGCGATGCAGCTTTGCGACGAAGGTCTTGCAATGGAGATCGATCATGATTCCATGCTAGCCTCTGCGCCAGATGGTACCTCTGCTTCAGACGATTTTGGTTCTTTTATCGTGTCGCCTTGCTTTATCCCACAGATTGTTTATTCCTATACTGTAGGTTTCCGCAATGACATGGTTGGAAGTACCCCACCAACTAGTATCTGTGCAATCTTTGATACAAAAGCTTATCCTGGCAAACGTTCATTGAAGAAAGGCGCGCTTTCCAACATGGAATGGGCCCTTTTGTGTGATGGTGTTGCCAAGGCAGATATCTATTCTACTTTAGAAACAGAAGCTGGTCAGGATCAAGCTCTTGCGAAACTTGATACCATCAAAGATGATGTGATCTGGTGGTCTGCAGGTGCTGACACGCCGCAATTATTAGCTGATGGTGAAGTCGTTATGGGTTCAACTTTTAATGGCCGTTTATTTGCTTTGATCGAAGAAGACAAGCAACCTGTTTCAATGCTTTGGGACGCACAGATTTATGACCTTGACGGCTGGATTATTCCAACTGGTCTTAGCCCTGAGCGTGAAGCACGAGCTTTGGACTATGTAAAGTTTGCAACCGACACGCAGCGTCTTGCAGATCAGTCTAAATGGATTAGTTATGGACCAACCCGCGCGTCTTCAGCTCCCTTGGTTGATAAGCATGCAGAGTTGGGTATTGCCATGGCACCTCATATGCCGACTGATCCTGCCAACTCGAAAAATACGTTCCTCATGAACTATGCTTTCTGGGCAGATTATAAGGACGATATTGAGTCGAAGTTTCAAGCTTGGCTTGCAAAGTAAGACAATCTAAAATGTAAAAAGGGCCTTGGTTGGCCCTTTTTTTTAATCAGACAATTCAAAATGCAAAAGAGCTACGATTGGCCCTTTTGCATTTTAAATTAGTTGGCTTTATAGAACTCTGAGCTAGTGATGGGAACGACATGATTGATAATAACGCAACCGGCGCTTTGATGACCGTGGATGGAAAACCACTTAAGCAAAGTTTGGCTTCGGCATTAAAGCGGCAAAAAATTCGGGCGCTGCTCCTGATATCACCACTACTCATCTTTGTTTTAATTACATTTCTTTTCCCGATAGGATCTATGCTCTTTCGCTCGGTAGAAAACAACATTGTAGTGGAAATATTACCAGAGACTGTGGCCGCCCTAGCGACTTGGAATGGGAAATCGGGTGAACTGCCAAATGAATCTGTTTATGCAGCTTTTGCTGGAGACATTCAGCGCGCAGCAAAAAACAAAAGCCACACAAGGGTTGGGCTTCGATTGAATTATGAAAAATCTGGTAGTGCTTCCCTCTTCAAGAAAACTGCGCGACAAGCAAAAAAGTGGGATCTTGAGGCTGACGCGCCATTTAAAGAAAAATTGATAGCCGTGCATAAAAGCTGGGGCGAGGTTGAGATATGGCAAACACTTAAAACACATAGTTCAACTTATACTGCTGGCTATTTTTTTAATGCAGTGGATATGCGTAAAACCCTACATGGCCCAGAATTTCAGCCTGAAAATAAGCAGATTTTGATTAAACTGTTTCAACGTACACTGATTATGTCTCTGATGATTACGGTGGCCTGTATTTTATTGGGGTATCCAGTGGCGTGGTTGCTTGCTAATCTGCCCAGAAGTCAATCCAACTTGTTAATGATTCTCGTCCTATTACCATTCTGGACCTCTTTGCTGGTAAGAACCTCAGCATGGAAAGTCATGCTGCAGCAGCAAGGAGTGATCAACGACCTTTTTGTTGCGCTAGGAATAATTGAAGAATCAGGTAGGTTAGTGATGATCAACAATCAGTTTGGTACCATCATTGCGATGACGCATATTTTGTTGCCGTTTATGATCCTGCCCATGTATTCAGTGATGCAAACAATACAACCAACCTACCTACAAGCAGCAAAATCTCTTGGTGCAACTAATTGGACAGCATTTTGGAGAGTTTACTTTCCACAATCAGTGCCTGGAATTGGGGCTGGATCTATCTTAGTTTTCATACTATCGATCGGCTACTATATTACGCCAGAAATTGTTGGTGGTAACAAAGGCGTCTTTATTTCTAACAGAATTGCCTACCATATTTTCCAATCAATGAATTGGGGACTCGCTGCAGCACTTGGAGCCATTTTACTTGCGGTAGTGTTAATACTCTACTGGGCTTATGACAAAATTGTTGGCATCGATAACGTAAAGTTGGGGGGCTAAGATTATGGATAATTTTTCTCAAGGTGCAAGACAGCCAATGTCTTTTGTATTATCAGTCATGGGGCTGATGGGGGCCTTTATTGGTCTATTTGTTGGTCCAGCATTTGGATCTGCTCTAATTGGGATGGTTTTCGGTGCAGTAATCTTAGTAGTGCTCAGTTATGTTATTACTGTTACTGAATATCTTAAGCCAAAATCTGTGCGCTTGCTTTTGCCTGTACTTTTGGCTGCCTTAGGTTTTTTATTCTTGGGCCTGGTTGGCAGCATTTTTGGAGCACTAACTGGGTGGTTTTTAGGGTGGTTTTTTTACTGGATTTATGAAGGTGGTTATCGCGTCAAATTGCACTCTTATTTAACCTCAAATCAGGTACTATGGCACTACAGCTTTAGGGTGATTTGTGGGCTAATCTTTATATTTTTGATTACGCCTATTCTCGTTGTGATGCCCCTGTCTTTCAATGCGCAGAATTACTTCACCTTTACTACTGAAATGCTGCAATTTGATCCCGCAGGTTATTCTCTCAAGCACTATCAAGATTTCTTCAATAATGATGAGTGGCAACGCTCGTTCTGGAACTCATTAATTATTGCGCCAATTGCGACAATTATCTCTGTTTCTCTAGGAACACTGGCAGCGATTGGACTAAGTCAAAGTCATGTGCCCGCCAAGCGTGCCATTATGGCGATTTTGATTTCGCCTATGATTGTGCCCCTCATTATTTCAGCAACCGGTATGTTTTTCTTTTACTCTTCTATGGGTAATTTTATGGAAGATACTTTGGGCATGGACAAGAATTTTGTTGGTTACGTCAAGGTTGTGTTAGCACATGCCGTTTTAGGAATTCCATTTGTCATTATTACAGTGACGGCAACCCTTGTCGGTTTTGACTCCTCGTTGACCCGTGCAGCAGCCAATATGGGTGCAAACCCAGTAACCACGTTTTTCCGCGTGCAGATGCCGCTGATCTTTCCAGGTGTTGTGTCTGGTGGTCTCTTCGCCTTTATAACGTCCTTTGACGAAGTTGTCGTGGTAATGTTCATTGGGTCTGCCAGTCAAAAGACGCTTCCGTGGCAGATGTTCATAGGTCTGCGTGAACAAATCAGTCCAACTATTCTCGCAGTGGCAACCATCCTTGTCTGTATTTCAGTCGCCTTGTTGATGACCCTTGAATTGTTGCGGCGGCGCTCGGAACGGTTGCGGGGGATAACTCCAGGCTAGCGCGCCTTTCTGGGTCATACCTATAGCTCAACCTTTGATTTTTTGTGATTGGCTGACGCCATTTGGTGTCAGCATTCAAAGGTCAAATCGAACTGGGTTACATGGATGAGGGTCACCGCTGATTATGTTACTCTGCTGACATACTCCTTGCATCCGTTCAGCACCAACAAACAGTCATGTACCACCCAATCCCCAATAATATCTATAAACCCATATGTAATTTAAATTCTTGCGTAAATTTTACCTACGCTCTTTGCAGTGGTAAGCATAATGGTGGTCATATATGCCGTGTTATTGACAGAGCTCAAAATATTGCAACGCCATACTGAAAAACGTCTTTGCATTTATCCAGGTTAAGATATACGCTCTGAAAAAGGTTACTATGGCCCATTTTCTGGGAGTCTTAACATTATAGGCGCGTGTAACAGGGATCCTTTTCTGCAGACGTTCAGTCTGATGGGCTGTAGATCGAAGATGCTGATCTCTCAAATCTATCTGATGATCAAAAATTAATGTAGCGTCTAATAAAATTACCCATTAATATTATGCACCTTTAGCTCTTTCAGAGTTTAATGTGCACCATCAACGCAACCTTATTCGTATGTAGCTTGTTAGTAAAAACCATTGAAAAGGTATAGTTATGAAAAAATTCAACCAACCCATCGGTGGAAACGATATGCCTCGTTTTGGAGGTATTGCTACCATGATGCGATTACCCCACGTACCTAACGCAAAGGATCTTGATGTTGCTTTTGTTGGCGTCCCCTTCGACATTGGCACATCAAACCGTTCAGGAGCCAGATTTGGGCCGAGACAAATTCGCAGTGAATCCTGTTTAATTCGACCCTACAACATGGCGACTCGCGCTGCACCGTTTGATTCATTACAAGTCGCTGATATTGGTGACGTTGCCATTAATACTTTCAATATCGACAAGTCGATGGCCATTATTGAATCGGCCTACGATGATATTCTTGCACAGCATTGCAAACCACTCACGATGGGAGGTGATCATACGATTGCCCTACCAATTCTGCGCTCGATTGCCAAAAAATATGGGCCTGTAGGAATCGTCCATGTCGATGCCCATGCCGATATCAATGATACAATGTTTGGAGAGCGTATAGCGCACGGTACTCCATTTCGCCGCGCCATTGAAGAAAAACTAGTCGATCCCAAACGAATGGTACAAATTGGCCTTCGTGCGACCGGATATGCAGCAGACGACTTTGATTGGCCCCGCGAGCAGGGCGTGCGGGTCGTTCCAGCCGAGGACTGCTGGTATAAATCACTCAAACCATTAATGTCTGAAGTTCGAGAACAGCTGGGTGTCGGGCCAGTTTATATCACCTTTGATATTGATGGACTGGATCCAGCTTATGCGGCTGGCACAGGAACGCCCGAAATTGGAGGCTTGAGCATTCATCAGGGGCTGGAGATTATTCGTGGGTGTCGTGGACTTGAAGTCGTGGGTGGTGATTTAGTTGAAGTAGCACCCGCTTATGATACGACCGGGAATACAGCACTGACGGCCGCTAATTTATTGTTTGAGATGCTTTGTGTATTTCCAGGCGTGAAGTATCGGGTATAAAGCTAACCATTATTCTGCCTTAAGAAACCTTTTTTTATCCCATTTTTAGGATCTAGTCAGCATGAGTTCACCCTTACATATTGGTCTATTGCTGTGCCATACCTTCGAACCCATTCTCGAACAGGTAGGCGGACTCAACTACCCTGCCATTTTTAGAAAACAATTTCTGGCCATAGACCATAATATTAGATTTACTGACTTTAAAGCCTATGCAGGTGAGTTGCCTAATAATGTAGATCAGTGTGATGTTTGGTTAATAAATGGCAGTCCTGCAGGGGTGTATGAAGACATTGAATGGATTCACCAATTGAGTGACTTTATTAAACAACTGGATAAAGTACAAAAGCCAACATTTGGCATCTGCTTTGGCCATCAACTCATGGCCCAAGTACTGGGTGGAAAAGTGGCCCTTAGTCGCAAAGGATGGGGCATTGGCGCTTCGCACAATAAGGTGGTGGGGCATGCCTCATTTATGCAACCTAAGGCCGCAATGATTAATGTGATGGTATTTCACCAAGATCAAGTAGAACAACTCCCAAAAGGCGCCAAAGTGCTCGCCAGCAGTGATTTTTGCCCCAACTATATGGTGCAATATAGCCCCCATATGCTAAGTATTCAGGGTCATCCTGAATTTAACACCCAAATGGTAGAGGGCGTACTTTCTGCCCCCAGTTTTGATGATCGCCCTACTGTTCGGGCCCAAGGTATGGCCAATAGTGCGGGCACACCAGATACCCGACTACTATTTCAGTGGATTGTTAACTTCTATCATCAGGCTACCAGCCTTGTTAAGGCTGATTAAAATTCACTAAGCACTCGGTGAATAGGGTTAACGAATTTCAAAGGTTAGGCTGCCCCAATAGCTTTCCCAGTCGATGTTAGGTTGTTCAGACCGAATCATTTCAACCGTATGAAGTAACCAAATGCCACTATGCGCTAAAGGAATAGTGGCATAACCCAGCGCGTCAGTGCGCAAACTGAATTCAAAAGTAGGTTTGTTTTTTATTTTCCCATGCAGTAATAAATTTGCTGCTGGTTTTTGGTTAAAGGTCAGTTGGACGCGCAACTCATCTCCCTTTAAAAGCTCATAAGGGTTTTGCAGTGGGTTTATATTAAGTGGGTATTTAAAATCATGGTTATAAAAATTATATTGGCTTTTATCACCAATCTTAATTAATGCCTTAACGTTACGATAATAAATCTCAAGGCCATTTTTTTCACTCTCATTAAGTTGCTTGCGGCGTTTTATAATTTTTTCTAAGCCTTCATTTTTTAAGTAATCAGTGAATTTTTCTGGCTCTAAATTAACGGATTTCTTTGTACTTTCATAACCAATTGCATAGATACCAGGTGCTTTAATGTTTACATACCCTGCTGGATCACGTCCCAATTCACCCTCAACAGCTTGCAGCCCATCACCTGTGATGACGTCAAAGTGTCGATACCAAACAGGAATATTAGGCAGCAATTGACCATCCATTTGTTGGCCAACATTAATGGTAATTTCTGTCGTGCGATCAATTTTTTGATAGAATGGTAAGGCCTCTAACCAAAATTCGTGAGCCCGGATAACCGTGCTACTGGTCAGAAGAATGCTAAAAAATAAAAAGGTTACAGGTTTCATGGTTTTTTTTCGATTAATGTTAGTAATGTTAAGCCTATGGCCGTTGGCTCAAAGTGCTGATGCTCATCAATTGCGCCCTGCGATAGTGAACTTAGAGTTTACCCAAAACGGTTCGGTAAAGGTACACATTCAAACCAATATAGAAAGCCTTATTGCAGGCATTGATTCAAGCCATGACGATACGGATGACGCACCCCAAACTGAACTTTACAACCAGCTAAGGGCTTTGTCATCAAAGCAATTAACCCGAGAATTTAAATTGCTTGAAGAGTCCATTATTTCTCAGCTTTATTTGGCGTTTGATGGGGTAAAGAGTGATTTATCGCTGGTTAGACTCGACATTCCTGTGATTGGAAATTTAGATAAGTCCCGCTTATCTGATCTTCATTTGTTGGCGTTTATACCTAACCCAAGTGACTCTGATAAACCAAAGGTTACTTGGCAGTACCCAAAAAATTTTGGTAACAATGTAGCCCACTTTTATTATGATAAAACGCCACAGGAGAAAACATCTCACTGGTTAACCGATGGCGTAATGAGCCCGCCTTTTGAATTAAATGCATCTTATACCCCCAAGCCGTTTACCCAAGTGGCTACAGAATATACTGTTTTAGGTTTTGAGCATATCGTGCCCAAAGGCATAGATCATATTTTATTTGTCTTAGGGCTATTTTTACTCAGCGTAAAACTGCGCCCTTTATTGTTACAAGTCACCGCATTTACTTTGGCCCACAGCATTACGTTAGGCTTAACGATTTATGGCGTTATTAGTCTCTCACCCAGTGTCGTTGAGCCCCTGATTGCCTTATCCATTGTTGCTGTGGGTATTGAGAACATGTTTGTTCAAACGGTCAAAATAAGGCGCGTCGTGGTGGTCTTTTTGTTTGGCTTATTGCATGGCATGGGCTTTGCTGGGGTGTTATCGCAGCTTGGGTTGCCGGAGTCAGATTTCGCAACAGCGTTGGTGTTTTTTAACATTGGCGTGGAAGCCGGGCAACTATTGGTTATTGCTGTAGCCTTTTTGTGTGTCTTTTGGTTACTCAAAAAGCAACAGCTTTATCGCCAATGGGTGGTCATCCCTGTCTCAGCGCTCATTTCTTTGATTGGTCTTTATTGGACCTATGAGCGCCTCTTTCTTTAGGTAAACTATTCGCTGTAGTTAAACTACTCACTGTGGTTAAAACTGATGACTTTAGGTCACACTGATAGAGACCTAATTGAAGATATTTTAATTTGGGCTGTTTTAGTTTGACATAATTTAATGAGGTCTAAATGATTTAGATCTAAGATGCTAAGTGAACACCCAACATAATAAGTAAGACTAGGTTCGCTGCATAACCCACAATAAAGAAATAACTACGAGGGCTTGGGTTTGCTTCTGTTGCAACCACATAATACAACGCCATGTGTAAGATCCGCGCGATAGCATAAACCCAGACCAAAATACCCAACCAGAAAGCATCCATACCCGCTAACATACCCAGTAAAGCTGGCCCAAACATCATTAATAAGTTTTCGTGAGAGTTTAAAAAAGTACGATGGCTCCGAAATACAAACGACTCATGGCTCAGTTGCGTATCTAAAATACCAGCCACATAATGTTTCTGTTGACGGTGGGCTCTAGACGCCACGGTTGCTTGAATAAAAATGGTCACCAGAATAAGCCAAAGGCCCCAAATGGCAAATGAATAGGTTGTGATCATAGTTTGACTCTTAACTTAGTGGTAAAAATAACTTAATAAATATAAACAAAAATATAAAAATAAATATAAAAATCAATTGTCATAAAAACCCAAATTTTGTGCCTAGGAGACCTTCGCTTAGCTTTAATTTAACCTTGATTAAAGCTTGCAGGTCAGGGTTTAGATCGATTCTTGAGCCTTATTCATGCTTAAAGCCATGGCTTCAGCAATCTTAATGCCATCAATGGCTGCCGACATAATACCCCCTGCATAGCCAGCACCTTCTCCGGCTGGGAATAAACCTTGGGTATTAACACTTTGATACTCTTTATCTCGCTTAATGCAAATAGGCGCCGAAGTTCGTGTTTCAACTCCGGTCAATAAAGCATCTGCTAAAGCGAACCCCTTCACTTTGCGGTTGAACACTGGAATCGCTTCACGAATAGCGTCAATACAAAACTTGGGTAAGGCGTCAGCCAAATCTGTGAGTTTAATACCCGGCTGAAAGGAAGGTTCAACACTGCCCAATTGCTTGGATGACTGGCCCTTTAAAAAGTCACCCACTGTTTGGGCTGGGGCATCATAGTTCTCCCCTCCAAGCACATAAGCTTGGCGCTCCAATTGACGCTGTAACTCAATACCCGCCAACGCATTGCCTGGATAGTCAGACGGATTAATGCCCACCACAATGGCACTGTTGGCATTGCGCTCAGCACGGGAGTATTGACTCATGCCGTTAGTAACCACCTGATGCGGTTCAGATGCTGCTGCCACCACTGTGCCTCCCGGGCACATACAAAAACTGTATACAGATCGCCCATTAGCACAATGATGCACTAGCTTGTAGTCGGCAGCACCCAGAATCTCATTACCTGCATTAGGCCCAAAGCGGGCTTGGTCGATCACCGACTGCGGATGTTCAATGCGAAACCCAATAGAAAAGGGTTTGGCTTCAATATAAACCTTGTTATCAAACAACATCTCAAAGGTGTCACGAGCACTATGCCCTATAGCCAGAGCAATATGCTTAGAATGAATCACCTCGCCATCAGCCAAAGTGACACCACACATCTTACCGTCTTCTATTTGCACCCCATCAACACGTGCGTTAAAACGAATTTCACCACCGAGTTCAATGATTTTAGCGCGCATTTTTTCCACCATCGACACCAACCTAAAGGTACCAATATGGGGCTTACTCACAAACAATATTTCGTCAGGCGCACCCGCTGCAACAAACTCAGCAAGTACTTTGCGGCTATAGTGTTTTGAGTCTTTAACCTGACTGTATAGTTTACCGTCGGAGAAGGTACCTGCCCCACCCTCACCAAACTGTACGTTAGATTCAGTGTTAAGGATTTTCTTCCGCCAAAAGCCAAAGGTGTCTTTGGTTCGTTGCCTCACTGCTGCGCCACGCTCTAAAACAATGGGCTTATAACCCATTTGTGCCAGCACTAAAGCCGCCAACAAACCACAGGGGCCAAACCCAATGACTAGGGGGCGTTGTTGAACTTTTGCCTGCGCTTTAGCAACAAATTTATAGCTCATATCAGGGCTACTTTTAATGAGCTGATCATCGGCAAATACAGCCAGTAAAGCGTCATTTTGTTTGGTGTTCACGTCTAGGGTGTAAATCAGTACAATCTTACTTTTTTTACGCGCATCGTAACCTCTGCGATGTACCACATAGTCCAACAAATCGTCCGCTTGAATCGACAGACGTGCCAGAATAGCAAGGCCAAGGGCCTCATCGTCGTGTTCAAGTGGTAATTGCAGATTACTGATGCGTATCATCTAGGCGTTCCAATACAGGGTTTGGCTGATCTGTGTGACTGATCCACGGTAGGAGGCCATTTTACCTACTTATAGGGTCACTGTCTTATAGTTACCCCAGATAAGCGCTATAAATCTGCTAACAACTATGTCAATGCCATAGAATGCTTCGAGCTACCTAAAATACTTGTCGTGCCTCAAGCTTCAGTCAAATGGTCAGTCTTATTTTTTTAGCGACATTGGTTAGCGACATTGGTTAGCGACATTGGTTAACAGCTCACCGATATTAACTACCTGACAAAACTCACCATGCAAATCTGAAAGAGCAATGTCATGAATTAATTGTGCGGCATAAGTCGATCCGTCAGGCCCCACTCGATCAAAGGTGGCACAGGCCTCACCCACCAAACGCACATCAAAACCCATATTACCCGCCATTCTCACGGTCGTGGAGACACAATGATTGGTGGTTAACCCCGCAATAGCCAGTTGGTTGATATGATTACGGCGTAAGTAGACCTCAAGTTCCGTGCCTATAAATGACGAGTTTTCACGCTTAACAATTAACTCCTCCCCGGCTATTGGCGTCAGCTCTGGCCAAATTTCACCACTACTTTTGTCCCTTCTTAAAAGGCTATTAACATCTCGGCTATGGTGCACCACGTGCACAATAGGAAGTTGATTTGCGCGCCAGTGGTTTAGTAGTTGCAACAGGTTATGCTCTAACGCCGGATTATTGCGGTTAGCTCCCCAGTAGTCCCAGTCTTTAAACCCTTGCTGGCAGTCAATAAGGATAAGCGCGCAACGATCATGGGCATGACTCATTATTTCCAGCCTTGAAGCCATTGAGTGGTGTCTTTTAGTTGTTTCCATTGGATCAAAAATGAGCGTTTGGACATGATGGCTTCTATAGTACAAGACACCACCGTGTCATCTTCATCAAACTCCACCTCGGTGATAGTGAAGTGTTTTTCCTTATTTTCAGGCTTTACAGCCGTCCACTTACTATGGAGTAATTTTTTTGAGCTAATTGGGTTCACAAATTTTTCCTAAGCAATAAAGAGTCATTTTAAAGTCGAACAATAGTCTAGCTGGAAATCTAGCTAAAGCGTGGCTTTTTGGTAGGTTACCCAATGGGTTTTGTCTGATAACTTATCATAAACCCCACGGCCCCTATAATTATTTTCTGCGGTGATCCAACGCACAAAGGGCCAGCCTTTTTGCACCGCAGACTCATTAAGACCTTGGTATAAAGCTTCGACAATACCTTGACCACGACATTCGGGTTTAATGAACAAATCATCAAGAAAACCTACAATCTTACCCCTCAGCGGTGATGGCATAGCACGATAGTGCATTAAGCCTAAACACTGCCCGGCATCATCTTTGGCCACCAGTGCGTAAAACCCATTGTTTTTATCAAAGATCCAAGACCATACGGTATCAAGGATTTCTTGATTCATAGGCACTTGATAGAATTCCGCATAGCCACGGTAAAGGGCTTGCCATTGCGATTGATCTTGCAGACTTAATTCACCCACCACTATCTTCATAACAACCCCGTAAGCCTGCGGCTTGAGTACTTTATCAACTAATCTAGGCACTACTTTATGACCTAAAGAACATAATAACAAGCGAGCTGTTTGAACAATACTCGCCCTATTGGCCTTCTCTCATCCCTGTCAGTTTCATTTATCTATTCCTGAAAATTATTGGCTTACAACAGATTAAAAGTGTAGTCGTTTTTCTACGTATTACTTGCCCTGTTACAAAAAAAGAGTGGTTTGCGCTCCTTATTTTTTAAACAGAGCCATGCTGTATATCCACCAAGTCCTTAGAGGTTATTCAATACTGAAGTCACCCGACTTAATGCTGAAGATTTAAAAGCCAAATGGGTTAGCTGCAAAAAGCCTTACTATTGATCAGCCCATTACTAATTTCAAAGTAAAAAAAGGCCAGCATAAGCTGGCCTTTGGTGGATTGTGAACTGCGTTAGGCGATCTTTAACCCATATTCTTCACTGGCGTCTTGCAGCCAAAGAAAGAAGTAGTCTGCAAAGCTGCGGCGTATTATCAAATCCATGGAACCATCTTCCAATTTACACAAGGTGGTGCCTGTTTTAGCAAAGGTGGTTTGAACTACTTTGCCCACTGGAAAATTATCTGGGTGACAATCGTACACAGTTGATTTTTGCAATACCTCAGCTAAGTGAGGGCCTGACAAATTAACTAAGGTTTGACCACTACTCACATCGGTAATAGCCACGTGCTGATCACCCATTGCCAAGCGCAAGTCGGCCTCAACATGCCCTTGTGTGCCGCTCACAACAATAACTAGCCATTCGTTAGGACATAACCAATAAATCACAGTATCACCCTTACGATTACTGGTATTCGCCTTAGTGGGCAATGCGACACCCAAAACATGCTCTACTGCCAAGTTAAATGCTGCATCTAATGGGTTGCCCCGCAGATTAAGGTGGCCACGAAATTTGTCTTCCTTCATGACTAACCCCGCATCAACAGCGTTAGTGTGCGACGCGTGATGATGCAATGGTGATTGCTTCATTTTGACACTTGATACGTTAGTTGTTGATGCACTAGTCATGGTGGTGATCTCCTTTTGGATCATAGAACACGGGACTGCAAATCTCAGCGGCCAAGACGCGGCCATCCGCTAGGGGACAATAAACTGTTTCACCCATCCGCTCTGAGCCCCCTTTGACTGTGCCCATAGCAATGCCATGACCCAAACATTCACTCCAGTAACTGGAAGTCACATGACCCACCATATCCATAGGAATAGGCTGATGGGGATCCATAACGATTTGCGCGCCTTCTGGAATAACCACTGTGGGGTCTTTTGGCTTTAGACCCACCAGTTGTTTACGGTCTGTTCGGGCCGTATCAGGCCGGCTAAATGAGCGCTCACCTAGGAAACTAAAGGTTTTACTTTTGCCCACAGCCCAGCCCATCAAACAATCATAGGGGGTCATGGAACCATCGGTATCTTGGCCCACAATAATGAAGCCCTTCTCTGCACGCAATACGTGCATAGATTCAGTGCCGTATGGCGTTATGCCAAACTCTTCACCGGCTTCCATAAGTTGTTGCCACATATAATGGCCTTGGTCTGCTGGCACGTTCACCTCAAACGATAACTCCCCAGTAAAAGAAATACGGAAAATGCGGGCCTTAATGCCTGCCACAGTGCCCTCGCGATAATCCATAAACTTCATGGCTTTTGCAGACAGGTCTACGTCGGTGCAGAGCTTCTCTAGCACCTTACGAGAATTAGGCCCTGCAAAAGAACAGGTGGCCCATTGATCCGTAACTGAGGTGAAGTAAACATCTAACTCTGGCCATTCCGTTTGATGCCATAATTCTAACCAACCCAACACCGCAGCAGCACCGCCAGAGGTGGTGGTCATAAGAAAATGGGTGTCACTTAAACATGCGGTTACCCCATCATCAAAGATCATGCCGTCTTCTTTGAGCATGAGCCCATAGCGACACTTGCCCGGTGCTAACTTTGACCAAGCATTAGTATAAACCCGATTTAGAAATTCACGTGCATCCTTGCCTTGGATGTCGATTTTACCTAAGGTTGATGCATCCAATATACCGACGCTGTTACGCACCGCTAAACATTCTCGGTTAAGGGTTTGCTGCATGGTTTCCCCTGCCTGCGGGAAATACCAAGGGCGCTTCCACTGACCCACGTTCTCAAATTCTGCGCCATTAGCCACATGCCAAGGATGCATGGCCGTATGACGGGCTGGGTCTAATAACGCCCCAATGTCGCGGCCTCCAATAGCACCGAAGGTGACTGGAGTGTAGGCCGGACGAAAAATAGTAGTGCCTGTTTCAGCAATCGACTTATTCAAGGCCTTAGCCACAATAGCCATGCCATTCACGTTACCCGTTTTGCCTTGATCCGTGCCAAAACCCATGGCCGTGTAACGTTTAACATGTTCAATAGATTGAAATCCTTCCCGGGTGGCCAATTCAATACCTGCTGCGGTAACGTCGTTTTGGAAGTCAACAAACTGTTTTGGGGCACGACTAATTGGCTTAGTGTGAGGAATCAAGTAAAGGGCTTGTGCAGCGCCTTCAGATTCATCACCACAATTAAATACTTGAGTGGATTGTGTGCCAGCTGCAGCAGCACCTGCTTGGATGCCCGCATTTAGGGCCTGCGACAACTGGTATTCACCCGTAATTGCGCCTGCTAAATGTTGATTTTGAAGGCTTGAACCGGGCACAAACCCAGCCACATCCTCTTTCCAAATAGGCCGACTCCCGGTGTGACAACTCAGATGCACCACAGGGCTCCAACCACCCGCCACTGCAATAAGGTCGCAACTGAGGGTTTTGCCTTGGCTTGTGACTTGGTCAGCCGCCTCATTTAAAGGCGCCACAATGGCTCCAGTTACGTGCTTACCGCCTTGGGCTTCAATCACACCATAGCCTGTCATCACTTGGATACCAGCCATTTTTGCCATTTCAACAAGGCGTCCAGCAGGAGCATGGCGAGAATCTACTACAGCCACAACCGTGCGGCCTGCCGACTGGATATCTAAAGCCGTTTGATAACCTGAATCATTGGTTGTCATAACGACACAGCGTTGGCCAGGAACTACGGCAAAACGGTTAATGTAGGTCGACACAGAGTGCGCCAGCATGATGCCGGGGAGATCGTTGTTAGCAAACACTAAGGGCCGTTCAATCGCGCCCGTCGCCAACACCACTTGGTGGGCCCGAATGCGGTGAATGCGCTGACGCGCTCCCTTTAAGGCAACTGGGCCCAGGTGATCTGTTCTCCGCTCTATGGCACATACAAAGTTGTGATCGTAATAACCAAATGCCGTGGTTCGGGGCATAGCTGTCACATTGGTCATGGCTGCTAGCTCATGCGCAGCTTGTTCTGCCCAAGTCACCGCGTCCACGCCGTCAACGGTTTGCTTGCTCGCTAATAAGGTACCACCAAATTCATTTTGCTCGTCTACAATAATCACGCGTTTGCCACTGCGGCCTGCTTCGAGCGCAGCCGCTAAACCTGCAGGGCCTGCACCCACTACCATCACATCACAATGGGCATTTAATTTGTCATACGTGTCTGGGTCTGGCTCGAGGGACAAACGACCAAAACCTGCGGCTTTACGAATAAACTTTTCGTAGGTCATCCACATTTTTTGGGGCGCCATAAAGGTCTTGTAGTAAAAACCAACAGGCATCATTTTGCCTCCAATTTTACCGACTAAACCCATGAGATCGAATTCCGCACTCGGCCAACCGTTGGTGCTGGAAGCCGTTAGTCCATCGAACAACTCTACTTGGGTTGCCCGAGGATTAGGCACCGATGCATTGCCTTTGTGCAACTGCATGAGGGCGTTAGGCTCTTCAGCACCATGGCCTAAAATACCTCGCGCTCGGCTGTATTTAAAGCTGCGACCCACGATGCCAACGCCATTTGCAAGCATGGCTGAGGCTAAGGTGTCACCCTCAAAACCTTGGTAGGTTTTGCCATTAAAGGTAAAACTCATGGGTTTAGACCGATCAATTCGACCGCCTGTTGCTATGCGATTAATTTGGCTCATGAGGCATCTCCTTGCTGCTCTTCTGGGGTTACTTTAGCTTTAGTTTTGGGTTTAGCTTTAGTTTTGGGTTTAGCTTTATCTTTGGCTGGCGTAGCTTTTGCCTTATCTGCAACTAGCGCAGCTTTGGTTGGCGCCGTTACTGCGGGCAATTCACCCATTTTATAGGTCTCATGGATTTGATAGCTGTGCGTGTCACGGGTGGCGTTAAAGTAACGCCGACAACCCGCTGCGTGGTACCACATTTCATGGTGAATACCGCGCGGGTTAGCCCGAAAGAACAGATAATCTCCCCAAGCTTCATCAGCAATGGATGCTGGGTCTTTTGGACGTTCGATGTGTGCTTCACCCGTATAGGAATACTCTTCTTCTTCGCGCATTTCTTCGCAATAAGGGCAGTAAATATGATGCATGTGTAGGTCTCCTTATGCTAAAAGTTAGTGGGCAACGCCAGCAGCGCCGTGCTCGTCGATTAAATGGCCCGTATTAAAACGATCCAAGCTAAAAGGTGCAGCTAAAGGATGGGGTTCATCGTGCGCTAGGGTGTGAGCAAACACATGCCCAGAACCCGGTGTGGCCTTAAAGCCACCTGTGCCCCAACCACAGTTAAAGTACAAGCCTTTAACGCTGGTTTTAGACAATATAGGGCAGGCATCGGGGCAGGTATCGACTACTCCACCCCAAGCTCGGTTCATGCGCACACGGCTGAGCATGGGAAATAGTTCACAGATGGCCGATAAGGTATGTTCTATCACATTAAAACTGCCACGCTGGCCATAGCCATTGTAAGAGTCAGTACCGGCACCAATCACTAGGTCACCCTTATCTGACTGACTGACGTAAGCATGCACTGCGTTGGACATGATCACGGTGTCAATAATGGGCTTAACTGGTTCTGACACCAAAGCTTGCAATGGTCGCGATTCAATAGGCAAACGTAAACCCGCCATCGCTGCCATGACACCGGAATTACCCGCCGTAACACAGGCTACTTTTTTAGCACCAATAAAACCTTGCGTGGTCTGCACACCCACCACAGCGCCCTCTTCTTTAATGATATCAGTGACTTCACATTGTTGGATAAGATCCACACCAAAGCTATCGGCGCCACGAGCAAAACCCCATGCCACTGCATCATGTCGGGCAACACCGCCAGTGGCTTGCCATGAGGCACCTAAAATAGGGTACCGAATATCTTGTGAATCATTGATGACGGGCACAATTTTTTTCACTTCTGCGGTATTAAGCACCACTCCATCGATACCGTTCAACCGATTCGCATTCACTCGCCGCTCAATATCACGCATGTCTTGCAAGTTGTGACCCAAATTCAATACGCCACGCTGACTAAACATGACGTTGTAGTTTAAGTCTTGGCTTAGGTCTTTCCAAAGATCTAAAGAATGGTCATATAATTTAGAGGCTTCATCCCATAAGTAGTTGGAGCGAACAATAGTGGTATTTCGCGCGGTGTTACCACCGCCTAGGTAGCCTTTTTCTAACACGGCCACATTGGTAATACCATGCACTTTAGCTAAGTAATAGGCCGTCGCCAGACCATGTCCACCGCCACCAACAATGATGACATCGTATTGTTTTTTAGGCTGTGGACTGCGCCAAACTGCTTGCCAGTTTTCATGATGGCTAAGGGAGTGCTTGAAAAGACTAAAGCCTGAATATTTTTTCATAGTATGACCCGATGGTATTCGCTGCAAAGCGATATGAATCTGTATTATGTGTGCTATTGTGCTAAAAGCTAGCCTTGGGCTCTTATTCAATTGCGACCCAAATTGAAGCCCCAAGATAAAGCACTGAATTAATAACACACTGATGTATCAACCCAAACCACACAGGTATAAAAATGCAGTACAATTGGGGCATATTTGTGCAGTATATAATGGAATCACGGCATGAAAGTTTTTGGTGTTGTTGGGTGGAAAAATAACGGCAAGACGACCCTAGTGGAAAGGCTTATTAGCCAACTTACATCCATGGGCTATAAGGTGTCGTCTGTCAAGCATGCCCACCATAATGTGGATATTGATGAACCAGGGCGTGATAGTTACCGTCACCGTGCCGCAGGTGCTAAACAAACTCTTTTGGCCACCCAGCACCGCTGGGCCTTAATGCGTGAACACCGTGAACAAGACCCGCCAAACCTAGAGCAGTTACTCCCCTTATTTGAGCCCTGTGATATCGTCATCGTAGAGGGTTATAAAGGTGCCGCTCACCCAAAATTGGAAATCATACGCCATCTTAATAAGGAGGGCTTGTTGGCTGATCAGATGCCCAACATTGTTGCGCTTGTGACAGATCAACCCCATCTGCCCAGTGATCTGCCGCAATTAGACCTCAACAATATACAACAAATCACAGACTTCGTTTTGCAGCACACTGGCTTAGTCACCACACCAGCAGTGCATGAGGTTAATGACTGTTACAGCCCAGCCCAACAATTGCAGACCGCTGAGACCGTTTGGCAGGGTATGCAGGCACTAGCGTCCACGCAAGTCAAAAGCCAAACATTGGCGTTAGATCAATGCATGAACCGTCGTTTAGCTGAAGCTTTAACGACCCCATATGACAGCCCTAGGTTTGATAATGCAGCTGTGGATGGTTATGCCTTTAACTGTAACGATTTAATCCAGCAACCAGACGCCACACTGCCACTCATGGCCACGGAAGCCAACGCAGGAGGAAGTGAGAAACTCAGCCTCAAACAGGGTTACTGTATGCGGGTGTTGACGGGAGCACAAATGCCCAAAGGCGCAAATACAGTGGTTATGCAAGAGGATGTGCACCTTACTAACGACTCTGTCACCTTTCCAAGCCACTACAAAGCCCACTCTAACTGGCGTCCACAGGGCGAAGACGTCAAGGCTGGAGAGGTTATTATCAACCAAGGTCAGCTCATTCGGCCACAAGATATTGGCCTTGCTGCCGCGGTGGGCCAAGCCCAGTTAAGGGTTTATAACAAGGTTAGGGTAGCACTCTTTTCAACTGGCAATGAAGTCTATGAACTAGGACAAGAGTTACCCGAAGACGGTATCTATGACGTCAACCGATACCTGCTTAAAGCCTTACTGACCAGTTTACACTGCGAGGTTACAGACCTTGGTATTTTGGCAGACGATTTCTCTACAATCCGCACTGCGTTGGATAGTGCAAGCCAAGATCACCAACTCATCATTACTTCTGGTGGTGCTTCAACGGGCAGCCACGATCACATAGCCAACGTATTAAAAGACCTGGGCGAAGTTCATGCTTGGCGCTTAGCTATTAAACCAGGCAGGCCTCTGGCCTTTGGTCAACTCGGCCCAGCCTTGTTCCTTGGTTTACCTGGCAATCCTGTGGCGGCTAACGTATGTACCTTAATGTTTGGGCAACCCTTAATTCGGGCATTAAGTGGGGGTGGTTGGCATCGTCCTAAGTCATACCCGCAAAAACTAGGTTTTGATGTTAATAAGAAGGTCGGTCGAAGAGAATGGCTGAGAGTCTTTCAAGAACAACAGCCTAATGGTGACTATGTGTTGCAACGCAGCGCATCCCATGGGTCAGGTATTTTAACCTCTATGACCCGTGCTGATGGTCTGGTAGAAGTGGACGAAGCGAGTGGCAACATACCCGCTGGCTCACTTGTGGACTTTATTCCCTTTACCAGTTTTGGCATGGGTGATGCTTAATTTTGAGTTTAGGGCCCTATGACCAAGGCCAATATTGCGCTGGTTATTGACTGATCAACTGCTCTGCAAGGATCAAGTCCTCGGGCCGATTGACATTAAAAAATGGGTTTTCTAACAACTCATCAAAGGCGACATCTGCGACCCCATAAGGGGCAGTAAAACGATCCACCTTGCGCATGTCGTCCTCTACAATGGCTCGATATAAGTCTTCAAATAAGTCCACTGGCCATAAGCCAAACACGGGCTGAGTTCGACCCTGATAGCTAGCACACGCCAAACGTTGCCGTTTTTCCTGCATTTGCTTGAGCATTCGAGCTACATAGTCTGCTGGAAAAAAAGGCGTGTCTGCAGCCATAGTAATGATGTGCGTGGCATTCGTTCTATTTTGTTTTGTCCATGCCATAGCCGATACCACACCAGCTAAAGGACCCGCAAAATCGGGCACTATATCAGCCTGAACAGGCAGTGCAAAAGAGGCAAAACGCTCTGCGTCACCATTAGCGTTAAGGACCAAGGTTTCAACTTGGGCTTGTGCTAAGTCAACCACATAATTGAGAATGGATTGGCCGCCTAGGGCTAACATGGATTTATCACCACCACCCATGCGTCTAGAAAGTCCCCCCGCAAGTATTACTCCCACCAATTGGTTGGCTTTAATCGCCATTTTTACGGCCTGCGTGTTTAGGTTCATCGGCAATCTGATCTACATCAACATCATAGTGCACTCGTTCAAAACCGGCTAACACTAAAAACTTACGCCCTTTAGCCCTGCCAATCAGCGTTAGTCCTGCTTTTTGAGCCAAATCAACACCCCAAGCAGTAAAGCCCGAGCGTGAAATAAGAATAGGAATCTGCATTTGCACAGTTTTGATCACCATTTCAGAGGTTAAACGGCCTGTGGTGTAGAAGCATTTATCATGGGGTTGAATCTTGTGCATGTGCATATAGCCCGCAATTTTATCGATGGCATTATGGCGCCCCACATCTTCCATATAGACCAAAGGCTGCGCTTTATGACATAAAACACAGCCGTGGATGGCTCCCGCTTTTTGATAAATACTTGGCGTAGTATTAATTTGGCGCGCTAGTTGATAGAGCCAACTGGTCTTTAATGTGGCGTCTTGAGACAGATCAATGGTATCGAACTTCTCCATAATGTCACCAAATACGGTGCCTTGAGCGCAGCCAGACGTGCGTACTTTTTTCTTCATTTTATCTTCGTAATCAGTTTCACGCTGAGTGCGCACTATGGCAACTTCTAGCTCTTCGTCATAGTCTATACCGGTAATCACATCATCGGCTTGGAGCATATTTTGGTTCAACAGAAAACCCACCGCAAGGTATTGAGGGTGGTCCCCTAGGGTCATCAGAGTCACAATTTCTTGTTTATTTAAATACACCGTCAAACCCCGTTCAGTGACGACGTCCACATCAACATCTGCACCCGTATGATCACGCCCTGTGACTTGACTGGTGAGCGCGCCATTATCTGGGTTGGGGTGCACAAGGTAACTTGAAAGGTCCGCTTGTTTCATGGGCCTGCCTTTTTTTGTTTATCCTGTTTGGCAATCCAGCGATCTAATTTATTCGCAAAGGTCTGGCGATCCGTATGATTTAAGGTAGCTGGACCTCCAGTTTGAACACCACTGTTACGCAGGGTTTCCATAAAGTCCCGCATATTTAAACGCTGTCGAATGGTTTCTTTGGTATAAGATTCGCCCCTTGGACTCAGCGCTTGTGCACCTTTTTCAACCACTTCTGCAGCCAAAGGAATATCACCCGTAATCACCAAATCTCCTGCCGTGACTCGCAGCACAATTTCATTATCAGCCACATCAAATCCTTGACCTACCTGGATACTACTAATGACCTTAGATGGCGGTGTTTTAATGTATTGGTTGGCTACCAAGGTGGTGGCAATTTGTGCGCGCTCAGCCGCACGAAACAAAATTTCTTTAATGACACCGGGGCAGGCATCTGCATCGACCCAAATTGGCATAGTAATGAACATGAAAGCTAGACAATAAGTTATTGTGCACCAATCTGCAGTTAAGAACTAGATCACCAGCACGATAAACCTTCCTAACGCAGCTACTGATTTTTATGCAATAAGCGCCTTAAGTGTTTGCGTGAGTTTAGTAACGTCTTGGGCACTGGTATAGTGCACCAAAGAAAATCGTAAAACACCCTCTTCAGCATCAATGCCCATGGCCTCTAAAAGCCGCTTTGAGTAAAAATGCCCAGCGCCACACATGAGTCCCTTTTGACCTAATGCGTTGGCTAGATCAAACGCTTTGTGACCTTTAACCAAAACTGACACTGTGGGTGCTCTGTTGACCGCATGCTTGGGGCCAATGAGCGTGATTTTCTGATGCTCATTAAAAAATTCCAATAGAGGTTCTAGTACATCGATCTCGGCTTGTCTCAATAAGTCGTGAACCACTTTGTTTTTGTTTTGGTCACGGGCCTTACTGGAGCCCACGTGATGCTGGTAAAGGGTCGTTAGATAATCACAAACGCCTGCTGCTGCTGCAATTTGTGCATGATCTGGACCTGCGGGAGTTAAGCGCTTTGCACGCAAATGGTCATTAAAATAATGCCCTTGGTTACTCAAACATGCATCCATTTGCTGGCGCACAACCATGACCCCTTGATGGGTACCATAGACTTTGTAGAGCGAAAATAGGTAAATATCGACGCCTAAAGCGTCTACGTCAGGCAAACCGTGCCCCGCATAAGAGACCCCATCAACAAGCGTTTTAATACCCTTGTCTCGCGCTAAATCAGCAATATGGGCCACTGGGTTAATCTCACCGAGAATATTAGAACAATGGGGGAAGACAAGGAGTTTAGTGTGTTTATTAAACAAAGCAGGCAGATGGTCCACATTTAAACTGCCACTGTTTGCATCAACACCCCACTCTTTAACTACAATACCCTGCTGTGCAAGCCTTCTAAAAACGCCAGAGTTTGCTTCGTGATCTTGATTAGTGACAATAATTTCATCACCCTCTTTGAGCCAACCTAACATGGCCTGAGCTAATACATAGGTGTTTTGACTCGTGGAGGGACCAAAGTAGATTTCTTCTGAGCCCACATTTAACCAACCTGAAAATTTTCCATAAGCACTTTGCATGTGTGCCCCAGCCTCTTGGGCCTGAGGGTATGGATGAAATGGCTGCACTTTAGTTTGCCGCAGATAGCGGTCTAACTGATCCATCACCTGGCAGCACATGTAGGAGCCACCTGCGTTTTCAAAAAAAGCTGTCCCTTTTAAACTCGGCTCACTAAAGGCTGGAAACTGACGGCGAACAAAATCTAAATCTAAAGTTTTAGTTTTCATAATAGCGTATTCCTTAAAACATAAGTGCAGCTGTCATCGGCATCAGTCATTTCACGATCGACTAATTAATCTTGCCCTTTTATGCTTACCTTTTTAACATATTTTAAGTATTAAACACTAAACAATGTCATGGCTCAGGCGGGAAAATAATGTCCAAGTTAGCAGGCAGTTTCTAAACAAGGGTAATCATTCACAATCTCCAGCCCATAGAAAGTAAAAGACCAGCATTTAGCTGGTCTTTTAAGATGGCCTGAGCCAAGTGACCACTCAATAACCTATTGTGGCTTCACTTGTCTTGCCTTATTTTACCGTCTGTCACTTACAATGCATTGATTAGTTAACGCGTTCAATGCGTGAGGCACAGAATTTGAACTCTGGAATTTTACCCACTGGATCAAGTGCTGCGTTGGTAAGCATATTTACCGCCGCTTCAGAGAAACAGAATGGAATGTAGATCACCCCAGCTGGGACATCAGCATCCTCACGGGCCAAAAGTTCAATGCTGCCACGACGGGTAGAAACACGAATCATATCCCCTGCTTTCGCCCCAATCTTAGACAGTTCTTCACGACTTAAGGTCGCCACTGCTTCAGGCTCAAGGGCATCTAGTACAGGGGCTCTGCGAGTCATCGAACCTGTATGCCAATGTTCTAGCTGTCGGCCAGTCGTAAGGATGACTGGATATTCGTCATCAGGACGCTCATCAGGATCTACGATATCTGCAGCAACAAACTTGCCGCGTCCACCTTCAATGGGGAAGCTATCGATAAACACGATATCGTTACCCGGATGATCTTCAGCAGGACAAGGGTATGTTACTGAATGTTCCCTTTCTAGTCGTTCCCACGTCAAGTTATTCAAACTTGGCATCGCTTGCTTCATTTCGGCAAATACATCTTTGGGATGAGTGTAAGTCCAATTTAGGCCCATACGGTTGGCCAATTCTTGAATAATCCACCAATCCTGACGTGCGTCACCAGGTGGGTTCACCGCTTGGCGACCCATTTGCACTGTACGGTTAGTGTTAGATGCCGTACCGTCCTTTTCTGGCCATGCCGAAGCGGGTAAGACGACATCTGCATACATCGCTGTTTCTGTGACATACAAGTCTTGTACCACTAAGTGCTGAAGTTTAGCCAAGGCGCCACGGGCGTGGTGTAAATCTGGATCAGACATGGCCGGGTTTTCCCCTTCCACATACATACCAGTGACAGAACCATCATGAACAGCGTCCATGGTTTCTACGACAGTTAAGCCTGGCTCATCAGAAAGCTCAGTGCCCCATAGGTCCTCAAACATGGCTTTAACGCTGGCTACGTTGACGCCCTTATAATCTGGGTACATCATCGGAATAAGGCCCGCATCCGATGCGCCCTGAACATTATTTTGACCCCGAAGTGGATGCAAACCAGAACCTTCACGGCCAATTTGGCCTGTCATTAACGCCACAGAGATCATAGCGCGGCAGTTGTCAGTGCCATGCACGTGCTGGGATACGCCCATGCCCCAGAAGATCATGGCGTTGTTAGCTGTCGCGTATAAACGTGCCACTTCACGAATGAGGCCTGCGTCGATACCACAAATGGGTGCCATTGCTTCGGGTGTGTAGTGCTTAACGTGCGCTTTAACGGCGTCAAAACCAGTCGTCATAGCGTCGATGTACTTTTGGTTGTACAGTTCTTCTGTAACGATAACGTTCATAATAGCATTCCAGAAGCTTACGTCGCTTGCTGGTTGACACTGGATCATGTGGCTGGCGTATTTCTTCATTGCCAAACCGCGTGGGTCTAAAACAATAATCTTGGTGCCATTTTTTGCAGCTTGCTTAAAGAAAGTTGCAGCAACAGGGTGGTTGTTGGTTGGGTTAGCACCGGTAATCACCACCACGTCTGCGTGCTTCGCCTGCATGAAGGAGGCTGATACTGCACCAGATCCCAAACCTTCCAACAATGCCATTACCGAGGAGGCGTGACATAAACGAGTACAGTGGTCTACGTTGTTGCTACCAAAACCGGTACGTACCAACTTTTGAAACAAGTACGCTTCTTCGTTAGAACCTTTAGCACTGCCAAAACCTGCAAGGGCTTTTTTACCTTGAGTATCACGAATTTTAACGAAGCCATTAGCGGCAAAGTCCAGAGCCTCTTCCCAGCTGGCTTCACGAAAGTGCGTTAGCGGTTTGGCTGGATCAAAGTCATTATGAATACCTTTGCGCGCACCTTGAAGACGAATCAATGGTTTAGTGATGCGGTCGCCATGGTGAATATAGTCAGAACCAAAACGACCCTTTACACACAAACGATTCTGGTTAGCTGGGCCGTCTCGACCATCAACATACACAATACGCTCGTCCTTTACGTGATAGGTTAACTGACAGCCTACACCACAATACTGACATACACTGTCTACCTTACGGTCGTAATCTGCACTGTTACCCTTGCCATCTTCACTGGTCACTGTAGATGGCATCAAGGCCCCAGTAGGACAAGCTTGTACACATTCGCCACAGTTAACACAGGTGGAATCACCCATAGGATCATCAAAATCAAATACAATTTTAGATTCAGCGCCACGATGAGCCATACCAATCACATCGTTGACCTGAACTTCACGGCAAGCCCGCACACACAAGTTACAGTTAATGCATGATTGTAAATTCACACGCATGGCTTTACTGCTGTTGTCAGCACACGGTTTTTCGGTTTCATCAAAGCGAGCTTGACTCGCATCAACTGCTAAGAGATCAGCCATGGCCCAAAAGTGAGAGCTTTTATCAGGTGATTCTTCACGATCCGGCTGATCTGTGGCTAAAAGCTCCATCACCATTTTACGTGACGATTGTGCCCGCTCAGAATTGGCGCTGGTGATAACCATACCTTCACTGGGTGAGCGCAAGCAAGAAGCAGCGAGCACTCGTTCCCCTTCAATTTCGACCATGCAAGCACGACAGTTGCCGTCTGCTCGGTAGCCCGGTTCTGGCTTGTAGCAAAGGTGAGGAATGGTTTCACCATAACGCTGAGCGACTTGCCAAATGGTCTCGCCTTTTTTGGCGGTCACGCTTTCACCGTCGAGGGTGAAACTAATAATATCTTGACTCATTTTGTGTCTCCCGCAATGGCTACTGGTTTTGCACTGGCAGCCAGATCAGTAGCGATCAAATTAGCGTCAAAATATTTAAATACGGTACTGATGGGGTTAGATGCCGCTTGGCCTAATCCACAAATGGAGGCATCGCACATGGCCTGGGTCAGTTCGGCCATTAAGGCTTGATCCCAATCTGGACGCTGAAGTAATTTAACCATTTTTTCTGTACCCACTCGACACGGCGTACATTGACCGCAGCTCTCGTCTTCAAAGAACTTGAGTAAGTTCACTACCACATCGCGCATATTGTCATGGTCTGATAAAACCACCACTGCAGCAGACCCAATAAAGCAACCATATTTATTCAGCGTACCAAAATCGAGTGGAATATCCGCCATACCTGCAGGCAATATGCCTCCTGAGGCACCCCCTGGAAGATAGCCTTTAAAGGTGTGACCATCCGCCATACCCCCACAATATTCTTCCATTAGTTCCTGCATGGTAATACCTGCGGGGGCTAACTTAACTCCTGGGTTTTTAACCCTGCCAGACACAGAAAAGCTGCGCAACCCCTGAGAACCGTTACGGCCTTGGCTTGAGAACCACTCTGCACCCTTATCGACCAAGGTGCGAATCCAGAAAACCGTTTCAATATTATTTACAAGGGTGGGTCGGTTAAACAAGCCGACCTGAGCCACAAAAGGTGGCCGATGACGAGGCATGCCAGGCTTACCTTCTAAGGACTCAATCATGGCTGACTCCTCACCACAGATATATGCACCCGCAGCACGTCTTAGATGAATGCCACCTGCAGGTGCTAGACCCGCAGCCTCGACTTTACCAATTTCAGCTTTTAATATTTCCAATGCTGCTGGGTACTCGTCACGCAGGTAGATATAAGCAGCTTCAGCTTCTACAGCCCATGCACTGATTAACGCACCCTCGATAAAACGATGAGGGTCAGTTTCTAAATACAAGCGGTCTTTGAATGTTCCTGGTTCACCTTCGTCACCATTAATCGCCAGGTAACGGGGCTTGGGTTCTTGGCGCACAAACTTCCATTTCATGTGCGTGGGGAAACCAGCACCACCCAGACCTTTAAGGTTGGCATCAGCCAATACCTTTTGGATATCTTCCCAACTATAATCACCCGCTAAACATTGTTTTAGCAAAGTGTAACCACCCTCTGCTACATAGGCATCATAGGCTAGGTAGTCTGGAATCTCTGGGTGAAAATGTTTAGCTTCAATCGCAGCCACAACTTTAGCCGCATCAGCGCGATCGACATGATAATGACCTACTTCAGCCACTGGAGCGGTGTCGCAGCGACCCATGCATGGCGCGTTAACTATACGCACTTCAGTGGGGTCTGTTCCCGCCTCTATGGCTGCCTTAAGTTGAACGGCACCAGCCAGTTGACAACTGAGGCTGTCACAAACCCGGACAGTGACTGCAGGAGGCGGCAGTTCCCCTTCTTTAACAATGTCAAAATGCGCATAAAAAGTGGCACACTCATAGACTTCAGCCATGGGGATATTCATTTCGTGAGCCAAGGCTGCAAGATGTGCGGCAGACAAGTAACCAAAGTTATCTTGAATCAGATGCAAGTACTCAACCAGCATGTCACGTTTAATCGGTTGGTCACCCATTAATTGGCGCAACTGCGCTAATGTGTCTAAGTTAACTTGGCGTCCACGCAGATGAATGCGAGATTTATTTCGGCCAGCGCCTGGGTGCAAACGCACCACGTTGTCTTTGGTTGAATCAGCAGACATGTTGTTCTCTGTTTTAACTTAAATTCGAGGTTCTATGCGCGTCAATGCGTTAAAAAAAATTTAGTTATTCCTGCGCCAGAACACTATGATATAACCGCTCCATTATCCAAGCGTTGGAAATCAGCGCATATCTGAAAACGACATTGCTGCGACACTAATGCCTTTTACACAAGTCTATCTCCATGAAATAATAGCATTTACAAAATGCTGATAACATGTCGCTGAAACTATTACATAATTTACTTCGCCTATCGAAACCCATGCCCAAGCCCAAAGTTTTTTCAGAGCATGGCTTTCAGACTCATAAGCCTAGATTACTAAATCTATTATCAACAAAATACGGTATCCTACAGGCTTGTTTATTCATTGAGTTATGCCACAGTGTCTTTTGTCGATTTACAACTGGATCAAGAATTACTGCATGCCCTTGCAGAGCACGAATTTACCCAACCCACTGCGATCCAGCAGCAAGCTATTCCGCCGCTTTTAGAAGGTCATGATGTGCTGGCATCTGCGCCCACTGGCACGGGTAAAACACTGGCGTTTGTTTTGCCTGCCTTGCAACACATTTTAGACACCCCAAGGCAAGAAGTGGGTACGCCCAAGGTACTTATTCTTAGCCCTACCCGCGAGCTGGCCCGTCAAACCTACGATCAAGTAGAGCAACTCGTGGCTCACAATCAGCTAAAAAGTTGCCTCATTGTGGGTGGCGTGCCTTTTGGTATGCAAAAAGCCATGGTGGCGCAAACCATCGATGTTTTAGTTGCAACGCCTGGCCGTTTAATAGAAATTGAAGAACACATGGCCTTGGATTTGTCTCAAGTGACTGTGTTTGTGATTGACGAAGCCGATCGCATGTTGGATTTAGGCTTTATACAAGCCATCCACCAAGTCTCAGATTTGCTGCCCCTTGAGCGCCAAACGTCGATGTTCTCGGCCACGTTGGAAGGCGATAAAGTGCAGGCTTTTGCCCATGATTTATTAGCAGAGAGCGCCGTCCAGATTGCTGTAGAAGCACCCCGCCATGTGGCTAAGAAAATTAGCCAAGCCGTGTATCAAGCCGACAACGAACAGCACAAAGAACACCTACTTAAAGCCTTACTGCGCCTGCCAGAAGTGAAACAAGCCATTGTCTTTGTTAACAGTCGTAAGCAGGTAGACATCTGGCTTAAAATCATACGCACGCTGGGTATACAGTGCACAGGCTTGCATGGTGACCTGCGCCAAAGTGATCGAAACCAACAAATTAAAGACATGCGCCGCGGACGTACTAAGGTTTTAGTGGCTACAGATGTTATGTCTCGGGGTGTTGATTTACCGGGTCTAAGCCATGTGATTAACCTACACTTGCCAGAAAAGGCAGACAGCTATGTGCACCGCGCGGGTCGCACAGGCCGTGATGGTGAGGCCGGCAGCGTCTGGTCTATCGTTGATGCCATGGACTGGCCTAACCTTGGCCGCATTGAACGCTATATTGGCAATGACATTAGCCGCCAAATATTTCCTGGGTTCGCCCCTAAAAAAGAAGAACCTGCGGTACTGAAAAAAATTAAGGCTAAAAAACCAAAAGTTTCTAAATCAGATAAAGCCAAAGCTGACAAAGCAAAAGCTAAGAAAGCCAAAAAGTTTAAAAAACAGTGATACCCTTTAACGACTTAACGTGGTTTTAAACCTACATAGGGTTAGGCTAAATATTCATTGCTTCACAAAGGCATTAAGTGGTTAGGCTGTATTTACTGGTCTTTTGTCTTTTTGCTGGTGGACAGTTCAATGATTCGAGATTGTGAAGCCGCTTCTTGGGCAGCCATACCCATTTGAACAGCGATTAAACCATCTTTTAGCGTCACTTCAGGCTTTTGGTTGCCCAGTACCACTTGCTGGAACTTTTGATGTTGGTAGTAAGTAGATCCGTTATGATCACCAGCTTGCAGAAGTTTAGTGTCTACTGGTATATCAAGAACTTGTGGGCCTTTGGGTGCTCTTGGACTCACAATAACCTTGGGGGTTGGGGATGGGCCAAGATGTGCAGGCCAAAAGCGGCTTGGCCCTGGCACAAAACACTCCACCTTGCACTCCGTTCCCACTGCTGAAATTTCCTCTTGATAGTTTGATCCTTCTGCAAACATACAAAGTTCCAGCATCGCTCGTGAGCCCGATGCAAAATCAACAATGACATAACCATTATCCCAAATATCAGGGGTGCGCCCATTATATTTTTCTTCTAAATGATTATTAGCTTGGCCAGCAGAAGCCATAATTCTTACCGGTTCAGACTTCATTATGAGACGCATTAGATCGAAGAAATGACAACATTTTTCAACAAATGTACCCCCAGAATTTTCGTTGAACCTGTTCCAGTCATTCACCTTTTCTAAAAATGGAAACCGATGCTCTTTAATGGTCAGAAGCTTTACCCCGCCTGATAAGGCATTTGCCTGGCTTATCAGCTTTGCAACAGGGGGCATATAACGATATTCCATAGCCACCCAAATTGGCTTAGGGTAGTTTTTACTCAGCTCTTGTATGAGCGTGGCATCGGATGGATTGGTTATTAAAGGTTTTTCTACCAAAATAGGTAATGGATTAAGTGAGGCTATTAGCTTTAATTGCTGGGCATGCAAAAAGTTAGGACTCACAATAACCAGACAATCAAGGTCTTTTCGCCCTAACAATGCTTTTATTGATGGCTCAAATTCCGCTTCAGGGGCCAGTTTTTTTGCGACGGTTGCCATACCAGAATCGGGTTCAAAAATTGCCGCGATACGGGTATTCTCAAGCAGTTTAATATTCTTGATATGCTCCTGACCCATCATGCCACACCCGATCATGCCATAGTTTAAAGCCGTCACGAAAAATACCCCTTCATTATTTTATACGCGCGACATAACGCGCAACCCGAGGGTTAAACCAAGTCAGTGAATATTCAGCAAGCAGATTATTTTGATCATAGCTTTGGCGCTCAATATATCCCCATACTTTATCCTCATTATTTAAATGACTCACTGTTGAGTCTTTGGCAAACGTAGCGGGGGTCCAATCTGGCATCTGTTTTACGCTCACTTGATCTTCTGCGCTAGTAATCCAAAATTTAAGATTTTCACGATAAAACAAATATAATGAGTCGGACAAATCTTCCACACTCACGTGTCTATTTTTAGGCGCATCTATCCATATCTCCTCAATCGCACTATCAATTGAATTCAGCTGCCTTAATCTTCTTATTCTAAATCCGTCGGCAGCAGTTCCAAATTGAGGACCCAATGCTGGAAAATATTTAGCTTTGTTAAGCTTTTCAACGGATAAAACTTGAGCCGTTGGCAGACCTCCTCCTTTGATTAACTCTAAGCGGAAGAAACTGTATATTGTATCAATGTGTTGAGACTGCATAGGTTTACGAACATAATTACCAGAACCTTGCACTCGCTCCAAAAGGCCTTTTTGTGTTAGCTCCATTAATGCCTTACGCAAGGTGCCAACGGCTACCCCAAGCTCGTCTGCCATCAAACGTTCAGAGGCCAAGCGTGATCCATCAGCCAATATCCCAGCTTGAATTTCACGCGCTAACATTTCACTAATTTCAACATGCAATGGTAGTCGATTTTTGGATAATGCAGATTTCATATACTGTGAGATTTTTGTTAATTGATGCACTATTGATATATTGATACACAATTGTTATAGTAATTTAAATCACTCAATTAATCAATGGAAGAAAGCTAACTTGTCTATTGTCCCTATAAGATCAGAACACACCACTGCAGCAGAAATCGCATGGTTCGCACCTTTATGTTCTGATGATTACCATCATTTGGGAGTGCCTGAAGGCAGCTTGCGTTCTTCATGGGAAAATACCTCAAACATTATTCAAACGGCGGACAAACTAGGCTATAGAAACATTTTATGCCCCTCCTCTTATCAAGTGGGGCAAGACACACTTACATTTGTGGCAGGTAATGCTCCTCTTACTGATAATATCAACATATTAGCCGCCGTAAGGTGCGGTGAAATGCACCCAATTATGCTGGCGAGAACCCTTGCCACCCTCGACCATATGATGAGGGGACGCTTAACTGTTAATATTATTTCTTCAGATTTTCCGGGCCAAAAAGAAGACAGTGCATTTCGTTATCAACGCTCACGCGAGGTTGTTGAAATTTTAAAACAAGCCTGGACACAGGATGAGATTAACTTCCAGGGGGAGATTTATAATTTTGAAAACCTACCAGCAGGTCCCGCTAAACCTTATCAGCAAAGTGGTGGGCCCTTGCTGTATTTTGGCGGTTACTCACCGTCTGCATTAGATTTATGTGGCGAACATTGTGATGTCTATTTAATGTGGCCGGAAAAACAAGAAGCTCTGGCAGAGCGTATGAAAGCTGTTAATGAGTGCGCACGAAGTTATGGACGGGTCTTAGATTATGGACTGCGCGTGCATATGATTGTTCGAGATACCGAAGCCGAGGCAAAAGAATACGCAAGAGAGCTCGTTTCCAAACTCGATGATGAGCAGGGTAAACTCATTCGTGAAAGGGCGTTAGATTCAATCTCTTTAGGGGTTTCGCACCAAACAAAAAACCGCGAACTGGCAGATTTGGAAGGTTATATCGAACCCCATTTATGGACAGGGGTTGGACGCGCTCGTTCGGGTTGCGGTGCCGCATTAGTTGGTTCGACAGATCAGATTTTAACGCAGATTGAACAGTATAAAAAAATGGGTATTCGAGCGTTTATATTTTCAGGTTATCCGCACCTTGCAGAGTGTGAAATATTTGGCAAAAAAGTTCTCCCACACCTTGAAACATGTTCACTGCCTCAATTGCAAGGCCGGGTTCCCACCTCTACACCACACACACCATTAGGCATAGGAGAAAGACGTTAATGCAACGCATAGCACTCTCAAAAGATCTGGAATTAAGTCAAATAATATATGGCATGTGGCGCTTAGGGGATGATCACGACACCTCGCCTGCCGCCGTACAGGCCAAAATAGAGGCGTGTTTAGAGCAAGGGATTACCTCCCTGGATCAAGCCGACATTTATGGCGATTATGGTGCTGAAAGCCTACTTGGAAAATGTTTTTCTGCTGCTCCACACTTAATAGATAAAGTCGAGATAATAACCAAATGCGATATCGTTGCGCCAGTGGGTCGATATCAAAGTGCGCGCGTGAAACATTATGATACATCAATAGCCCATATTAATTCTTCAGTCGAATGCTCTTTAACACAAATGCATATAGAGCATATTGATTGTTTGTTAATTCATCGCCCTGACCCTTTAATGGATCATGAAGAGACGGGACGAGCACTAGATGCACTGGTGAAATCTGGCAAAGTTGGATCTGTTGGTGTTTCCAACTTTAAACCCCATGATTGGACCTTGCTACAATCGGCTATGAATACCCAACTTGTCACAAACCAGATTGAACTTAGCGTTATAGAAACCAGCCCTTTTACTAATGGGGACATTGCCTTCTTACAAGAACGAAAAATTAAACCTATGGCTTGGTCTCCCCTTGGCGGAGGGTCGCTGTTCAACTCTAACGACCAAAAAAGTAAAGCCATTTTTAACTGTTTATCTAACATTGCCAATGAACAAAACGCCACTGCAGATGCAGTGGCTATAGCATGGCTATTAAAACATCCATCTAAGGTTTTACCCGTCATGGGCACCAATAACCTTAGCCGTATTAAAACATTATCCAGTGCACTTAACGTCAATCTGGATCGTCAAGCATGGTTTGAAATCTATACCGCCGCGCTTGGACACGAAGTGGCATAATGCAATGAATTCAACTCAACCATCCAACTTAAAACTTGCTCTTATGCCAACAGACTTAGATCAATCTCAAGAGACAATGATGGTCCCTAGCCAAGAAAATCATCGTGCATTCAGGAATGCTTTAGGGCAGTTTGGAACAGGCGTGACCGTTATTACAGCCCATGACAATCACTCACCTATTGGTATGACAGTCAATTCATTTGCATCGGTTTCATTAGATCCAGCTTTGGTTTTATGGTCGATAGCCAACAAGTCAGAAAGAAGAGATGCATTCTATAATGCTGGTTTTTTTGCAGTGCATGTTTTAGCAGAAGATCAGGCCGATCTCGCACTCAACTTTGCCAAAAATCCAACTGCTTTTGAAGACTGCGAATGGCATTTTGGCAAACATCACCTACCCATTTTACCTGAGGCCATAGCAAGGTTTGAATGCAGCATACAAACAACATATGACGGGGGCGATCACACGATAATCATTGGTAAAGTAGAGCAGTTCACGCAGAACGAGGGCAAGCCTTTGATGTTTGCTGGAGGCCATTTTGGTAAGTTTTCACAATAACCTCATTTACAGTCAAGTTAACTTCCAGCGCACCACATTGTGAAAACGATCCGTGCAGTGCTAGCGATGTTTGACGCAATAAATACTCGTGCACTTATTTTGGGGCGCGCGATAGGCCTTGTTGCGCTTGGGTTAATGGTGCTGGTGATTTTGACGCAAATATTTTTTAGGTATGTGCTTAACAATGCCCTTCCGTGGCCAGAGGAGGCTGCAAGGGCTTTGATGATTTGGATGATGGCGATGGTTGCACCTTCTGCGTATCGTTACACTGGCTTTGTTTCCATTAACATGTTGCATGAATACATCCCCGCTCGCCTTAAAAATTACTTGATACTGTCGATATTATTACTCTGCACTTTTGTCTCTATCATCATGCTACAGCATGCCTGGACGCACTTTTCTTCACCTTTACTATTTGACTCATCTGGTTTAAACAGATTGCTACAAGATACCGGTATAAACCAACTTTTGGGTACGCAGATACAATTTAGAACTGCTTATATTTATTTAGCCATGAGTGTTTTTCTTACGCTTATTTTAATGGTTTCTTTAGAATTGGTTATGCGTCAATTTGCCAGAATTATATGGGGAAATGAAAGCTTTCCCTCACCCAAACTTCCCAATGTAATGGCGGTAAATTCGTGATCTTAGCGTGGTTCTTACCCTTGTTTCTTATATTTTTGATGATCGGAGTACCGGTATATTTCGCTATGCTTGCCGCTCCTGGTTTCATGTTATATCTCAACGGGCAAGAGCGAGACATTGCGCTGATGTATCGCAATATTTTTAACGGCATCGATAATGGTGTGTTGCTGGCTATTCCTTTTTTCATGCTTGCTGGCGAGTTAATGAACAAGGCTGGCATAACAGAACGTTTAGTGGCGTTTTCTCAGACCATTATTGGTTCGGTCAGAGGCGGCCTAGCACAGGTAAACATTCTATCTTCAATGCTTTTTGCTGGTATGTCAGGCTCAGCAGTGGCTGATACTTCTGCGTTGGGCTCTATGCTCATTCCAGCGATGGAAAAACAAGGTTACACAAGAAAGTTTGCTGCAGCGATTACGGCTGCATCGTCAGTTATTGGCCCCATCATCCCCCCTTCAGGCATTATGATCATCTATGCTTATGTGATGGAAGTTTCAGTTGCGGCTTTATTTGCTGGCGGCATTATTCCTGGCATTCTGGTGGGCATGGGTTTGATGATTATGACAAGGTTGATGGCTAATAAATATGAATTCCCTCCAGCAAAACGTTTTGTCATTGAAGGAGTGCACATTTCTAATGCTGAAAATTTTGTCGCCCGTGTTATTGCCCGATTGATGCTCGCAACTGTTTTATATCCTTTAGCAATCAATGTAATAACTATTCAAATAGCTGACCATTTTAAGCATGTTTTATTTCATTTTACATGTGCCTTAATCGTCACAGAAATTCTATTTCAAATTCAAAGACGCTTAGTCTCAAATGAATTTAGGATCGTGGCAAAACGTGCAGTACTACCTTTATTAACACCAGTTATTATTTTGGGTGGTATTTTAGGTGGTGTAGCAACCCCGACAGAGGCCTCTGCTCTTGCTGTTGCCTATTCAGCATTGCTTGGTTTAATCATTTTACGCTCCATAAATTTAAAAGATCTTGGTCCCATTTTGGTGAAGTCTGCGATCACCTCATCCGTTGTTTTATTATTGGTAGGCGCAGCCATGGCATTTAAAACGGTTGTAAGCCTTTCTCATATCGCAGAAGATTTAGCGGTATATATACTGGCTTTAACTAACAATCCACTTCTATTACTGCTGTTGATCAATCTTTTATTGTTTATAGTGGGTATGTTTTTAGATGCCGGGCCAGCAATTATAATATTAGGGCCAATTTTGGCGCCCATATTTATTGATTTAGGAATTCATCCTGTCCATTTTGCTATGATCATGTCGGTTAATTTAACCGTTGGATTAGCCACTCCTCCCATGGGCCTAGTCCTGTTTGTAGCCTCGTCGGTCTCTGGTGTGAAAGTAGAAACCATATCAAAGGCAATATTACCTTTTTTAGCGGTAGAAATTTTTGTAATTTTTCTCATCACCTATTTCCCTGTCATTTCACTGGGTATTCCTTCGTGGTTGGGGTTTGTTAAAGATGCTGATTTAATGGGGCCCATAGTGGGTTCGTTCTTTTAATCAAATTGAGGAGTTTACACATTTTCCATATACTTCAAGGGGTCTTTTTGTTCTGATCAGCCATAACAGGGCACCTTTTGAAGGGGAAAAGTTAGAAACTGACGAACGTTAAAAATTCGTCAACAATAAAAAAAGGGCATAAGCCCAATTTACTGAGGAGTTCATATGAATACTTTTATTAAAACTTTGGGAGTGACTGCTTTCACCGTTGGTTTAATGGCAGCAAGCACAGTCACTGCGTATGCTGCGGACTATACGATACGAGCAACTGCCAACTCTAACGAAAATGACGAAGATTATGATGGCCTTGTGGTTTTCAAAAACTTTGTGGAGGCCGCTTCAAATGGCGAAATTGCTGTAGAATTATTTATTGGCACACAACTATGTTCAAAAGGCGCTGAGTGTCTGCAAGGCGTAGCCGATGGTTCAATTGATGTTTACATTTCAACATCTGGTGGCGCTGCAGGTGCATTTCCATACGTTCAGGTCCTAGATTTACCCTATCTTATGGCAAGTGATCGAGTTGCAGAAAATGTCTTATCTGGCGATTTTACACGTACTATGCGTGATATGGCCCTTAAAGATTCTGCTGATAAAATTCGTTTGATGACCATTGGCAATACGGGTGGATGGCGTAACTTTGCAAATACAAAACGTAGAGTTCAAAACCCAAATGATATGGCGGGCCTTAAAATTCGAACCGTGGTTGCCGATCTACCCCAAGAATTAGTTAAAGCGTTGGGTGCGTCACCTACCCCAATACCTTGGCCTGAGTTGTTTACATCATTCCAAACGGGTGTGGTTGAAGGTTCTAAAAATGGCATTACAGACATTATGGGCATGAAATTTCCTGATGCTGGTCTGAAATACGTCACCCTTGATGGTCATGCTTATATGGGCGCGCTTTGGTGGATGAACAACGAAAAGTTCTTGTCTATGCCTATTGAACTTCGTCAGGTTGTTGTGGATGGTTTTGCCGCTCTTCAACAGGCTACATTTGCTTCACCAAAACGCAAATCTATTAAAGCTTATGAAGATTTTGTTGCTGGAGGTGGCGATTTGTATGTGCCAACCCCTGCTGAAAAAGCTGCATTTAAAAAAGCGGCTACGCCGGTTTATGAATGGTTCCAAACCAATGTTAACGGTGGACCCGCAATCTTTAACGCTTTAACAAGCGCGGTCTCTAAAGCAGAAACAGCAATTGCTGCAGGTAATGCAAAAGACTTGAATTAAAAACCAAGTCAGGGCCGCTCAACATAGCTGAACGGCCCTATTTATTGTATATTGAAACGCTCCATTTTTAGTTTATCTAAATGGATAGAGCCAAACCCTATAATCATCAATTAATATATGAGCTTTTTGAATTTGTGCTGGGGTCATTTTTTTCACAACCTCTTCTTGGCTTATGGCCGCATCTGGATCGCCACCAATGGCAGAAAGAACATACCACATATAGGCTCTGACAAGATCGGGCTTTTCAATACCCCTGCCTACTTCATAATACCATCCAACACCACTTTGAGCCCCTGGATGCCCTTTCATCGACGAGCGCAAGTACCATTCAAACGCTCTTTGATCATCTTGGGGAACGCCCAACCCCATAGCGTACATGACCCCGATCAACTCTTCAGCATCGGCATTACCAGAACGTGCAGCTGGCAAAAGTTCACTCATGGCCTCTTTAAAGCTTCCCTGTTCCATAAGATCTCGAGCATGTTCAATCTCTGCAAAACACGATACCGAAAACGTCATCAACCCGAGCAACAAAAATTTACGCACAAACTCTCTCTTTTTATGATCGTATACTTAATGTTTGGAATGTCTCAGTCTTATGCTTTAGATTTACCCAAACCCTTAACCCCGGATGATTTCATCACTGTTGATGAAAGGCAAGCCAAACTTGGGCAGTTATTATTTTACGATAAGATTTTATCAGGTAACCAAAATATATCTTGCGGCACATGCCATCATCATGATTTGGGTGGCAGCGATGGCTTATCCTTGGGCATAGGCGAAGGAGGCAATGGGATTGGCACCCAAAGAACACCAGGGATAGGCACTGATAAAATTAAAAAACGCATTCCCAGAAATGCACAGGCACTTTGGAATCTAGGCGCCAAAGAATTTAAATTTATGTTCCATGATGGGCGACTTTCAAAATCAAATCTTTATGAAAATGGTTATAATTCTCCCGCAGAAGAATGGCTACCAAAAGGTTTAACAAACTTACTTGCAGCCCAAGCTATGTTTCCCGTTACCTCACAATTTGAAATGGCAGGAAATCCAAAAGAAAATCAAATCGCAGGCGCTACTCATGACCGAATTGACCACGTGTGGCCAATTATTTCAAAACGCGTGCGCAATATACCTGAATATGGTGAGATGTTTGTAAGCGCGTTCGATCATATTGAAAACGCTGCTGATGTCACTATGGTTGAAATTGCAGAGGCTTTGTCTGCCTTTATTAACCTTGAATGGCGCAGCTATGATGCGCCATTTGATGAGTTCATTGCTGGCAATAACAATGCTTTAACATCGGCACAAAAACGCGGATTAGATCTATTTTATAATAAGGCCGACTGCGCATCCTGTCATGCGGGTCAGTTATTTACTGATCATGCTTTTCATGCCTTAGCTCTGCCCCCTTTTGGGCCGGGACGCACAAGGCGGTTTGACCCTTCTACTCGTGATGTTGGCCGCATGGCAGAAACTGACTTATTAGAAGATGCTTATCGGTTTAGAACCCCGAGCATTAGGAACGTCACTCTTACTGCGCCTTATGGGCATAACGGGGCCTATGCCACGCTTGAGAGTATTGTAAGACACCACCTCTCTCCCTTAAAGTCATTGCAACAATGGGAACCTAAGCAGGCTCATTTACCTGATGTACCATGGGTAAGCCAAATAGATTTTTTAGTTCATGATGACAAGCGAGAGATGGCACGGATAAAGTCATCTGTTGATATAAAGCCAATGACATTAGCCGATAACGAAATTGACGATTTGCTTGCTTTTTTAACCGCACTTGAAGGAAAAAGAGCAGATGAATTACCCTTGGGGCGCCCTTACGAGGTTCCTAGCAAACTGCCTGTTGATTAAATGGGCTGGCTGTTTTTCTTTAATAACCTGTTTAATCCATCCAGCCTGCCCGTTTAAAGGCAAGAGCAAGATGGAGTCAAAGGTCGTTTAAGCGACGTTTATGACACTTTCTATCTGATGACGGCTAAAGGCTGTCAGCATCGCCTGTAAGGTTGCCGCAGTCGTGTCTTCTGCTTGTGCTACAGCATGGCATACGACGCCGTTAACATGCATCTCAATACACGCAAGGGCTTGTGCATCTGTGCCCTTAGTCATGGCGTGTTGATCAAATTGGGTGACTTCAATGGGGCAACTGTATTGCCTGCTAAGTACGTCACTCAAGGCTTCTAAAGCGCCTGCTCCAGACCCTTCAAGTGCCCCCTGATGGAGGTTAAAGCAACCCTCAATAATAATACTATCTTCGCTGGTGACTGCATTTAACCGGTAGTCTCTCAACTGCCATGCGGGGTCCACAGCCACAAAGTATGTATCATAAAGTTGCTTAATTTGTTGTGGTGAAACCTCTACACCAGAGGTTTCTGTGGCTTGTTGCACAATCTTACTTAACACAGGGTGCATCCACTTAGGTAATTCAATGCCATAATCTCGCTCTAGCACCAACGCCACACCACCCTTGCCACTTTGACTATTAATGCGCACTACGGCCTCGTACTCACGGCCAATATCCCGCGGGTCTATGGGCAAGTAGGCAACGTCCCAGTGAGATTTATCATGCTGCTTATGAAACGCCACTGACTTGCGAATAGCGTCTTGATGGCTACCAGAAAATGCCGTATACACCAATTCTCCAGCCCATGGGTGGCGCGGTGATACAGCAATCTCAGTACAGCTTTCAACCACTTCAATAATTTCCAATACATTGCTTATGTCTAAGGTGGGATCAATGCCTTGAGAGTACAAGTTCATGGCCATGGTAATGACGTCCATATTGCCCGTGCGTTCACCATTGCCCATCAAAGTGCCTTCTACCCGATCGGCTCCTGCCAAAATGCCTAATTCGGCTGCAGCCACTGCACACCCTCGATCATTGTGGGTGTGCAGACTAATCGTCACCTGTGAGCGATGCTTTAAATGGCGGCAAAAGTATTCCACCTGATCAGCAAATAAATTGGGTGTTGAAAGTTCTACAGTAGACGGCAAATTAATAATGAGTTCACGATCAATGCTGGGCAACCATTGTTCAATCACTGCGTCACACACTTCTACCGCATAATCCATTTCCGTGCCCGTGAAGCTTTCGGGCGAGTACTCAAAGCTCCAATGTGTTTGGGGGTATTTATTGGCATACTTAAGCACCCATTGAGCGCCCTGCACCGCGATGGCCTTAATGCCCTCTTCTGGTAAGCCAAATACTTGTTCACGTTGCACTGTAGACGTTGAGTTATACACATGCACTATAGCCCGCTTCACCCCATCCAAGGCCTCATAGGTCTTTTTAATTAATTCTTCTCGGGCAGGGGTAAGCACTTGCAAGGTCACATCATCAGGCACCTTATTTTGTTCAATCAACATGCGCACAAAATCAAAGTCTGTGGTGGATGCTGATGGAAAGCCGACTTCTATTTGTTTAAAACCCAACTTAACCAAGAGTTCAAACATGCGCAGTTTTTGTTCACTGTTCATGGGGTTTACCAAGGCCTGATTACCATCACGCAAATCCACACTGCACCACATAGGCGCTTGGGTGATGGATTTGCTGGGCCAAGTGCGATCCGCTAAAGGTGTGGATTTAAAAGGCTGGTACTTGCGGTGGTTAAACGTATGGTCAAGCATAAGAACACTCTGGTTAAATCATTTTAACTTGCATCCAACTAGTGTATCGGCAAATAAGCGCAATATCACATCTAATTTAGCTAAAACTTGACAATAAAAGCAATAATTAATACTATAAAAGCATTAATTCGCAATATATTTGCGTTAAAGCTTATTTTTGAAGAATACTATGACGACCTTAGACCGCTACGATCTTAATATCTTGCGTCACCTGCAAGACGACGGTAGTTTATCCAACCAAGAGTTGGCTGAACGGGTAGGCCTTACGGCTGCACCTTGCTCTAGGCGTGTCAAACAATTGGAAGAAGAGGGTGTTATTCGTGATCGCGTGGTGCGGATTAGTGACCGAGCCGTAAATCTCAATCTCACCGCCCTACTGCATATCAGTATGGACAAACACATCCCTGAGCGCTTTGCAGAATTTGAGCAAGCCGTGGCCCAACTGCCTGAAGTTATGGAGTGTTATTTGATTACCGGCCACGAAGCCGATTATCAACTTAAAGTCGTGGTTCCCGATATGGATCGCTACCACGACATTTTATTAGGCAAAATCACCAAGATAAAAGGTGTCAGTGGTGTCAAATCAGCCTTTGTGATGCGCAAAGTACTGGATAGCACTGCACTGCCTTTAGGCTATGTGAAGCATTAATCTTGTCTTAGGGGAATCAACTAGGGCTTTTGTATTGCCCTAATTCTAGGCCTAATTCAACTAAACAACACATTCAGGTGCCTGGGGCAATGTGGCCCAAAATGCTGGATCGTGTCCATATATTATTTTCGCACCTGCCCTTTGCAGTTTCCGCAACAACAAAATGGAATTAAGCATCTCACCACGATTATGCACTAGGCGGGGCAAGTGCAGATTAGTCAGGGTTTCTTTAAGATAGCAGGCGTCTGCCGATAGGATAACATCACCCGAATCCAACCGAACTTTCAAAGACTGGTGCCCGGGGGTATGGCCAAACGTTGGGATAGTCACAATTCTGCCATCTCCAAACAAGTCGTGCTCGCCATTAACTTTTTGAATTAGATGACCGTGGTCGTAATCCTTCATCATGTAACCATTCTCTTTTATAAATTCTGGCGTATGACCCGCGTCCCATTCCTTTTTTTGAATAATAATTTTGGCGTTGGGTACCATGACATTGCCACCCGTATGATCAAAGTGCAGATGAGAGTTAACCACATATCTTATTTTATCCGCATCCACATCTAAAGCTTCCAGACGTGAGCGGATATCCTCGCCCGCTCGAAAATGTACCTGAAAAAAATCGGCTAAAAATCCAATGCGCCCTCGCACATCATGCTGGCACTGAGGGTGTAACCCCGTATCGAATAAGACAAGTCCTCGTGGATGATCGATTAAGTAGGCAGGCACAGGGAAATGAATTTTCCCTAGTTTACCCGCAAGCATCATGTCCAAGTCTGAAGATAACCAGCCACACGTCATGGCATACAACTTTACACTCAAAATATACTCTCCTTTATAACCTTATTCGCCTCGTTATTAAGCTTGGCAATATCAACTTGTAGAACTGATTAGACTCAACCAACCAGAGTCTTGGGGCCCTCTAAAGGGGGTTTTAACTGCTTCGATAGACCTTTTAATAAGCCGCTTGGTAAATAGATTCAATCTCTACTAAGGTTAATTTGCGCGGATTATTACGCAACAACCGCTCTACTTTAATGGCTTCGCTGGCGAGTTCAGGAATGGCGTCTTGGGGGATATCTAGATTTCGCAAAGACTTTGGTATATCAACGTCACGACATAAACGATGCAGAAATTCAATAACACTATCGGCGGCATGTTGATGTGTCTTTTGCTCAATAGGAAGGCCAAAGGCCTGCGCAATAGGCGTAAATTTTTCTAAACATGCTATCTTGTTGTACTCCATTACATGGGGTAGAAGTAGCGCATTACTCACTCCATGGGAAATATGGAAGCGGCCACCAAGGGGGTAAGCAAGCGCATGAACTGCGCCGACGCCCGCATTACCGAAAGCCATGCCCGCCAATAAACTACCCGTGGCCATATTCTCACGGGCTTCCATGTTATCCGGTTTACAGTAAGCTTTAGGTAGAGCCGCCGAAATTAGCGCCATAGCTTTTATGGCTAAGGCATCCGTAATAGCGCTAGAAAAATTCGATAAATAGGCTTCGATAGCATGCACTAATGCATCTACACCACTTGCTGCTGTGACAGAAGGTGGACAATACATGGTCATTTCAGGAGCGATGATTGCAATATCTGGTAGCAGAAAATCGCTGACAATACCTTTTTTTACTTTCGAACTGGTGTCAGACAGGATGGCAATGTTGGTCACTTCTGATCCTGTACCTGCAGTAGTCGGTAAAGCGATTAAAGGGATAGATCGAGAAGCAATGGTATTTTCGCCAAATAATGTTTCCAATGGCCCTAGTTGTTCATCATAGACAGCAACACACTTTGCAATATCGATCACGCTGCCACCTCCGACGGCTATAATACCGTCGTAATGACCCGCTCGAAATTGATGGCTACACTCAAGTACAATTTCAGGTTCAGGCTCAGGCTTTACCTGATCGTAAATACCTAAATTAAAATCTGATAGGTACTGAGTTACCGTCTTTAGCGTACCCGATTGAACCACCCCCTGATCGGTAATGATGAAAGGTTGGGTGATGCCTAAATGGGTTATCTGCTCTTTTATTTGAGATACAGCACCGTAGCCTGTAATAATTTTATGCGCAGATTTAAAGTGCGATACTTGCATAATTTTTCACTCTCTCTAAGTCATCAGCGGGAAGCATGGTAGCCGATTTACCCACTTGGCCATGTCAACCATACTTGCGCATTAAGTCATTGATGCGCATTAGAAAAATAGCATGTTCACAGGCTTCTTCGGAAGAAAAAACGCCATCAAAAATTTCTACTGGCTCACCTCTCACACCTGTAACACGGCCGATCTTGTATTCTGCAAACATGCGCACACATACGGTTACGTATTTACCTGCCATCGGATGTCGACGCATTTTATCGAGTACAGTACGCAAATCTTGGCTGTGCTCAACACCTTGCTTACTCGCCGCAGGAGCAGTTCCTACCGGACTAGCTTTGTGCTCAGCAATTAAGCGTCTACGTGATTGGTCATCGAACAATAAAGGCATAACATAAGTTCGCGTCATATGATCATCTGCGCCCGCATAGGATTCATTGGCCGCCACGCCCTTTGGTTGATTTAACATAAGAATTCCTCTAGCTATATTAATGGTCTCGTTAATGATTGCGACAAGGCGTTACTTCACCACGCTGCAATTTTATGTTTTGGGCTTCTGTTTGAGCGTCCTCTGGATTAGAAAACACTTTATCCTCAAACAGAATAACTGGTTTAGCTCGGTCAGCATTTAGCTGTCCAACGCACCACTGCTCACCTTCCTTAGTGCACACAACGACATAGGCTCCCGCTATTGGTCCATAGCGTCGATTGTTAAGGGTAAATAAACACTTGGACAGGTCATCAACTTTATCTTCATCTAAACTATTAATTAACTGTTTCTCCAGTACATTGGGCTCTATATTACTAGTGCCCAACATCGCTTTACCCACTGGAGGTTCAATCATGTTGCTTGAATCTGACATATTCATAAACTTTCTCCTGCTAATTGATCTAAGGCAACTCTTCATCTTTCAAAAACCCACGAATTGCATTTTCCGTGATTTTTGAAACATTATTGTTGTAATTATTGTGGGATAAACTGCCACACCAAGATAATGATCCAGGAGCAAACAAGGCACCATTATTAGGTGTTTTGTAATAAATCATATCTGCCCTCACCATTGGATTCTCAGTACCACTTCCATGGTAGCCTCGAACTGAGAAATGAATTTCTTCATTCACTTGGAGCATCAGATTTGTGTGGGCTTCAGAGTGAGCTAGCAGATAGGCCTCATGAGGTGTACCAAATTCTAGATCATAGCGATCTAACTCCAAACCTGCGGCACCACCACCCACTAACCCAAAGTCACCTATACGTTCACCGTTGCCAACTCCATCCATTATCCACGCGGTTTCAGGTCTCTCACTGTCCTTGTCACGAACATAATAAGATGACACATCAAAACCATAGGCAGTAAAGGTCAAACCACAAAGTTTACTGGGGATACGGCCACGAGCGCGCCACATGCCACCATACTTGCCGTCAAAGGCATTGTTATACTCACCAGGGTTGGCAGTCCATGCTCTGGTTCCAGCTTCACCCTTACGAACTTCGATAATGTTGTTATTGTCTGGATGGTATTCACTGCACCAGTAAAAGCCGTTGGCACCCAAATAGAGCCAACGACCCCCATCCTGTTGATATTGTTCATAGGCTGCGAACATTTTTTCTGAGGTGTACTCTGGGTGGCTACCGGTCAGCACAGTCTGATATTTATTGAGTAAACCAACACCTTCTCTGTGTAAGTCCTCATCTGTATGAATATCAAAATCAAAGTTCTTTTCTTCTAACCAATCGACTAGATGCAGATCTCCATTGAGCTGCCACAACGAAGGTGACAACCAATGCCGATACTTAGGCCGCATGTTTAAAATAGGTCGTAATCGAGATGAATAAGCCACGCCACTGCCATCTGAATGCAGAGAGTAAGTGGAGAGGCCATACTCTCGGTGCTCATTTAGATACAAGTCTGAGGCCGTCATTACAGGCACTTTGCCGGCCAATAACTCGGCCACAACGCAGTTGGTTGCTAGGTTGTCGTTGGAGTAGGCGATATAACTATTGGTCGGTAAAATAAAGGCTAATTTAGACGTCGTTTTACCTTTGGGTGGCCGCACAACAAAGGGCACATAATCCTCTGTCTCTGGGGAGTCAATACCTCCAATACGCAGACGAGCTGCGTAAATGCCACTTTTTAGGTTGTCGGGTACGGTGTAGGTAAAATCAACATCCCAACGGGCATCGTCTATGTCATCATCATGAAAGTGAATCGCACCATATTCTTCAGGCTTATGATGATAAACAATTTCATCTCCTGTCCAGTTGAAACCTGTCATACCGCGACAAGGCATATTAATCATATGGCCATTCAATCGCGAAGTAGAAACATCTATGATGTAGGTCGAAGCAATATTATTAGTAATGTTTGCATGAAAATCCCATGCCCCAACGACATGGTGTCTTAACTCTGCAGCGCAAGTCTGAAACCCTCGTGCCAAAGATTCAATCTCGGCTTTTGATAAGGCTTTGCTGCATAGTCTGGGGCGATCAATTTTGCCGTTGTATAGGTTAGTTTGCTCAGGTAAATCAACGGGAGAAGTTGCTTCTTTAAAGTGTGCACCAAAAATACTGCGACCGCATCGCTCTATCAGGGTACTTGCCCCCATGAGCAGTGGTGCATCATTGATTGCGGGACGCACGCTGCTATTAGACTCAACAGTTGCAGTCGTATCTTCTGAGGGATTTAATATTGCTTGACCTAAGCCACCATTAGTTGCCGTAACCACAGGCTCTTGATAAAGGGTCACACGGCCAGTCCTTGCATCATAGCTTAGAGCCGCTAAATACCATACCTTGCGCAAAAGGGCCTTGTCACTCGATAAACGCGTCACCATACCACTGCCGTCACCTATTTCTGCAGCCAAACAACCCGCTTCATTAATAAATAATCCATAACCACTGCCAGTAGTTTCAATCCACTTAGTTATGATACCTTGCCGGCCTTTGTCTGGAGTGGTCGGAAATATATAGCACTGAATAGTAAAGCTTTCCAAGTTCAAACGATCATCTTGTGGCACAACGATATATGATCCGCCATGAATGCGCTGATTTCTGCCTGTGTAGCTTTTATTGCACGAAGCGCTAATTTCTTCTTCTTTGTAACCTGGGCCTTCTGGGTTAGTGTCACCATGGATTAAGCGAACAATTTGAGTGTCATACACCTCATCATATTCAGAGTTAATGTAAAACTTGATGTCATCACCCGGGCAAATAGAGTATTTGTCGCTATAACCAGTAATTTTTAACATATTTTCCTCACGTATTTTATTTTGATATTAAGTTCAGTAGTTAACTAAATTTTGTAAGTTCAATTGCATTAGGAGTAGATACTTCTGGGTGGGCAGAGAGCCGTAACTTATTCGCTAAAAACCAAATTACACTCACGCCCAGAGCCCACCAGATCACTTGCCAAGCCCACAATGAAGGCATTCCAAAAATCCAATTCTCAAATCCAGCATCAGGCGCACCAAAAGCGAAGTTGCCCAATACAGAGCCTGGACCTACCGCAAAAAATAGCCACCCTATAATAAACACGCCAGCTAAGGGTTTTGCCCAGCGGTCTTTGCCAAGGGGTGCATCTTGACTGATTAAATAATCGTGAAATTTTTGTCGATGGTCTTTTTGGCTATCTTCACTATTTACTAATGAAACAAGTAAGCAGGTGCCAAGGTTAAAAAATAGTCCCCATGCTCCAGAGTGAATCGTCCATGGCCAAGCACCCCAAGGTAAGGAACCCACAGCTAACTTTTGACCTAATGGCTCAGTTAAGACGACTGCAATTAAGCCCAGAACTAAACCACTAATCACGGCTTGTTTATTCCATCGAGGCATCCAAGTTGCGGCTAATAATGCAGGCCATAATTGTAAACTTGCAGCTAAGGCCAAACTGCTAAACACAAGCACAGCCTCCATCGACCAGGATGCCAATAACATGGCTGCTAAAAACACCACTAAAGTTGCTATACGAGCCACTTTCATTTGTTGCTTATCGGTTGCCTCAGGATTGAGTTTTGCCAGATAAATGTCTCGGCTTAAAATATTGCCCGTAGTGAATAAAAAGCCTGCCCCTGTGGCTTGCAATGCAGCCACTAAACACACTGCTAATAAACCAGCTAACCAAGGCATTTGGCTCGTCGTTTGTATAATTAGTTCAGTCATTGTTTGACTGTGGTGTAAGTTTTTAGTCGCCTCTAAAAGATGGCTACTAAGCCCGATAATAGTGCCAAAAAATAGCAACAAAAACCCTATCACACAGGCACTTCCCCATGTTTGGTGGAGCGCAAACCCCCGCACCGAACCACTGGAGAAAACTAGCATGGTAAATGCTGGAGAGGTTTGAATACCTATGACGGATAACAGGAAAGTAAGCCCCATGATCGCTGTCCATGGCCCTCCAATAGGCACTTCAAAACCGATGCCACTAGTCCATTGAATCACACCTGGCAAGGCTAAGTAGCCATCAAAATTCCCGCCACCCATACCCGAAGTCATGCCTAAATAGCTGTGTTCAGTATTAATAAGATTAGCTAATCCTTGATTTAGCAGATCAAAACCACCCACATGGTCCAGAGCCAATGAACCTAAGATGAGCAAACCAATACACAGCAAAACGGTTTGTACCACGGCCACTTTCATTACCGCCTGTAGGCCTCCCATAACACTATAGAGTAGTACAAGCGCTGTTAGGTACCACATTGCAGTGGTTCGTGAAACCACATCGTCTGTAAGATGGCTCACCAGAGAACCTGACGCACCCATTAGCATCGCCACAAATGGAATGCCAAAAAGTAGAGCAATGATGACGTTAATGTATCGGATTAAATCGCCACCAAAATAATTGCTTAACAACTCTGCACTGGTAAAATATCCAAACTTACGTCCCAGTAACCATTGGCGTTTTAATAAAAACATTGCCCCAATACAAGCAACAACCGCATAAAACGAAGTGTTGGCAAATGCCAAACCATCGCGAGACACGAGCGAAGGATAGACATAAAAAGCCCATCCTCCATATGCTATTCCAGTACTCGCAATAGCGAACACCCATGGAGAAATGCTCCGGTTCGCAAGAAAATAATCTTCTACAGATCGTGTTCTGCGAGCAGATCTTAAGCCCCAAAAGAAGCAATACGCCCAATAGGTAAAGAAACAAATAAATATCCAAATAGAATATTCAGACATAGTGCCCACCCCATTGTTTAGCTAAGTGTAAGTTAACCATCTGTGTTACCAACGCGTTAGCTTGCTTTATCAGAGGAATCTGATGTGGTGTTGTAATCGCCTAAAATATTTTTAATGTTACCGATTTCTCCTGATGACATACCTATTTCATTAAGTAAATTATCCACAAATGGCACTTGTGCTCGATACCTTAACGCCGAATTCACCACAGAATCAGATAAATTCCCACCCGTCCCATTTCCACCTGAGCCACCAGCGCCCGCGTCGAAGTCACCGTGGCCACCAATACCTGGTAAGCCATTCACTTCATATATTTTAATACCATCGATGTTCTCCATAGGTCTAACAGCCTCACGGATAATAGAGTCGAGATTTTCTGCGATGCGCATTTTCAAATCACTTTGGCGACTAGCGTCACTGCGTTGATTTTCAGCATCGTTTAGCAGTAATTTGCCCGCAGCATCCACTTCATAACGCAACTGAGTTGCCAAAGATGTGAATTTTTCGGCCTGCTCTCGTTCTTGTGAAGCTTCTTTCTCTGCTTTAGCAACGGTGGTGATGTGAATAGCTTCACTCTCTCCTTCTTGCTCGGCTCGGATGAGATGCAAGGTCTTTTTCCGTTGCGCAATTTCAATTTCTCGCGCTGAACCTACTTGCTCTAATGCCATTTCTGTTTGCGCTCTCGCTTGCTCTTTAACTTCATTAGCCTTTAACACCTGTACGAATTTTTCAGTCACTGCTAGGTCGCGATCATGCTCTTCCATCTGCAGTGCTTTACGTTTTTCAATTTCGCGGGTCTGAGTCTTTTCCTCATTTTCAATACGGCTAGTCTCAATACTGCGCTGTTGTTCAATTTTTAGTTTTTTCACACTCTCTTGAGCTTTAAGCTGCGCTTGTTCTGATTCGCGATAACGTTCAGATTCCTCTTTCATAACGTCAGCTTTTTGCTGCGCTCGACGTTTAGCAATCTGTTCCTCTTGATCCAAACGAGCAAATTCATTTTCTCGGTCTATTTCTAAACTGCGGATATCCGTTTCCAAGTTCTTTTGCTTAATTTCAATTTCTGTTTGACGTTCAATTTCATTACGCAACTTCTTGCGTTCTTCCACCTGTATGGTCAACTCATGCTCTCGTAATGAACGTTCCACTTCGATGGTATCTTGTTGAGAAATACGCGCTTTCTCTATTTCTTCATGGGACTTAATGCGTGAGGCTTCTGCTAATTGTTCTTGCGTCGACTGTTCCGTAGCAATTTCTGTTTGCTCTTTCGATTTTTGCTTAGCAATTTCACGTTCCTGTTTTAATCGAGCAAACTCTCGCTGTTTATCAATTTCAAGCGCTTTTTGCTCCGTTTCTAAATTCTTACTGCGAATCTTAATGGTTGTATCTTGCTCAATATCATTGCGTTTCTTTTTACGAGTTTCTATTTGCTCTGTTAACTGAGTTAGACCCTCAGCATCAAATACATTAGAAGGGTTAAAAACATCTAAACTGGCTTGGTCAAGACTAGTTAGAGACACGGCTTCAAGTACCAAACCTGTCTCACTCAACGATTCTGCCACTAACACTTTTACTGACTTAATATAGTCACCACGATTTTCCTGCATTTCTTCCATGGTCATCTTCGCTGCAACAATACCCAACGCGTCCACAAATCGACCTTGAACTAGCTCTCTGAGGCTATCTGGCTCAAGTGTTCTTTGACCTAACGAACCTGCAGCGATAGACACAGAAGCGGCAGTGGGACTCACGCGCACATAAAACTCTGCCACTATTTCAACACGCATTCGATTTTGTGTAATAAAGGATTTATCACCACCACGTTTCACCTCAATGCGCAGAGTGCGCATACCCACTGTAGTAATGTTGTGGATAATAGGTAATACAAAAGCACCCCCATTAAGCACTACTTTCTCACCTCCTAGGCCAGTCCTCACAAATGAAACTTCTTTTGACGAGCGTCGATAAAGCCAGTGCAACAGATAAACTGCAATGGCAATGGCTAATGCTGTGAGTATGATGACTGCAATAATATCTGCACCGGTCATTTTTTATTCTCCTTATTCCGCTAGAAATAGTTAAAGTTTGTTCGAATTTGGACTTTTTGGTTCAGCACCAACTGCGGCTAAATAGACAACAAATCCAAAAATAATTTTGTTTAAAAAGTCACTCAAGTTATAAATAATATTTAGACTATTAACATCCACACCACCGCCTAAATGTTCAATAAAGTATCCCAGTGGATAAATAGCCCAGCCGATTGTGACAATCAGACGCAGCCCATTAAATGCAAAATGCACAGCTTGATCATCACATGCTGCGTTAGCTTTGCCGGCTTCACCCATGTAGAGTTCACCCAAAATATATAACCAACCAACAATGCCAATAATAAATCCTAAGGCCTGACTCATATAGCCAGCTGCACCCAAGAACTCGCCAACTACCATGACTAAAGAGCCAATGAGTAGACGCCAAAAAAGAGCAGAGGTGACTTTTGTAGTGGCACTAAGAATCAAATAAAACAACACTAATTGGATACTGTGAGTAAGCACCCAATCTACATAGCGCAAAATGATAGGGGCGGTGCCCGTGTTGACCCACATAGTCTTTGCATAGTGATAGAACACTGCAGAAATAAGCAACATGACACCTACTAGGGCAATACTTGGCTGCCAATGACGTTGCATGCGATTTTTTTCTAAAAAGAAAAATCCTGCCGCACCTATCATCGCCATAGATAGAAGCCAAAATGTGCCCCCTACAACGTCTGTCGGTAATAGTATGTTATTCATTGAAACCCTCTACATTTAGTCATTATTATTAGTTGTTGTGATCAGTTTATTAAATAAAACTGATGCTCCATTACAAAGTAAGTTTTGCTTATATTTGAGTTCTAATGTGTGGTGATCGGGCATATAGCGCCACCATAGGCAAAATTAACAATCCAAAAACAAACTGTTGACCTTCATAACTCAAACCTATCCCCACTAAAAAGGAGGTAAGAACCTGCAATACCAAGACACCAATCACCGTAAATCCATAACCACCCCAGCCACCCAGTAAAGAAGTCCCACCCACAACCACTGCGGCTAGGGTCATAAATAAATATTGATCACCCACTCCAATAAAACCACCACCACTCCAGCCCAATAGCAAAGATCCCGTGAGTGCTGAAAACAGACCACTTATGGTATACACACCAATCCAGTATGCCCGCTCTGAAATCAATAACCGAGCCGAAGCAGTTCTTCCTCCACCTAATGCATATAGGCTGCGACCCCAAGTGGTATGGCGCAATCCCAGAGTTAATCCAAAGGCGAGTAGTATCCAAATAAGAATGACTGGCGGGATTTGGATACCTGCGATACTGCCATTGGTGGCGGCTATATTTGATAACCATTGAGGCACTACGCCAAACACGTTGCCACCAAATGAAGAGCCTATGGTGGTCAGAATTTGAGTACCGCCAGAGACTGCAAAACCGACGCCAAGAGTCAATATTAATGCTTGGCCCTGAAGACGAAAGCTCAGTACACCATTGACAAAACCTATGGCTGTGCCAACTAATAAAATAGTAATGATACAAATCCAGGGGGGAAGTCCTAAATTGAATAAGTACATTAATCCAATATTGGACGAACCAATCACAAATGGAATCGATAGATCTAAGCCTCCCAAAAGGGCGACTAATGTTTGACCAATACAAGCCAAGCCTAAAAAGGCAGCAAAAAGCATCATAGATTTTAGATTTAGGGTGGATAAGAAACCATCCACAACCAAAGTGCCTATAATAAAAAGACCAATTAAGACCGTAGTGCCCATTAGGCCACTCTTGTTATTCTTCACATTTTTATTGATCAGAACTGTAATCGATAGCAGCAATAATAGGATTACAACTGCTAAAACATTGCGCCATTGTAAAAAACCATCAACCGCAAAGGCGACTGACATAAATACAACAATCATTAAGCCAACACTGATGAGTAGAGACTTATTATGCTTAATGAGAGAACCGAAATAACTACTACCCTCTTGCTGGTTATCAACCTCAATGGGTTGAGCAGTTCCTGAAGGGATTTTATTGGCTAAAGAACTATTCTCTGATGCAGGTTGCCATGTCCAGCGCACTGTAAGGTGATGCCAGCCCCATAGAATTACCGCAAAGATGGCGATTGAATAGAGCATCACATCTTGCGTGGGCATGTCTTCGAGTGCACCCATAATCGCACTGATAGCAGCGACTGTGGCCGCCAAGAAAAAACCTAGCCACTTTAATAATAGAAACGCCGATCTATGCATAATTTTGACTCTCTAACTTTATTGGCATTTTCATGATTTATCATTGCCCCACTGCCGGATCGCATCATCTTTATGCTCACCAATAATGTAGGTCGATATGATGTGCATGACGTTTGGTGCTGAAAAAATGCCGACACCAATTACTAGACAAATTTTCCAGAGGTCTACTCCACTGGAGTAAAATAATGCGCCCCACAAAAGAGCACCCCAAGCAGGCACATACCAGTACCGCCAAAAACGTTTGAAGCTGACGCCACCCATGGCTAGGCGCATGATAATGTGGGTCAATACAATAATAATTGCGCCGTAGGCATATTGTGCATAGACCGCAACAGGCGTGCTTACTTCCATGACTCGGGCTGGCTGTGCATAATCAATTTGAGGGGTAGCTATGGAGTCGACTATAGTGCCCAGTATCGGTGCGCCATAGGTCCCTAGATCATAATTAGACTCAGTTTGTGACGCTGCGAAAAAGTAGACGGCAATTAATGCTAAAATCGCGCACAAGCCAATAAACAAATTAGTGACGTTGGCAACCTTGGTTTGCACCATCGGTGCCGTGATAACAAACAACATGGCAGCGAGTATCAGCACCCCATAGGTCTCTCCTGGCATAGTCGAGCGCAAGTAAGCTGCGTCGGAAGACTGGGCAAAAAGTACCGCAATACCGACTATGACGAGTACACACCAAAATAAAATCATGCCGACACGCTTGGTGCGCATCGCCACATGAGGCATGGCTAAAAGAATAATTAAAGAGGCCAACAAAATGGCAGCTGCTAGCGCTAATAAAGCTGTGCTACCCACTACGATGGTGGTGAAAGCAGATAATGTTGAGCTCTGAGAAATAGGTTCTAAGGCAAAAAATTGTGTCGCACTAACATCTGTATTAATCACAAGCTTGGCCTGCAACGTGAGGTCAGCAACCACTTGATCTGGTCCCATGTCAGGGGCAAAAATTAGGCCTAAAACAACAACCACGAGCAGCACTACGAGGGCCGTCATGGAAGGGCTATTTTTACTAAATAGCAATCGAACCATATAGGAGGTGACTGCAAGCCCCAAAATAATGAACATAAAGTACGTACCACCAGAGTAGCCTGTGCCATCATCAACATCGGTGGACGAACTGGCAAAAGTAAATCTAGGTTTAGGGTTAAGCGGATCCACAAATTGGTCCATTGTAATATGCATTACTACGCCTAAGGCCAAGGTGGCGCAGATGACAAAGAACATGGTTGGTGATAAGTTTTTCACTCTCTTTTGAAGTTCAGGTATGGCGATACTTATGAGCAGTGACACGACTAAAATGACTCCATAGGCCAAATCTGTCACGTAACTTTGCACCATACCAAAATTGAAAGTAGACAAAACAAAGGTGATTAAGTAGATATTTAAAGCGCCTAGCAATGCACCAAATGCACTGCCTCGGCCACCTGCGAGGTTGGCGCCACCTAATACCAGCGCTGTGACTGCCATTAAGGTATAGGTTGTGCCCTGCGATGGATCACCAGAGCTAATTAGAGACGTAAATGTAATGGCAGCTAAACCTGCATAGACACCACCAATGACATGCGCACCGATACGCACAAGATTGATGTTTACTCCACTGGTATAGGTTGCTCTCTCATCAGAGCCCATCATCTTTAAATTGCCAAAAAAAGCAGTTTGGGCGAGCAGATACCAACCTACCGTCGCCAAAACCAAAATAACTAATACTGGAGAGAAAATCTCGGTACCTGCACCCCAGCTAAGCATCCATTCAGTAGCTAAACCACCTGGCCTTTGCATAATAATTAAGTTGAGCCCGACTAAAGCAAGATAACCACTTAAAGCAACAATAATGGGCTGCACGCGCACATAAACAATAATCAAACTCATCAATAACTGATAAGCAATACCAGCCGCCATGGCAAATAAAAACAACCCCATAACAGACTTTAAAAAGCCAATTCCTACCAGCTGAATTAAGCTCACATTGATAAAACCAATTAATGGTCCAATCGAAAGATCGACACTAGCCCTGCCAGCCATGACTATAATAGTTAGGGCGTAGGTGGCCAAAACTAAGGGTGCCACTACGATGATTGCACTGCCAATACCTGCACTGCTAATTAGGGAGGGACCACGAATAACAGCAAAAATAAGCAGTATAAAAAAAATAAAAATAGGCACCATCAAGTAGGTGCTTGCGCTTGAAGATGAGCCTGTATTTTTGACCAAAGCATTTGTCATTATTTTTCATCAGCCATCAGTTGTTTAAATTGACCCAGATCTTTGTCATTAAAAATGGAGTTTTGAGCCTTTGGTTGAGCCTCAGTACTTTGCACATGCACTGGTTTCTTTATGTCAGAATCTTGCTTTGCTTGCGTCTGGCTGAGTAGATGAGCAAACCCTTGTTCATCTTCGCTATTGTAATCTTGGCCGGGAGACAGAGGCACAAAGCGCTGCTCAGCTGATGCACTTGAGGTGTTTGCCAAAAGTTTATCAAATAGGCCATTGTCCTGATTGCTGTAGACTTGCGCTTGATAAGATGCCTCTAAAGCTTCTTCTGGGAGATCTCGTAGGCTCATATTTTGCTCATGGTGAGAGGACAATTGACCAAATAATGCTTCGTCTTTGTTGGAGTAATCGCTGGTCATTGAGCCTTCTGCTGGTTTAACATTTTGAGAGGACAAAATAGGTTTGTCAGCTTTAGGTCTAAAATAATCATTAATGGTTGAATCAGACACAGGATCACCTCCATTATTATTTGTAGTAGATTTTTTGGTGGGAACAGAAGCCTTAGCAGTTGGTCTTGCTCCATTGGGCGGTTCTCCCTGATAACGACCAAACATGGATTCTAAAATGGCGACTCCATTCACCTTTTCATCAACAAACACTTCAAAAATACTTCCGTTACGGAATACCAAAACTCGGGAGCAAAATCCGATAAATTCTTCTAATTCACTCGACATATAAACAGCTGAACCACCCTCACTGGCAAACACCCGAAGTTGTTTATAGAGATCACGCTTGGTGTGTAAGTCAATACCACGAGCTGGGTCAAGCAGCATGAGAGTTGTTGGATGTTGGGCAAAAGCCCGACCCAGCATTACTTTTTGTTGGTTGCCACCACTGAGTGAAGTCACCAAGTTTTCTTCAGGCCCTGTTTTAATTGCTAGGCGTTCTACTTCCCAATTAAAAATATCTCGTAAACCAAGCCAGTTAATAACCCGCAGGCCTGGAATTTTTACGTTTTTTCTATAGAGACCAAATAATAGGTTTTCAAAAATACTTAAATTAGGGAGAATGCCTTCCGCCTTTCTGTCACCCGACACGAAACCAATTTTGTGTTCTTTTGCATGGGCCAAGGTCCGTACTTTATGCATTTCGTCACTATGGCCTGAGCTCACTTCAGGGCAGCCTTGCTGAGCACTTTTTATCCCCGCCAAAATACGCAAAAAATCATCTTGTCCATGCCCATCTAGGCCCGTAATGCCAACAATTTCACCCTTTTTAAGGGTGAAATTGATAGGATCTGAATCTGCCCAAACCCTTAAATCTGTGGTTTGAATCGCAAGCCTTTTATTTGTCGATTGATGCGCATCGCCTAACTGAGGCTTAACTGACTTTTTACCACCTGTCATTAAACTCAATAGATTTTCTTCAGTAATATCGTGTTTTTCTAAAACACCCACATCTTTACCATCGCGCATAACAGTGCAACGGTCGCTAATGCGAATCAGCTCTGCAATACGGTGGGTGACAATGATTATGGCTGTTCCGTTATCACGCATCTCACGCATTTTTTGGAACAAGCGTTCTGTTGAGTCAAAGTCCAACGCTGCAGATGACTCATCTAATATCAGTAAGTCAGGCTCACATAAAAAGCCCCGCGCTATGGTTATCCAAGCTTTGATGTTAAGTGGCAAAGTTCCTGCCGGCTGCAGAGGATCAACATCTTCACCCGCAAGCTCGCTCATTAAAGTGCGAGCTCTTTGCTGCTTTTCTTTTTCTGACATACTCTTGGTAAAAAAACCATCAGCACCAATAAATAAATTGTCTACTACGGATGATTCATCTGCGACTAATACTTCTTGAAACACCATAGCGACGCCAATCGAACGTGACTCACCAGGTGTTGTTGGGTGATGACCCTTAATGGACACCTTCCCAGAATCTATGGGCAGTACTCCCGCTAAAACTTTAGCTAAAGTACTCTTGCCAGATCCATTACCACCAATAACGGCATGAATTTCACCAAAATTACCAGTAAAGGAAACGCCATCCAGAGCCCTTGTGACACCGAATGACTTGTACACATTTTTTACATAAAGTTCGCCAGGAAAGGTCGTTAAACTTTCTTCATTACTACCATTGGCAGCAGCTATGTTAGCCTGAGTTGAGTTAACCACTTTTCCTGACTCCCAATATGTTTCTATTAACAGTTAGTGTGATGCAGGATCATACTTTTCTGGATCTGCAGGATTTAAGAAGAAGTTATCAAGGTATTCTTTACCCCCCCATCTATTTACACCTACGTTGAACCATTCAGTAGAGTTACGATCACAGTTTTCGCCAAGCACAGCTTTCACATCGTCATAGTCGATGGTGACTGAAGGCACAAGTACCGACTGAACTTTTGGACCTTGGCCTTGCATGGTGCGCATCATGATATTCCAACCCAGTTCTATATCATCGCCTGGAGGCCAAGTCTGGATGGCTGCACTGATATATTCTGGATTGTTGCGCCAGTAGCAAAGTGCTCCCATTTCTCCACCAATAGACATAGGAGGAATGTCACGACCAGACTGCAAGACAGCCTGTAATACACCCGTTTCGCCAGAAGATTGCACTGCAATACCATCGAGCTGCTGTGGGTGAGTGGCTAGCCAGCGTTGGGTCTCTGCTTGGCCCACTTGTGAAGTCCACATGTGAGCTATATTGCCAGTGATTTTTATATCTGGCGACTGCGCTAGGCCGTCCAATACACCTCGATTTTGAGAATCTGAAGCAGACGCTCCTGGGATACCTTCGACCACTAAAACGCTGCCTTTTTCATCAATTTCTTCAGCCATCCAGCGGCCAATTTCATAGCCCGCCTGATGATAGTTAACTGAAGAGTTGACTGCATAAGGAGATGTTAAATAGCCCGTAAACGAAAATACCGCAACACCGTTATCGTAGGCATATTTAATGGATTGGTTAAGTGCTGTTGGATTAGAACAACAGATAATAATGGCATCAACACCTTGGTCAACTAGCTGCCTAATCTGCTGTATCTGGAGGGAATCTTTGAGGTTTGATTGGGTCACCACGATATCGTTAAGCAGCCCCAAACCCTGCCACTTTGGTTTTAACTCACCTAACAAGCGTTCCATTGCGTCCTTACGCCACGTGTTACCTGCATAGGTACTTGCATAACCGACAGTCCAAGGTGGTTGGCGCTTTGATTTCCAATCACGGTATGCACTTTCACCAAGGGGCTGCGCAGGATCGGTCAGCTTTGGGTTGTAAACTTGATCCCTGATGCTCTGTGGTATCTCATCCATACCCGCTGCCATTACTGACGAGGATAATCCCAATGATAGCGCCAAGGAAAAGACCAGTTTTGTATTTATTTTCATTACTAAAGTCTCCAATTGTTTAATGATGCTTTCTATTTGAAAGCAGACTTTTACGTATTATTGCGCTTGTAAACATTGGAACTATTGAACCAAAAACAATAAATACGAACTAAAGTATACATACTTTTACACAACAATACATACGATGTCAACGGAGTATGTATTAAAAGTTTTTTGACCTATACCCTGACTCGCTAATACAACTCAAGGGTGTATACTCTTAAGCTAGTCAAAGGCTCTGTGATCGATGTTATGAAATTCGAAAATGAGATGTATCAAACAGTCAAGGCTGCAAGCCTAAGCCTTCATTGGCCTATCTTTAAATATCGTATTTTAAATTTAATGTGTATCGTTGGACTGGCAATTGTTTTTAGCTTGACCCCCACCACTTGGGTCAGAGCCAGTAGTGAGGTGCCTTGGGCCACTACTTTAGGCGTCTATAATCCAGCTTGTACTAATGGTGATTTAAGCTGCTGGTCAGAACCTAGCAATCAACTAGACCAGCTCGAACAAGTACGTTATCAATCACTAGATGCAGATGTGGTGCGGAATAAACATCATATTTGTGTCTCATTCCCCCATCTAAAAGACTCATACTGGGCTGGGGTTGCTTATGGCATTATCAGCGAAGGCAAACGTCTAAATCAAAAGATCACGTTACTCGAAGCGGGTGGGTACACCAATTTAGAAACCCAACTCAATCAGGTGGACGATTGCATTGCGAATGGTGCAGACGCATTAATTATTGGCCCTATATCAAGCCACGGAAATGCAAAACAAATAGATCTAATCAGAGCGCGTGGTATCCCAGTTATTGTGATTATTACTGGCATCAACACAATAGTTGATGCCAACTCATTGCAAAGCTTTGCCACCATGGGTTTTACTACTTGTGACTGGATCGCTAAACAGCACCAAAAAAGTAAAGAAACTGTAAAAATCATTTGGTTTCCAGGACCACCTAGTGCCGGCTGGTCCATCGCAGCAGATCAAGGCTGCCGTCAAGCCTTGATGGGGACTCAGGTTGCCATATTAGATACCAAATGGGGTGATACGGGTAAGGCAATCCAGCTAAAGTTAGTAGAGTCAGTCATACAAACTCATGTCCTAGCGGATCAACCCGAGTTTGATTATATCGTAGGCACTGCCACCAGTATTGAAGGCGCAGTCGGTGCATTACGTGCAAGAAAACTCGACAAAAAGGTCAAGCTTGTCGCCTACTACTACACACCCGGTATGGATATTTTTATTCGCCGTGGTCAAGTGGCTATGGCCCCCTCAGATCAGATGATTATCCAAGCACGAGTATCAATGGACCAAGCCGTCAGAATTCTAGAAGGCTTGCCTATGGCCACTGGTGGTAGACCCGAATTTGGCCTAACTGGGCGACTAACAGAACATGTGCAGCCGCCTATTATTATTGTTACCCCAGACAATATTAACAGCTTTGAAAGTTACACCACATTGGCTCCGAAGCTCTGGTCACCAGTTTTCTCGGTGGATTAAATGAAAATAACTAGCCCACCACAACAAAGCCCGCACAGCGATCAATTAAGAGTACGGAATGCCAAACCACTTATTCATTTACAAGGTGTCAGTAAAGACTATTTTGGCAGCACTGCACTAAAACCAATGAATTTTGATATTTATGCAGGTGAAGTACATGCCTTATTTGGAGAGAATGGTGCTGGTAAATCGACCTTATTAAAAATAATTACGGGCGATACACAACCGAGTAGTGGAAAGATTTTAATCAATGACGAACGCGTGAAAATCACTTCTGTGCATCACGCTAAAGAACTTGGTATTAGTGCCGTATTTCAGGAATATACCTTAGTCCCTCAGCTTACCGTAGAAGAAAATTTGTTCTTAGGGTCAGATCTTTCCAGTGGCATCTTTTTGCAAAAAACAAAATTAAGAAAGTGGGCAAAACAAACCTTAGAGCGTTTAGAATTTGATTTAGAACCCAACCAACTGGTAATGAATTTATCCCATGCGCAGCAACGCATGGTAGAAATTGCCAAAGCCTTTCATAGTCGTCCTGCTATTATGATTTTAGACGAACCCACGGCGGCGCTCTCTGGTCGAGAAACAAAGCAACTTTTTGCCATGATTGATGTTCTCAAAGCTGAAGGCATCGGCGTGGTTTATGTATCGCATCGCACCAGTGAAATTTTCCGTTTAAGTGATCGAGTCAGTGTCATGCAAGATGGTCACTTAATTTGCACTCATACCACCTCTGAGATTGACGAAAACAAGCTTATTGAGCTCGCCTTTGGCCATCGCTTTGAGTCTTTTTTTCCAACCATTAAATCTAATACGGGTAAGCAATTACTAAGCATCAGTAACTTGTGTTTAACCAATTCACTGGTACAGGATGCAAGCCTAACCATTAATGCAGGCGAAATTGTTGGACTCACAGGATTAGCTGGCTCAGGCGCAGCTGACATTGCTAGAGCCTGTTTTGGCTTAAATCAGATCAAGTCAGGGGTGATTACCTATTTAGATGACCAAGTTTATAATAAAGAACTGGGTATAAATGAACTTAAACCCCGCGCAATGTTAGATCGTGGAATGCTTTATTTACCAGCTGATCGCCGCACTGAAGGTCTAATTATGGAGCATAACATTCGCCAAAATATTTCTTTGCCATCATTAAGCTTGGCTAAGTTTTCATCTGGCTTTTGGGTCAGGCGAAAACGTGAAAAACATGTCATGGAGAGTGTTAGCCGCAGACTCAAAATAAACCCTTTAAGTATAGAAAACGTGCTCAATCATTTGTCAGGAGGTACCCAACAAAAAGTCATGTTGGCTAAAGGTTTTGTGCGCGATGTGCAGTTATTTATTCTAGATGAACCAACTATTGGGGTTGATATAGGCACTCGGGCGGAAATATACCAGCTCTTGCAGGAGTTTTGTGATGCAGGTGCCAGTGTTTTATTAATCTCTTCTGATTTAGGTGAAGTGGCCAACATTGCCCACCGAGTGTATATTGTTGACCGAGGGGAATTACTTGCAGAAATACCCCACAACAGTATTAGTGAAGCGACTTTAAGCCATTATTTGGACCAACGTGAGACCGCCTTATCATGATAGAAAATCGAGTTAAACAAGCGCCTTCCTCTTGGCAATCGTATTTCTCCCAAGCCGTTAACTTCGTTACCTTTTTATACATAAAAGGTGGAGTTTTACCTTGGTTTCTAGTTTTAGCAGTGCTCGGTTTTAGCTTGTCTAGTGAGTATTTTCTTACCCAAACCAACCTCAGTGGAATCTCCATGCATGCCACCTATTTGGTATTAGTTGCGATGGCACAGATGTTAGTAATGCTCACGGCAGGCTTAGATTTATCTGTTGGCGTTATGATTGCTATGACTTCCGTTGTTTCATCATTAACTATGGGTGCGATGTGGTCTGGCTATGGGTCTGGTTGGGAGTCTATTTTAATAGGCTGTGTCGCTGGCCTTTGCGCCTGCGCAGGCATTGGCCTAGTCAATGGCATAGGTGTTGCCTGGTTTAGAGTACCTGCTTTTATTATGACCTTAGGCATGTCGTCAGTAGTACTGGGCTTAGCCTTGTCGTTAACTGGAGGCATCCCCATTTATGGCATGCCACCAAATTTTACTGATATTTTTGGCTACGGCGTTTGGAAGGGGTTCCCCGTGCCTATATTAGTGACGATTCCATGCATCGGTCTGATGTATTTATTTCTAAACTGGACTCGGGTTGGGCGTTATATTTATGCCATTGGAGGTAATCTGAGAGCCGCTCAGTTGTCTGGCATTAATACCAAAATGTGTCTTATTATTGCTTACACTGCTGCAGCCTTCTTTACTGGTATTGCAGCGCTTTTAATTACTGCCAGACTAGACACAGGTGAGTCTAACTTGGGAGTGAGTTATCCATTACTGTCTATTGCTGCCTGTGCTATTGGTGGCGTGAGCTTACAGGGTGGTGTTGGTAAATTACATAATGTTGTATTAGGTGCGGTTTTCATCATTTTGATACAAAACGGTATGAATTTAATGCGCATAAATTCCTATTACCAAATGGTCGCCATTGGTTCATTACTTATTATTTCTATTATGGCTGAAAACTTTCGCCAACAACTTATGCTGACCTATAAGAATAAGACTGGATCGAGCATTTGACCCACAATAGTTCTACCTTTTTTACTACTAAACAGCCGAGCACCAGTTCTTATGATCCATTCAAGTCATGATGAAAATTTATCGACAACACAGAATTTAGTTATTTTAATTGCCGACGACCACGCTTTAGTCCGAGGGGGGCTAGCCCTAGTAGTCGCTATGGCCTCTCCAGACTGCAAAGTGCTAGAGGCTAACAGCTATGATCAGGTGGTCGACATATTATCCAATGAGCCTGATATTGACCTGATGATGCTCGATTTAATGATGCCCGGAATGGAAGCTCATAGAAGCCTTTCTTCTATTCGCCAGCGGTGGCCTGATGTGCCCATTATTGTCGTTTCAGTGCGTGATGATATTGATTCCATTCGCACCGCGATGGCAACAGGTGTGTCAGGGTATATTCCAAAGTCTTTGCCACCTAACGTGACTCTCAGTGCGATTAAGTTAATATTAGAAGGGGGCATTTATGTGCCTCCCCATGTGCTTAATTTTGATAATAACGTTGCAACCTCAATACCAGACACACAAAAAATTTCCTTCACAGAGCTCACTCGTCGGCAGCAGGATGTATTGAAATTAATGCAATCTGGTCTTTCAAACCAAAATATTGGTGATGAGTTAGGTTTAACCTTGCCTACTGTTAAAATGCACGTCTCTGCATTATTTAAAAAGTTAGGGGTTAAAAATAGAACTGAGGCTGTGGCCTTTTATGCCAAGCACCCAGATGACGATGTTTATACGTAGTTTGATATAGCCGCCCTTAGTTTTGCAGGTCGAACAGGTTTGCACAATACGACGTAACCTTGCTCCCTGATGTCTCTGACGTGATTTTCATCTACGTCTCCAGTGACAATAATGGTAGGAATATTAGCACCTAAAGATGTGGCAACTTGCTGTGCGACTTCAACCCCATTAGCCTCACCCGGCAGACGGTGATCTGCCAAAATAACTGCAGGCAAACTAGTGTCAACCCCTTCAGCCCAAGCTAAGGCCTCCTCTGCATTGAGGGCGCAATACACTTCACATCCCCAGGATTCTAATAGCTGTTTACTCGCCTTTTGAACATCCAGATTGTCCTCCACCAACAGAATTCGTTTACCAGACAGAGATTTAACGCCTAGGTCAGAAACAGTTGGATGAACTGCATTGAGATTCTCAGTACCTAAAGTCACTTGCACTGCAAACCTTGATCCATAGCCTAAGCGCGAATCACACTCAATGTCATGATTTAGACAAATAGACAGTCGCTTGGCAATAGCCAAACCTAGGCCCAGTCCTTTGCCCCGATCTCTCTCTTTATTATCAAGCTGATGGAAATCATCAAAAATAGGCACGAGTTGATGCATAGGTATACCACAGCCTGTGTCCACGACCTCAATAGACAAATGTTGCTGCCGTCTTCGACACCCAACGAGCACAGTGCCACTTTCAGTATAGCGCAGGGCATTAGCAACAAAATTACTGACAATACGCTCGACCAAGGTTACATCGCTAAATATGAATACTTTGCATGGCACAACCCTTAGACGTATGCCTTTTTGCTCTGCTAAAGGTAAATATGCGCGCACAACATTTTGCAGTAGATTGTCTACTCGGAAGTTCTCTTTGGAAGGCTTAATGGCCCCAGCTTCAAGTTGAGAGACGTCAAGTAGAGCATTGAGTAAGCGCGTTGTAGACACAGAAACAGCGTCGATATCATCAACTAACTTAATCGTTTCTGGGGCTTCAACTTTTTGTCTTAATGCTTCAATGTACATTTGCATTGCACTTAACGGTTGCCTCAAATCATGGCTGGCAGAGGCTAAAAATACTGATTTAGCTCGGTTGGCTCTTTCGGCTACGTTAATCGCCTTGGCTAGATCTTCACCTTGATTCCACAAGTCATGCTTGAGGCGATTAAAACTTCGTCCCATTCTGCCCAACTCATCTTGGCGGAGGATAATAGACATCTCAAACTCTGATTCTTCAACTTTATGCAAAGGTGTAAAGACGTTTATAGTATCTGTAAGCTGCTGCAATGGTTTGGCAATTATATTTCTCACAATCACAAACATGATAGATAACACTAGAATAAGTGCGAACAGCATGGTTAAAATAATTAAACCTATAGCAACTTTTTGTTCAAAAAAAGCAGCCGTTTTAGTTTCTTGATTGACCGCTGTTATCATTCCATCAAAGTCTAAAAAATATTTGTTCGTCACGACTTCTATGTCTGATAGTTGACTTAGCAAGTCTTTGGAATTGTCTTCCTGAGGATTGTTTAAAAGCCAAGACTCTACTTTAACTTGATAACCTTGAGTCGACCTTCGTAGCTCAAATAATATAGGCAATAAGAGAGATTTATTTGCAGCGACCATAGTGTTTTGCCAAGCAGGTTCGTTAGCCAATACACGTACCCTTGTTTCTACGTCAGCAATAGTTTGTTGCAGCAATAAGCCACTTTTAAAAAATTCTTCTCGGTTAAATGAGGCAACATCAACTGAGTGACTCAAAGATGAAGAATTGTCATTAGATAAGATGATGCGCTGTGCACCCAAATATTGAGTCTGAATTAAAACTCCAATATGAGAGGCTGATTGTATTAAAGGCAAATTGACAGCAGATAAGCGTGTAGAAATTTCAGCTAAGTTTTTAACCTGAATAATAGCAACACCCACCACTGCTACAAAACCTATTAATACAATTGCCATTAATGCTGCAATTTTTTGGCTCATAGACAAGCGATTGGCGAAGTAATGACTAGAGTTCACAGGCTCACACAGTTAGTAAAGATATCTCACCATAACAGAAATAGTGGTTATTTTCTGGAGCATTTTTTTGCCTGTGGGTGTCTATAAAAAACTTGTGCCACAACTTAGTGTGAAGCTTTGCGCCAATTTAGCGCCTGCAGGGCATCAGAGAAGTGATCGAGTGACCATTGTTCTGCCAAAGCCTGTATGAGTAAATCACGCCCGCTAACCGGCCTTAAACTTGCAGTTGGGGGGTCACGATCCATATTGCTCGAAAAAGGATAGCTATCACTCAAGGCTGTAACTGCTGCTGATAATTCCTCAGCACTTAATTGGCTCTGCCTTAATTGTTCATAACAAGCCAGTTGCATGCGCTGCTGGTCGACCGATTCCATGGCTTTGCCAAAGGCTGATGAAATTTGGAACAAGTTAGCCATGCGCTGCACATCAGTCGATACATTCTCACCTGCGGCATGCATGAGTGCTGGGTTAAAAAACAGCCCATCCCCTTTTTTCAGTGGCAGTTGCACCGCATGTTGGGCAAAGTAGTCTACAAACTCAGGATCACGATACAGGGCATAGCCATATTCGTAGCGCTGAGAATAAGGTAATAACATCGTGGGACCAGACTCTACGGGCATGTCTGAGTGAGCCACAGCGCCTTGTAAAGTGAGCATAGCCGACATCACTTGCACGTGTAACGGATAACGCGTAACTTCCTCATCGTTGGTGAAACCCAAATGATAGTCACGGTGCGGTTGCTGGGCAGCGCCTCCAGGGTAAACCAAATTAACCTGAGACGTTAACTGATAATCTGGCCCCAGCCAAGATTCACACACTTGAGCTAACAATGGGTTCTTATAATAGTCTATAAAAGCTTGGGGCTGAGTTACGGCCAACTTTTCCAAACAATTCCAAATACGACCGTTGACCCCTTGCGCTGCAAAATGATCACCGTTGGTTTGAGGGTTTTTATTTTGCTCATGCAACAACTGGTAAAATACCTCAGTTGCTGCATCCACTGCAGCGACTTGGTCATAGAGTTGACGCACCACAAAAACACCCGCACCAAGCTGCAAGCATTGCGCCCACTCAGCTTGTACTTGAGCTTTATTGTGTGCATCAAGAGTTCGCAGTTGATCACCGTCGTAAATAGGAATATGAGCCGAAAAATCAACAGCAAATGGATAATCTTTAAGCTTTAAATGAGGCTTTAAGCTGGCTTCAAAGGCCTTCATGTTATGCATTATTTGTATTCCTTATCAAGGGTCTATCAATTCAGCTGATCTCACTCACTGCCACAGTGCGGCCTTGCTCAATAGACACAATTGCAGCTTCTGCCAAACGTAAGGCTTGTAAGCCATCGTTCATGGTGGGCAAAACCACATCAGCACCATTAAGAGCAGCAATAAAACTGGCCAACTCTGATTGGTAGGCGGCCTCGTAACGCTCTAGAAAGAAGTGCAAGGGTTTGGCAAGAGTCACACCGGCTTGGGTATAACTGGTTAACGTATTTTCATTCACATTAGAGGCGGTTAACATACCTTTGCTACCATGCACTTCAAAGCGCTGGTCGTAACCAAAACTTGCGCGACGACTATTAGAAATTTGGGCTAATTTACCAGAGGCGGTGCGCAAAGTGACTAAGGCAGTATCCACATCTCCTGCTAGACCAATGGCTGGGTCCACTAGACAGGATGCCTGTGCTGTGACTTGTACAACTTCCTCTGCTAAGAGAAAACGGGCCATGTCAAAGTCATGAATGGTCATGTCACGAAACAATCCACCGGAAACCTTAATGTAATCTACCGGCGGAGGTGACGGGTCTTTGGATATAATACTCACTAATTCAACGTCACCAATGTCACCTGCGGCGATGCGTTGCTGCAGCAAAGCAAAGTTGGAGTCAAAACGGCGATTAAAAGCCAGCATAGAAGTGATAGGGCTGGCGTTAACCTTCGCCACGACCTGCTGCACCCGTGCTAATGATAAGTCGATGGGTTTTTCACAAAATACATGCTTGCCAGTAAGGACGGCCTGTTCGATCAGATCAGCATGGGTATCGGTGGCTGAACACACCAAAATACCCGTAATAGATGGGTCTGAAAAAATTTGCTCAGGGGTCATTTGTTGACAACCCAGGGCTGCACTTAAGTGATCTGCATTAACTTGATAAGGGTCGTGCAAAGCAACTAGTTCTGCTTGTGGGTTAAGTGCCACATTGTGCCCATGGATTTTACCGATGCGCCCAGCACCAAATAACGCTAGTTTAATCATATGTATGCCTACTTAATCAATAATAGAGTAACCCGCCGCTAGGGCTGCTTGCTGCAATGCGTTATAGCCCATTACCGCGTATTCGAATGGGTTAGCCTTGGCAGGGTCTTGCTCTGCTTCAACAATAACCCAACCCTCGTAATTTTTATCAGCTAAGGCTTGCATAAAACGTCCATAGTCGATCATGCCATCCCCTGGAACGGTGAATACGCCGCGTAACACGCAGTCAAGAAAAGAATCTTTGGTAGGGTCAACTGTGGCCATGACCTCTTGCCGAATATCTTTGGTATGCACATGATTGATGCGATGGCCGTAACGATCCACCACGCCCATGAGATCACCACCAGCGAACACCAAATGCCCCGTATCCACTAATAAACCGACAGTATCACCCGTATTTTGCATGACTAAGTCGAGCTCTCGCTCAGTTTCAACACCCGTACCCATATGATGATGAAAGGCCAAAGGCACGCCCTCACTGGCACAATATTCAGCCACTTTAGTCAGGCGTTCCCCATAAGCAGTAAAATCTGCCTCAGGTAATATGGGCTTGTCACACAGTGGCGCATTACGCACATTCTGCACCGTATTCCAAGTTTCTCCATAGACAATAACTGCTGCGCCCAAATCACGAAATAGCTCTAACTGCGGCCTAATATTAATGATTTCTTGTTCGGCGCTAATGTTTAACAGCTGACCCGAAAACCAACCTGACACAAGCTGTAAGTGGTGTTCTTTTAACACTCTCCCTAGGTTGGCTTTGTCCTTGGGGAACTTGCCACCCGTTTCAGTTCCTGTAAAGCCTGCTAAACGCGTTTCTCGTAAACAAGTTTCAAGGGAAGTTTCCCCTCCCAGTTCCGGAAGGTCATCGTTAGACCAAGAAATAGGGGACATACCAAATTTAAGTTTCATGTGAGCATCTCTATGGTTCTAGGACAAAGAAGTTTATCTAAAGCCCTCTCAGGTCTTTTTTAACATCCATTCATGGGCTGGGTCATTATAAAAATGCCACTCCCTAAGGGGACCTGCCATAACGTTCAAGTAGTAACTGGTATAGCCATGCGGCACACCCACAGGGTGGTATCCTTTGGGCACTAAAACCACGTCACGATCTTCTGCAGACAAGGTTTCATCTAAGCTCCGATCGTCGGTATACACCCGCTGATGAGCATACCCAGAAGCTGGATTTAAGCGGTGATAGTAGGTTTCTTCCAGTAAAGTTTCTGTTGGGCTAGCATCACGATCGTGTTTGTGTGGCGGGTAAGACGACCAGTGGCCCGATGGGGTAATCACCTCAACCACTAACAAACCGTCAGCAGCCTCAGTTTCTGGTAAAATATTGCGCACATAACGCGTGTTAGTGCTTTCTCCCCTCACTTCTTGAGACATGGTATTTGGGTCTATCAAACGCGCCGGGCCACTGCGGCCTTGACCAGGTGCACTGCAGACAGCGATCTCAATCGCCTCTAGAGCGACGATGTGGGCAGTTTCTCCTGCCGGCACATAGACTGCACCTGGGGGCTGATCAACAAAAATACTCGTTCTACCACCCACATTATGCCAACTTTGCTGGCCCACAGAAATGTTCGCACTGCCTGTCAACACTACCAGACAAAGCTCGCGACCTGATTGGCAGCATTCTAAGCTTTCACCGACTGACAAATCGTGCACATTAAAGCCCACGTATTTCCACCCCGCTGATTGCGGTGTGACGGAATGAACTTGGGAGCCCTTAGCGGGCTTAATCAATAATTTAGACATGACTCAATAGCCTCGAGCGGCAATGCGCTGCGCGGTCCACTCTTGATGCTTCGCTGTCACTTCCTCGCGCTCTGACACTGAAGGCACCTCGACTTCCCAGTAAGCTCCTCCAGGTGAGCAATGTAATGGGTCAGTATCAATCACCACTACGCTCACACCCTCTTGCTGACGAGCAGAATGCAAAGCTTGCTTAAGTTCACCCACGTTAGCCACATGGTCCGCCTGAGCTCCCATCGATCGGGCGTGACCCGCAAAATCAATTTGGGCTAATCCTTTATGGTAAGTGTCTTGCAATAGGTTGTTGAAATTAGCACCACCCGTGGCCATCTGCAGGCGGTTAATGCAACTAAAGCCCCTATTATCTAACACCACAATAGTTAACTTTAAGCCCATGCTAACAGCCGTTGCTATATCTGAGTTCATCATCATGTAAGAGCCATCGCCTACCATGACCACGACGTCACGCTCTGGACATGCCAGCTTCACCCCTACACCACCGCAAATCTCATAGCCCATGCAGGAATAACCATACTCTAGGTGATAGCCACCCACCTGCTTGGCACGCCAATGCTTGTGCAGCTCTGAAGGTAAACTACCCGCTGCGGCGACCACCACTGCATTTTCATCAACATTCGCATTGACCGCTGCGACCACCTGCGCATCAGAGGGCATCACCTGCTCATCAGTGGCGGGTAAAATGCCTTCACATAACTGAGCCCAAGCACTCATTCCTGCTGTGGCCCTTTGCTGCCATTCCACGGGGGCAACATAGCCATCTAAATGGGATGACAATGCCTGCAAACCCAAACGGGCATCACTTAAAAGACCTTGCGCCCGGTATTTAATAGCATCCATGGGTTGCACATTAAGCTGAATGACCTGACCTTTGAACAAGGTGTTAGAACCTGAAATAAAGTCTTGTAAACGCGTACCGACGGCCAATACAACGTCTGCATTAGCTGCTAAATCATTAGCACTATCAACACCCGTCACTCCCACAGCACCTGCGTTGAGTGGGTCATTAGCCAGCATTGAAGACTTGCCCGCTTGGGTCTCGATGACTGGAATTTTATGGCGTTTAGCAAAGGCTTGGAGCTCGCTTTCGGCTAATGAATAACGCACTCCTCCACCGGCTACGATGACGGGTTGTTTAGCGCTGAGCAAGGTTTTTACAGCTTGCTTTAGCTCATTGGCATCTGGACCCTGACGGCGTAATCGCCAAACCCGCTTTTCGAACATGTATGCTGGGTAGTCAAATGCCAAAGACTGCACATCTTGGCAAATACTAATGGTTGCTGGACCACATAAAGCTGAATCAGTAAGCGCCACCATAGCCCTAGGCAACGCTTGAATGAGTTGCTCAGGCCGAGTAATGCGATGAAAGTAGCGGCTTACTGGCCGCAATGTGTCGTTGACTGTGCTACTACCGTCAGCAAAATTTTCACTTTGTTGCAGCACAGGATCTGGCTGACCTGAGGCAAATACGTCACCGGGCACCAGCAATACAGGCAAACGGTTGACGTAAGCGACTCCAGCGGCAGTCACTAGATTAGTGGCGCCAGGGCCAATCGATGTAGTGGCTACCATCACTTGTTGACGCTGACGAGCTTTGGCAAAAGCGATCGCCGCTAAAGCCATAGATTGCTCGTTATGGCCACGATAAGTGGGAAGCTGATCTTGCACTTGGTAAAGTGCCTCACCAATTCCTGCCACGTTTCCATGGCCGAAAATAGCCCAAACACCTGCAAACAATGGCAGTTCACTACCGTCATCAAGCTCAACATGTTGGTTAATTAAAAAACGAGTCAGCGCTTGGGCAGTCGTTAATCGAACGGTTTGCGTAGTTTTTGACATAGAAAGATACTCTGTGCGTTACTTTTGCGCCTGGGCATTGTCCCAAGCGGCGATGATTAATCGGTAATTTGTAGCCATGAGTTTAATGGCTTGCGCATCATCAAGGTGGCCTTGCAGCCAACCTTGGGCGGCTTCAGCAAACAAAGTGCGTCCAATGGCAAATCCTTTCACCCACGGTTGCTTGGAAGCGGCGTTAAAGGCTTCGCTAATGCCTTCTATAGTGCCATTTAAACCTAAAACAATGACGCCTTGGCAATGGCTGTCATGGGCATCAATAACCTCACCCACTTGGCGCCAATAGACTGGATCTAAAGCCGGTTCAAGCTTCCACCAATCTGGTTTAACCCCTAGTTTGTAAAAGTGTTGCATGATGGGGGCCACTTGTTCAAAGGCTGGGGTATTATCATCGCGCGCAGTAATAATTTCTAACAACCACTGATGTCCTGTGAAACGGCAAGCCTGATCTAACTTTATCATTAACTCCTCATGGTGTTGACGGGTTGCTGCATCATCGTCTAGGCGATAAGGGCACAGCACCTTCACGGTTTGATTAAGAGGCCAGTCAAACAAATGCTGCACAATATCACCCTCAGCTTCTAGGCGCAGTGGAAACACACCTGAGCTTTCTATTGGCCGGCCAACCCATGCCTGAGTACTTGTGATTTGATGTAATGCTGAGCGTCCTGTTCGGTCGTCCACTAACATGCCAAAACCTGAGTCATACGCTGCTTCTTGCACGGCAGCTTGCACCGCAAGCTGCTTAAACTGATCGATATGCCCTGGGGTCTTGCCTGCTGCTTGAGCCCAACTTGTGAACTGATGCCGATGATCTATGGCAAAAGCCACTAAACGCTCATGTTGGTTACGACGGTTGGTGGTGCGATGGATATGATTGAGCACAGGGTCAAACCGCAAGGCATGATGCGCACTGCCATGTTCTAGAAAATATTCTAATTCCTGCCATGAAGGCACAGCTGGAGCACATCCATGACGCGACACCGCAAAGGCCCCACAGGCGTTTGCGTAGGCACAGCTAGTTGGCCAATCTTCACCCCCTAGCCAACCCCGCAACAGGCCTGACATAAAGGCGTCCCCAGCGCCCAGCACGTTGTAGACTTCCACCTTAAAACCAGGCCCTTCAGCCCCCGATACCCAGCCCTTGATATCGCCCTCAAACACCCGGCAACCCTGTGCCCCTCTTTTACACACTAAGGTCGCCATGGACATCGCTCGCACAATAGCCAAGGCCTCAAGGCTATCCTCGCAACCAGCCGCTATATGAAACTCTTCTTCTGTGCCCACAATAAGATCAATATCAGGTAAAAAAGATTGCACATGCTGGCTCACGTTGGCATCAGCGATAAAGCGGCTCTCACCATCTCCGTGGCCTGCTAAACCCCATAAATTAGGTCGGTAATCGATATCCAACACGACCTTAGTGTCATGTTTTTTGGCCAGCGCTATGGCTTTTCGACTCGCTGCAGCCACGGTTGGCGTACTCAAATGAGTACCTGAAAGGAGCAAAGCACGGCTTGAAGCGATCAGATTTTCATCAATGTCTGCTTCACACAAGGCCATATCGGCACAATCTTCTCGGTAAAAAATAAGTGGGAACTGGTCTTCGTCCTGAATGCCTAAAATAACCAAGGCTGATAAACGTTCAGGGTCAGTCTTTATGCCTTGAACATCCACCCCCTCGGCCTGCATGGTTTCTCGGATGAAACGCCCCATATGCTCATCACCAACGCGGGTAATCATGCCTGACTTAAGTCCGAGTCTAGCGGTGCCTATGGCAGTATTAGCTGGGCTGCCTCCCACATACTTGGCAAAGCTACCCATGTTTTCTAAGCGCCCACCCACTTGCTGGCCATAAAGGTCAACACTAGAGCGGCCAAAGCACACTAAATCCAAACTTTTATGTTCCATATATAAACCCAAAGGAAATATTCATTCCAAATAAACAGTGAAGAAGTATTAAGCGTTTAACTTTTCATCTAACTCAGCACGCACTCTTCCTGTTTCTACAGCCAAGCATAAGGCTAGGCACATGGTGGCTGACAGTCCACGAAAGCCACTGACTTCTTCTTCTAAAACTTCTAAATGATAATCATCAGCCCTAGCTATTGGACTCAGTGTTGAATCTGTTAACGCCACAACCTTAGTCTTATTGAGCAAACAAATATCGACTAACTCTCGAGTATTCGCAGTATAGGGACTAAAACTAATAGCCAGTAATACATCATCAGTTTTCAGCATGCGGGCTTTGTCTGCCATACTGTGGTGCATGCCTGATAAAATCACTGACTGAACCCCTAACTTGACCAACGTATAATGCAAGTAGGTGACTACAGGTTCGGCTCTGCCTTGACCCGCTATATACACCATACGTGCCTGAGCCAGCTGTTCACTGGCTCTTAACAAAGCACTTTCAGCCACATTTTGCTCTAAGCGGGCAATGGATTCAGCAGCCGCTTGGGTAAATTGTGATAATACCGTTTGCTCCCGCCCAGCGGAGCGTTGCATTGAATTGAGTCGTTCCGCGTAAGGTTGTGGCATGTGTCGCATACTTTCCTGAAACACGGTCTGCATGTCAGAAAAACCTTGATAACCTATCGACTTTGCAAAGCGCACCATAGCTGATGGTGTCACTCCCACCTGGTCACTAATTGATGCCACCGTATTGAGGGCGATCACTTCAGGATTGTGCATGGCAAACACGGCAACGCTCTGTAAACGTTTGGGCAAATCTTGATAGTGATCTTGCAGCCAAGGCTTCAATTCACTAAATACACGAGGCGGCGCCACTTGAATAACTTTTGTCATAATTTAATCCGACAACCTATTGTTACGTTTCGCATGGACAACACGGCCTAACCCTGATGGGGTTGAAATTATGGCTGTCCAAGAGTGATTAAAACAACATGCCAAATTTATCAAGACTTTAGGGAACGATGGCGATAGGCAAGTCGTTATTCATCACTAAAGATCCATACGATAATCGAGTGATTATACGTAAATCAAATTGCTTATGGAATATTTATTTCAAAAATAAAATTGTTGAAATTTATTTTTTAAAATGTTACAAATTGTCCCTTCTCAAATATGTTAATGTGGGTTCAGTTTTACAACCCACTGTAAATATTTGTTAGAACAGGATTTAACCTAAGGCGATCGCCTTAAGTTATTCAAGTAGTAATGTCGAGCAACCGCGGAATACTCCGCATAACAAAACTAAAAATTAGCTTAGCTAAGTTTTTAGGGGGAAAATAATGAAAAAAATTAATTTGTTTGCAGCCACGGCTTTATCTGTGGTTATGGCTACTGGCGCAAATGCGGCAACCATTGGATATTTAAGCTCTAACTTTGACGACAACTTTCTAACCTTGATGCGTGAAGCTGCTAAAGTTCACACTGAGGAAAGAGGTCATACTTTTCAAATAGAAGATGCTCGTGAAGATGTGGGTACCCAACTTAGTCAAGTACAAAATTTCATCGCCTCTGGTGTGGATGCGTTGGTAGTCACAGCGGTAAGTGCTGCGGCAACTCCACAGATGACTAAAATGGCGAATGCAGCAGGCATTCCTATTGTTTATGTTAACCGCATGCCATCTGACTCTGCTAGCTTAGGCGGCACAAGTACTTTTGTTGGTTCTAATGAAACTTGGTCTGGCACCTTGGCAGCCTTTGAATTATGTAACTTAGCGGGCGGTACTGGAACTGCGGTAATGCTGCAAGGTATCTTGTCAAACGAAGCGGCTGTTACGCGTTCTAAAGACTTCGAAGAAGTTTTGGGACTATCTATGTGTAATGGCATTAAGCTAGAAGCTGTAGAAGTAGGTAGCTGGCAGCGTTCGAAGGGCAACGACATTGTATCTAACTGGTTGAGTTCTGGTATGAAGATCGATATTGTCTTTGCCAACAATGACGAAATGGGCCTAGGTGCAGTTCAAGCCTTCAAAAATGCTGGAATCAGCATGGATGATGTACTTATTGGCAGTGTAGACGCAACGGCAGACGCTCTAGCATCAATGAAAGCAGGCGACTTGGATGTTACCGTATTCCAAAATGCTGCGGGCCAGGCAACGGGTGGTATTGACGCTGCCATTGCTGCGATTAATGGTGAGTCACTACCTAATTCGGTCACTATTCCGTTTGAGCTAGTTACTCCTTCTAACATGGCAGAGTACATGGGCGCTAACTAAACACTAACGCCTTAGTCATCAAAAAAACCTCTGGATATCCTCCGGAGGTTTTTAGTTACAACGTTAATTTTTAGCTTTCAGTGCATACAGAGAACCTTATGAACAATTCAGACGACATCATTCTTCGCACCGAAAATCTTACCAAACGCTATGGAGGGGTGCATGCATTAGAAGACGCCAATTTCACTCTCAAAAAAGGTGAACATGTAGCTATAGTAGGAGACAACGGTGCAGGAAAGTCTACCTTCGTGCGCCAAATTACTGGAGTAGAACAACCCACTTCAGGTGATATCTTTTTTCAGGGCAAACGCGTTGAATTCAACTCTCCCTTAGAAGCTCGGGAAGCAGGCATTGAATCAGTGTTTCAAGATTTAGCCTTATGTAACGATTTAGACGTGCCTTCTAACCTTTTTCTAGGTCGTGAAGAGTTACTCTTCAAGTTTGGCCCATTTAGCATACTCGATGAAAAGAAAATGATGGAGAAGGCCAAAGCAGTATTAGAACGAACTGCCATCAAAATCCCAAATTTAAGTAACCATGTGGGCGATATGTCCGGTGGTCAACGCCAGTGTGTAGCCATCAGTCGCTCCGCCAGTTTTGCCTCTAAACTCATTATTATGGACGAACCCACTGCAGCCCTTGGCGTGCAAGAAACCACACAAGTGGAAAACATTATTCGTGGCTTAAAGGAGCAAGAAGTTCCTCTTATATTGATCAGCCATAACCTCCGCCAGGTATTTAACTTAGTTGATAAAATCTGGGTATTTCGTCGTGGACGCATCGTGGGCGAGGTCATTGCTTCTGAAACCGATGGCAATGAAATTGTGTCTATGATAACCGGCATGCAGGGCGGTGTTCACGAAAAAGCCAGCTACATTTAAGAGGTCATCATGTTTAAGCGAGAAAACCTCCCCGCAGAGGCCAGCATTTTTGCTGTTTTTATTGGTATCGCGGTATTATTTGAAGTGCTTGGTTGGGTATTCGTAGGTAAAAGCTTTTTAGGCAATCCCCAACGTTTAGAGATTATTATTTTACAAGTTTGTATTTTTGGCATTATTGCAGTTGGTGTAACCCAAGTCATTATCACCTCGGGCATAGATCTGTCAGGGGGTGCAGTGCTTGCATTATCCGCCATGGTGGCTGCTAGCTTAGCCCAATCAGCAGACGCTTTTGCCCCCATATTTCCACAGTTTTTAGGTTTACCCATTATTATTCCAATTACCATTGGCCTGTTAGTGGGTGCGACTTGCGGCTGGATTAATGGTGCCATTACCGCTTATACCGGTATCCCCTCCTTTATCGCTACCTTAGGAATGTTGGTGACTGCCCGTGCGGTGGCGGTCATCTATACGGAAGGTCAACCTGTTTTTTCATTGTCTGAATCTTTTACAACCATCGGCTCAGGAGCATGGCCTGTATTGATATTCTTTACGGTCGCCGTAATATTTCACCTCGTATTGAAGCACACTGTATATGGCAAACACACCTATGCCATAGGCTCTAACGAAAAGGCTGCAAGAGTGGCGGGTATAAACGTACGACGTCATAAAATTATGGTGTACACCATTGCTGGATCCCTCTCTGGCCTCGCTGGAGTGGTGATGTGCGCGCGGGCCACCATCGGTCAGTCTGGCATGGGGACCATGTATGAATTAGATGCTATTTCGGCTGTGGTTATTGGTGGCACCTCATTATTTGGTGGCCGTGGACGCATTTCTGGCACTGTTATCGGGGTTTGTATTTTGGGTGTTATTACTTCTGGTTTCACCTTCTTACGCATCGATTTCTATTATCAAGAAATTGTGAAAGGTATGATTATCGTTGGTGCAGTAATGCTTGATCAACGCCGCCAAGCTCAACAACGTTTGCGCGCATAACAAGGACATTACCATGACTTCATCTTCATCAACAGGTGGCTACAAAACTGAGAAAAGCTGGAAAGACTGGCTTCCCAAAGATCACAGTATTCTAATGGTGCTGTTGGGTACTGCCCTTACTTTCGAAATTCTTGGGTGGTTTATATCAGGGCAGAGTTTTATTTTTAATACCCAGCGCCTCACTATTATCATTTTACAGATGTCCATTATTGGTATTATTGCCATCGGCGTGACCCAGATCATTATCATGGCAGGTATCGATCTATCCAGTGGTTCAATGTTAGCGTTTACTGGGTTGGTGGCTGCAAGCTTAGCTCAGACCTCAGATTTTACCCGAGCCGTCTACCCTGCCTTAACTGATATGCCTGTGTTAGTACCGATTTTGGCGGGTATTTTGATGGGCTTTGTGTTGGGTGGAGTCAACGGAGGCTTGATTGCTTATTCAGGTATCCCACCGTTTATTGCAACTCTGGGCATGTTGGTGGCAGCTCGCGGCTTGGCACGCTGGTACACCAGTGGTTCCCAAGTGAGCTTTTTTATCGACGACTATGCTGTTTTAGGTAGTGGCATTGTTCCAGTGGTCATATTTTTAACCACCGCCATGGCCTTCCATTTACTGCTGCGCTATACGCGCTATGGCCGCTATACCTATGCGATTGGTTCTAACGAGCAAGCTGCTCGGGTGGCTGGCATCAATATCAAAGCTCATAAGCTATTAGTCTACACCCTAGCAGGCGGACTATATGGACTGGCAGCAGTGGTGGAAACGTCACGAACTCTCACCGCTCAATCGGGTGCGGGCATGTTGTACGAATTAGATGCTATCGCTGCTGTGGTGATTGGTGGCACCTCATTAATGGGCGGCAAAGGTCGTATTACAGGCACTATTATTGGTGTGTGTATTTTAGGTGTGATCACCTCTGGCTTTACCTTTTTAGGTATTGGTTCGTTTTACACCAACATTGTAAAGGGAATCATTATTGTGGCGGCGGTCGTTGCCGATCAATATCGTAATAACAATAATGGCAACCGTTAAAAATAGATAGATTGAAGGCTCAGCCCACTGGGGTTCCAGAACTAAAGATAGAGACAAAGACATGAAAGAAATAGGCATAGGGGTTATTGGTACGGCATTTATGGGCAAGGCCCATTCCATCGCATATGCATCTGCAGGCACTGCTTTTGGTGGTCAATTACGCCCAAGGTTGGAAATGGTGTGCGATCAAGACCCACACATTGCCGAGACCAAACGCGCAGAAATGGGCTTTGCCCGTTGCACCACAGATTATATGGATGTGGTGAATGACCCCAAGGTTGATTTAATTTCTATTTGTGTGCCCAACTCTGTGCACAAAGAAATTGCCATCGCCGCCCTCGCTGCAGGCAAACATGTTTGGTGTGAAAAACCCATGTCGACCAACTTGTCAGACTCTCAAGCCATGGTAGATGCTGCTGCAGCCAGCGATCAGAAAACTATAGTGGGTTATAACTACATCCAAAACCCTCTAGTCCATGCCGCACGTGACATGATTAACGAAGGTGTTATTGGAGACGTCACAGGCTTCTTTGGTGTCTATGATGTAGACAACGAAGCTGATCCAGAGCGGCCTTATAGTTGGCGTATGAACCGCGAGTTATCCGGCACTGGCGCCAACGCTGATGTTATGTGTCACTTAGTCAGCGTTGCCCATTTTATGACCGGTAGTGATATTAGTCGCGTGGTGGGTGAATATGACATTGTTTACCCCGACCGTCATGACCCTAAAACCAACACCCGTAAAACGGTTGATAATGATGATGTGTGCATGGCCATTGCGCGTTTCAAAAGTGGCATTAAAGGCACACTTCGGGTCAGTCGTGTGGCTTGGGGTCGCAAATGTGGTTTAAGTTGGGAAGTGCATGGCTCAAAGGGCATGATTCGCTTTGACCAAGAGCGCCTTAACGAATTACAACTTTTCACTCCCTCTGATGATCCCCGCCAGCAGGGCTTCCGTACTATTTTGTCTGGCCCTTATCACAAGCCTTACGATGCTTTTTTACCTAACGCGGGGCATACGCTGGGTTATATTGATGTCAAAGCGTGTGAGCTCAATCAATTACTTACCACCATTGAACAAGGTGGACAAACATGGCCGAGTTTTGCTGATGGGTTAAACATCGAAAAGGTCATGGATGCCATTGACCGGTCAGCCATGAGTGGTCAATGGATGGACGTGGAATAACATGACTAGCCTGCCCCTGTCTGACTCTGGCAAGACTTGGAATGCACTGGTTTTAGGCCGTGCAGGTCTTGACCTGTATCCCCAACCCGATGGTGGTAAAACTAGCGATGCGGATGGTTTTAGCGCTGACATGGGCGGATCTGGGGGCAACATTGCTGTGGCTATGAGCCGGGCTGGATCTAAAGTGGCACTCTTGTCGGCTGTGTCTGAGGATACTGTTGGCCATTTTGTGCGCCAAAGACTCGCACAATACCAGGTGAGTGATGCATTTTTGCAAGTGAGTTTGGGCACTAGTCGCACCAGTCTTGCGTTAGCCGAAGTCAGACCCACAAATTGCGAAGTGGTGATTTACCGCAATGATGCCGCTGATCTACAGTTGCAGCTTACCGACGCAATGAAGCATGCCGTGACCCAAAGCGATAATCTGGTCGTGACGGGCACAGCCCTTATTTCTGAACCTTCACGCACCACGACTTTAGAACTCATGCTGCACGCTAAGCGCCATCATTGTCATGTTTGGCTAGACTTAGACTACCGCCCATGGAATTGGCCCGATCTGCAAACGACTCGAGCGATTTATAGCCTAGCCGCGGAACATGCCCACGTCGTGGTCGGTAATGAAGAAGAGTTTGCTGTGCTGACCGATGAGTTAGATTTATATATTAAACAAGCAAGTTTAGCCGCCAAGGGGCAAACCATTTTGCTTAAACGGGGTGGCCATGGGGCCAGTCTATTTACCCAGGATCAACGCCTTGATACTGGCGTTTACCCCGTCAAATCTTTAAAACCCTACGGCGCTGGCGATGCGTTTTTGGGTAATCTAGTGCACCATTACAGCGGGCATGAGGATTGGCAGGCTGCCATATCCTGTGGCAGCGCAGCTGCAGCAATCGTGGTTTCCCAACGAGGCTGCGCCAGCGCTATGCCCAGTCCAGAGCAAATTACATTAATGCAGCAATCCATGGTCATGACCCCATCTGCCAACTGGCGTTAGGCCAACGTTTATTAGGAGTTTTACATGCATATTCCACATCACGATAACCAAAACCAAGCCATTGTCGATCGTGACAATGAAAAAACACCTTTGTGTTATTTTAATATCGTTAAACTCACAAAGGGAGAGTCTTTTACCTCCGAAGTTGAAGGGTATGAAACCTGTTTAGTACCTGCCACTGGAAGTATTGACGTGAGTGTTGCAGGTCAACACTTTGCAGCAGTGGGCAAGCGCATGCACATATGGGAAGGCGAGCCCGAAGGGGTTTATGTTCCTTTGAGCACTGAAGTTACATTTACCTGTGTCAGCGATCAGGCTGAAATTTTTATCTCAGGGGCCAGGCACGATGAAGTGTATCAACCATTTGTCGTGCGTGAGTCAGACATTGACCCCGTGCAATATGGCTCTGATGACACCAAAACCCACCGTAAAATTAAACATATATTAGGTAAATCTCAAGCTGGTCAAGTGGGTCGATTACTGGTAAGCGAGTTGTTTACGGTCGGTGCAGGAGGCTGGTCTGGCTTTCCACCCCACAAACATGACACTGATACTTTACCTGCAGAAACTCGTCACGACGAAGTCTATAACTTCCGTTTTAATCCAGAGCACGGCTTTGGAGCCCAGTTTTTAACCCAAGAGGGTGAAGACATGGGTGAGGTTTTCCATATTCGCAATGGCTCCACCATCCAAATAGAAAAAGGCTACCACCCCTGTGTTGCAGGACCCGGTTATGAAATGTATTACTTCACTATTTTAGCGGGCAAATCGCAACGTCCATTACACCAAAACTTCCACCCTGAACATGCCTATCAACTGGAAACTATTCCCGGTATGAAAGATATGATCAGTAAGTTTAAGTAGACCAACATGTTAGTTAATTTAACAGACCTAATGCAGCCAGCATTAACGCAGGGCTATGCTGTGCCATGCTTTAATGTGTTTGGCTATGAGGACGCTTTGGCCGTTATCAAAGCGGCAGAGGCGCGCAATGCCAGTGTCATTCTGGCAGTGAACTTGGACATGACCTTGTTTATGCCATTAGAGCATATTATTGGTATGCTCAAGCCACTTGCGCAAAGTGCCACAGTGCCTGTGTGCCTGCACCTTGATCATAACTATGACATTCCCACGGTAATCAAAGCCATAGACGTAGGTTTCACCTCCGTCATGTACGATGGTTCACAGTTGCCAATCGCAGAAAATATCGCAGGGGTCAAGCAGGTGGTTGAGCATGCCAAACTTGCTGGGGCTTCCGTAGAAGCAGAAGTAGGATCGGTACCCTATGCCAGTGGTCGGGATCATATCAAGTCTGAACTGACTGACATTGGAGAGGCTGTGATGATGCTAGAGCAAGCCAAACCAGATGTGCTGGCCGTCTCTGTGGGTAATATACATCGTTTAGAGAACACCTTTGTCGATATTGACTTCACCCGCTTTGAAGAATTGCAAGCCGCGTTAAATGTGGCCTTAGTTATTCATGGCACTAGCGGTGTAAAAAGTCATGATATACAAACTTTGGCCAAAGCAAACGTGTGTAAATTCAATATAGGCACCTGCCTGCGTCAGCGTTTTGGTCACACTTTACGCCGCACTCTTGACGCCGACGCCGACGTATTTGATCGGCTTACCATCATGAAGACAATCATTCCTGAAGTGAGTGATGAAGCAGATAAAATGATTCGTTTGCTGGGCCAATAAGTGGGCCACAGCTCACTCCAAATTAACCTGAAACGAGATTAGCTCATGGCTCAATTAACTGGCCTCAACAATAAAGTAGCCGTCATTACTGGCGGTAGCCAAGGCCTCGGGGCGGCTACTGCTCACTTATTTGCAGAGCGCGGTGCCAAGGGCCTTGTCTTGTGTGGCCGCCAAACGGCCAAAGGGCTGGCTGTCGCAGAGAGTATTCAAAGTCAATATCCAGCCTGCAAAGTGCACTTTGTGACCGCAGACCTAGCTGAAATAGATGCACCGCAACACATCATAAATGCGGCACAAGAGCATTTTGGACAACTCAACATTCTGATCAACGTGGCGGGTCTATCTGAGCGTGGTACCATTTTAGACACTTCTCCCGAGCTCTTTGACCGTATCATGAACATTAATGTGCGCGCGCCCTTTTTTCTTATTCAAGCCGCTGCTAAATTAATGCGCAGCACTGGCAATGATGGCTCTATTGTTAGCATTGGTTCTATTGCTGCCTATGCCGGTATGCCAATGCTCACTGCTTATTGCACCTCAAAAGGCGGTCTCAATACCCTGACCCGCAATGCAGCTCACGCTTTAATGCGAGACCGAATTCGAGTCAACTGCTTAAATATTGGTTGGATGGCAAGTGATGAAGAAGATGTTATTCAACGCAAGTATCATGGTGCTGAGGATGGCTGGCAAGAAAAAGTGGGCGCCGGCATGCCTTTTGGGCGTTTGGTGGACCCTCAGGAAGTCGCCCGTGCTTTGGCTTTTCTAGCCAGTGACGAGTCGGGCTTAATGACAGGTTCAGTGGTTAATTTTGACCAGTCCGTATGGGCTGCCAGTGATGCCATGGTGGTACCCGAGCAGCGTTTGCAGGATGCCCCATAACTAGTCCACAGTGGCTTTGGATGAAAAGTAACGCGCCTCGCCTTGAAATTCAAAGTCTAATTATAGCGCTCTAGTAGCCATTGGATGATCGGAGTTTAACTCTAGTAAGTCCCATAAATTACCATACAGGTCTTCAAATACCGCCACCGTACCATAGTCTTGTTGTTGGGGTTGCCTAATGAACTTTATACCTTCTAAGACCATGCGTTTGTAATCACGCCAAACGTCATCAGTGGCTAAAAAAAGAAACACTCTCCCCCCAGTCTGATCACCTACCACAGCCTTTTGCTCTGCTTTAGACGCGCGCGCTAACAATAAAGTCACGCCATTGGAACCAGGAGGTGAAACCACTACCCAACGTTTGTCTTGTGTTGGCTGAAAGGTGTCTTCAATGAGTTCAAACTTTAATTTATTGACATAAAAGTTAATCGCTTCATCGTAATCTTCCACCACCAAGGCAATGTGCACGATAGATTGTTTCAATGGTCTGGTCCTCGCTATGTTATTCAGACTGGAGAAAATATTAGTCTTTAATACTCCTCGTTTTTATGATGTTCATAAACGATAGCCGCGTCTTAACTTGCAAAGGTGAGCATTATCGAACCCACTATTTAAGCTAATGCACCTTAAACCTGAGCTAACAGCCAATCCTTAAAGGCCATTACATCTGGGCGTTGTAAATGGGCTTTAGGGCACACCACATAATAGGCATAATCAGTAATGAGTACCTGATCAAATACAATGACTAAGCGTCCAGAAGCCAAATGGTCCTCCACAAACGGAGTCGATCCTAGAGCTACGCCTTGACCATCTATGGCTGCTTGAATTAATACGTTAGTGTCATCAATGGTGGTGCCACGTCTGTTATTAATGCCCTTTACCCCAGCCTGCCGCAGCCATTCATTCCAGGCGTATGGGCCCGCATCATGTAATAAAGTGACGTTGAGCAACTGCTCTGGATTAATTATAGGTTCATTATTGGCGACCCATTCGGGGCTTGCTACAGGAAAAAAATCTAGACTGATGATGGCCGTACTTTCGACACCTTTCCAGTCACCACGGCCATAGGTGACGGCTAGATCGATGTCTTCTCGTTCAAAGTCAACTGGGTTGTGCGCATGGAATAAACATAGGTCAATTTCTGGGTACATTTGCCAAAAGTCTTTCAAACGTGGCGATAACCACTTAGCTGCAAAAGACGGCGCTAAACGCACGTTGAGCAA
>ENA-OQVM01000269-OQVM01000269.1-marine-metagenome-genome-assembly--contig:-NODE-269-length-86102-cov-12.603976_pt1 | contig 86102 bp, 84 predicted proteins | sample MGYA00237776_ERZ505498 | MGnify/ENA primary metagenome ERZ505498 (study PRJEB26159, sample SAMN06265151) | marine metagenome | isolation source: Helgoland LTER site | place: Germany:Helgoland, sampling... | reverse complement strand
TCCAGCGGTGAAGAAAGCTGGCAGGCGATGAAGGACCGCAGCGACCCGTTTTACGCCGCGTTGGGCCGACGCTGCTTCCATTTGGGCGCAGGCGCAAAAGACGCCAACATGCGCGAAGGCTTGGATTACGACTTTCAGGACGAAATCGCCGGTGCCGAGTGGATCCTCAACACCGGACCGGCGGCGAGTAAAGATTTGGCCGAGTGGCTGCCGCTGCTGAAAACCGCGCTAAGCGCTGGCTTGCCGATGGTCTGCGCCAATCCTGACCGTGTGGTCATGCGCGGCGATAGCCGGGAGCTGTGCGCGGGTGCTTTGGCAGAATGGTTCGAAGATCACGGCGGCACCGTCCGCTGGCACGGCAAGCCCTTTGGTTCTGTTTACCGCAGTGCGCGTACCGCCATGGGTCTGGGCCGTCACGAGGTGCTGGCCATCGGTGACAGTTTCACCACCGACGTCGCCGGTGCGCGCGGGGCGGGGATCGATGTGTTGCTGGTGAACACAGGCATTCACCGGCGTGATCTGGATGATGACTTGATCGCTGGCGTCGATCGGCTGAGCGTAGAAAAGGGCGTGCGCCCAAGTTTCGTGGCAGATCGGTTGCAGTTTTGAGGGTAGAACTTCGACCTAAGGCGTAACATTACGCGAAAAAATTGATTGAACCCTCTGTAAAAAAGGTATATTTCTCCTAACATTATGCGGGACTGTCGATTCATTTTAACGACAGAACCACGATTTTCAGCCCTGATTTTTGCTTTGGGGCGCGCATTTGATGTTCAGGAGCAGTGCCCATGACGGCGCAGTTTAAGCCCAATTCACGCTTTGAATCCTACACGCCGACCTTTGTTTTCGCGCTGATCATGACGGGTGCTTGGTTGGTCGCGGGGTGGTCCTTGTTTGGCTACTACGGGGGTCCGACGGCCTTTGCCAGTCTCAGTCCGGCGGAAGTCGGTCTGGTGATTTGCGGCGGTCTGTTGCCGCTGATGGCCATTTGGATATTGTGCGGCATGCTGGTTGTTGGCACACGCTTGCGCAATTCGATGATGGCCGAGTTGAGCACGCTGCGCACCGTGAACATCATGCCCGAAGAAACCCAAGCGCACATCAAGTCGATCACGCGGGCGTTTGAGGATCGCGTGGGGCACCTGCAGGGCGTGACCAGCGGCATTCTCAGCTCGTTGGAAACCGCAACGCACCAGTTTGAACATCAAACCGATATGCTCGACGCGCTGTCGATGCGTGTTGATGAGCAGGCCACAACGATCTCGACCGCGCTGAGCATTCAAGGCAACCAGCTCACCGGCGCAGAAGGCCGGATTGATCGCATGGTGAACCGCATGAAGCATGCGATGGACGACGTGCGCGAAGCCGGTGATGGCTTCCGTGACAACCTGACCAAGCCGATCGCTGAAGTGCAGGATACGCTGGCCGAGGCCACGCAATCGATTCACACACAGATTGACGAAATCTGGTCCCGTCTGGAGCTGCTGGACGCGGCACAGGCCGAGACCGAAGACGCAACCGCCCGGACCCGTGCCGCGCTGGAGGCGGAGTCGGAGAACTTGCGCGTGACGGCGGATGCTGCTTTGGGCAGCGTTGAGGCCATGTCCACCAAGCTCACAGGCCAGATCGACATGCTTAAGTCGGTATCCCACGACGCCAATGACGTGGCTGATCAGATGCAGAACCGCTTGGAGCAGCAGTCCAAAGCCCTGCGCCAAGCCGGTCAGGACTTGTCGGCGCACGCCGGTGAGCTGCATGAAGCCATTCAAGAGCAAGCCAGTCACCTCACCACTTTGCAAACATCGGTGGACAGCTACGGCAGCGCCATTTCTGAGGAATTCGAGCGCAAGGTCGAGCGGCTCATGGCCTCGGCCAAAGAAGCCGCTGACATTGTGGGCGAGCACACCGCGCAAGCAACACGCAAGGTGATTGAAGAACTTTCCGACAACGGTGACAAACTCACCGGCAACATCAGTTTTGTCTCTGAGCGGGTGGAGGAGCTGACGGAAGCGCTGACGACGGGCGCATCCGTGCTCAAGGAAACCACGCTTTCGGCCAAGGAAGCGATGAAGGACAGCGCCAAAGACGTTGCAGCGATCATGACCACCTCGACCAAGGGCGCTGAAGTGCGGTTTGTCGAGCTGGGCGATGCCTGGGCTGAAACGCTAGAAGATCAGGCCGCGCGGGTGGAAAGCCTGCAGGAAATGGCAACAGCCGCTGAGGATCAGAGCTTCAAGCGTGCCGAGGAATCCGTGATCCACTTCGCAGAACGCCTCGACCATGCGCTGCAGGAACGGTTCGAAGACGAGCACGGTGCCTTTAACACCGCACAGCGCCAGATTGATTCGGCAGCACAGCGGACCGTGAACAACTATCACCGCTTGGTGGGCAGTTTTGTCGAAGACCTGACGCAGAAGGCGGGGGCGGAGATGGAATGCCTCATGACCTGGGGTCAGGAAATCCCCCGCGCAGCCGAACACCTGCGCGAAACAGCCGCCGAGGTGGTTCATCTGATGGATGAAAAAACCAAGGCCCTGCTGGCTCGGACCAACGAAGTGCGCCACGCGACCACGGACGCATTGGCCAGCACGCAAAGCCTGTTTGACGGGATTTCCCAAAGCCCGCAGCGGCTGAATGATTCGGTTGAGCAGCTCAAGGCGACCTCCACGGTTGCCGTTGAAGACCTGCGCACACAGACCGAAGCGCTCAACACCTTGCTGCTGGACAGCCGAAACCGCATGGTTCGCCTGACTGAGCAGTTCCATCGCGGCGTTAATGACGATCAGGTGGACGAACGTCTGGTTCGCCTCGCAGAGGCCATTGAGTTGGGCCAGCACGCGCTGAATAACGCCGCTTCGGCCTTTACCAACAGCACCCATGAAGCCGCAGAGTCAGCGCACTCCGCAGCAGGGCGTTTGATGGATACATCCCGGCTTGTGGGCGATCAGGTGCAGATGTTGCGCGACATGACCACCAATACGGAAAGTGCGAGCAACTTGCGCCGCGTGACCGATCAAGCGCAGGAGTTGCGAGCGATTCTCGATCAGATCGGCGTGGCAGCGGAAAACCACCAGCTCAAGCTGGTGCAGGTGACTGAAGAAGCCCGCACGCAGTCCGAACGGCTGCTGGAAACCGTCAAGTCTTCGGAGCGCGAAGCGTTTTTGAACGAAGCGTCATCCATGGTCGAAGCCTTGCATCAGTCCGCCATCGACGTGGATACGATTTTGGACGGCAACTTGCCCAGTGACGTGATCATGGCGATTGATGCTGGCGATCGCGGGGTCTCGGTCCGCCGCCTGCTCAGCCGCTATACACCGACCGGCGCCGCAGCCATGGCGGATCTCTATGCCCGCGACCGTGCCTTTACCGAGCGCGTGGACCGGTATTTGGAAACTTTCGACAGTTTGCTGGCACAGGCCAACCGGGTCGATAAGTCCAAACTGCTCCACACCACGTTCCTGACCGCTGATATCGGCAAGCTCTACGTCTTCCTCGCCCGGTCAATCGGGGTCATGCAAGCCGCAGAATAGGCGCCGCAAACGGCCACGTCATAGGTCTGCAAAAAAGCCAGCACCTGATGTTCATCAGGGCTGGCTTCGTTTGTGTCGTGTCCCAAGACTCTAGTTCTCGGACGGATAGGCCGTTTCTAGAAAGTGGGAGGCCGACCCAACCGGCGCGTAAACCGCTGGGAACTGCTCCGCCTCAAAAGGCTGACTGTCGTATCCGGTTGGTGCCGTCGATTGAACGCCATAGCCGGGCAGGTCGGATGTGTCTTTCACCACCACCACGCGCGGCTCCCCCCCTGAGTACCAAACCGGCATACCGTCCGCGTTGACGAATGATCCATCGGGCTGAACAAAAGTGCGTCCGGCTGATGCGCTATTCTGGGTCTGATAGGACAGGGTTTCATACTGACCCATGGGGACAGCGACCGCTGGCACGTTTGGTATCTGCACCGCAGCGTTTATGATCGGTTGCGCGTAAGACACCGGTTCGGCGTAAGGGATTGGCGCTGGGTAAGGCACGGGTTCGGCGTAAGGCACTGGCGCGGGGTAAGAAGGCACAGGTGCCGCGTAAGGGGTTGGCGCGGCGTAGGTCACGTTCTGCCGGGGATCAACCACCTGCGACTTGACGTAATAGGACGCATCATTGGCGAGGATCGTGTGCCCCTGACCGTTGGCCGAATAGGACACGTACGAGCCCGCAGCCACGGGCTGATAACCCGTTTTGCTGTAAAGAGATGGTTGCATGTAAGCGGTCTGAGCCTGCACTGAGCTGACCGCAAAGACCCCGGCTAAAAACGCCGCGGGGATCATCAAATATTGAAAGTACCGCATGAGATTCTGCTTTTTGCTTTTCCAAATATAATGTCTCCGCCACGCGACTGATTATGAAACAGTTCGCGCAACGCAGGGTATGGATCTGCAACCAAGGGGCCAGTTAGCGGTAAAAACTGGTTAAGGCGTAGAAAGCAGGATTATTCCGACCCAGCGGTTGAGTTGCGGGCAAAAAGCGGGAAATTTGGTCGCTTAATGCTTATCCCGCTTTCAAATCGTCAACGGGCCGAGTCGGAATAATTTCAAAGCAAGTCGCAGGTTGCGCTTACTGCACGTACTGACCGGACTGGGTCTGGAAGTATTGCTGACCCTGAACGATTTGCTGCTGTGCGGGGTAACCGGACGGGGCAGGGGCGGTTGCGTACTGCTGCTGCTGAACCGCGCCATCGACGCCTTTGACAACAGGCAGAACGGCCGCTTCGTAGACCACAGGCTTTTCCGTCTGAATGATCTGCTGCTGATACTGGACCGGCACTTGCTGCACGGGCATTTGCACTTGCTGGTACTGCACTTGGCCCGGAATGACCTGCTGGTGGTACGTCACCGGACCGGGCGCATAGATTGGAATGCGCGCTGCTTTGTTATAGAGCGCCGGCGCGCCGCCAGTGGCTTCCATGGTCGGCATGTAGTGGGTGTTGCCGTTGACAGAATAGGCCACCGCTTGCTGCGGATTCATCGCCATTTGCGGCGCATAGCCCGTTTTGCTGTAAACGAGGTGTTGGCCCGGTACTTGTGCGCTTGCGGAGGAGGCGAGCAACAGTGCGCTGAGGCCAGCAATTTTGAGAAGTCGAGACATCGGCTTTTCCTATGGAGTGATACAGACTGCGAAAGTTCGTGTGCCTCTACTCCGCAAGCGCGATACCAAATCAGTTTTCACTATTTTTGCGCTATTACCGCACTAGATCGCCTTAACTGCCGCCAATGAACGCATAAAAAAACGCACCCCCAACGTTATGCGTCACCAATTTATTATCCGACGTCGCTTGCGTGGCTGCGTGCCAGCAGCTCGTTGAGCAGCTGTTGCGGCGTGATCCGCTCAGAAACCAAGGCGGCAACCGCGCTCACTATGGGCAAATCGAGTGCTTGTGTGCGGTTGGCAGCGACAACGCTTTGGGCTGCTCTTACGCCCTCGACCGTGGTGCCTTGCGCCAGTACAGCGCTTGCGCGTGCGCCCTGACCGAGTTCAAAGCCAAAGCGGTGGTTGCGCGATTGCCGGTCTTGGCACGTGAGCGCAAGGTCGCCAATGCCGGCCAAGCCCGCAGCGGTGCGCGGATCTCCGTCGTAAGCCCGGATCACGCGTTCGATCTCACGCAGGCCGCGTGTCATCAGTGCCGATCGCGCGCTGGCGCCCAATCTCATGCCGTCTGCGCAGCCACAGGCGATGGCGATAACGTTTTTCAAAGCGCCGCACACTTGTACCCCTCGGGGATCGTCGCTGTGATAGAGGCGCAGCAGAGGGGTGCTCAGCGTGCTTAGTAGCGGGTCGGCGTCGCCTGTTGTTGCCAAGGTCAGGGCCGTTGGCCGGTTGGCGAACAAATCCGCAGCAAAGGATGGACCGCTCAAAACAGCCAACCGGGGCTCCCCCATCAACGCTTCACTCAGCAAGGCTCCCTGTTCATCGGCAAAGCCTTTCGATGCGGTGACGATGGCACAGTTGGGGTGCAGGGAGGGGGCTAAATTCTGGAAAACGGCAGTCTGAGCTTGGGCTTTTACAGCCAGCACCACGATGTCGGCGGGACTGGTTGCCTGAAAGTGGTCCAGCTGTCCGCCGTTTACACCCGTCAGGACGGGACAGTCCGGCACGGCGGTATTGATCCCGTGGTGGCTCAGTGCCTCGGCCTGCGCAGCCTGACGACACCACAGGCGGACGGCGAGACCGCTTTGAAGCCAAACATGGGCCAAAGCTGAGCCAAAGGCACCGGCGCCAATAATGTGGATGGTCGAAGCGCTCATATTAAATTTGTCAAAAACTGAAAAAGCATAGCGGGTCGTCTCTTGTTCTTGTCTGCCGGAGTCCGCACATCACTTGCATCAGTTTTTTGCAGGAAGCACGCACCGATGACCGACAATACCGCGCCGACCGGACAATCAAAAGCGGCAGCTGCGACAGCCGCTTCTAAGAACCGGGAGGTGGACACGGGCAAACCGAGCCCAAAAGGTGCGACGCCAGAAACACCCAAGGCATCTTACGAGCGCGATGGTAACCAGCTGGTGACCGCTTTGAACCTGCTGCGCTACCTTTGGCCCAGCGACAAGCCGCGTTTGCGGATGCTGTTTGTGTTTACTGTTTTGGCCATTTTGTTGGGTCAGATGTTTTTGGCCGTAACGCCGCTGGTGTTTGCCACGGTGGTTGATGCTGTGGGGGGGGAGGGCGTTTTCCCGACCGCGTCCATCGCGCTGATCATTGGGTTGGTCACCGCCTTTGGTCTGGCGCGCTTGCTGGCCCAGGGCAGTCAGGAACTCAGCTCGGCGCTGTTTATCTTTGTCGGTCAGAACGGTATCCGCACCGTGGCGTTGGATACGTTCCGGCATTTGCACCAGCTCAGCCTGCGCTTCCATCTGGACCGGCAAACCGGCGGGCTTTCGCGCGCGATTGAGCGCGGCACCAAGGGCATCGAATTTGTCCTGCGAATGATGACCTTTAACCTCGTGCCGACCACGTTTGCGATTTTGATTGTGAGCGCGATTTTGCTGGTGAACTTTGGCACGCTCTACGCCGTCATCACGTTTGTGACGGTCGTTGGCTACATTGCCTACACCATCGCTGTGACCGAGTGGCGGATCAAGTATCGCCGGATGATGAACGAGACGGACTCCGAAGCAACGACCAAGGCTGTCGACTCGCTATTGAACTACGAGACCGTCAAGTATTTCTCCAACGAGCAGCACGAGGCCGTGCGCTATGACAGCGCGCTCAAGGGATACGAATCCGCAGCCGTGAACAGCCAGCTCTCGCTGTCGTTGCTGAACTTGGGTCAAGGCGTGATCATTGCTGGCGGCTTAATTCTGCTGCTGTCTATGGCGGTGCCGCAAGTGATGAACGGGGAGATGACGGTTGGTGATTTCGTCGCCATCCAAGCCTACCTGATCCAACTCTATCTGCCGCTCAACTTCCTCGGTTTTGCGTACCGTGAGATCAAACAGGGTTTGGTGGACATGGAGTACATGTTCAACCTGCTCGAAGTGGAACGCGAAGTACCAGACCAACCCGGCGCTGTGCCGATTGCGGTGCAGGGGGGGCGGTTGGCCTTTGACGCTGTGGATTTTGGTTACAACGATGATCGGCAAATTCTTCATAAGCTCGACTTCACCGTTGAGCCGGGCAAGACCCTCGCCATTGTAGGGCCCAGCGGCTCTGGCAAGTCCACCATTGGCCGGATGCTGTTCCGCTTCTACGATGTCTGGGACGGCGGTATTCTCATTGATGGGCAGGATCTGCGCAGCGTGACCCAGTCTTCACTGCGAGAGGCCATCGGCATCGTTCCGCAGGATACCGTGCTGTTCAACGACACCATCGCCTATAACATCGCCTATGGCCGCCCTGACGCAAGCCGAGAAGACGTTATCCGGGCGGCAGAGCTGGCGCAGATCCACAACTTTATCCTCGATCTGCCCGAAGGCTACGATACCCGCGTTGGCGAACGGGGTCTGAAGCTGTCGGGTGGGGAGCGTCAGCGTGTTTCGATTGCGCGCACGATCCTGAAAGACCCTGCCATCTTGCTGTTCGACGAAGCCACCTCCGCGCTTGATACGGATACCGAGTCGGCGATTCAGGCGTCTTTGGCGGCCGTTTCCAAAGATCGAACCACACTCATCATTGCGCACCGGCTTTCTACGGTCGTGGATGCTGATGCGATTATTGTGCTCGATAAGGGCAAAATCGTCGAAAATGGCTCTCATCACGCCCTTTTGGCGCGCGATGGGGTCTATGCGCACATGTGGCACTCGCAACAGGAAGCTGATGAGTAACTGCCGCAAGGCTTAGCACTGGCTTTTCCACAGTTCTTTGCGTAGAAAGCTGCAACTCTTTGACCACGACTTAATTTAGGAGCGAGGCTCATGTCCCGCCGCTGTGATTTTGTTGGCCGTAAGCCACAAGCTGGTAACACCGTATCGCACGCTATGAATAAGCGTCGCCGTCGGTGGCTGCCTAACCTGCAAAACGCGACCCTGCATTCTGAGATTCTTCAGGAAGGTGTCCGCGTTCGTCTGTCCACACGTGCGATCCGCACCATCGAAAAGAACGGTGGTTTGGATAGCTTCTTGATGGGCACCCCGAACCGCAAGCTCGGCCCTGATGCTCTTGATATCAAGAAGCGTTTGGAAAAAGCACAGGCTCCCGCGGCCTAATCAAGGCTACGGCGTCAAGCCGGAAGTTGATTGAGTGCCCACTGGGCACTCTCAGCCACGACAGGGTTTTCTGAGCGTGCGAGTTGCTGAAGTGGCTCGCGCGCTTTTTCTTGCCCGGAATTTCCCAAACAGATGGCCAGATTGCGCAAGAATCGCTCAATCCCAATGCGCTTGACCGGTGAGCCGGAAAACGCAGCGCGGAAAGCGGCATCGTCGAACGACGTGAAGTCGAGCAAGCGCGCTTGATTGACCACGTCACGGGGCTTGAATCCGGCCTCAGCGGTCGCTTTGGCAAATTTGTTCCACGGACACACCGCCAAACAGTCATCGCAGCCATAGATCCGGTTTCCCATCGCCTTGCGGAATTCGACCGGAATGGCGCCGCGGTGCTCGATGCTCAGGTAGGCCAGACAGCGCGTGGCGTCGAGCGTGTAGGGCGCGGGAATGGCTTGGGTTGGGCAGATGTCGATGCAGCGGGTGCAACTGCCGCACTGATCCGGCGTCGGGTCGTCCGTGGGCAACTCGATGCTGAGGTAAATCACGCCCAGAAAAAGCCACGAGCCGAATTGGGGTGATACCAAATTGCTGTGCTTGCCCTGCCAGCCCACGGCTGTTTGCGCCGCCAACGCCTTTTCGGGGACGGGGGCTGTGTCCACAAAGACCTTCAGCGCTTGGCCGTTGGTCTGTTCCGCGATCCACCGGCCCAGCCGCTTCAGGCGCTTCTTGAGAATGTCGTGGTAATCGCGGTTCTCTGCGTACACAGAGAAGTTGGCACGCTCAGGCTCTTCTAACCGGTCGAGGGGATTGTCTTCGGGGCCATAATTCAGGCCAACCACAACAACCGACCGGGCTTCACGCCACAGGGCCTGGGGGTCTGAGCGCTGCTCCAGCCGGTTCTCCATCCAATCCATCGTCCCGTGCTGCCCTTGGGCCACAAAGGACTGGTAACGCTGTTGATTGCGTTCGGGGATGCTGGCCGGACCAAAGCCGCACGCGTCAAAGCCCAAGGCCAGGGCCTGTGCGCGGATATCATCGCGCAGCGCCGCTTGGGGGTCAGAGGGGGTCGATGTCGCCTCGGGCATAATCGGCGAGCACTCCTGCTTCAAAATCAGCAAAGGCGCCGGCTTCGATCGCCGAGCGCATCCGCGCCATCAAGTCCTGATAGTGCTGGATATTGTGCCACGTCAGCAGCATCGCGCCGAGCATTTCGTCAGCCCGGTGCAAATGACGGATATAGGCTCGTGAATAGTTGCGGCATGCGGGGCAGCCGCAGTCCTCGTCAATGGGGCGCGGGTCGTCCTGATGCCGGGCGTTGCGCATGTTGATCGGCCCACGCCAAGTAAAGGCCTGACCGGTCCGGCCCGACCGCGTCGGCAGCACACAGTCAAACTGGTCAATCCCACGCTTAACCGCCCCGATCAGGTCAAGCGGTTTGCCCACGCCCATCAAATAGCGTGGCTTTTCTGGTGGCAGGAAGGGTTCGCAGATATCGAGCGTGTTGAACATCAATTCTTGCCCTTCGCCCACGGCCAACCCGCCAATGGCGATGCCGTGGAAGTCCAGCGGTGCTAAAGCCTTGATCGACTCCTCCCGCAAATCGGCAAAAACAGAGCCTTGCGCGATGCCATAAACGCCGTAGCCCGTCCGGTCGACCCACGCGTCCCGCGAGCGCTTGGCCCACCGCATCGAGAGCTGCATGGAATTGTGCGCGCCAGCCTTTTGAATTGGGTAGGGCGTACACTCGTCCAGCGCCATCGTGATGGTCGAATCCAGCATGCGCTGGATGTCCATGGAATCTTCAGGCGTGAGGCGGTGCTTTGATCCGTCAATGTGGCTGCGGAAGGTCACGCCGTCTTCGGTAAGCTTGCGCAGACTGGCCAGCGACATGACCTGAAACCCGCCAGAGTCCGTCAAAATCGGCCCGGGCCAATTCATGAATGTGTGCAAGCCCCCAAGGTTATGAACCCGCTCGGCCGTTGGACGAATCATCAAATGATAGGTGTTGCCAAGGATGATTTCTGCGCCGGTTGAGCGCACGCTTTCTGGCATCATTGCCTTGACCGTCGCCGCGGTGCCAACGGGCATGAATGCGGGGGTCTCGATGGTGCCGTGCGCGGTATGGATCCGCCCGCGCCGGGCCGCGCCATCGGTATTCAGAACATCAAAGGAAAATGGGGTTGTCATGGCGTATCGCTCAATTCCAGAAAACAGCCGTCACCATAGCTGAAAAAACGGTAGTGGTTCGCGACGGCGTGGGCGTAGGCCGCCTTCATGGTTTCGGTGCCGCTAAAGGCACAGACCAGCATAAACAGCGTCGATTGGGGCAGGTGAAAATTGGTGATGAGCGCATCGACGACGTGAAAGCGGTCGCCGGGTTTAAGAAAAATGTCAGTGCTCATCGCGCCTTCGGTGCCGCCCAGACTTTCCAGCGCGCGCAAAACCGTGGTCCCGACGGCAACCACGCGCCGCCCTTGGGCCTTAGCCGCTGCAATCTTGGCGGCATTTGCCGCATCAAGCGCGCAGGACTCGCTGTGCATTTGGTGCGCGCTGATGTCATCAACCCGGATCGGCGCGAATGTGCCCAAGCCCACATCCAAGCGCACTTCGGCAGTCTCCAACCCCTTGGCTGCGACCAGCGCGGCAAGGGTTTCTTCGTCGAAATGCAGGCTGGCAGTCGGCGCGGCGAGCGAGCCTTTTTCTCGTCCGCAGAAGGTGCGGTAGTCGTCCCGGTCCTGCGTTTCCCCGCCCTTGGGTCGTTGGATATAGGGCGGCAGCGGCATGTGGCCCAGAGCATCAATGGCGTCAAGCACAGCGCCAGTGCCGCTGTTGGCGAAGGCCAAGCGAACGTCTGCGCCGTCTTTGGCCTCCACGATCGCGGTCAGGCTGTCGCTGAACAGCAGCCGGTCGTTGGGTTCGAGCTTCTTGCCCGGTTTGGCGTAGCAAATCCAAGTATCCGGGGTCTCAGTTTCCGCGACCAGAGTGACTTCAATTTTGCCGTCATAGACCGTCGGCCCGCGTTGGCGGCGGCCGATCAAGCGGCTGGCAAACACTTGCGAGTTGTTGAACACCAGCAAATCACCAGCCCGCAAACAGGCGTCCAAGCGCGCAAATGTCCGGTCCACCAGCGTCCCTTCTGCCCCAACGTGCAGCAGTTTTGCTGCGGCACGCGGGTAGATCGGACGCTGGGCAATCAGCGCTTCGGGAAGCGCGAAGTCGAAATCGCTAAGCCGCATTCGTGGTCCCGCTTTTGGCGAAGACGCCAGCGATCAGAATGCGGAACGGCACCAGAGCGACCAAGGCAACGATAACTTTTACGCCGAAATCAACGCTGGCAAAGTTCATCCAGTTGCCAGCCCCGCTGGCCGCGATGGAATAGAAGATCACTGTGTCAATCAGGCTGGCAACCAAGGAGCTGACCAAGGGACCAAACCACCATGCGCGTTGGCGCAGGGCGTTGAACACGGACACGTCGAGAACCTGACCAATGACAAAGGCACTCAGGGAGCCCAAAGCAATCCGGCCAACGGACCAAGGGTCACCAAAGCCTTCACCGACGTTGCCCCCGCTGAGCAGGAAGTAGGCGACACCGCCAATAAAACCGATGGCAATCACCCAAAATGCGCGGCGCGCACCGAACAGGCGGTTGATGATGTCCGTGATCAGAAAAGCAACGGGAAAGGTAAACTGGCCGTAGTTGAACCAGTTGGCGTTCAGCCAAGTGATTGGCATGCCAACCAAAACATTCGAAATGTAGACGATAAAGGCCATAAGGGCGCCAGCAATCACCAGCGCAGGCAGAATGGCGTTCTGCTGCTGAGTCATCTTTGTCTTCTCCAGTTGTTCCCCGGTCACGACCCAACGAGCAGGAGGCTCGCAGGTTTAACGCACCGGGTCGGGGTACAAGACGGTCTTAGCCCAAAACCGTTAGGGACGCCACAGCAGCGCAGCGATGATCGTGGGCAGCAGGTTGATGTAATTGTTGTCAGTCGCGACCACGATCAGGAATTCTGCTGGATCCGCCGTCGGTAAGATCGCAACCGATTCGACATTGGCCACGGCACCCAAAATAGGATCAAGGTCGAGGATCTGCTGAGGCTTCAAGCGGCTGCCTTCGGCGATATCGCTGACGGGAACGACCATCAACCGGTTGCTCAACGGTTCCCGCATCGAAACAAACTTGCGCTCGCTGACCACCAGAAAGCGGCCATCAGGGGTCACATCAGCCCCTGTGGGCGCAAAGGCTTTGTCCCATTCGTACACAAGGATGGGCCAGTCTTCGCGCTGATCATCATAGATCCAAGCCCGCAAACCGTCTTCGCGCTGCACGCCTTCGGATATGGCAAGCAAGGACTTGTCGGGCAGCGTGGCCAGCGCTTCGACGCCATTTTTGAACCGGGAAAGACCCCGCAAGGCGATGGGAACAGGCAGGTCGCTGATTTTGGTTCCGCGCCGCATGACGCCAACGCGGTGATCAACTTCAAACCCAAAAGCCAAGCGTTCATCCCAAATCGCCAAGGATTCCGCTTGCCGCACACGCACACCGGTTCGGGCGTCCGTCAGGCGTTCGACCGACAGCGTCCGGTCGTGCACGCCTGTCAGCATAATGGCCGGCTCGGTCTCGAACACCAGATCACCGCGCAGCAAGCTGCCGCTATCGGTGACAGCAATCATGCGAACACCGTTGTCGGAGACAGGCGGCACCAGTCCCAGCCCAAGCCCACTGACCCCGCCCAGCCGCTCATCTTGTGAGCTCAGCGCCAAACCCCCGGCCCACGTAAAGGCGTCCGGCAACTCATAGGGTTCCGGTAAGGGGGTTGCGATGATGCTGAAATGCTCCGCCGCCGGGCTCTGTCCGCGTGCAAGGTTCGCGCTGCACAACAGCAAAAGGCCCCCGAAGAGGCCTTTTCCTATTGCGTTCGCGGTGGTCGCCGACACTAGAGCTGGCGAGCGATTTCTTCGATTTCGAAGCATTCGATCTGATCACCAACTTGAACGTCCTGGTAGTTCTCGAAGGCCATACCACATTCGAGACCGTTACCCACTTCGCGGACTTCGTCCTTGAAGCGGCGCAGGGTCTTGAGCGTGCCTTCGTGGATAACCGTATCGTCGCGCAGCAAGCGCACTTTGGCGCCCCGCTTGACCACACCTTCGGTAATCCGACAACCAGCAACTTTGCCAACCTTGGTGACGTTGAAGGTCTCCAAAATCGTTGCGTAGCCGAGGAAGTTTTCGCGCTGCTCGGGCTTGAGCAGGCCGCTCATCATCGCCTTCACGTCATCCACAAGCTCGTAGATGATCGAGTAGTAGCGAATGTCGATGCCGTCGCGCTTAGCACTTTCTCGCGCTTGGGTGTTGGCACGGACGTTAAAGCCCACAACCATGGCGTTCGACGCACGCGCCAGCGTGATGTCGGATTCGGTGATACCGCCCACGCCCTGATGCAGGACGTTGACTTTCACTTCGTCCGTGGAGAGCTTTTGCAGCGTTCCGATGATGGCTTCGACCGAACCATGCACGTCGCCCTTGATGACCACGGGCAGTTCTTCTGCTGTGCCATCCTTGAGGGCGGAGAACATGGATTCCAAGCTGCCTTTGGAGGCCAGTGAAGCGGCTTCCTTGGCTTTGCTTTGGCGGAATTCAGCCACTTCGCGCGCCCGGGCTTCGGACTCGACCACAACGAACTCATCACCGGCAACCGGCGTACCGTTCAGGCCAAGAACCTCAATCGGGGTGGAAGGGTTGGCGTGCTTGACCTGTTGACCCTGATCGTTGATCAACGCCCGCACTTTGCCCCACTCAGACCCGGCCACAAAGATATCGCCGATTTCCAACTTACCGCGCTGGATCAGGACGGTCGCAACCGACCCTCGGCCCTTTTCCATCTTGGATTCAACCACAGCACCCGATGCGCGGGTGTCGGGATTGGCTTGCAGGTCGAGAACCTCGGACTGCAACTCGATGGATTCGAGCAGGCCGTCCATGCCCGTTCCTTTGAGTGCAGAGACGTGCGCAACTTGCACTTCACCACCCATGGATTCGACTTGGACTTCGTATTGCAGCAGCTCTTGCTCAACCTTGCTCGGGTCGGCGTCCGGCTTGTCGCACTTGTTCACGGCAACAATCATCGGAACACCCGCCGCCTTGGCGTGGGCAATCGCTTCTTGGGTTTGCGGCATGATGCCGTCATCGGCCGCGACGACGAGAATCACCATATCGGTGACGTTTGCACCGCGTGCCCGCATCTCGGTAAAGGCCGCGTGACCCGGCGTATCGAGGAAGGTGATGACCTTGCCGCTGGGCGAGGTAATCTGGTACGCGCCGATGTGCTGGGTGATGCCACCCGCTTCACCGGAAACCACGTTGGCTTTGCGGTAGTAGTCGAGGATCGATGTCTTACCGTGGTCAACGTGACCCATGACCGTCACAACCGGTGGACGCGGTGCTTTCTGCCCGTCGTCATCGATTGGGCTGGCGAGGCCTTCGAGAACATCCGATGCCGAAACGCGGCGGATGTGGTGGCCAAGCTCTTCGATCACCAATTCAGCGGTATCGGCGTCGATGGACTGGTTCACCGTCGCCATAACGCCCATTTTCATCAGCACCCGGATAACATCGCCCGAGCGCTCGGCCATACGGTTGGCGAGCTCACCCACGGTGATGGTTTCCGGCACGATAACGTCGCGGATGATCTTTTGCTGTGTTGCCAGCGCTTCTTTGGCGCGCTGCTTCTCCCGCTCGCGCTGACGGCGAATGGAAGACAGGGAGCGCATGCGATCTTCATCACCCTCCAGCGCGTCAACAACGGACAGCTTGGAGCTGCGGCGGCGACCAGAGTCGTTTTTCGCGCGCAGTGTGGTCTTCTTGCTTTGCTCTTCTTGGCCCTTTGCCTTCTTCACGCGACCAAAGACCGGAGCCTCTTCTGGTCCACGCTGAGGCCGTGGTGGGGCTTCACCCTTTTTGGTCCGTGCGCGATCAGCGGCGGGGGCTGGCGCGGCGGCAGCTGGTGCTGCACCCGCAGCAGGCGCGTCCTTGCGCTTGGGCGCTTCGGCTTTGGTCTCCGTGGGGGCCGCAGCCGCCGCAGCAGCTGGCGCTTGCCGCGCTGTCTCTGCTGCGCGTTCAGCCTGCTTGCGGGCTTCCTCAGCTTCGGCGAGTTGGCGCTGCTCTTCCTGACGGGCACGTTCTGAGGCTTCTCTCGCCTTGCGCTCAGCCTCGCGTCGCTCGGCTTCCGCCGTAGCTTGAATCGCGCGCTCCGCTTCTCGTGCTTTCGCCTGCTCCAAAACCGCCATGCGCTTAACACGCTCGGATGCGGTCAAGGTGCCGCTGGTGCTTCTTGAAGGCGCGGGCTTTGGGGGCCGACTGGGGCTTGCCGCTGGCGTGCCGCTGTCTTCCGGTTCTGTGGATTTTTTCAGGTTTGCGAGGCCTTCGGCCAGCTCCTGATTTGGAACAGCCGCCATCTTGCCCGTTGTGCCGCGTTCGAAGGTGCGCTTGGTGCGCTTCTCCACCACGACAGTCTTCGAGCGACCATGGCTAAAGGACTGCTTTACCTGACCGGCATCAACCGTTTTTCGGAGCTCAAGCTTGCCTGGTTTGGACAACCGCAGGGGCTGCTTGGAATCCGGGTTGTCGTTTTCGTTTTCGTTGGACATCGAGTCTTTCGTCGCCTTCTCAGCGCGGCCTCGGCCGCATCATACTGGGGGGGTTGTCAGCACATTGCGTTCATACCCGTGTTGCTTGGTTCCCGAAGGAAGCCGTTTCTATGAAGCCGCCTCGGCGACTGGTGTACCCGGCTGACCCACACTCTTTAACAGTGCATGATCAGCCTTGATTGTCTTTGCCAGTCGGGAATCCGTAACCCCCGAACAAACAGCCGTTGCGCGCCCCAAGGCTTGAGCCAAGGTTTGCGCTGTTTCACTGAGCAGAACTGCGGTTGCCGTGTCTTCTGCGATCCGAATGAGCGGATCGAGAGTCTTCGGGCTTCCATCTGACGCAAGAACAAGCAGCCTCAGCTTTCCATGCCGGAGCTTATCTTTTGTCTTTTCAGTCCCCACAACCAGCGCCCCTGAACGGCGCGCCAGCCCCAGTCGATCCAGCATGTTTTGCCGGATCTGTATCTCAACGCGTTCCAGCAAATCAGCCGGGATACCGGCCTCAGATTTGGCAGAACGGGCGAAAGCGTTTTTCTTCACCGCAGTCTCTAGCACATCCCGCTTAGGAATTAACCAGATTCCACGCCCCGGCAGCCGCTTACCCAAGTCAAAGGTCACTTGACCCGCAGGATCGAGGACAAATCGCAGCAAAGTCTCACGATCTGCAATCTCTCCTGTTACAGCGCATTTGCGCAGTGGATCTCTCTTTGACACGGGCTTTGCCAGAATTTTCCGCTTCTCCTGCGTTCTTTACTCGTCAAACCAATGCGCGCGCGCAGCCATGACGATTTCGTTCGCCGTCTCTTCGGTCATCTCGTGCGCGGCGAGCAGTTCAGAAAGCTCATCGCCGGCCAGATCACCCACGTCATCCAGCGTCTTAATGTTGTTGTTGCCGAGAATGACCATCATGGACGGGGTCAGACCCTCCAGCGCAGCAACCTCGTCTGTGACGCCAATCTGCTTGCGCTCTTCGTCGCGGCGGTCTTCTTCTTGGGACAGCCAATCGCGCGCACGGTTGCGCAGCTCTTCACCGATTTCCGCGTCGAAGCCTTCGATCGCAGCCAATTCATCAACGGGCACGTAGGCGATTTCGTCCACGGCCGTGAAGCCTTCGGCGACCAGCAGATGCGCGATGACATCTTCGACATCCAGCGCCTGCACAAACAGGCCAGAGCGCTGGTTGAATTCTTCCTGACGACGGCCTGATTCTTCTTCATCGGTCAGAATGTCGATTTCCAAACCGGTCAGCATCGATGCCAAGCGGACGTTCTGACCGCGACGGCCAATGGCCAAAGACAGTTGGTCATCGGGGACAACAACTTCGATGCGGCCTGCTTCTTCGTCCAAAACCACCTTGGTCACCTCAGCCGGCGCCAGTGCGTTTACGACGTAGGTTGCGATGTCTTCGGACCAAGGAATAATGTCAATCTTCTCGCCCTGCAGTTCACCGACAACCGCTTGAACACGGCTACCGCGCATACCAACACAGGCACCGACCGGGTCGATGTTCACCTCGTGGCTCAGCACAGCAATTTTAGCGCGGGAGCCGGGGTCACGGGCGACGGACTTGATTTCGATCAAGCCGTCGTAGATTTCCGGCACTTCCATGGAGAACAGTTTCGCCATGAAAATCGGGTGTGTGCGGGAGAGGAAAATCTGGGGGCCGCGGGTTTCTTCGCGCACGTCATAGATGTACGCCCGAACACGTTCGCCCACCTTTGGCTTTTCGCGCTGGATCAACTCATCCCGGCGCAAGATGGCCTCGGAGCGGCCAAGATCAACATAGACGTTGCCGTATTCCACCCGCTTTACCAGACCGGTAACGATCTCGCCCTTGCGGTCTCTGAATTCGTCGTACTGCTTCTTGCGCTCTGCAAAGCGCACTTCCTGCACAATCACCTGCTTGGCGGACTGCGCAGCAATCCGGCCCAGATCAATGGGGGGCAGCTCTTCGGTTAAAAAGTCGCCAACGGCCAGCGTGTCGTCGGTCAGGTGCGCATCACGCAGCGTGATTTGCGTCATGTCGTCTTCGACTTCATCGCGCGTGGCAAAAATTTCGCGGTAACGGTGCAGCGTGATTTGGCCGTTCTTACGGTCAATCGCTGCCCGAATGTCGTGGTCTACGCCGTACTTCTGACGACCGGCGCGCTGAATCGCCTTTTCCATCGCTTCCAAGACTTCATCGCGCTCAATTCCCTTTTCGCGCGCGACCATGTCGGCCATCTGGATCAGTTCAAGTCGTGGGGTTGCAGTTGTTTGAACCACGTTATCCATGGAGTTTTTCCTCAGCTTTCCGGTGTAGAACCGGCCGTTGAATCAGAAGTCGTTGTGTCGGTCGCATTTGGGTCTGCCAGCGTGACGGGTCGGGGCAGCGTTCCGGCTTTCGCCGCTTCAAAGAGCTCGTCTGTGGCGATCAGCTTGGCCTTGGCCATGTCGCTGAAGGTCAGCAGCGCATCACCCTCTTCGGTGATGATCAGCACCTTGTCGCCCTCAACACCGCCCAACGTGCCAGAGAACCGGCGACGGCCCTCGACGAGAAATCGGGTTTCCACTTTGGCTTTGAAACCCTTGAACCGCTGGAAATCCACCAAACGCGTCAAAGGACGATCCACGCCCGCCGAACTGACTTCCAGCGTGAAGGATTCCGCAATCGGATCTTCCACGTCCAGCAAGGCCGAGAGGGCGCGCGAGATTTCTTCGCAGCCTTCGACCGTCATCAGGTCGCCATTGGACGGCTCAGCCATAAGCTGCAGGCGCGGGTTCTGTGACCCGATCAGCAACAGCCGCACAAGATCAAAGCCCATAGCCTCCAGCATGGAAACAATGTCGTCTTCGATCTGGGCCAAAGGTCCAATAGGGCGCTCTAGGCGTTCCATCATTCAGTGCCAGCAATCAAAATGGGGTTGTAGAAAACAAAAAAGCGAGCCCGCGGCCCGCTTGTTTCCAAGGGCATCGCATGAAGCTCTACATCGAGAAGCTCACGGGCCAACACCGCCTACATAGAGTTAATCGGGCAAACGCTCAAGGCTTAAATACAAAGGCTTACGTTCTTCCCGCACTGCTTTAGCCTCATAGCGGGTTTGGGGCCAATCGTCGGCCCGCAGCCGCCAATCGTCCGCCCGCTTTGCTGTCCAGCGGAATTTCGGATGCGCCAGCGCGATCCGTGTCATCCACGGCTGATAGTCGGCGTGATCCGTCGCCAGCCGCAACTCACCGCCCGGGCGAATGGCCCGCGCCATCGCGTCCATCATCGACGGTTGAATGATCCGCCGCTCCCAATGTCGTTTCTTCGGCCAAGGGTCGGGGTGCAGAACAAAGGCCCGCTCCACGCTGCCTTCCGGCACGCCTTCGACCAGAACACGGCCATCGCCATGCATGATGCGCACGTTGCTAAGGTTAGCATCGTGCAGATGCCGGACCGCTGAGGCAACGCCATTGAGGAAAAACTCCGCCCCAATCAACCGCACATCCGGATTGGTTTCGGCTTGCCACGCCAAGTGCTCACCAGCGCCAATACCCACTTCGAGCCACAACCGCTCAGGCTGCGCGCCGAACAGCGCAGGCAGGTCCACGCGACCTTCATCATCGGGCACGCACGCCAGTTCGGGCAGCACCTCCGTCATCATGCGCGCCATCTTGGGCTTGAGTGGACGGCCAGACAAACGGCCCCACAGGTGGCGGATGCCATCCTTGGCGGTGGTGTCCTTGCCGCGGTAGGGCTGAAACTCAGTGGCGGAGGGCGGTTTGGTGGGCGCTTTCGACATGGTCCCCGATCTGCCCAAAGCAGCGAAGCAGGTCAAGAGGGGGCCTTTAGGGGACGTGCTGGCCTGTTTTGTCGTCAAGGCTCTGACAGACCGATAAAACCAGCTGAAGAAAGGCTTGTCGCAGGGCTTTGTCTTCGATCCGGGTGAAGCCCCGCACCAATTCGCTGAGCTCGGCGTCCCCAATCCGATCCACGCTTTCGAAGTCGATTTGGTCTTCTCGCAAAACGCCGTCTTCGGCTTTGTTCAGGTTTTCTGTGTCGTAGTCGTCGAAGAAATATTGAATAGGGACATCCAGCGCCTTGGAAAGCTCATACAGCCGCCCCGCTGACACTCGGTTCGAGCCGCGCTCGTATTTTTGTACCTGTTGAAAGGACAGATCGACTGACTTCGCAAGCTCGTCCTGCGTCCAGCCGCGCACCAAGCGCCGTGTCCGAATGCGTCGCCCCACATGGACGTCAACCGGATTTCCCAGTCCTTCCGCCGTCGAAGGTCGACCTCGTTTTCGCGGAGCCGTTTCTTCCATTGTTGCTATGCCTTTAGTGTCGTCACGAAAATAATGGCATGAACATACAATTTTAATCAAACGGTCTCAATAACAAACTACATCTTAGGCGGGAGATTCTTTCTGTTTTTCGCCAATCCAAGCGTGAAGCCGCTCAGAATCAGGGCCAAAACAACGATCCAAAAACTCAGACGGGAATTTTGACCAAAGGGCGTAATGCCAAGGGGTTGGGGCAGCGGCAGGTTGATCACTTCCGTTGCGCCATAGGCAATCCGGTGATGGACCACACCAGCAGCGTCAATCACCCCTGAAATCCCGGTGCCGCCAACACGGACCATGGGTAAGCCCTCCTCCACCGCCCGAAAGCGCGCAAAGGTAAAGTGCTGGCGCGGTCCGGACGTGTTGCCATACCAGCCGTCGTTAGAGATGTTCACCATCCACTCGGGCCGAGGGCCATCCGGCGCGATGACAGCGCCGGGAAAGATCATTTCATAGCAAATCAAGGGGGAGACGGGCGGCAGACCCGGCAGGGACCACGTGCTCAGACCCGCGCCTTCCCAAAACGATCCAGCAGAAAATGCAGCGATGGGGATCCAGCGGACGAACCACGGTTTGTATTCGCCAAAGGGCACCAAATGAGACTTGTCGTGACGGGCTTGGATGCCGTCGTTTGTCAGCACGTAGGCGGTGTTGGTCGGGATGGGGTTCGCACCAGGGGAAGCGCCCAAGCCGCCTGTGATGATCCGCGCATCGGGTGGAAAGTTCTCGATGACCCATGCGAGGTCTTCGGGGAAATGGTCGATGAAGAATTGGATCGAGGTTTCGGACCATATGGCCACGTCGTGATGGCCCTCACCGCTGAATGTCAGCGCAAGCAGGTCGCGCACCCGCTGCTGCTTGGCCCGATCATCCAGGCGCACAAGCGCATTTGTTCCCGGTTGGACCAGCCGCACAACGGTTTGGGTTGGTGTGGCGGCCTGAGCGCTAACGGTCGGCAAGCGCCACGCCCCGAATCCGATCAGCAGCAGCAGCGGCACGGCGGTCACCGCCAGCGCCTGACCCGGGCGGCGCACAGCAAACAGGGCTGGACCTGCGGCACTTGCGGTGGTGAGCGCTGTCAGGCCAAAAACCCCAATCCACGCAGAAAGCTGCATCGTGAGCGGGTGAAAGCCCCAAACCGTCCCCAATGGCCCCCACGGTAAGCCGGTCATCGCCCATCCGCGAAACCCCTCCGCGCCCATGGCCGCGCCCGCGAAGATCAGAACCGCTCCGCTCATCCCCAGATCGAACCGCCGCACCACCAGCCAAGCCGCCAGCCACCACGGCATTTGCACCAGCGCGAGAAACGCCGGCAGTCCCAAAATCGCAAACGGGGTCACCCACCAGTATGTCGCCAGATCCACGCCAACGACCCAGCCCAGCCAGTACATGCCGCCGACAATTTGCCCCCACCAAAACATAAAGATGAACAGCCCCGCACCGCGCCATCCACGCCGGCTGAGAATCAGCAGCAGCGCCAGCGGATAGGCCATCCACAAAGTGGGCAAAATCCAGAGCGGCGGTTGTGCCAACGCGGTGAGCAGGCCGAGGCCAAAGAGCAGCAGGCTTCCGATGCCGCTGCGCACGCGGGTAAAGCGGTCCAAGGCCTAGTCGTCCCCGGAGTCCGGCACGCCCATCGGGTCACTGTCTGCGGTCAACGCGTCCCCCCCGTCGGCGGCAACGGCCAAACGGCGGCGGCGGCGCAGGGGGTTGGTTGATGGCTCGATATGCACGCGGCGAATGCGGCGCGGGTCTGCGTCCATAACCATGAACCGCCAACCCGATGCATGGGTCAGGATCTCCCCCCGAATGGGGATGCGGCCCGCCAGCGAGAACACCAAACCGCCCAGGGTGTCGAAGTCCTCTTCGCGGTCTTCTTCGGTCAGAAAAACGCCAATGCGGTTTTCCAGCTCTGTCAGTTCCAGCCGGGCGTGCGCCTCGAATTCGTTTTCGCCGACATTGATGATGCCGCCTTGGTCTTCGTCGTGCTCGTCCTGAATGTCGCCCACGATTTCTTCAACCAGATCCTCGATCGTCAACAGCCCGTCGATACCGCCATGCTCATCCACCACAAACGCCATGTGACGGCGCTTTGTGCGCATATCCAGCAGCATGTCGAGCACGGGCATGGAGGGCGCGACAAAGATCGGGGGGCGCAGGATTGACCCCAGACCTTCGTTCGAGCCGCGCGCTTTGGCTGCCAGCAAATCCTTGATGTGAACCAGCCCGCGAATGTCGTCCTTGTCTTCGCCGTAAACCGGCAACCGCGAGTGTCCTTCGGCAGCGGCGACTTCGATCACAGCGTCGATCGAGGCATCGACCTCGACCGCGATGATTTCGGCGCGCGGCACCAGCACATCTTCGACCGTGCGGTCTTTGAGCTGCAGGATGTTCGAGAGCATTTTGCGCTCGTCTGCGCCAAAACCGCTGGTTTCGTCATGATCGGGGGATTCGAGGATGGTCTCAATGGTGTCACGGTCGCTGCGCTGGGGACGCACCAAGCGCACAAGCGTGGCCAGCCCCTCGCTCAAGCGGTCGCGGACGGAAGCTGGTTGAGACGGTTCAGAACTGGATGAGTCGGCTGACGTTGTCATTGCGATTTCAGAGTGTCTGCACACTGCGGCAAAATTAGGGGACGCATGCTCGCGTTAGAATGCTCTTGCGCTGCTTTGCGGCTGCTGGTGCTCAGGTTACTCCGCGCTTTCTCCGTAAGGGTCAGGATAACCGAGGTCTCGCATGGCCAGTCGTTCCAGACCCTCCATAAGCTCGGCTTGCTTATCTTCAATATGGTCAAAACCCAGCAAATGCAAAACCCCGTGAATAATCAAGTGACTAAGGTGGGCATCCAGCGGCTTTTCCTGCTCCAGAGCTTCGCGGGCAAGAGTTTCACCGGCCAGCGCCAAATCGCCCCAGTACACCGACGGCCCATCGTCCTGCCCCTGCTCCATAATATCTTCGGGGTCGTCGCCCTCATAGTTGGGCCAAGAGAGCACATTGGTCGGCTGTGCCTTATCGCGAAAATCTTCATTCAGACGGGCCACGCGCCGATCGTCGAGGAAGGCGATCGAGACCGCGGATTCAGCGTCCCAAGGGTCAAACCCTGCGCTTTCCAAGCCAACATGAAACGCCGTCGTGACCGCGCGATCGCTGAGGGTTGAAAGGTCGTCAGCGGAGAACTGAGGCCAAGCCTCGGGCACATCGAGGATGAGTTCTGCTCTCATCCCTGATCGGCTTTGGTTTTGTAAGCGTCCGCTTCGGGCTTTGGCGCGGCGTCATAGGCTTGGATAATCCGGCCAACCAGCGGGTGACGGACAACATCGCTGGCATTGAAGCGCTTGACCGCCACGCCCTTGACCGAGCCCAGCGTGCCCAACGCGTCGCGCAGACCGCTTTTGATCCCACGCGGCAAGTCAACTTGGCTCAGATCACCATTGACCACCATGCGCGACCCCTCACCCAAGCGGGTCAGGAACATCTTCATTTGTGCCGGTGTCGTGTTCTGGGCTTCATCGAGAATGACGAAGGCCTCTGACAAGGTTCGACCGCGCATGAACGCCAGCGGTGCAATCTCGATGGATCCTGCTTCGATGCGCTTCTCCACCTGATCGCGCGGCAGCATGTCATAGAGCGCGTCATAGAGCGGGCGCAGGTATGGATCGACTTTCTCTTTCATGTCGCCGGGCAGGAACCCTAGTCGTTCTCCAGCCTCGACGGCGGGACGGGACAGGATCAGCCGCCGGACCTTGCCCTCCAGCAGGTGCGATATCGCCATTGCTGCGGCCAGATAGGTCTTGCCCGTTCCCGCTGGGCCTACGCCAAAGGTCAGTTCATGGTCACGCATGGCAACCAGATATTCGGCCTGACCCGGGGTGCGGGGCGAAATGGATTTTTTGCGCGTGGTGATGGCCACGTTGGCGGTGTTGGCTTGGCCCTGGCCCGGGGCGTCGTCTGTGCCGCTTTGCTCAACATGATGCCGGCCCATTCGAATGGCCGCTTCCACGTCAGCGGGCTCAACCACCAACCCACGCCGCGCGCGATCGTACAGGCTTTCCAGCACTGCAAACCCCAGCTCAACCGACTCAACCTCGCCATGCAGCACGATTTCATCTGACCGATTGGCGATGTCCAAACTGAGCCGTTTTTCGATTAACGCAAGATTTGCGTCTCCCACTCCGCAGACGTCCAGAGCCAGTCTCGCGTCCGCAAATTGGAACGCGTGCGAAGTTGCTTGGGTCATTTTATGGCTTTCATGCAGTTAGGCGGCCTGTTGAGCCATGAGGATCTGGCCCTTCAGAGAGTTGGCGCCCGCCGAGAGAATTTCAACGTCTACCAACTGACCTAACCGATGTTGCGGCGCCATGACATGCACCGACTGCATGTAGGGACTCCGGCCAATCAGCTGCCCGTCTTCCTTGCCCTCGCGTTCAAGCAGGATCGACATGGTCTTGCCCACACAGCCCAAGTTAAAGGCCAACTGCTGTTCGTTGAGCAGCTGCTGAACGGCTGCAAGGCGCACAGACTTCACGTCCTCGGGGACATGAAACTCCACGTTTGCTGCCGGCGTGCCGGGGCGGGGGCTGTATTTGAAGGAATAGGCCTGAGCGTAGTTCACTTCGGTGATAATCTTCAGCGTATCGGCAAAGTCCTGATCGGACTCGCCCGGAAAACCGACAATGAAGTCGCCACTGATCGCCATATCTGGCCGGATGCCGCGCAAGCGCTTGATGATATCGATGTACTCAGCGGCGGTGTGTGAGCGGTTCATGGCCTTGAGAATCGGGTCCGAGCCAGACTGTACAGGCAGGTGCAAGTACGGCATCAGCTTGGGGTTATCGGCGAAGGCTTGATAGAGGTCTTCGTCCATGTCCTTGGGGTGGGACGTGGTAAACCGCAGACGGTCCAGCCCTTCAATATCGCTCATCGCCTTGAGCAGGGACGCCAGATTCCATGATCCCGCCCCCCCATTGGGCGCATCACCGTGGTAGGCGTTGACGTTCTGACCCAGCAGGGTGATTTCCCGCACGCCCTGCGCTGCTAAGCGTTCAGCTTCAGCGAGCACAGAAGCAACCGGGCGCGATTCTTCGGCGCCGCGGGTGTAGGGCACCACGCAGAACGAGCAGAACTTATCGCAGCCTTCTTGAACCGTTAAGAACGCTGAGGCGCCCGTGGCGGCGGACCGCTCTTCGGGCAAATGGTCGAATTTGGATTCAGTCGGAAAGTCGGTTTCAACGATTGACCGTTCCCCGCGTTCAACCCGGTCCACCAGCTCAGGCAAGCGATGGTAGGATTGCGGGCCAACGACCAAATCGACGGCAGGTGCGCGGCGCTGGATTTCTGCGCCCTCAGCCTGCGCGACACAGCCGGTGACCGCGATCTTTAGCTCCCGGCCTGATTGCTCCCGCAGCATCCGCATGCGGCCCACTTCCGAGTATACCTTCTCAGCGGCTTTTTCACGGATGTGACAGGTGTTCAGGACCACCAAGTCAGCGTCATCAGCGCTGTCTGCGGTGGTGTATCCGGCTTTGCTCAGGCTCTCGGCCATGCGCTCTGAATCATAGACGTTCATCTGGCACCCGTAAGTGCGGATGAAAACGCGTTTTTCTGAAGTCTCACTCATGGGTGCTAGTTATCACCAACTACGGCCAGCTGAAAAACAAAAACGGTCGCAGGGCATCAGACCCGCGACCGTTTTAACAAAGGCAAAAGCAAGGGTTTAGTCGCTGGAGCGGCGTGTTCCCAAACCAATCTCTTTGGCCAGCTTGGACCGCTGTGCTGCGTAGTTTGGCGCGACCATTGGATAATCGGACGGCAAACCCCAACGCTGACGGTACTCTTCCGGTGTCATGTTGTAGGCCGTCTTCAAATGACGCTTAAGCATTTTCAGCTTTTTGCCATCTTCCAAACAAACAATGAAGTCTGGCTTCACAGATGAGCGGATAGCAACCGCTGGAACCAATTCTTCTTCTTCTTCGACTGCAGGCGCTTCGACAGACGCGAGTGTCGAATAAACCTCTGCGATCATGCGTGGCAGATCACCAACGGCGACGGAATTGTTCGAAACATGAGCCGCGACGATGTCTGCTGTGAGCGCAAGCAACTCGGAGTTGGCGTTATCTTTCACCAAAATAATCCTTCTTGAAAACGCCAAAAACATAATGGCGATATTTGATAGTCGGTACTTATACCTATGCTTGATTTTTTCAAGCGGGAATGTTCGAAACTGGCCAGTTTTCAGCGAAACTGGCAGCGGTTCAATTGGGTTGGCGCTAAAGCCGCTAAGAAAACCAAAATACTAATCTAGTGAAAGTCTCATCAGAACTGCGTTCTCATACCGACCGTCGCTTCTTTTGTAGTAATTTTTGCGAACACCAGCGTTGGTAAACCCAATATTTGAGTAGAGAGCTATAGCGCCTGTATTATTTTCTGCAACTTCAAGAAAGCATACCTCACAATCACTAAACTTTTTTACTGTTTGTTGAAGTAATTTTCGAGCAATTCCCTGCCGACGAAAATTGGGAAGAATACAAATTGTGCATAATTCAATTTCAGGCGAAATAACATTAAATAAGAGGAAGCCAGCTATTTCTAAGTCTTCGTCCACCCAACCAAAACTGCAGTATGTCGGCAAATTGAGGAAAGTTTTAAAGGTGTCTTCGTCCCAAGGGCTGTCAAACGATGCTTTGTGCAGTGCGGCCATCGCTTGCGCATGATGGCTGGTCAGGGCCACCAAGCTCATGGCTTCGCGCCACCACCGATTTCTGGGGCGCGTAAGTATAGAGGCGTGGCTTGATTTTGGGATTGGGTCAGCAAGGCGTCGTTTTTGGATGCTTTAGAGAGAAAAGACGCCAAAACGGCCATATCGGGCTCGGCATTGGTTGCTGTAGGACTGAGTTTTTCCGCAGCGGACCCCAAGACCCGCGCAACGTTGATTCGGCGCTGGGTGTCCTCAGGGGTCAGAACTTCGTCGTTGAGCAGGACGGAAACGCCGTCGGTATCATAGGCCCGGATGAACAGCTCAGCACGGCGTGATTCGAGCGCAATACACAAACCGCGCCGATCCACATCGCCCAGCGTGTAAACATCGAAGGCGTTGAACCCGTGAAAGACGGCACCAGTCGCGCGCGCCAGCCCCAAGCCAGCAGCAATGCCCAGGCGAATACCCGTGAAACCACCCGGACCGAGGGTGCAGCCGATACGCTCCAGCGCGCTGGGGTTTCGGCGGTGGGCGGTGAGCAGGGCGTGCAGGGCGGGCAACAGCGCCGCCGGTTGCCCGCGATCCATATCAAGCTGCGTGGTCCCGATCAGCTGGCCGTCTTCGGCCAGCGCCGCACTCAGTCCGCGTCCAGCGCATTCAAAGGCCAGTGACAGCATGGTTCGTGCTTACTGAATATACAGATTCATCGGCTGCCCACCGGACAAGCGCGCACGGTCAAAATCCGTCAGGCGGTTGTCTGTCACGATTGTCGTGATGGTGCCTGAGTAATAGGACGGATCTTCGCTGTAGCTGCTCAAGTGCGGGATCAAGTCGCGCGCGCTCGGCGTGCGTCCCGATGCACGGAAACTCGCGCGGGTCCGACGCATTTCCAAATAGGCAGCATTGGTGTTCAGATTCTTCGCGTAGCTCCGCACGGATTCTTCCAGTGAGGTGAAAGTCCGAACGCGGTGGCTTTGGTCCGCATTCCGGTCGCTTGGGGTCATGCCCGGTTGGCTGGCGTCCCAGACCCGCTGACCAAACAAAGCGTTACCTTGCTGGACATAGCGCGAGGTGCCCCATCCGCTTTCGAGACCTGCTTGCGACAGGATAAGGCTGATGGGGAGCAGATCAACGCGCTGCAGCAGATTGGTGGTGTTGCTCTGAATATCGTATTTCGCAGCAATTGTTTTGACCGCAGCCGGGGCGCCGGTGATCGGGCCGCGGTAGCCGCTGCGTTCGATGATGGAACGCTCAGCGGCAATTTCCCCATTAATCTTCAGCGCCAAAGGCAGCATCAGGCGCAAGAACACGTCTTTGTTCATGGGCACGCTGTTGTTCATGTTGGCGGGCATCCGACGGGCAAAGACAGGCGGAACCAGTGAGCCGCGACGCATTTTGTCGAGGGTGTAGCCGTTTTGGTCAAAGAAGCGCCCGACGCCTTCTAACCCACCGGGTACAGATTTCGAGACCGCCGGCCCTTGTGAGCCCGTAGAAACAGGCGTGGCAGCGTAGTTATTGAGCACAGGCGAATTGAGGTAGGTGGGCGTCGCTGCGACTTGTCCGGCGATGCCCGTGTTCGCATTTGCGAGGAAATTCTGCGTCGGCGACATGGGCGTTGCTTGGCCCAAGTCGATGGGCTGCGGGCCGGATGTCATTTGCGAGGTGGCCGGGGTGAAAGATGATGACGTGCGGGGAGCGGCCACTTGTGCTTGGCGCTCTGCTGCTGCGGCGGCGGCTTGTTCTTCTTCTTTCGTCGGGTTCCCCGTGACCTGCGGCAGCCATTCATCGACGATGTATTTCAAGGTATCGCCGGAGACTTGGAACCCTTCGCCATCGACTTGAACCGCGCGTTCCTGATCAAAGGCAAAGCGCTCGCTCAATTGGTCGGGAAACGCTTCGACCCGTCGATCGACCGCTGCGAGGCCTTCAGCGACGCGCAAGGGCGCTTCTTTAATGTCAAAAGTACCGTTTTGCGCAGCGATGTCTTCGCCGTCGATTGTCGTCGTCGACGAGCAAGCTCCAAGAGCCAGCAGCGCAAAACAAAATGAAACAGCAGTCGGGCAACGGAAATGGCCGAGCAAAGCGAGTCCCTCACAAATTCACATGGCTTAAAATGCCACGCTTGCTTAAGTGTTTAGCGAGGCAATTCCCATGTAAATACGGCGGAATGAGGATTATGTGCTGCTTAGGGGGCTTTCATGACCAAATGTAGTCGCGAAATGTCCTGTTATACGGCAGTTACTTCCCGTACCTCTGGCACATAATGCTTCAGCATGTTTTCGATTCCCATCTTCAGAGTCGCCGTTGAAGACGGGCAACCCGCACAAGCGCCGCGCATGTGAAGGAAGACAACACCCTCTTTGAACTCATGGAAAACGATGTCGCCACCATCCATAGCAACCGCTGGGCGCACGCGGGTGTCGAGCAGGTCTTTGATCTGCGTGACCACTTCGCTGTCTTCCTCGCTGGATTCTACCGTGGAGCTGTCTTCGCGCATCACCGGACGACCGGCGGTGAAATGCTCCATGATCAGGCCCAGAATGGATGGCTTGATCAGGAACCATTCGCGGTCGTCGCTTTTGTGAATGGTTATAAAGTCGGACCCGAGGAACACACCGGTGACGCCCTCGACCTCAAACAAGCGCTCGGCCAGCGGGGATACCACCGCTTCTTCACGCGTGTCGAAATGCGCGGAGCCTTCATTGAGAACGGTCAAGCCCGGCAGAAACTTCAGCGTCGCTGGGTTGGGCGTAGATTCTGTTTGGATAAACATCGTGGTTGTCCTGTCCTGTATACTCCTAACATGCGGATCCCACGCCCAGAGATCAAGTCGGTGCGGCGTCAAGCAGGTGCGCATTCCCGGAAACGCGCGTTATCTCACGTTTTTGATCGCACAGATTTGATTGTTTTCGTTACAAGGAGCCGTGAATGCGCCATAATCTGCGCTCAATTTGACGCCTAAGTGCCGACATCTTTCGCCCCTGCGAGTGGCCTTGGCCTAACGCTTCCTAACGCTAATCTGATGAGTGTTCTTGATGATCCGACTTTTTGCCCGCGCTACGATTATTTTTTCGGTCGCTGCATTCTGCCTTGGTCTGTTTGGTGCGGCGCATGCCCAGTCGCAGACGACACAGGAACAGGTGACAGCATTCCTCAATCAGGTTGAAACGCAGATCGAAAAGATCACGACAGCCAAAGGGCGGTTCATGCAGATTTCTGACTCAGGTCAGATTGTGCGTGGTGATATTTCGATCGCGCGTCCGCGCCGGATGCGTTTTGACTATGATGAGCCATCACCGGCGTTGCTGGTCGCCGATGGTCGCTTTATTGGCACCTACAACACCAAAGATGAAACCTCGGCGCACCGCCAGATCAATCAGACCCCGCTCAAGTTCCTGCTGAACGAAGACCCCGATCTGGCCAACGGTGTGAAGGTGTTGAAGATCGAGCGTGTTGCCGAGTCGGTGCTGGTTACCATTCAGGACCGCCGCAGCCCCAACCAAGGGCAACTCATCCTCGTACTGGATACCCGCACGCTGGAACTGCGCGCGTGGCAGGTGATTGACGACAAAGGTGAGCGCACAACCGTGCGGCTGGAATCCATGGCCTACGGTGTTCCCCTGTCCAATACGCTGTTCGAGCGCCCAAAGTTCTAATGGGCCGCCGTCCTGTCATCGGGGTCATGACCTGTGCACGACCCAAGCACGAGAAAACGCCAGAGTACCTTGAGTTGGCCGTTGGCCAAAAGTACATGCAGCCCTTGCTTGACCGCGAGGCTTTGCCCTTTCCCATCCCGAATTTCGGTGAGCAAACGCCGTTTGACGCGATTATGGATCAGATAGACGGCTTGCTGCTGACCGGCTCTCTGAGCAATGTCCACCCTGATCGCTACGCCGGTGACATCAGCGCCAAGAGTTACCCCCTGGACCCCCACCGGGACGCCTGCACGTGGGGTTTGCTGGATCGCTGTATCGCGCAAGGCAAGCCCGTGTTTGCCCTGTGTCGCGGCTTTCAGGAGTTGAACGTCTACGCCGGGGGCAGTCTGGATCAAATGGTCCATGAAGTGCCTGGCCGGATCGATCATCGCTCCCCCACCTCGTCTGTCCCTGAAATCAAATATGGCGCTTGGCAACGGGTTGAGGTGACGCCCGGCGGCACGCTGGCCCAAGCGCTGGACTCAAGCGCGCCCATCATCATCAACTCCCTGCACCTGCAAGGCGTGGATCGGGTGGGCGAGGGGGTGACGGTTGAGGCGACGGCCAGCGATGGTTTGGTGGAGGCTCTGTCGATTGATCGCGCAACGGCCTTTTGCCTCGGCGTGCAGTGGCACCCCGAAGCGCTGCCGGAAAACCCGGTGAGTGTGGCTTTGTTTGACGCATTTGTAGCGGCTTGTGTGGACGCTCGCGACGGCTGAGGCTAGGGTCGCGCCATGAGAATTGTGACATGGAATGTGAATGGCCTGAGAGCCCGTGCAGCGCACGTCAATCAGGTTATCGAAACCCTGCAACCCGACGTCCTGCTGCTGCAGGAAATCAAGATGGACGCGTCGATTTTCCCCGTGGACGACTTCGCCGCCGCCGGGATGCCGCACACCACCGCGCATGGGTTCAAGGGCAAGCACGGCGTCGCCATCGCTTCGAAACACGAACTGGGTGACATCAGCAAAGCGGTTTTGGGCGGCATTGACGACGGACGGCACGTGTCCGCGACGGTTTCGACCAGCGCTGGTGATTTGCGCCTATCCAGCCTTTATGTGCCTTCGGGCGGTGATAAGCCGGATGTCGAAATCAACGACAAATTCGCGCACAAACTCGCGTTCATGGAAGACATGAAGACGTTCTTCGCCGGCGGTGGCTTTCATGTTGCCGGGGGCGATCTGAACATCGCGCCCGGTGAAGAAGACGTGCACAACCACAAAAAGTGCCGCCGCCTCGTGGGGCATTCCGACGGCGAGCGGGCGATTATGGCAGAGGCCATTGCTGCGGGAGAATGGGTCGATACGGGCCGTCATCTCCAGCCCGACGGACCCCTATTTTCTTGGTGGGGTTACCGCTTTCCCCCCGCGTTTGAACGCGATCTTGGATGGCGGCTGGATCACCTGTGGCTCAAGCAAGCGCATGCGGACAAAATTACCGGCGGCTCGGTGTTTCGTGACAGTCGAGGCTGGGAAAAACCATCAGACCATGCCCCTGTGATCCTCGATCTCGACGTGACGGCAGGCTGAGGTGATCCACGGGCGATACGAACGAACGGCGTGGATCGGTGACGCCGTGCTGGGGGGCGTGGGTGCTGGGCTGCTTGGCCTTTGGACCGCCGTGCTGATCCCCGCACCGTGGGCGATTTTGCCCGGTTTGGGGTTCTTGGGCAGCGCTTATCTGATTGCACGCGGCCTGTGGCTGAATACCGTGACCTACCGCTTGGGCGCAGACGGCTTGCTGGTGCGCCAAGCGGCGGGGGTGGCGGACAAGGTGGTCGCGCTCAAAGACATTCAGCGCGCGGATTTACACTACTTGGGCACGTTGCTGCGTGGGGCGCGGGGGAAGAGCGGTTTGTTTGTTCTGCATGTCGCGGATACGGCCACCAGCATGCGCATTGAAAGCAAGGTCGAGACCTTCTACGCGCTGGCCAATGCGGTGTTCGAGGCCCATATCGCCGCAGGACACCCAATCTCGCTGGCGACCTATGATAACGCGCAGGCCTTGGAATTGGACGCGGGACTGAAGACCGAAATGATCTCCAGACCCGTCTAAGCCGGCTTACATGGCCAAGCGATACCCGCCCGGTTCGGTCACCAAAATCGAATTTTGCTGTGGGTCCGGTTCAATCTTCTGACGCAAGCGATACACGTGGGTTTCCAGCGTGTGGGTGTTGACCCCGGCGTTGTAGCCCCAAACCTCATCCAACAATGTATCGCGCGACACGACCTTGCCGCCCGCACGGTAGAGGAATTTCAAGATCGCCGTTTCCTTTTCCGTCAGGCGGATCTTGCGATCATTGTCATTGTTGGTGAGCATCTTGGCCGCGGGGTGGAACGCGTACGGCCCAACGGTGAAGACAGCATCGTCGGACTGCTCATGCGTCCGCATCTGTGCCCGCAGGCGCGCCATGAACACGTTAAAGCGGAACGGCTTGGTGATGTAATCGTTCGCCCCTGCGTCCAGACCAAGAATAGCGTCAGCGTCGCTGTCCTGACCGGTCAGCATAATAATCGGCGCTTTCAGCCCGCGACGGCGCATCAGCTTGCACAGATCGCGGCCATCCATATCGGGCAGACCCACATCCAAGACAATCGCATCGAAGTGGTCGGCGTCGGCGAGCTTCATGGCTTCCGAGCCGTTTTCGGCTTCGCTGACCGTGTATTCTTCGTGAAAGCCCAACTGCTCGGCGAGGGTTTCGCGCAGGGTGGGGTCGTCATCAACCAAGAGGATCCGGCGGCGATTAGAGTCGTTGGCGAGGCTGTTCATGGACAAAATCCTTTCAGGCAAGAGGCTCTCTGCGTCTCACCCTTATGTTAGCCTGACACGAACGTCTGTCATCATGTCACAAGCTCTTGTGGAGGCTTTGTGAGATTTGTCAAATTGACGTGAGGACGAAAGTGTTTAATTTCAGGGGTTTAGGGGTGGTCTTGTGCCAAAAATCGCACTTCCGACCCGAATGTGAGTGGCCCCAAGCTCCACGGCAGTCTGGTAATCGCCCGACATTCCCATCGATACCCACGGCAAATCAAGTTCATCGGCCATCCGCTTGAGGAAGCCGAAATGCCCCGAAGGGGCGTCTTCGACCGGTGGGATACACATCAACCCGGCCAGCGGCAGGTTCTCTTCCCGCGTGAATTGGACCAGCGCTTCGACGTCGCTGGGAAGGACGCCGGCCTTCTGATCTTCTTCGCCCGTATTGACTTGGATCAGCAGCTTGGGACATCGGCCCAAGGCCTGCGATTCCTTGGCAATCGAGCGCACCAGTTTGGGCCGATCAACGGTATGGATCACGTCGAACAAGGCCAGAGCGTCTTTGGTTTTGTTGGTTTGCAGGGGGCCAATCAGGTGCAATTCCATCTCTGGCCAGTCGGCGCGCAAGTCGGGGTATTTGCCCTGACTTTCTTGCACTCGGTTTTCCCCGAAAATCATCTGACCGGCTCGCAGGGCTTCAACCACCGCCTCTTGGGGCTTGGTTTTGGCAACGGCAATCAGGTTTACCGTGTCACTGGACCGCCCGGCACGCTCAGCGTAGCGATCGATTTGCTCGTGCACGGCACTGAGGTTTTCGGCGATCAGCGACATGGCCTAGACCAGCCCTTCGCGGCCAATGGCAAGGAAGCGCTGCTCCCGCGCGCGCTTGAGCGCTGAACCATCCATGGAAGACAGCAGCGCAAGTTGGTTTTCTAGGGCGTCGCCCAGGGCCATCGCCGCTTCTACTGGCTGACGATGCGCACCGCCAACCGGCTCGTCGACGATGCCGTCAATGATTTTGAGCCGCAGCAGGTCTTGCGCGGTCAGGTTCAGCGCGCCTGCCGCTTCCTTGGCGAATTTGCCGTCTCGCCACAGGATCGACGCGCAACCCTCTGGTGAAATCACGGAATAGACCGCGTGTTCGAACATCAGCACGCGATTGGACGCCGCCAGCGCCACCGCGCCGCCCGATCCACCTTCGCCCGTGATAACAGCGATGGAGGGAACGCGCAGGCGCAAGCCGGATTGGATCGATCGTGCGATCGCTTCGGCCTGTCCGCGTTCTTCTGCGCCCTTGCCGGGATAGGCACCGGGCGTGTCGACAAAGGACAGAACCGGCAAGCCAAACTGGTCCGCCAGCTCCATCAAGCGGATGGCTTTGCGATACCCCTCAGGCCGACCCATGCCAAAGTTGTGCTTCACGCGCGAATTCATGTCGTGGCCTTTTTCGTGGCCCATGACCACGACCGCACGACCCCGGAACCGCGCCAATCCACCAAGAATCGCTTGATCGTCGCCGAAGTTACGATCCCCCGCCAAGGGCTGATAATCCGACAACAGCATGTCGGCGAGCGCAAGAAACTGGGGGCGATCGGGGTGACGCGCAACTTGGCATTTCTGCCAAGGATCAAGGTTACTGTAGACTTGGGTGAGACGCTTGGCCGCCTGCTCGCGCAGCTTTTCCAGCTCGACGCTCATCGCGCCGTCGGTTTCTTCACCAACGAGCCTGCTGAGTTCAGCGATCTTCGCTTCCAGGTTCTTGACTGGCTTTTCAAACTCCAGGGCCACCGCAGCGGACATGCGAGACGTCTCCCGTCTTTTGTTACTGGTTAGATAGGTTGTGCTAGCCCATTGCTGCCGCTTAACAAACCCAGATTCAAGGGGTGAGCTGCGCCCACAATGGCCCTCAGCCGTTCGTCTAGGATATGGGTATAGATCTGTGTGGTTGAAATATCGGCATGTCCCAGCAGCGTTTGAACCGCGCGCAGGTCGGCGCCATGGGCGAGTAAGTGGCTTGCAAACGCGTGACGCAGCACGTGTGGAGACAGGATTGCCGGGTCAACACCCGCCTTGCCCGCCAAGACTTTCAGGGTCGTTCCGAGCTTTTGACGGGATAAGTGCCCTGTTTTGGTGGATTCGGGAAAAAGAAACACGCTTTCTTTGCCAAGCGGCAGGAATCCAACGCGCCCCTGCTCCAGATAGCGGGTCATGGCCTGTTGAGCGGGTTCGCCCACGGGGATCATCCGCTCCTTATTGCCTTTGCCCCGCACGACCAAAAATCGGGCATCGCGGGCCGCAACGGCGACCGGCAGGCTCACCAATTCACTGGCGCGCATACCGGTGGCATAGAGCATTTCGACCAATGCAAGGGTGCGTAATGTTGTGGGCGTCCCCGATTCGGCGTCTTGCTGGGCTTGGGTCAGCAGCTTTCCAACCTGGTCTTCGCTGACCAGTTTGGGCAAAGGCTTGCCGGTTTTCGGGCCATCGATGTGACGGGCGGGGTTGTGCTTGCGCAGGCCGTCTTGTTGCAGGAACAAGAAGTATTGCTTCAGCGCCGACAGCTTCCGCGCTGCGCTGCGCGCGGATTGTCCGCTGTCCAGCAAGTCTGCGAGAAAGGCGCGGATATCAACATCATCGGCGAGCGCAATGTTGCTGCGCAAATCGGGTCGGTGATGATCGATGCTGCGCTGGAACTCCGCCAGGTCGCGGCGATAGGCGTCCAGCGTGTTCGCCGCCGCGCCGCGCTCGCTGCGGAGCATTTCAAAAAACAGGTCGAGGAAGGGTCCATCGTTCATGGCCACGGGTCAGCGCTGGTCGTCATTGGGGGGTAAGTCCTGACCGAGAATAATCTCACGGGCGAGCTCTTGGCGAATGGTCTGCGCCGGGCGCGGTGGCTCCCACGTGTAAAGCAGGATGAGGAAGAACACACCGATCACACACAGGATCACCAGAAACAGCAAAAAGGGGTTTGGATCGTTCCGACGGTAGGTCATCTGTCGTTGTTAAGCCCTGTCTTCGTTTACAGCGTCAATAAACGGGTCTAAATGCCAAGTCATGACCCAAGCACGGAATAAAAGCCTCGCAAAGTCGCTCCACGGCCTGATCGACCGCCCAATCGTTTTGGTCGGCTTGATGGGCTGCGGCAAGTCTAGCGTCGGCAAAGTCATCGCGCCTTTGCTGAACTTGGGCTTTTATGACTCCGATACCGAAATCGAAAACGCCGCGGGTATGTCTATCGCCGAAATCTTTGAGAATTATGGCGAAGCTGAGTTCCGCTCGCTGGAGCGACGCATTTTTGAGCGCTTGTTGGATGGCACCCCAAAAATTATTGCCGCTGGGGGCGGCGCGTTTGTCCAAGATGACACGCGGGCTGTGATTCAGGAAGGGGCGGTTTCGATGTGGCTGCAGGCCAAGCTGTCTGTTCTCGTTTCCCGCACGCAAAAACGCGGCAATCGGCCCATCTTGGCGGGCAAGGATCACCGCGTGGTTCTGCGCGACTTGATGCAGAAGCGCAGACCAGCATACGAGAAGGCGACCTTGAGCGTGTTCTCAGGGCCGGAATCTATCGATAAAACAGTGCGAGCAGCGCTGGATGCGCTCAAGGGCCACTTCAAGCCCTGAAGCACAGGATCACATATGACCCAGACAATCGACGTTGGCCTTGGTGAACGAACATACCCCATCCATATCGGCGCAGGCGTGCTGGATGGCTTGGCGGCGCAGTGGGCGGATCGGCTCAAACCGCGTCGGCTCTCTATTGTGGCGGACGAGACTGTGTGGAAAGCCCACGGCCCCGCCCTGAGCGCGCAACTGGCGCAAGCGGAAATCGACGTGCGCTTGGTGACGGTGCCCGGTGGCGAGGAAACCAAGTCTTTCCCGGTCTTTGCCGATGTCTGCGAGCAAATGTTGGCTCATGGTATCGAACGCCGAGACGTGCTGCTGGCCTTTGGCGGTGGTGTTGTTGGCGACTTGGCCGGCTACGTTGCCGCGTCGCTTCTGCGCGGGATCGACTTTATTCAGGTGCCGACCACGCTGTTGGCGCAGGTGGATTCTTCGGTGGGCGGTAAGACGGGGATCAACTCGCGCAATGGCAAGAATTTGGTGGGTGCGTTCCACCAGCCAAAGGCGGTTTATATCGATACCGACCTGCTCGAAACCTTGCCCGAACGCGAATGGCGCGCGGGCTATGCTGAGGTCGCAAAATACGGCTGTCTGTGGGATGGCGCGTTCTTCCAGTGGTTGGAAAGCGAAGGGCCGGCGGTGAAAAGCGGTGATCAGGGCGCGCTGATCGAAGCCATCACCCGGTCGTGCGCCATCAAGGCGGACGTGGTTGCACAAGACGAGCGCGAGTCCGGCGTGCGGGGTTTGCTGAACCTCGGCCACACGTTTGGCCATGCACTCGAAGCCATTTACGGCTACGATGGACGCCTGTTGCATGGCGAAGGCGTTTCCGTCGGCATTGGCCTCGCCTATGCGCTGGGGCGTGAACTTGGGCTTTCCAGCGGGCAGGACGAGCAGCGGGTCAAAGCGCACCTTGCGGCGGCTGGTTTGCCGGTTCATCGCGCTGATCTAGCACCGGAAACACTGACGCTCGACGCCCTGTGGACGCCAATGATGAAGGATAAGAAGGTGCAGGATGGCGTTCCGACCTTTATCGTTCCAACATCGATCGGTGATACCCATCTAAACAGAGACGTGCCCAAAGCGGCCGTCGATAAAGTTCTTAACGAATGGTTGGAGACCTAATCCCGTGTTGACCACTGTGGTCGCTATTTCGCTTGTCATCGTGCTGTTGCTGGCGGCTTCTGCCTTTTTCAGCGGTTCTGAAACAGCCCTGACCGGGGCGAATGCTGCGCGCATGCACCTTTTGGCCAAGGGCGGAGACCGCCGCGCGGCGCGGTCCGAGCGGTTGATCGCGATTAAGGATCGCGTGGTTTCCGCCATCCTGATTGGCAACAATCTGGTGAATATCCTGGCTTCAGCCTTGGCAACCACGCTGTTCAGTACCCTGTTTGGGGGTTTTGGCGTGGTGGTCGCGACCGTGGTGATGACGGTGCTGGTGGTGGTTTTTGCCGAAGTCCTGCCCAAGACCTTTGCCTTGCGCGAACCGGACAGCGTCGCGCTGCGGGTTTCTCGACCCTTGGCGTTGCTCACCGGGTTGTTTGCGCCGGCGACCTTTGCGCTGCAGCGCGTGATTTCTCTGCTGCTGCCAACCCCCAAGGCCGATGATGACGAAGGCGAAGAAGCGCTGCGCGGCGCCATCGCCTTGCACGCCACCAGTGGGGATGCCGAAGATGAAGCTGAAAGCCAGATGCTCGGCTCGATTCTGGATCTCGAAGACGTGGCGGTTGACGAAATCATGACCCACCGCTCCCAGATTGAGTCCCTCGATCTGGGGCAGTCGAACGCGGATCTGATCGATTCGGTGCTGAATTCCACCTTCACCCGGCTCCCGGTTTGGCGAGAGCAGCCGGACAACATCGTTGGTGTGCTGCACGCCAAGAACCTGTTCCGGGCCTTGCGCAAAGCCGATGGCGACCCGGATAAGCTCGACATCGGCAAGATCGTTGCGACGCCTTGGTTTGTCCCCGGAACCGCGTCCCTGCTGGAGCAGCTGCAGCATTTCCGCTCCCGCCGCGAGCACTTCGCGCTGGTTGTTGATGAGTACGGCGGCCTAGAGGGTGTTGTGACGCTCGAAGACATCCTTGAAGAAATCGTGGGTGACATCGATGATGAGGAAGACGAAGTCCGCCGCGGCATTCAACGCGAAGCCGGGGGCTCGTTTATCATTGATGGCGAAATTTCCCTGCGCGACCTGAACCGAAACCTCAGCTGGCGCTTGCCGGACGACCGCGCCTCCACGCTGGCCGGCTTTGTGCTTTACGAAAGTCGTCAAATTCCAGAAGTGGGTCAGGTTTTGAGCTTTCAGGGCTTCCAGTTCGAGATTTTGGGCAGGGACCGTCTGCGAATCACCCGCTTGCGCGTGACCCCAGAATCGGTCTTGGCTCAAAGAAGACGAAATCAGCGCAAAACCAGTGAGCAAAACACCCCATGAACGGTCGCAGTACCCAACATCCACAGCAGGGCTTACCAACCGCCGATCGGCGCAAGCTCTTGCACGAAAGACGCTACGATATTCGTGGCTATGAACGCGAAGACGGAATGCTTGATGTCGAAGGAAAAATTGTCGATCTCAAGCCGAACTCTTTCGACAATCATGACCGGGGTTACGTCCCGGCGGGCGAGCCGCTGCATGAAATGCACCTGCGCCTGACCATCGATCATACGTTCAAAATCCATAAATCCGTGGCGGCGACACTCTATTCGCCCTACCGCATGTGTCCCGGCGCGACCGATGCCTATTCGCGGTTGGAAGGTCTGACCATTGGCGCGGGCTTTAACAAGCGAGCGGCTGAGGCCATCGGGACGCCGTTCGGCTGTACCCATATCACTGAAATGCTGCGTGCCATGGGCACGGTTGCCTATCAGTCCATGTGGCCGATCATTCGCCGGCGCGAAGAAGCGGAAGAAAAAAAGCGCCAGGCGGAAGAGTCCGCTGGCGCTACGAGTCGTGAAAAACCGAAAAAACGTCCGGGCCTGTTGGGTTCCTGCCACGCGCATGCGCCGTGGTCGGAAGTTGTGGAGAGAAACTGGCCCGACTTTTTTGATCCAGACGCCGAAGACGCTGCCGCGGCAAAGCTGGACCAGAGCGCCCGCTAGGGGCGGAGAGCCCCTTAGCGACGGCGGAAATACTCCAGAATTTGTGCGCGCATGGTGGACGAGAACGACGCTTGTCCCTTGCGGCGCTGGACGTAGTCACAGAACTGGTCGAGGGAGACTTTCTCTTCCTCTAGCAGCTCGTTTAACCCTGCCCAGAACTCTGGTTCCAACCGAACGGATGTCCGGCGTCCTTCTACCCGCACGTTACGGATCGGGTGAATGGACTTTGGCGCTTCGTTGCGTGAAATTTGTTGCAGCATGGATGCCTCCAATAAAGTGAAACACGAAAAATAAATCTCGTATAGCGAGTAGTAACTATGAATTACATAACCATGCAAGTGAAATTATTACCAAAATACAACCAAAAGTGCTCCTTTATGCACTTTTTTGTACGAAGCCGCGCTGCAAATCCATCCTATTTGAATGAAATTGAGAGGGCATGGACCGGTCCAGCCAATTCTTCGGCCAAAATCGAATGCACCTTCCGGTAGCGCTCTAGCCGCGTCAGAGTGTCTAGGCTTGAGGCCTTTAGTGTCAGTTTAAAGTGGGAATCGCCTGAATTCGGACTACCTGCGTGCCCAGCATGAAGGTGAGATTCATTTTCCACCTCCAAAATGTCAGGGGACAGTGCTGCGATTAGCTTGGCTTCGATCTGTTCCTGCACGTTCATTTCGCCTATTCTCCAAAGTCTTGTGATTCATTCACCTATAACCCGGCAAATCCATGGACCGAAGCGCAGAAGACGCCCTTAAACAACCTTTCAAACGCACCAGCCGCGCAGAAGAGCGTGAGAAGGCGCGCGCCAAAAAGCGTGTGCGCACTTGCGAAGCACCCGGCTGCAAGGAAGAAGGGCAATTCCCCGCGCCCAAATCCCGCCGTCGCGTCAATGAGCGCTACCACTTTTGCCTCGAACACGTGCGCGAATATAACAAGGCTTGGAACTACTTCGAAGGCATGACCCCGGGCGCCGTTGAGCGCGACCGGCTGGCCGCCATGACGTGGGACCGACCCACATGGCGGTTTGGTGAGCAGGGCCGGGATCAGGCAGGAAAGCGTGCCAATGCTTTCGCAGGAAATGCGTTCAAAGACAGCTTTGGCATTTTCGAAGAAGAAGAGCGCGACGAAGCGGAGATCCGAGCGCGGGACACCCGCCGCTTGCTGCGCTCTCTGCCGCCTGAGTATCGTCAGGCTTTCGAAACCCTCGAAATTCAACCGCCTGTCACCGCAGAAGAATTGAAATCGCACTACAAAGATTTGGTTCGCAAGCTACATCCTGACTTGAACCAAGACGATCCAACCGCGGAGGAGAAGATGAAAGCTGTGAACGCCGCTTATTCCCTTGTCCGCGACATTATCGAGAATACTGAATAAACCCGGCTCGCAGCCTTGCACGAAGCGCCCTTGCAGGCGCTTTCACGCTTGAGTGTAATACGCTGGAAATTTGACTTGAAGGTAAGCCACTATGACGACAGAGCTCACGGCACCAGACACCACCGTAAACGTCCGCGACGCTTTTGGCATTGATGCTGATTTGGACGTGCCTGCCTTTTCCGAGGCGAACGAATACGTGCCCGATCACGATGAAAACTACATCTTCGATCGCGACACGACGCTCGCCATTCTGATGGGTTTTAAGCACAACCGCCGTGTGATGGTTCAGGGCTACCACGGCACCGGTAAATCCACGCATATCGAGCAGGTGGCCTCCCGGCTCAACTGGCCTTTGGTGCGTGTGAACCTTGATAGCCACGTGTCCCGTATTGATCTGGTCGGCAAAGACGCCATCGTGCTCAAGGACGGCAAGCAGATTACGGAATTCCGTGAAGGCCTGCTGCCGTGGTCGCTGCAGCGCCCGATGGCGCTGGTGTTTGACGAATATGATGCGGGTCGTCCCGACGTGATGTTCGTGATTCAGCGCGTGTTGGAAGTGGACGGCAAGCTCACGCTGTTGGACCAGAACAAAGTCATCCGCCCCAACCCGCACTTCCGCCTGTTTGCAACGGCGAATACGGTTGGTTTGGGTGATACGACGGGCCTGTACCACGGCACGCAGCAAATCAACCAAGGCCAGATGGACCGTTGGTCTGTTGTCTGCACACTGAACTACTTGCCCCGCGCTGTTGAGGCGCAGATCGTTCTCGCGAAGTTGCCCGGTTACCAGACCGAAGCAGGCCGCAAGACGGTCGAGTCCATGGTGGCGCTGGCCGATTTGACCCGCAAGGGCTTCATGGCCGGTGATATCTCAACCGTCATGTCCCCGCGTACGGTGCTGACATGGGCAGAGAATGCGGAATACTTGGCCGGCAACGTCGGTTTGGGTTTCCAGCTTTCCTTCCTGAACAAGTGTGATGAGCTGGAGCGTCCGGTGATCGCCGAGTACTTCCAGCGCGCCTTTGGCGAAGACCTGGTTCTGGATAAGGCGGCATAAGTTTTGGCACAGCCTGCGTCGTTCAAAATCCCATCGTCCAACAAGCGTCGGGCGAGCCTGCAGGAAGACTTCCGGCAATCCACGTCGGCGACGTTGCGCGCGCTGTCGGGAAACAAAGAGCTGGAGGCTGTTTTTGCGTCGAACGCACGGGGCAAAATCGGCAACGATGTCTTCATCACCTCGCCCAGCCGGGAAATGACCCCGGCCGAGCAGGCGTTGGTGCGTGGCGAGTGCGATCAGAACGCCCTGCGTGAATCGTTGCATGACGAGAAACTGCACACGCGCTTGGCCCCGGTTGAAATGACCGCGCGGCAGGTTTTTGATGCGATGGAGCAGGTGCGCTATGAGGCGCTGGGCTCGCGCGATATGGGCGGTGTTCGGCAGAACCTGCAGGCTGCGCACGAGCAACGCGTTTCTGACTTGAACCTCAAATTCGTCAACGCCAAAGAAGAAGCGCCCTTGGCGGAGGTCATGCGGTACTTGGCCCGCGAGCACTTGAGCGAAGGCGAATGGGACGTGCCGGAAAATGCTCAGCCGGTCGTGGACCTGTGGAAGCCGCATTTGAGCGACAGTGTGTTTGAGCAATTAGAGCGCCTCAAAGCCAATCTGGACGACCAAAGCGCGTTTGCTGAAATCGCCGGGGATTTGCTGCGCGATCTGGAGTTTGAAATCGATCAAGCGCCGGACGATCAACCTGACGATGATCAGGATGCCGGCGACGAAAACGATACGGACACGAATTCCAACGACGTGCGCGGCGAAGACGACGGCCAGCAGGACGACCAGCCGCAGGATTCCAATCCGGATGATCAGCAGGCCTCAGACCAGCAGCAAGCCGGTGAGCAGGACGATGTTCAGTCCGATGATAGTTCCCAAATGCAAGAAGGCGACGAAGCGCCCTTGCAGCCGGATATGACACCGGAATATCGCCCCCCGTCCAACGACCCGCCACCGCACGATTACAAGGCCTTCACCAACAAGCACGATGAAGTGGTTGAGGCGGCTGATTTGTGTGATGCCGAAGAACTGACGCGCCTGCGGTTAATGCTGGACCAGCAATTGACGTCCTTGCAGTCCGTGGTGTCCAAACTGGCCAACCGCTTGCAGCGCCGCTTGATGGCGAAGCAGACCCGGTCTTGGGAATTCAACCTCGAAGAAGGCTTGCTGGATACCGCGCGCCTGACACGGGTGATTACCGACCCGACCAACCCGCTGTCGTTCAAGGTCGAAACCGATACTGATTTCCGCGACACGATTGTGACGCTGCTGATCGACAATTCCGGCTCGATGCGGGGCCGGCCGATTTCCACCGCTGCGATCTGTGCCGACATTTTGGCGCGGACGCTGGAGCGGTGTGGGGTCAAGGTGGAGATCCTTGGCTTTACCACCCGACAGTGGAAGGGCGGAAAGTCCAAGGAAGATTGGCTCGCGGCCGACCGTCCAACAAACCCCGGTCGCCTGAACGATCTGCGTCATATCATCTACAAGTCTGCGGATGCGCCTTGGCGTCGGGCGCGCAAGAACCTCGGTTTGATGCTGCGCGAAGGCTTGCTGAAGGAAAACATTGACGGCGAAGCGCTCGAATGGGCGATGAAACGCCTGTCTGTGCGGCCTGAAAACCGTCGGGTGCTGATGGTGATTTCTGACGGCGCGCCGGTCGATGACAGCACGCAGTCGGTAAACAGCGGCAATTACCTCGAAAAGCATCTGCGGGACGTCATTGAGTCCATCGAGACGAAGTCAGACGTGGAATTGGTTGCCATCGGCATTGGTCACGATGTCACGCGCTATTACCAGCGCGCGGTGACGATCACGGACGCTGAGCAACTCGGCGGCGCGATGATGGATCACTTGGTTTCGCTGTTTGACGAAGACGCTTTGCGGAAAATGGCGGCTGAGGCTTTGGCGGCGGGGTTGATGGGGCGGCACTAACTAGCCTGCTGTATCATCCGCCGCAACCGCCCGCTGCGCCGCTTCGCGCTGGCGCCCTCGCTCGAACCACCGCAGCAATATGCCGGCGGTCAGGGCGAGAATGAGCGGGAAGATCGACAGCGCCAAGAACGTGATCCGGAAGCCAAAGTGCTCACCGGAGAAACCAATGCTGACAGGCCCACCCATAAAGGCGATGAAGCCCACCGCCGTGATGATGGATATCGCCACACCCGGTGGCAGGCCGGGGGTTGAGTCTGCGGTTTTGATGACTTGAGGCACAATGTTTGCCGTGCCAAGCCCCACCAATCCAAAGCCCACGTACGTCAGCAGCGTGCGGTCTTCCAAGGAGACCAGCAGGATCCCAACGACCGCAATCGCGCCACCGATTTGCAGCGTTCCTGCGCGACCAATCTGCGCAATCATCGGGTCACCCACCATCCGGCCTAGGGTCATTAGGGCGGTAAACGACGCCAGTGCGATTCCGCCCGAGACGGCGGCGGCGCGCCGGGCGTCTGCTTCGGCGGCGGGCAATAAGTGCCAGAGGTTTTCCGGTACAATCTCAGCCCCGCGCCCCAGTTCCAACTCACGCACCAGAAACGCGCCCCAGTCCTGAAAGGTGCCTTCGAGCATGTATCCAGCGATCATGTAGAAGGCGACGGCGATCAAGGGGGGATAGAACATGTATTTCAGCTTGAGTGGCGGCGATTCGGACGTGCTCTCCGCCGGAATCTGTTCCCGCCGCATCAAGCCGCCATAGACTTTGGGCAGGGCCAGAAAGCTCAGTGCGATCAGCCCCCAAATCAGCCATATACCGTTCAACTCCAAGAACAACCAACCGGCCATTGCAGCCGAACCAATAAAGGTTCCCAGCGACCAAAACCCGTGGATTGAGGAGATCACAGGCCGACCCATTTGGTCTTCAATCGCTGAGGCCTGCGAGTTGACGGCGATTTCCCACGTGCTGATCGTCAGGCCTACCATCAGAAACACAGCCAGAAAGATGGGAAAGGACGGTGCTGCCATCATGAAACCCACCATGCTCAGGTAGCACAGGGACATGATCAGGACGGCTTTTCGGGTTCCGACTTGCTTGATAATCCAAGGCGCAAGCGGCAAGGACAGCAGCGCGCCACCGGCTCCAAACAGGAAGCCCATGCTGAAAGCGCTTTCTCCTATGCCAAACCGGTCCTTCACAAAGGGCAGGTAAGGCAAATATGAGCCAATCAAGGTTCCGTAGATCAGGAAGATCAAACTCACCGAGAAGCGAGCGCTTTGGGGTGTGGCGGTCATAGGTCCATCGGCGAGTTTATTAATGATTCATGACTCGATTCATTCCATAGTGGGCCAGTCCCCGAGCAGATAGGAGGCCGTTATGGCTGAATCTCATCGTCAACAGCGTGTCGCGGAGCGTATCCGCAAAATCCTGTCTGCGGAATTGGCCAAAAGCAATTTCTCCGATAAAGTTTTGGATAAGCAGCCCATCACCATCACCCATGTCGATCCGTCCCCGGACTTGCGGCATGCCAAGGTGTTTTTTACCGCCCTTGGCGGGGTGGCCTTGGTCCCGGTGAAGGAGTTGAAGGAAGCGCTGACGCGGCACAAAACCACGCTGCAAGCGGCCTTGGGCCGTCAGCTCACCATGAAGTTCACGCCCAAGCTGACCTTTGTTCCCGATGATGCCTTTGACAAGGCGGACCACATGAACCGGCTTATCCACGGTCTGCCAAAAACGGGCTAAACCGTTTTGCCGTCTGGCTCAGGCCGGCGCGGCGCAGATCGGCAGGGTCCAGACCCACGGGCAGTGCGGCGAGGTGTGTCGCAAAAAATCCGTCCGGTGACAGCCGCTCGATCCCCAAGGGGCGCAGGTGCTTGGCGGGGAAGTCGCGGGCGTTCTGTGTGACGATAACCGAAGCGTGGCCGTCGATGGCGGCTTGAACCACGTGCAGATCGCTGGGGTCACGGAAGCCCTTAGCCGCGATACCAGCGCCGGTGGCCAAGATCGTGCTCGCTGGCAGCTGCCCCAAGAAGTCTTCAGCGCCTGATTTCCCCCTTGCGCTCAGAACACCGCGCAGTTCTTCAACCGTGCGTGCGGACCACAGTGGGGTGATGGCTTGGGCCTGCGCCATGTGCAGGATCAAGGCGCGGACGTGGAAACGAAAAAGCGCGTTGGTGTCGAACACCACGCGCTTTGTCACGGAAACAGTGGACGGATCAGTCCTTGGCTTCAAGCGTTTCCCAATGCTGGCGCTTTCGGTAAATCGTCGAGGCGGAGATACCAAGCAGCGCAGCCGCTTTCGGAATGTTGCCACCGCAGGATTCGATGGCGTCTTCGATGGCTTGTTTCTCGGTTTCCCACAGCGGCAAAATGCCTTCGACGCGTCGCCGGATCGGCGCACTCTCGCCCGTGGCGGCTGGGTTTACGATGCCTTCGAACGGCGCTGATGGCCGCGCCATGCCCATGGGGTTGGTTGACCCGCCGGTGGTCGCGCGAAGGGCTTCGGCCGCGAGGTTTTCAGCCAAGGGGCTGTTCGAGGCAGAAGGAACGCTGTTTTGCGGTGGCGCAACGGCCATTGGCGAAGCACCGCCCTGGGACGGTAAGGAAGGGGCAAACGTGCTGCTGGTGGCCATCATGCCCGGCACGCGGCCAGGACCGGAGCCCACGGGGTTCACGGGGGCCGGAACCATGTCGGCGGTGACAAGCTCGCCTTTGTTCAAGACGACGATGTTACGAATGACGTTCTGCAGCTGTCGCACGTTACCCGGCCAAGGGTAGTTCAGGAACATGCGGGAGACTTCGGGATCGAAGTCGTGGAAGCGCTTGTTCTCTTCAGCAGCGAATTCGATGAGGATCTTGCGGGCGATGTCCAGCGTATCGCCTTCGCGTGCGCGCAGCGGCGGCAGGTGGATTGGAATCACGTGCAAGCGGTAATAGAGGTCTTCCCGGAAGCGCCCTTCGCCAATTTCAACCAAGGGGTCACGGTTGGTCGCACAGATGAAGCGGATATCCACCTTTTGCTGACGGTTGCCGCCAACTTTGGTGAACGTGCCCGTTTGGATGAAGCGCAGGAGTTTGGATTGCAGGTGCAAATCCATTTCACAGATTTCATCGAGAAACAGAGTACCGCCCTCGGCTTGCGAGGCTGCACCTTCGTGGTCGCTGATCGCGCCGGTAAAGGCGCCTTTGACGTGACCGAAGATTTCGGATTCCATCAGGTCTTTCGGGATCGCCGCACAGTTCAGGACCACGAGCGGTTTTTTCGCGCGGGGTGAGAGCTTGTGAATGGCTTCAGCCGTGACTTCCTTACCCGTACCGGACTCGCCGGTAATGAAGGTCGTTGCTTTGGACGGCGCAGCGGATTCGACCATGCGGTAAATAACCTGCATGGCTTTGGACTTGCCGATAAAGCCCTGAAAGCCCTTGGTCGAGACGGGCTTTGGGTTGGCGATCACTTGCTGCTTGATGCTTTCGCGCTTGAGAGCGGCGGACAGCGTTTGTACCAGACGTTGACGGTTGAACGGCTTGACGAGGAAATCGTAAGCCCCGCCGCGCATGGTCTCAACGGCCATATTGATCGAACCGTGGGCGGTGATCATGATGACCGCAGAGCTCAGACCGCGTTCTTGGATAAAGTCGAGGATCTCGGTGCCGCTCATGTCTGGCAAACGGACATCGAGCAGGATCACATCGGGTTCATGCTGGGCGAGATGCTTGAGGGCTTCTTTGCCGCTGCTGGCGTGGGTAATGTCTAGAGGCTCTTCCTTCAGATATTCCTTATACAAGGAAACCAAGGGCTGCTCATCTTCCACGAGTAATACTTTAAAGCGTTGTGCGCTCATCAAAATCAAATCCCATGCCAAAGCGTAGGCAAAACCAAATTACGACGTAACAATATGCGACCGAAAAAATCTCGTCCTAAGTACGCTGCGAAAAGCACTGAAATCAAGGATTTTTTTCGGTTTAGGTGCAATTCGTTCATTCGATGCATTTTGCAAACCTCACCTTATGGGAGAGCAACCCGGCAAACCTTCGTCTCTTTCCCGCCAGTTTTACCCAGATTTATCCACAATATTTCACGGCGCTTAGAGCCATGAGAAACAAAAAAGGGGCGCCGTCAACCGGCGCCCCTACATAGAGCTTCAACTGAGAAACAAGTCTTAGTTACGGCCAGAAAACAGGCGCAGCAGAGACAGGAACAGGTTGATGAAGTTGATGTACAGGCTCAGCGCGCCGCCGATGGCGTAAGACTTCGCCAGGTCTGCGTCACCCTGCTGTGCAGCGTGGTAGTACAAGCCTTTGAGGTTCTGTGTCGTGAACGCGATCAGACCCAAGGATGCTGCGATGATCACCACACTGATGATGATGTCGAACAGGCCGCCTTGGAAGATGCCGATGCCCATCACGTTGCCCAAAAGGATTTGCGCAAAGGACGCGATGATCGCGGCGATCAAGCCAGCCATAGCGATGGAGCCAATGCCGCTGAGGTCACGGTTGGTTGTGTAACCGAAGAGCGACAGGATACCGAAGCCCAAGGAAGCCGACAGGAAGGCTTTCAGCACCACGGGACCGGAGTAGCCGGTGGCATTCGCCAACTGCTGTGCGCCAACGCTGCTGATCGCAAAGGCCATGATGAATGACAGCGACACACCCATGAGCGCGGAAAACGCCCAGAACACGGCCTGTGCCGATGACGGCTTCATCGTGTAGATGCGGCCACCGAAAATCAGGGACAGGCCCAGAGGCGCCAGCATCACCACCCAACGAACGGGTGAGCCGTAAAGGATTTGGCCCAGAACAGAGCCGTCTTGGAACGCAAAGTAAGCCACGACGAAACCGACAATACCGGTCACGGCGAGACCTGCGATCATGTAGTTGTAAACAGACCGGAAGAAGGTCCGTAAACCAGCATCCACCGCAGCATTGCTGGCGTTGCCATATCTGATTGGATCATTGTCGAAGTTGTTCGACATGGTGTCCTCCGAAGAAAAAAGGTTCAGGGGGTTCGAACCTTCTGAGGTTCGAAAATCGCGGTTATCCTGCCTCAGCAGCGGCAGAAATGCCAGACTTGCTAGATATATAGGGGCTGTGACCCGCTAACGGTAGAAGCGTGCGACCAATTCTACGTGACCGGTGAACAGAAACTGGTCCAGTGGAGCCACCCATTCGAGGCTGTAACCGCCCTCCCGCAGGGTGCGCGCATCGCGGGCAAAGGTCGCGGGGTTGCAGCTGACGGCAACAATTGTTGGTGGGCCGTCTTGGGCCAAGGCCTCGGTTTGGGCTTTGGCACCGGCGCGTGGGGGGTCGATGACCACCGCTTGCACCTTTTTCAACGCAGCACCAGAGAGCGGCCACGTTGCTAAATCGCGGGTGGCCGCGTGCATGGTCATGCCAGCAGCATTGGCGGCGGCCTTGAGCGCCGTTATCGCGGCTGCGCTGCTTTCATAGGCCTCGACCGTGTGGCCGCGCTCGGCCAGCGGCAGCGCGAACGTGCCGTGGCCGGAATAGAGATCCATCACGCGTTTGGCGTCATCAGGGATCGCGGCCAGCACCAGGCTTTGCAAGATGGCCTGCCCATCGCGCGAGGGTTGGAGAAACGCACGCTGGGGCAGGGCGACTTTCGCGCCGCCCAGTTCAACAAAGGGCTCACCTTGGGCGGCAATGGGAAAATCGTTGTGGGTCAGACGGGCCCATCCAGCCGACCGAGCCAGCCCCGCCAAGCGGTCTTGGGTCTCAAAGCCTTCGGTCATGCTGCCGCTGAGTGCGATGTCCAAACCGTTGTCGGCCAGCGTCAGATGCACCCGCAAGCCGTCGCGGTCGGTGATTAAGCCGTCCAGTCCGTCGCGGAGCAGGGGCAATGCCTCGACCAGCTCGGGGGCGAGAACCATGCAGCTTTCGATCACCTCGACCCAATGCGAGGATCGACGCCGAAAACCGATTTGGACGGGCTTGCCCGCAGGCTGCAGGGCGATGAATTCGGCGCGTCGCCGGCTGCCGGCCTCCACGCTTTCCAAAGGCAGCACCAAGGCGGGGTCAAACCCCGCTCGGCTCACGGCTTCTTCGATCCGCGTGAGTTTCCAGTTCCGCTGCGCCTCAAGGCTCCAGTGCTGCAACTGACAGCCCCCACACGCGCCATAATGCGGACAAGGGGGGTCAACGCGGTCCGGGCCTTCGTGCAGCAGTTCGATGATCTCCGACTGCGTGCCAGAGGCGGACTTTGAGGTGGTTTGCACCCGCACTTCGTCGCCCGGTACGGTCAGCGGAACAAAGATCGGTCCGTCTGCGCCCGGGGGCGGGGTCAGGACGCCGTCACCGCGTCCACCAATGCTGTCGATTGTGCCTTGCAGCTGCTTGCCGCCGCCCTTGCGTTGCTTGCGTCTCATTACCGTACCACGTGCATCAAAAATTCGCGGTTGCCATCGCCGCCATGAATGGGGCTATCCCCTTGCCAAACAATCGCCCAGTCCGGGTGCTGCTCGCTCAACCAGTCTTGCACCAGCTGTAGCGCGCTAGCGGGGTCTTTGGCCACGCCGTCTTTCTGCAACCCGTCCCGGCCCACCTCGAACTGTGGTTTGATCAGGATCAGCGCCTGTGCGCCCACCGGCAAAGCGCGGAGGGCCGGCTCAAGCGCTTTGGTCACAGAAATGAAGGAGACGTCAGAAACCAGCCGGGTAATGCCGTGCTCGGTCAGGAGCTCCGGTGCCAGATCCCGCGCATTAAAGCCCTCAAGATTGCTGATGTGCGTGTTTTTGCGCAGGCGGGGGTGGAGTTGGTCGTGCCCCACATCCAGCGCGAGGACATGCGTCGCGCCGGCATCAAGCAGAACTTCTGTGAACCCGCCGGTCGATGCACCAATGTCGATACAAGCGTGACCGCGTGGGTCAAAGTCGGGGCATTGGCGCAAGGCTTCAACCAGCTTGAGCGCAGCACGAGAAACCCAGCGGTGGTCGCTGATGTCGAGGCGGTCAAAGTCGGTGGTGGTGACTTTGTCGCTGGCTTTCAGGCGCTTGCCATCCAGCGTAACCAGTCCGCGCTTGATCAGGTCTGCCGCACGGGAGCGGCTTGTCACTTTACCCGCCGCAACCAGCCGCGCATCCAGCCGCATCCTAGGCGGACAGTGCAGAGATGGTCAGAACGGCCTCAGCTTCGTCCCAACCCATCAGTTGCAGGGCCGTGCAGGCAATGGACGCGCTATCCAATCCGGCGTGGGCGAGTTGATCAGCGGGGCTCATGTGGTCGATGTAAGCGTCTGGCATGGTCAGCGTGCGGATTTTTACGCCCTGATCGAGCTGGCCGGATGCAGCGAGATGGCTCAGCACAGCAGCACCAAACCCGCCAGAGGAGCCTTCTTCGACGGTCAAAACAGCTTCGTGGGATCGAACAGCGTCGTCGATCAATGCGGTATCCAGCGGCTTGGCGAAGCGCGCGTCAATGACGGTCGGATTGAAGCCCTTGGCCGAAAGCTTTTCCGCGGCCTTGAGGGTGTCTTGAAGCCGAGAGCCGTAGGAGATCAGGGCGACCCCCACGCCGTCTTGGACCACACGGCCCTTGCCGATTTCCATCGGCACGCCTTGGGCCGGTAAATCAACGCCTACGCCATCACCGCGGGGGAAGCGATAGGCAAAGGGACCGTCTTCATGAGCGGCGGCGGTTGCGGTCATGTGGACCAATTCCGCTTCGTCTGCTGGGGCCGCAACGACGATGCCCGGCACGGTCAGCAGATAGGAAATGTCATAGGCGCCGTGGTGCGTTTGACCGTCAGCGCCAACAAAGCCAGCCCGGTCGAGCACAAAGCGGACCGGCAAACCCTGCAAAGCGACGTCGTGGATGACCTGATCATAGGCGCGCTGCAGGAACGTTGAGTAAATCGCCACAAACGGCTTCATGCCCTCGCAGGCCAAACCCGCCGCAAAGGTCACGGCGTGCTGTTCTGCGATCCCGACGTCATGGGTCCGTTCGGGAAAACGCTCGCCAAAGCTGTCCAGCCCCGTCCCGGTCGGCATGGCGGCGGTGATGGCGGTGATGCGGTCGTCTTTTTCAGCCTCGCGGATCAGCGATTCGGCGAAAACTTTGGTGTAGCTGGGCGCGTTGGACGGCGGCTTGGACTGCTTACCGGACACAACGTCGAATTTGGCGACGCCGTGGTATTTATCCGCAGCGGCTTCAGCAGGCGCGTAGCCCTTACCCTTTTGCGTGACAACATGGACCAGGAACGGCCCCGCGCCCTGCTCGCTGGCTTTGCGCACATTTTCCAGCACGGGCAACAGGTGGTCGAGGTTATGCCCGTCGATCGGTCCGATGTAGTAGAAGCCCAGCTCTTCGAACATCGTCCCGCCCGTCGCATAGGTCCGGGCAAAGCCCTCTGCGCGCTTTGCAGCGGTTTGCAGGGGGCGGGGAAAGATTTCTGCGATGCCTTTGGCGATATCACGCAAGCCTTGGTAGGCGCTGCTGGTTGATAGCCGGGAAAGATAGGAAGACATGGCGCCAACGGGCGGCGCGATGCTCATTTCGTTGTCGTTGAGGATGACGGTCAACCGACCTTTGCCAGTTTCAGCATTGTTCATGGCCTCGTACGCCATACCCGCAGACATGGCCCCATCGCCAATCACCGCGATCACCTGCCCGCCTTTATCCCCGCGCATATTCATGCCTTCGGCCATGCCCAGCGCTGCTGAGATCGACGTTGAAGAGTGCGCGGTGCCAAAGGCGTCGTATTCGCTTTCTGAGCGCCGAACAAAACCTGACAGTCCGTCTTTCTGCCGCAAGGTACGGATGCGCTCGCGGCGGCTGGTTAGGATTTTGTGCGGATAGGACTGGTGCCCCACATCCCAAATCAGGCGGTCGTGCGGTGTGTTGAAGACCCGGTGCAGCGCCACCGTTAACTCGACCACGCCCAAGCCTGCACCCAAGTGACCGCCCGTGTGACTGACAGCATCAATCAGTTCCGCCCGCAATTCATCCGTCAGCGCAGGCAGCTCGTGATCGCCGAGTGCGCGCAGGTCTTCGGGGTTGATCACCTTGTCGAGTGTTGGGGTGAGCGGGCGTTGGGTCGGCTGTTGGGTCATAAGGCCAGACGTGACATTTTCTGTGAGAGGGCGGACCTACTGTGCCGCCCAGAATCGGGCTAATTGCGGCGAGTTAGCACAAAATCTGCCAAAGATGACAGGAATGTCAGTGCCGCACTGCTTCCCTTTATATGGCCTTTAAGTGGCTCAAGGGCAGTCTTTGCTGCGGAAATTTCCTTTTCGCTGCGCGCACGGGCGGCGTCCAGGCCCAACACCGTGACAAACGTGGCTTTTCCGGCCTGTGCATCGGCACCGGCGGGTTTGCCCAATGTTTCTGCGTCTGAAACGGCATCTAGGATGTCGTCGGTAATCTGAAACGCCAATCCCAGATGCACGCCAAAGGACCGCAGCGCGCTCGACGCCGTCGCGTCATGGGCAACCAGCGCAGGCGCTTCGCAGGCAAAGCGGATGATCGCGCCGGTTTTCTGTGCTTGCAGCCGTTCTAATGCGGCGAGGTCCAACGCAACCCCATCACGCTCACTGAGCAAATCCAACATTTGCCCCCGCACCATCTGTGCGCCTGCTTCCGAAAGGGCGCGCAGGGCCAAGGGCACTTCAGCCAGATGGCCGAGCGCGTAGGTCAGCAGTTGGTCGCCGGTGAGAATGGCGGTGACTTCATCGAACTTGCGATGCACCGACGGTTGACCCCGCCGGGTGTCGGCGTCGTCCATGGCAGGCAAGTCGTCGTGAACCAGACTGTAGGCGTGCAGCGTTTCAACGGCGACGGCAATGCGTTCAGCGTCCGTGGTTGATAAGCCCACGGTCTCACCCGCCGCAAGCGCCAGCATCGCGCGCAGCCGCTTACCACCGCCAAGCAAGGCATAGGCGCTGGCGTCCTCAACCCGGATTTCCGGGGCCAAAGCAGGCGCACTCCAGTCGGCAAAAGCCCGGCTGAGCGCCGCTTCTGTCTGCGTGAGATAGGCAGCGCGCTGGGTCGCGAAATCCATCGGGATCAGGCGTCGAAGGGTTCAGTTTCGGCGGAGCCGTCAGATTTGACGCGGATTTGCTCGATCTTCATGTGCGCTTCACGCAGCTTTGCGTCGCAATGCATCCGCAGCAACGAGCCGCGTTCATAGGCCTTGATGCTCTGGTCCAGCGAGCCATCGCCGCGCTCCAACCCATCAACAATGCCGCGCAACTCGTCCAGCGCTTGCTCAAAGCTCATCGCCCGGATGTCTTCGGGCAGTTCTTTCTCAGCCATTTCTCATATTCCTTGGAACAGGGCGCTTGCGTGCGCCGTTACGCTGCGGGTCAGGGCAGGCAGGTCGTAACCGCCTTCGAGCACGGAAACAACCCGGCCTTGGCTATGGCTGTCAGCCAGCGCCACGATCTGCGCCGTTAAGGCGGCAAAACCGTCTTCCTCAACATTCAGACCGGCCAGCGGGTCGTCGGCGTGGGCATCAAACCCGGCGGAAATCACAATCAGGTCTGGCTCCAGCGCATCCACGCGATCCAGCGCGGGTTTCCACGCCTCCAGCAAGCCCGCGCTGGTGGTTCCGGGGTCAAGCGGGATGTTCATGACGTTATCATGCGCGCCCGTTTCGCTGGCATCACCACTGCCCGGCCACAGCGGCATCTGTTGGCTGCTGATAAACAAGGTGTTGGGGTTATCCCACAGCAGGGCTTGCGTGCCGTTGCCGTGGTGGACGTCGAAATCCAGCACAGCAACCTTGCGGGCTTCCATCTCAAGCGCACGGTTCGCCGCCAACGCAACATTGCCGAACAGGCAAAAGCCCATCGCACGGTTGGGTTCGGCATGGTGGCCGGGGGGACGGGTGGCGACAAAGATACGCTTGGCCTTGCCTGCCATCGCCCGCTCAGCCGCTTCGATGGCCCCGCCTGCGGCCAGCAGCGCCGCGTCAGAGGTTCCGGCGGTGCGACCGGTATCGTCATCAACCCACCGCACGTCTCCGGTTCTGACGGGTTGAAGCATGGCATCAACGTAGTCGTGACCGTGAAGCGTTTTAAGCCGTTCGGGATTGGCTTTGCCCGGCTCCAGCCGCTCGATCGCGGCCAAGCCATCTGTCGCTGACAGCCCCTGCAGAACAGCGTGCAGGCGCGCTGGTTGCTCTGGGTGGTTCCAGCCCTTTGGGGCGGCGCTCTGGGAAGTCCGCACGTCGCCATGCAAGGCGCAGGCTGGGTGCGTGAAGATCAGATTTGCCATGTCAGCCGTCCTCTCCTGTCCTGTTCATCCATCCTTTGTTTTGCACGCGGACGAGCGCAGGGCTATGGGTGTGACTTCAGGTTTCTGTTGGTAATTTACGTGAGGCTCGCATGAACAGACAGAAGAAAATCCGCATGAAGATCCTAGCCACGTTCTCCGCGCTCTTGCTCGCCGCGGGTGTGGCCATGTGGATTTTTGCCGATCAGTTGGTTGCTTATTTTGGCGGCTAAAGCGGGCCGCTAGGGGTTGTGAACGCGCAGCGTCAGGATTTTCCCATCGCCGTCCCGCTCTTCGGACACCATTGCGTGGCCCACTGTATCGCACAGAGCTTTAAAGTCGGCGGGCGCACGCGGGTCGGTGACACGAATGCGCACTTCGACCCCTTCATCGTAACCGCGCAACGCTTTGCGCGCTTTCAAGACGGGCAGAGGGCACTTGAGCCCCGTCAGATCCAAATCTACCAAACTGTTACGTTCCTTGGTATTTTAAGCAGGTGAGCGGCCTTGGGCGGCATCGTTGACGAACCGCCCTTACCCGGTTTCAACATTATACACGCATGGGCGTTGACTTTCCGAGTTTTTGCGAAACATCGCTAACATGACGGAAACGAACAGCCATAGCCATGCCACGTTGATCGCGGGTTTTGATCTTGAGTCTGCCAGCCGAATGCTGCGCTCGATGTCAAACGATCGGCGTCTGGTGATCCTGCTGCTGCTGCGGGGCAAGGAAATGTCGGTGAACGACATTGCCGAGCGCGTTGGCTTGAGCCAGTCGGCACTGTCACAGCATCTGGCGATTTTGCGGTCCGACGGGCTGGTGAAAACGCGGCGTCAGGCGCAGTCGATTTTCTACTCGATTGCCTCAGAACGCGCCGTGGCCATGCTCGATAACGTGCAATCCCTGTTCTCCGGTGCCAGCAGCAACTACTCCGACGGCAACGTTGAGCACGTGGATTTCCGCCAGCAATCAAACCAGTCGCGGTAGCGGCGCTGCCTTGTTAAAAGGCCAGCATGTTTGACCTTCATATCCAAGACGATGACGGCGTCGCCCGTCTGCATCTCAATGCGCCACAGCGCCTCAATGCCTTGCGGCTCGAACATTGGGCGGCGCTTGCCGCCCTTGCTGACAATTTGGCGGCTGATGATCATGTGACGGCCGTGGTGATCAGCGGGGCGGGTGATCGTGCCTTTTGCGCGGGCGGCGATATCACGGAGTTCTCTGATATTCGCATGGGCGCAGCGGCGGCGCAGGCGTATAACGCCGAAGTGGACCGCGCGCTTGTCGCGCTGGCCGCGATCCCGGTTCCCACCATCGCCCGCATTCACCAAGCCTGCTTTGGCGGTGGGTCGATGATTGCGCTGTCCTGTGATTTACGCTTTGCAGCGCCAGCGGCGCGGTTCTGCATACCCCCCGCAAAGATGGGTTTTGCCTACAATGCCCTGCCGCTCGATCGCCTGCGCCAGTTGGTTGGACCCGGACACGCGTTGGATTTGGTGTACACCGCACGAACCATTGACGCGGCGGAGGCTGTCCGCATCGGGCTGGTGAATGATGTTGCAGATGACCTCGATGGCTTTATAAACCAGAGGCTGTCGGCCATTTTGGAACACGCGCCGTTGTCCCATCGAGCGCACAAGCGCGTGCTGAACGAAGCGCCCGAGCCGGGCAGCCAAGCCGAATGCGCAATCACGGATCATTTGTACGACAGTCAAGATTATCAAGAAGCCGTCGCCGCTTTCACCGAGCGTCGTCGCCCCACCTTCAAAGGCCAATAAAATATGCTCAAGCGAATTCCTCTCCTTAATCGACTGGTTGGCGGCTCTTCAGGCGGCCCGGGTCGCGTGAATGTTTTGCGGCTGCACGGCGTGATCAGTCCGGCGAAAAGCAGCGGTCCCTTGGGCGGGAGTGGTCCGGTGTTGAGCTTGGAGGCTTTGGCGGGAGATATTGAAAAGGCGTTCAAGCCGTCGGGTTTGTCGGCGGTCGCGCTTCTGATCAACTCGCCCGGTGGCAGTCCGGTTCAATCCAACCTCATCGCAGCACGCATTCGGCAGTTGGCGGATGAGAAAAACGTGCCCGTGATCGCCTTTACCGAAGATGTCGCTGCCAGTGGCGGTTACTGGTTGGCCTGTGCCGCTGATGAAATTGTCGCCGATCCGGCGTCCATTGTTGGTTCGATCGGTGTGATCAGTGGTGGTTTTGGCTTTACGGGCTTGATGGAGAAACTCGGTGTTGATCGGCGGATTTATACCGCAGGTGAAAACAAATCCCGGCTTGACCCGTTCAGCGCTGAAAAAGAAAGCGATGTCGCGTGGATCAAGTCGTTGCAACTCGACCTGCATGAGATTTTCCGCCGTTTCGTCGAGCAGCGCCGGGGCGACAAATTCAAAGTCGATGAGCCGCGCAGTCTGATGAACGGCGACGTTTTCCTTGGCGAAAAGGCGCTTGAGCTGGGAATGGTCGATGGCCTCGGAGATATGCGTTCAACCCTGCGCGCGCGCTTTGGTGAGAAGGTACAGATCAAGCTGGTGAACAAGCCCAAGCGCGGCCTGTCGTTCCTCAACCTGCTTGGCTCACGGGGCGATGACCCCATAAACGCGGCCATGACAGCGCTTGAACAGCGGGCGCTGTGGGGTCAGTACGGCCTCTAAGCCTCGGCTGGACCAGCGGAGGGTTGCAGGGCAGGCGGGGGCGTCCCGTTGGATCGCTGCTGTTTTCCCGGCGCGCAAGGCGCTAGGGTCTGGGTCAACATCGACATCACCTGAGAGCCAGACCCCGTGACTTTTCAGAAGCAAAAGGCTGACAAGGCAACTTGTTTTCAGCGCCTCGTCCTGAACCTACAAACCTATTGGGCGGATCAAGGCTGTGTGGTCCTTCAGCCCTATGACATGGAAGTGGGCGCTGGAACCTTTCACCCGGCCACAACGCTGCGGTCCATTGGCGACACCATCTGGAACGCCGCCTACGTCCAGCCCTCGCGCCGTCCTACCGATGGTCGCTATGGCGCGAACCCCAACCGCTTGCAGCATTACTACCAGTTTCAGGTGCTGATGAAGCCAAGCCCTGCGAACGCGCAAGAGCTGTACTTGGGATCGCTTCAGGTGCTCGGCATTGACCTGCAAAAGCACGATGTACGCTTTGTTGAAGATGACTGGGAAAGCCCAACGCTGGGCGCTTGGGGTCTGGGTTGGGAAATCTGGTGTGACGGGATGGAAGTCAGCCAGTTTACCTACTTCCAACAAGTCGGCGGCATCGACTGTAACCCCGTCCCGCTGGAGCTGACCTACGGTCTTGAGCGGTTGATCATGTACGTGCAGGGCGTAGACAATGTCTACGAGCTGGACTGGGACGGCATTCCGACCGACCAAGGCGGCAAGTGTTACGGCGATGTTTTCCTGCAAGCAGAGCAGGAGTTCTCGGCCTATAATTTCGAACACGCCGACACCGACGCGCTGTTCCAGCATTTCAAAGACGCCGAAGCCATGTCCAAGCACTTGCTGAGCCAAGAGCCGCCTTTGTCGCTGCCGGCCTATGATCAGACCATGAAAGCATCGCACCTGTTCAACCTGTTAGACGCGCGCGGCGTGATCTCAGTGACGGAGCGGCAGGCGTATATTGGCCGCGTTCGGACGCTGGCCAAGGGCTGCGCAGAGGCTTGGGCCGATAGCCCCGGCGGGCGCGGCGAGCAACCACAACCCATGTCTGTGGAGGTCTGATCATGAGCGCGACTGAAACCCTGCTGATTGACCTGTTCTCCGAAGAAATCCCAGCGCGCATGCAAAAGGGCGCGGCGAACGATCTCGCCAAGTCCATCGCGGATGCGCTCAAGGGCGAAGGGCTGAAGATCGGCGCGACGACCGTATGGTTCGCACCCCGCCACATCGCCTTGCGGATCGCCGACATTCCAACCTCGCAAGAGGACCGCAGCGAAGAGCGTCGCGGTCCCCGAGAAGGCGCGCCAGAGCAAGCCGTCGCCGGCTTCTTGAGCGCCAACGGTCTCGCGTCTTTGGACGACGCCGAACTGCGCGAAACACCCAAGGGCAACTTTTACTTCGCCGTTCAGCACATCAAAGGACAGCAAACCATCGACCTGCTGCCCGGCTTGATCGAAAAAGCCATCCGGGACTTTACCTGGCCCAAGTCCATGCGCTGGGGGCGTGGTTCCTTCCGTTGGGTGCGTCCCCTCCACCGCGTCGCGGCGCTGTTCGGTTCGCACGTGGTGCCCGGTCAGCTTGATCTGGGCAACGGCGAGAGCATCGTATTCGGTCGAGAGACCGAGGGGCACCGGTTCTCAGGCAATGGCGTTATTGCGCTGACTGATCCGTCGAGCTTTGAAGACCAATTGCGCGACGCTTCTGTCGTGGTGAACCAAACCGAGCGCGCAGACGCGATTTTGGCAGGGGCACGCAAAGCAGCCGAGGACGTGGGCTGTACGTTGATCGAAGATGCCGGTTTGCTCAGCGAAGTCACAGGTCTGGTCGAATGGCCAACCATTGTTCGCGGGCAGATTCCTGATCGCTTTATGGCTGTTCCCAAAGAAGTATTGGTGCTGTCGATGAAGGAGCATCAGAAGTACTTTGCGCTCCAGCAGGCTGATGGCAGCCTCGCGCCGTACTTCATCACCGTCGCCGATGGCAAGCGCGAAGCCGAGACCTTTGCGCGGATCGCAGGCGGTAATGAGCGCGTTTTGGCGGCTCGCTTGTCTGACGCTGAATTTTTCTGGAATCAGGATCGGAAGGACACGCTGAACAGCCGGGTTCCGGCGCTGTCTTCCATCGTTTTCCATGCCAAGTTGGGCACCGTTGGCGACCGGATTGATCGCATGGCCCCGCTTGCGGCGTGGTTGAGTTCTTACATCAAGGGCGCAGACCGTGATGCGGCGCGTTCGGCTGCGCGGTTATCCAAGGCGGATTTGACGACCGGCATGGTCGGTGAATTCCCCGAATTGCAAGGCGTGATGGGCGCGTACTATGCCGCGCACGACGGCGAAGATGGGGCCGTCGCGCAAGCAATCAGCGAGCACTATTCCCCCCTTGGCCCCAACGACGATTGTCCTTCTGCGCCGCTGTCGGTTGCTGTTGCACTGGCGGACAAAATTGATGCGCTGGTCGGGTTCTGGCGGATTGATGAGAAGCCCACAGGCTCCAAAGATCCATTTGCGCTGCGCCGGGCTGCGCTGGGTGTCGTCCGCTTGCTGGTAGAAAATGACATCCGCGTGCCGCTGATCAATGCCTTCCGTGAAGCCGAAATGCTGTACGGCGGTGAAAGCGACATTTCGGCTGATCTGCTGGGTTTCATGGCGGACCGGATGAAAGTCACGCTCAAGGACCGAGGTTTGCGCCACGATTGGATCGCGGCTGTATTTGAATCAGGCTCTAGCATGGACGATGATTTGGTGCGTGTGACCAAGAGAGTTGAGGCTTTGCGCGACTTTGTGGGCACAGACTCCGGGGCTGATTTGCTTGCCGGGTACCGCCGAGCGGCTAACATTCTGCGTGCGGAGGCAAAAAAGGCCAAAGGCGGCCTAGAGCTTGGCTCGGTTGACGCGGGCTTGTTCGAGGAACCAGCGGAAAAAGCCCTTCACGCCGCGCTGGCAGGCTCCAAGGCCGGGGAATACCTCGCGGCAGAGGATTTCAGTGGCACTTTTGGCGAGTTGGCGAAGCTTCGCGCGCCGATCGATGGCTTCTTTGAAGGTGTCATGGTGAACGCCGATGTCGCAGCAATCCGGGAAAACCGTCTTGCGCTCTTGTCTCAGTTCCTTGGTTCTGTAGATTCCGTGGTCCGTTTATCTGCGTTGGAAGGCTAACAGCCCCGCCCCAACGCTTGCGTGGAGCATCGGCTTTAGTATGGGAACAGTAGCGAGCCGACTTGAGAAGTTGGCGGCGGCAGGATTGCCCGTCGCCCCCCTGACCTTGTGCGAAACCGATGACGCCGTGCGGGAAGCCGCAGCGGCGCTCAAGGTGGACATTTCTCTGCGGTATGAAGGCGCGCGCTTGCGCTCGTCCACGTCGATTGAAGAGATCGAAACAGCCCTCAGCAAGCAACGCCAAGCGCTCGAACGGGCGCGCATGGTCGGTTTGGTGGATGAAGAGCCACGCTTTTGGGTGATTCAGGAAACCCCTGCCGCCACGCTGGTTGAAATCGATAGTCGCGACGCCTCGACCGGAGAGGCGACCGGCGGTGATTTGGCGGCACAGGCGGAGGCGACGTTGGGCCAACCGCTGAAGCTGACCATTGCCGATGGTAAAATCTTCGATGCTGAGGCCTTGGTGCTTTCCCCGCGTCAGAAGTTCACCGCTTTGGTGGATCTGGTTGAAACCGAACATCTGACCCAGGCTCAGGCTTTGGCGCAGATTTCGGCACTGGACCTCGAAGAACTGCTGCACCCACGCTTGGCCCCCGGCGGCGAGAACCTGACCATTGCCACCGGGATTAACGCCAGCCCCGGTGCTGTGGCGGGGCGCATTTACTTTTCTGCGCGGGATGCCATTGACGTGGCCCAAACCTCAGGCGCTGGGCCGGTTTTGTTGGTGCGTAAGGAAACAACGCCCGAAGACATCCGCGCCATAACCGTGGCGGCGGGTGTGGTCACGCGCGCGGGTGGGATGACCAGCCACGCGGCAGTGATCGCGCGCGGCTTGGGTAAGCCCTGTGTCGTGGGCGTTCGAGAGATGGACGTTGATCCCGACAGCCGGACGCTGAAAATCGGCGACCAACTGTTCTATGAGGGCGACTGGCTTACCATCGATGGAACCTCTGGCCGTGTGCTGCCGGGCCGGGTGGAGACCCAAGAACCGACTCTGCCGGAAGCCTTTGACAAGATCATGAAGTGGTGTGATGCGACGCGGTCAATGGAGGTTTTGGCCAATGCCGAAACCGTCGCAGAAGTCGAACTGGCGCTGCATTTTGGTGCTGAAGGCATTGGATTGTGCCGAACCGAGCACATGTTCCTCAACGCCGAGCGACTGGGCGACGTCCAGCGGATGATCCTCGCGGAAACCGTTGACGCGCGCGAAGCCGTGCTCAAGGAACTGGAACCACTGGTGCAAGCGGAATTCCTGCGCCTGCTGGTGGTTTTGCAAGGCAAACCGGTGACCGTGCGCTTGCTCGATCCGCCGCTGCATGAGTTTTTACCATCCGAAAGCGGGGAGATTGAGCAGCTCGCCGAAGCCACGGGCTTGGGCTTACTGCGCATTCAGCGTCGGCTCGAAGCCCTGCGCGAAGCCAATCCCATGATGGGGCTGCGCGGTTGCCGCTTGGGCATCATGTTCCCCGAGATTTACGAGTCGCAAGTCCGCGCGCTGATGGCTGCTTGCCGACAAGCGCGCAAGCAAGGCATTCAGCCGCATGTTGATATCATGCTGCCCCTGATCTCGTCTGCGAGCGAAGTCTCGATCCTGCGCGAGCGATTGGAGCCGATTGTCACCGAAGATGCCCGGCAAAGCATTGGCATCGGCGCGATGATCGAAACGCCTCGGGCCTGCTTGCGCGCCGAAGAAATCGCCCAGGGTTGCGATTTCTTCTCCTTTGGCACCAATGACCTGACCCAGTTGGCCTTTGGCCTGTCACGGGATGACGCGGGCACGTTTATGCCGGAATACCGCAATCTTGGTCTGCTGGCATCAAACCCCTTTCGGGTTCTCGATGAGCAAGGCGTGGGCGAGCTGTTGGCCATCGCCGTCGAGCGAGGTCGGATCACCAAAGCGGATATGCCGATGGGATTGTGTGGGGAGCAGGGGGCGGAGCCGTCTTCGGTGATGCTGGCCCATGATCTTGGGTTCAACAGCGTCTCGTGTTCGCCCTATCGCGTGCCGATTGCGCGGCTGGCTGCGGCACAGGCGGCGTTAAAGGACGAGCGATCCTAGGGCTGCCACGGTCAAGCCCGCAACCATCCCCAGCAGCAAACGGCCCGACGTTAAGCATATCGCCATAGCCGTCCCAGCGCCGATCCAGAGCGGGAGCTTATCCAGCAGCCCTTCGCCCTCCCCGGGCAAGGCCCATGTGGTCATAAAGCCCGCGATGGCACAGCCGGGCATAATCTCGATCAGTTTCCGCAGGCGAGGGTGGATTTGACGGCCAGCGAGCAAGGCAAAGGGCCCCATGCGGCTCACCATCACAACAGCCGACAGCGCAAAACCCAGCAGGATGATCTCCGCCCTCATGACGGCGTGTCCGGTGTGGTGTCTTCGGTTTCCATTGGGGCCAGCAGGACAAAGGTCACCGCAGCGACGCTCGCACCCAGCAGCGCGGCCAATGTATCGGGCAATGCCAGCCCTTTCGCCGCCAGAATGGTCAGCACGGCGGTGGCCAAGGAGGGGATCTTGTTGGTGCCGTTGCGCCATATCAGCGCGATCATCAAGGCAAAGAACACCACGGGCGTCGCTGCGAACGCCGCGTCGATGGCGGGATGGCTGGGAATCGGGATGGTTACACCAGCCACGGCGCCCACCATCCAAAGGGCATAAATGGCGATGGCTTGGCCCCAGAAATAGCCCCAGAAGTCGTCTTTCTTATACCCTCGCGACATGGCCCACGCAGCATCCACCAAACCTGTCATGGACAGCAATTCGGCCAATCGGCCCTGTGATTTGCGCGCCATGTCGAGGGACATCAGGACGTTGCGAGAGCAGATAAACAAACTGCCAGACAAGAGCGTCAGGACCGCGCCAAGGGTTGTTTCAGCACCCAAGGCCGCAAACTGCACGGCGGCGGAGTACACAACAGCGGAATAAAACACGGCCTCAAGCGCGCTCAGCCCCGCTTCCAACGCCGCCAGCGAGTACATGATACCCAGCAATGCCGCCGTCAGGCCCACGATTGCGCCTTCGCGTAGTCCGGTTTTCATCCCTTGTGAGAGTGCCGTCATGCTGGTCTCGCTGGTGATTTTCAGCGCTAACCTTGGCCACAAAAAAAGGGGCCGCGAAGCCCCTCGTTTTGAATGCCTGCCCTGTTGCGGTTAAACGCGGTTGGGCAGGTCGTCAATGGCGGTGTCAGCCAGCGAAGCCAGTGCGGCTGCATCCAACTGTTCTGGCAAGGACTTGCGCAGGGCACCAATGGCCAGCTCGGCTGCGCGAGACTTCAGATCGTTCTGCGCCTGCACCTGCAACTGGTTCATGCGTTGATCGAACGCAGCGCTGCGGCGCTCCAAAAGGCCGCCGAGATCGGTGGCAGACTTCTCAGCCAGACGCACCGCTTCTTCTTTGGCTTGCTCAATGATGGCGCCCGCGTCGACGTCGGCTTGACCAAACTTGGCCTTGTACTCCGCCATCTGCGCTTCGGCTTGAGCCAGCAGCTCGCCCGCTTCATCAATCTGCTTGGAGATTTCAGTGCCGCGTGAGTCCAGTGACTTCAGGATTGCACCACCGGCGCGCCAGAAGACGAAGGCGAGGAATGCGATCGTACCCGCTGCGACCCAGAACTTTGGGTTGGAAGGGTCGAGGTGGTAGGTGATGATGTTGGTGTTTGCGCTGTTATCAGCCATTGCCAAGCTCCTTCACCGCTTGAGTCAGTTTCTTGTCATCAAGCTTTACGCCCAGAACCTGCGACGCCGCGATTTGAGCGGTGTCAGAAGCAACGTCCGACAACTCGGAAAGCGCTGCTGAGGTCTGATCGGCGATTGCCTTTTCCACGCTGGCTTGCTTGGTCGCGAGATCCGCCGCCAGCTTCGCCTGAGCTTCTGCCGCCTTCGCCGCTGCTTCATCGGAAGCCGCTTTGATGATGGTTTGTGCTTCGGAACGCGCCGTCGCCATCTTTTCCTCGTAAGCCGCCATCATGGCTTTGGCTTCGTCGGAAAGGTTTTGTGCGCGATCGATGTTGCCCGAGGTCAGCGCATCGCGCTCACTGCGAACGGTCTCAATCCGGCGCAAGCCGACTGAAACGATGAGCATGGTCAGGCCAAAGGTAATGATGAACCAAAGCAGGTTCAGACCCATGGCCGTGCCGTCACCGAGGATATCAAACTGAGGCATGCGGGCCTCCCGTTAGCGAGTGTTGTGAACCATAGGCGGCGTTGCGCGCCACCATCGAGGGTCCGGAATTTCGGTGTCAACGTTGGTAACTTGCAGCACCGCGCAGGACCAAAGCCTGTGACGGTGCTGCGAGTTTACCGTCGACGTAAAGCCCACCGGAGCGGGCTTCAGTATTTAGATCACGAACATGATCATGAAAGCGATGAGCAATGCGAAGATGCCCAGTGCTTCCGTCAGTGCGAAGCCTACGAACAACCAGGTCTGGAACTTGTCCTGAGACGCAGGGTTGCGGGATACAGCCTGAAAGTAGTTGCCGAAGATGGTGCCAAGGCCGATACCAGCGCCGATGAAGCCCATGGTAGCGAGACCAGCGCCAAGCGCCTTAAACATTTCCAACGTCATGACGTTTCCTTCTCGAATTTCAAATGTCGACGGTTAGGAAGTGAAAGCCCCGATGATCGGGACTTCCGGAGAAAACGATCTAGTGGTGCAGTTCAACTGCGTCTGCGAGGTAAACCGCAGCCAAAAGAGCGAAGATGTATGCCTGGAGGTACGCCACCAGGAATTCCAAAGCACTCAGGGCAACCAGCGCTGGAAGAAGCGCGATACCGCCGATGAGCGTGAATGAAGCAAAGGTGCCGATCACCTTCAAGACGATGTGACCCGCCGTCATGTTCGCGAACAAACGCAGCGAGTGCGTGAGGGGGCGAACGAAGAACGACAGGACTTCGATGAAGATCATGAAGGGCAGCAGCCAAAACGGAACACCGCTTGGCGCGAACAGGGAGAACCACTTCAGGCCGTGACGACGCACGCCGATGTAGATCACCATGCTGAAGATAACGACCGCCATGAATGCTGTCAGCGAGACGTGGGACATAACGGTGAATGAGTACGGCATCATCCCCCACATGTTCGCTACGAACACGAACAGGAAGACGGAAAGCACAAACGGCAGGAACGGGCGGCCATGCTTGCCCAAAATGTCGGTCACAAGGCCAAAGCCGAAGTCGTAGATGATCTCAGAGAGTGTTTGACGGCGACCCGGAACCACCCGCGCGCTGGCCGTAAACACCAGCATCAGCACGGCAATCACCGCAACCGTCAGGATCATAAAGAACGCTGAGTTTGTAATGAACTCGAACGGGGTATCCTTGACCGCCTTGATCGGCGCGATGTCAAACTGGCCCAGCAGGTCGAATGCAGAGCCGTTCTCGTTTTTATCAGCCATCGTCAGTTCCCCGTTCTCTCTGGCGCTCATCAAACTGACGCGCCTTAAACAGCATGTACCAAAAGCCGAGACCAAACCCGGCGAAGAATCCAATGATCATGAACCACGGGAGTGTCCCGAGGAACCGATCTATCCAAAGTCCAACCCCTGCGCCTACGGCGATACACAGCACAAAAGCAAAGGCCACCGTCAGCGCTTGAGACGCTGCATCGTTGGCCGAACTTTTGGCGCGCAAGAGCGCCGCATCATCCAACTTGGGTCGCGCTGCTTTGATGCGCGCGTCTAAGTCTTCCAAGCCAGAGCTGGGCGATTTCGGGTCGTTCGACATTTTGTGCTCTCTTGAGCCCCAATCACGCCCCGTAAAGCGCAGCTCGAAACTCAGCAAGTTTGAGCGAACGTGTAGGGTTCAGGGAAAGGGTCGTCAAGCGCAGGGAGGTGGATGCAGCCTCAACCCGCCTCTGCTGTAGAAGCATGCACAAGTGCTTCGTCCAAATCGATGGAAAGAAGGCTTGAAACGCCCCTTTCAGCCATTGTTACACCGAATAGGCGGTCTACCCGCGACATCGTGACCGGGTGGTGGGTCACAACCACAATGCGCGTGTTCGACTTACGCGCCCATTCGCCGACCAAATCACAGAATCGCGCGACGTTGTGGTCATCCAGTGGTGCGTCGACCTCATCGAGCACACAGATCGGTGCGGGATTGGTCTGCAACAGGGAGAAAATTAGCGCGGTTGCCGTCATGGATTGTTCACCACCGGACATCAGTGCCAACGATGTCAGCTTCTTACCCGGCGGTTGCGCGTAGATCTCCAGCCCAGCATTCAGCGGGTCGTCACCGTCGATCAGCTCCAGTTGCGCTGTCCCGCCATTGAACAGGCGGGTAAAGGTCTCCTGAAAGGCCTCATTTACTTTCTTGAAGGCATCAGCAAGGCGCAAGCGGCCTTCTTTATTCAGGCTTGAAATGGCTTTGCGCAGCTTATCAATGGCCTTGTTCAGGTCTGCCCGCTCTTCCTCATAGGTCGCAAGCTCGTCGCTGAGTTCCGTGCTTTCCTCTTCAGCGCGCAGGTTGACCGCACCCAAAGCATCGCGGTCGCGGATTGCAGCCTTTAAAGCGCGATCGGTGTCGCCCTTGAGCGGCAAATCACCGGCTGGATCCAGCTCCGCCAGACCGGGCAGCGCCTGTGGCCCCGCGGCGAAAGTCTCCTTAATCGCAGCGGCAAGCTCGTCCTTCCGCTCGATTTCTGTTTCAGCGGTGAGTTTTGCTGTGACCAATTCTTCCCGCGCCGACCCGGCTTCCTTTTCCGCCTGACGCGCTTCAGCGTCTGCTGTGGAGGACGCAGCGCGGCGGTCGGAGACAGCGGCCACAGCGCGTTCAACCGCGTCGCGCGCGTCGCGGATGTTGTTTTCCAGCGTTTCGCGCTGCTGTGCGATTTCCGCTGGACGATTTTCCAGCGATTCCCGTTCTTGCGAGAGTGTGGCGTCGCGCTGCTTCAGCTGTGCGTGCTGATGCTCAGCGTTCTTGAGACGACCGTCCCACGAAAACCGCTCTGTGGTGATCGCGCCAAGGCGGTTTTTGCGGGTGGAGGCGTCCCGCTTGTGCTGTTCGCGTTCGGCTTGCGCTTGGGTCAGGGTGCGGCGCGCGTCTTCGACTTGGGGGCGCAGCACGTCCACGCGGGACTGCATGGCTTCGGCATCGGGACGCCCATCATAGGCGGCTTGTGCGGCGTCAAAGGCGACCGATGCTTCTTCGTGGTCTGTTGACAGTGTCTGGAGAGCAGCGCGCAAAGCACCGCTTTCGGCCTCGATCTTAGCCGCCTTGGCCTCGACCCGCGACAGCTCACTCTGCGCGCCGGTCAGGGCGCGATAAGCCATCTGCAGGTTCTGCCGCGCCTGCGCTTCTGCGGTGCGCGCCGCTTTGAGCGTGCTGGCCGCAGCCTCGGCTTTGGTGCGAGAATTGGCGGTGTCAGACTGCTTGCTGGCGATCAGTGCTTCAAGCTCTTCGGCACGTCGGCGCTGCTCCAGCAGGCGCGCTGCGCCCGGAATTTTGCCCGGCAGGACCGTGTAGCCATCCCAGCGCCACAAGCCACCATCTTTGGTCGTCAACCGCTGACCGGGGCGCAAAGTCGGCTGCATCGCAGACGCTTCTGCGGCTGAACCGGCCACACCGGACGCCGCCAGTCGTAAATTCAGCGCTGTCGGCGCGGCATCAACCACGTCACGCAGCGGGGTGGTTCCTGCGGGTAGGGTGAAGGCAGCGCCGTCAGACCCGGCGGCGTCGAGCCAAAAATCGCCCTTGTCCTGCGCGCCCGCAGGAGCTTGCAGCGCATCGCCAATCACGGCGGCCAAAGCCGCTTCAAAGCCGTCCTGAACGCGGATGGAAGACAGCACCGGTTGTGCGCTGGTGCTGCCTTGGTTCGCGCTGGCCTGAAGCAGTTTCTGCAAGCCACCCAGTTCGGCGCGCAACTGAGCCTCTGCCCGGGCCAAAGCGTCGGCTTCGGCGCGCAAGGCTTGCTCGGCGTCGCGCGCATCGGTCATTGCGGCTTCAGCGGTCGTGAGCGCTTGTGCCGCGGCATCGTGATCGGTTTGCAGGGCTTCGGCACGGCTTCGGGCTTCGGCGTGTGCTGCGCCTTCGGAATCCCGCGATTGAATGTCGTTGATTTGACCTTCCAGCCGTTCTCGGCGGGTGGTCAGGGCTTCAAGGCGCTGTTTTGCTTGGTTCAGCCCGGTGGTCCGCGCCGTGATCTCTGAACCAACACGGGCGACATCAGCGCGGGCGTTGGCCATGTCTTGCTCCAGCCCGCTAACGGCGGAATTGGCCGTCTCAACAGCCGTCTCCAGCGCTTCGAGCGCGTCAGCTTCGCCTTCGCTGGCGGTCTTCAGGTCGGTTTCTTCTGCAGCCAGTCGTGCCAAGGCCGATTCGGCGTCGGTCACGAGATTGGCTTCTCGCACTTTGTCTTGTTCCAGCTGCTGGCGCTGGTTGGCGTTGTTTTGCAGCGCGCGTTCGATGTCCGCCTTGTCTCGCTCCAAACCGTCTTTGGCGACCAAAAACGCTTGCAGCTTCGCACCGGCTTCCGCCTCTTGCTTTTGCAAGTCTGGCAGGTCAGTGGACAGGTTGATCGATGCCTTGTTGGCCCGAGCGGCGTTCGCTTCAGCCTCGGCCACGCGTCTTTCAGCTTTGACCAAGGTTTCCTTGGACCGTTCGACCGTCCGCGTCTGGGCCACCCACTGCAAATAATGCAGCTGAGCATTCAGCCGGGTCATTTTATCCGTGAGCCGGCGGTATTTTTCCGCCTGCTTTGCTTGCCCTTCCAGCGTCTTCAACCGCTCTTGCAGGGCATTCATCACGGTTTCGAGCCGCTCAAGGTTGGTTTCTGCGGCGCGCAGACGGTTTTCTGCCTCGCGGCGGCGCGCTGCGAGCCCGACGATGCCTGCTGCTTCTTCGAGGATTTGGCGACGTTCGACCGGCTTGGCGTTGATGATGGACGCCACACGGCCCTGCGAAACAATCGCAGAGGACGCCGCGCCTGAGCCTGCGTCGGAAAACAGCAGCTTTACTTCGCCAGCGGTTTTGCGTGATTTGTTGATTCGGTAGTCCGAACCCTTGCCGCGTTCAATCCGGCGAGAAACCCCAACAGTGGGGTGTTCGGTGTATTGCGGTGGCAGGGAGCCGTCCGCGTTTGACATGACCAACTCGACCTCGGCCACGTTGCGGGCGGGGCGGTCGGAAGAGCCATTGAAAATGACTTCTTCCATATCCGCGCCGCGCAACTGCTTGGATCGGGACTCGCCCATGACCCATTTCAGCGCTTCGACAATGTTGGATTTGCCGCAGCCGTTTGGCCCTACGACACCGGTGACACCCGGTTCGATGTGGAAATCGGTCGCATCAACAAAGCTCTTAAAGCCTTGGATTCGGAGTTTTGTGAACGCGACCAAATGAACCCTCGTCTTAGACCTTGAGCTTCTTTACCAAGCGCGCAATTTCGTCGCCGATCTGTGACCAGCCGCGGTTTGGGGTGTAAAGCTCACCGTTGATGTAAATGCGCGGGGTGCCATCGACGCCGAGATCGATCGCCGTGTTGTAACGCTCGATCAGCTTTTGCTGGTTTTCGGTGTTACCCACGCAGGATTTATATTCGTCTTCGGTTTGACCGGTCAGCGCCGAAATCTCGCGCGCCAAGTCGTCTTCTGACCCACCCCGGCTCCAGTCGCGCTGGTTGGCAAACAAGGCATCGATCGCGCCAAAGTACGCTTCACCCTGCAAACAGCGCGCAGAGAGAGCAGCGCGGTAAGCCGCTCCATCGAGGGGGAAATCACGGAACACGTACGCCAGCTGACCGGCATCAATGTATTCTTTGAGCTCCGGGTAGCCTTCGTCGTGGAACGCTGCACAGTGTGGGCATGTCAGGGACGCGTATTCGATCAAAACAATCGGCGCGTCCGGCAGACCTTCATAGGTGTCATCATCATAGACCCCGGTGCCCAGACCGCCGTCGCTGGCCAGCATCACGTAGTCCGCAGCAGGCTCAGCCGCTGTGGTTTCGTCTGCCGTGCTCTCTTGGGCGAGGCTCGGCGAGGCGAGCACCAGCAAGGCTGCAGCAGCAACACCCAAGGGTGCGACAAGTTTCAACATCGAATTCATCCTTTGCTCTTATCCACTCGAGTCGGTCACTAACAACCGGAGTCGTGCAGATTCTTGTGGGTAACTTATGCGATTTAGCGCTGTCTCTCGCGTTCTGCAACGCTTTGGCGGAGAGTTTCGAGCGCCGTATCCAGATCTCCATTTTGGCGTCTTTCGCGTCTGGGTTCCAGCGCTGAAGCGTGGTCTGCGACCCCACGAACGCTCACAGTTTTGCGATGAGTGCCAAAGCTGACGCTATGGGTCTGCTTGAGTTGGATTTTCTCGACCCGCCCGTGACCAAGAAATTGGTTGGTGCTCGACAGAATATCGCCCTCAGCCATCTGCGCAAATTGGGCGTAGCCGGGGTGGACCAGGATCATCAGTGTCCCCCGCCGCCGCATCTTGCGATCGGCATAGGTAATTTTGGTGGGCAGGGTCCATTTGGCCAGATCCGCACCAACCACGTCGCGCCAATGCAAGGCCAAGTCCGCTTCGAGACTGCCTTTGCGCCCCAAGCCATCCTTGAGCACCTTGGGGATGAGCCGCGACAGGCCTTGCGCTTTGTAAGAGCGCTTGGCGGTTTTGCGCGCGGAGTCTTTGCCGCGCGGACCGCTTCGTCCTACATCCTTCGACAATGGCTTATTCCGATCCACCCGTTTCTGTCTCTCCTGATCCGTTGGAGCAATCATTCTCCGACCGGCTATTGGCTTGGTACGATCAGCACCGCCGAACCCTGCCTTGGCGGGCGACGGGCGACGCCGTGGCTGACCCTTACCACGTTTGGCTCTCGGAAATCATGTTGCAACAAACAACTGTGGCAACGGTTCGCGCCTATTTTGAGAAATTCACAGCGCTTTGGCCGACCGTCCAAGCCCTGGCCGATGCGCCCTTGGATGACGTTCTGACCGCTTGGGCGGGTTTGGGGTACTACGCCCGCGCCCGAAACCTGCACAAATGCGCGGTTGAGATTGCTCACCACCGTCAAGGCGTCTTTCCGCGCGATGAGGTGGACTTGCTGACCTTGCCCGGCGTTGGCGCCTATACCGCTGCTGCGATTGCCGCCATTGCTTTTGACCAGCGCGCCGTTGTTGTCGATGGCAATGTGGAGCGGGTCATCAGCCGCTGGTACGCGTTGGAAGACCCGCTGCCCAAAGCCAGACCAGCGGTCAAAAGGCTGACCGACCGCGTTACCCCCGCCGCGCGAAACAGCGATTTTCCGCAAGCCATGATGGATTTGGGCTCAGGCATTTGCACCCCACGCTCGCCATCGTGCCTGCTGTGTCCCATCGCTGAGGGCTGTCAGGCGATGGAACAGGGGCGCGCGGCGGCGTTTCCCAAAAAGGCGCCCAAAAAGCCCAAGCCAACCCGGTTCGGGCTTGCCTATTGGATCGAAAACGAACAAGGCGACGTCCTGCTCACGCGCCGGCCCGATACGGGATTGCTGGGGGGAATGATGGAAGTCCCGGGAACCGAGTGGGGCGAGGTTTGGCCCGATGCGACGCCGTCCGAGCTGCAGGGACGCATGATTCCCGGCGAAATCGAGCACACCTTCACGCATTTTCATTTGCGCGTGCGGGTGGTGGTGGTGCCAGCCCCTGCGATCGACCAAGCGGTGCGCGTGATCGAGGCGAAAAAAAAGGGCGCCACGTGGGCGCCCTCAAAGAACTTGGATCAATTTGCCTTACCCACGATCATGAAAAAAATCGCAAGGCACGCTCTTGAAAATAAGTGAGCTGATCCAAAGCCCTTCCACTGGCTGAAATTGCCAGTAATTCCTCGTCAACTCATGCTGCTACACTGGGTTGTAAGGTTTGCCGAACCTCCTGGCGCAAGGCGTCGATCGGCAATAATTTGCCGTTCTTTTCCACATGCCAAAATGTCCAGCCGTTACAGGAGGGCGCTTGTTGCAGGGCCGCGCCAACCTTGTGAATGCTGCCACGATGGACGTCGGCCATAACGGTCCCATCAGCGGCTACCCGCGCTTTAAATTTACGCCCGGGTCCCAACAGCTCAACGCCTGGTTCCAGCATGCCCAACTCAAGGAGTTGACCAAACGGGATACGCGGCGCTTCGCGTTTGCTGGGAAGGTCGGAAATGACGACTGAATCGGGCTCAGAGATCTTTGAAATACGATCTTGAGCGACAGCCACGTAGGCTTCGTCCCGTTCAATCCCGACAAAGTTGCGACCGAGCTTCTTGGCAACAGCACCTGTGGTGCCCGTACCGAAGAACGGATCTAAAATAAGATCACCAGCTTTGGTCGCAGCTGAAATAACGCGGTGAAGGAGGGCTTCCGGCTTTTGCGTCGGATGCGCTTTCTTTCCTTCATCGTCCTTGATGCGCTCGCCGCCCTGACAAATAGGGAACAGCCAGTCAGACCGCATCTGAAGGTCATCATTAGAAGCTTTGAGGGCTTCGTAGTTAAACTGATACTTTGCGCCTTCGTCGTGCGAGGCCCAGATCAGTGTTTCGTGGGCATTTTGGAACCGCGTGCCGCGAAAATTCGGCATCGGGTTCGTCTTGCGCCACACAACATCGTTCAAAATCCAGAAGCCAAGATCTTGGATCTTTGCGCCCATTCTGAAGACGTTGTGGTAGGTGCCGATGACCCAGATCGTGCCAGTGGGCTTGAGCACCCGGCGGGCGTGGGTCAACCATGCTTCTGTGAATTCGTCGTAAGCACGGAAGCTGTCAAAGCGGTCCCATGCGTCATCGACGCCATCAACGCGGCTGTGGTCAGGACGATGAAGTTCCGACTTGAGCTGCAGGTTATACGGCGGATCGGCAAATATCATGTCGACGCTTGCTGACGGCAATTGAGCCAGCACTTCGAGACAGTCACCGTTAATAATTTGGTTTGAAATATTATGAGCTGAAATCATAAGCGCACAATGTTTTGCGCTCACGAATCTGTCAATAAAAATTCAGCAAAAACAGCACTCTATCTGTTCTTCTTAAACCAAAGCCTACAAAGGTGTGTTGAGATAGGCGCAGTACGAAAACTTGTTCCTTTTGTGTTCTTGATGTGCAGCGAGTTATGCGACAAATGTCTCACTTTCCAACCACTCCCGTAACGGCGCGAAGCTTCGGCGGTGATGCGCGGTGACGCCCTGTTCCGCCATCGCGTCGCGGTGCCGCTTTGCGCCATAGCCCGCGTTACTCTCCCACCCATAAACCGGATACTTCAGCGCAAGTTTGCTCATCAGACGATCGCGAATGACTTTCGCGACGATGGAAGCCGCAGAAATCTCAGGAACCTTGGTGTCCCCTTTGACGATTAATTCCGTGCGCAGGCCCAGGCCCGGGTTCTGATTGCCATCGACCAACGCCAGCGTCGGCACGGCGGGAAGGCGCAGGACGGCGCGTCGCATGGCCAGCATGGTGGCGTGTAAAATGTTGAGTTGATCAATCTCACAGACAGAGGCCGCGCCGATTCCCACAAGCGCTTGGGACATGATCTGCGGAAACAGCGCCTCGCGCCGTTTCTTACTGAGGGTCTTGGAATCGGCTAAACCGACGATGGGCTTGGGCAAAATGACCGCAGCGGTGACCACTGGACCGGCAAGGGGGCCGCGCCCCACTTCGTCGATGCCTGCGATAATTTCGCTGCCGAAGAGGTCGGTCATAACCGATTAATCTGCGCACAAAGCCCATCTCTACGCATCCATTCTGACCGCAGAGCACCAACAACGGGTTCTGACACGAAATGTTGCGCTTGGGTGAGCGCGTGCGTCATGATCCCCGGCGGGCGCTTGTCGGCGGCCCATTGGTCGCCCGGACGCCGGTGCCGTACAAGCCACATGCACGCCCATGTCAGAAGCCGCAGCGTGGCAATCCGGCGTCCCACCTGCAGCCAAGGCGCGTAGTGGGTGCGGTGGGCTTTGGGCAGGGCATCAAGGTAATGGCGGTGGAACTCAAGCACGTCCATTTCCGTCAAATCGCTTTTGACCCCCATATCCCAAACCGTTGCCGGGTATATAGACAGGGCACCGACATCGAGGATGCTGAGGCCATAGTGCAGGTTCTCAACATCCAACAGAACCGCTTCGCCTTGGTCGTTGATGAGGAAATCACCCGGATGCGCGCGGCCAATCGTCAAGCCAAAGGGCGGTGCGCCCATACGGACCCAGCCCGACGTCGCAAAACCATCGAGCCACGTCAGCTCAGATTCTAGGATTTTGCGCGTGCCGTCGGTAATGGGGGCTTCAGCGAGATATTGGGCTTGCTCAAGAATATCCTGCATGGCCGCGAGCAGGGGCTCGCTGTGATAGGGCAGGCCACACATATCTTGGGGCGGTGGCGGCAGTTGGTGCAGTTTAGCCAAGAACCGGGCCAGCGCTGGAAAGTCCTTGGGCAGTCGGGGCAAGCGGCCTTGGACAAACTCGACAAGAGCGCCACCGTTTGGCAGGGCGGGACAGGAGTCCAGGGACGCAAAGAAACGGGGCGACAGGTTGCGCCGGCCAAGCGTTCCATAAGCCTCAGCCTGAAAATCGGCCCACTGGGTCCAGTGTCGCTCGTTCGGCAGCGCGATGGGCATGCGCACAACACCGTGGTTTGCGACCCGCACGTGCTCATGGCTCAGGCTGCGCAAGCGCAAAGGCCGGATCGGATCGGCGCTTAAACCCAAGGCTTCTACGCTGGTCGAAATATATTCGAGTTGAGTTTCAGTCAGTGCCATGGATCGGTTGCGTGCTCTCTCAGACTTCTTGCAGCCGGGGCATTAATTCCACGAGGTTGCAGGGCCGGTGTCTATTATCCAGCTGAAAGCGGAGAATTTTTGTCCAACCGTCTTTCACCGCGCCGGTCGAACCGGGCAGGGCGAACATATAGGTGCCTTGCGACACGCCGCCCACGGCGCGGGACTGCAGCGCAGAGGTGCCGATCATCTGAAAGCTCAGCCAGCGAAACATCTCGCCAAACCCATCAATTTTCTTTTCAAGCACACGGTCAAAGGCTTCGGGTGTCACATCGCGGCCTGTTACGCCCGTGCCGCCGGTGGTGATGATGCAATCGATGGTCGGATCGCTGATCCAGACGTCGAGCTGGGCGGCGATCACGTCTGCGTCGTCTTTCAGGATCAACCGATGGGCAACCAAGTGGCCATCCGCTTCGATCATGGCCGCCAGCGCATCACCGCTTTTGTCCGTTTCCGCAGTCCGCGTGTCGGACACCGTGAGCACAGCGATATTGACCGCCAAAAAAGGACGGGTTTCGTCAAAGCGGGCGGGTATGGACTGGGTCATCATCATCATCAGCCTTCCGGATTGTTCAGGAACTGTTTGAGCGTCAGCAGATCAGTCCAGGCCTCGCGCTTGTTGACCGGTTGGCGCAGCAAGTAAGCCGGGTGCAGCGTTGGCAGCACAGGAACAGCACTGCCCCTAACATCCAGCGACCGCCACTTCCCCCGCTCTCGCGTGATCCGCAAGTTGGGGTCGAGCAGGGTTTGCGCCGACAAGCCACCGACGGCCAGAATAACCTTTGGCTGGACAAGCTCGATATGACGCTTGGAAAACGGCCAGCACAAAGCGACTTCGCCGGCATTGGGTTTGCGGTTCCCCGGTGGTCGCCAGAAGACGATATTGGTGATGCGGAAGTCTTCTTCTCGCTTGAGCCCTATATAAGAGAGCATCTCGTCAAGCATTTGACCCGATCGGCCAACAAAGGGGCGGCCTTGGCGATCCTCGTCTGCGCCGGGAGCCTCGCCGATGATCATGATGTCGCTGTCGGTCGGTCCGTCGCCAAAAACGGTGTTGCTGGCCGTGTCTTTGAGCAAGCAGCCGTCAAAGTCCTCAACGGCGGCCACCAATTCCTCGATGGACGAACACGCAGCGGCGCGCTTCTCCGCTTCTGCAATATCGGCAACCGCCTCTAAACCACGGCGAGCGTGCTGGTTGGTTGGGGGGCGCGCGGCAGCGGGTTTTGCGCGCGCAGGGGCTGCGGGCCGTGCTGGCGCAGCCGCAGGACGCGGCGCGGCGTCGGTGCGAATCGCCGCTGGCGCGGATGCCTTTTCCAGCTCACGTGCGGCAAAAGTGTCTACGGGCTGATCCGACAAAAGATCGAAAACGCCGCATTCCTGCTGCCAAGCGACAGCCTCAGCCCACAGGGCCGGGTCGTAGACAGTCGTGTTGAGCGTTTCTGACATGAATAGAAGTCGCATCCGGTTTGTTTGCGTTGCGCGTGCAGACTGATTGTCTATGGTCCGCTCAATATTGTTCTTATGAATGTGGAAGGGATTTCACATTGGCTCAAGCCCCAAAGCTCGCTGATCGTACATGCATCAGCGACGCAGGCCGCCAAGAAGTCCCCTATGACTTGGGAGATTGAGGTCATGGAACGCGAAGCGATGGAAGTAGACGTCGTCATTGTCGGCGGCGGCCCCTCTGGACTTTCTGCGGCAATCCGATTGCAGCAGCTGGCGCAGGAAAAGGGTGAAGAGCTGGCGATTGTTGTGCTCGAAAAGGGCTCGGAGGTCGGCGCTCATATCCTGTCAGGTGCGGTGATGGAACCGCGCGCAATGGACGAGTTGTTCCCAGACTGGAAAGAACGCGGCGCGCCGCTGAACGTTCCCGTCACGGATGAAAAATTCATGGTCCTGACCGAGGCTAATGGAATTTCCATGCCGATCTGGGCCATGCCTGAGCAAGTGCATAACGATGGCAACTACATCGTCTCGCTGGGCAACGTTTGCCGCTGGTTGGCGGAGCAGGCCGAAGGCATGGGCATCGAAATCTTCCCCGGCTTCCCGGCATCTGAAGTGCTGTATAACGACGATGGCTCGGTCAAGGGCGTTGCAACCGGTGTCATGGGCATTGGTCGTGATGGTGAGCAAAAATCTGGCTTTGAGCCGGGTATGGAGCTGCACGCCAAGTATACCATGTTCGCCGAAGGCGTGCGCGGTTCGCTGTCTAAGCAGTTGATCGAGCGCTTTGGTCTGGCCGACGACTCCAGCCCGCAAAAGTACGGCATTGGCTTTAAAGAGCTGTGGGAGCTTGACCCCGAGAAGCACAAAGAAGGTTCGATCCTGCACTCCGCGGGTTGGCCGATGGATTGGAATACGTGGGGCGGTTCGTTTATCTATCACCTCGACAACAATCAGGCTTACGTCGGTTACGTGGTCGCGCTCGATTACAAAAACCCACACCTGAGCCCGTTTGATGAATTCCAGCGCTTCAAGCAGCACCCAAAGATCAGACCGATGCTCGAAGGCGGCAAGCGGTTGTCCTACGGGGCGCGTGCGATCAACGAGGGCGGTTTCCAGTCTATTCCCAAGTTGACGTTCCCCGGCGGTATGCTGCTGGGTTGCTCTGCTGGCTTCCTGAACGTTCCAAAGATCAAAGGCTCTCATACGGCGATGAAGTCCGGCATGGTTGCGGCTGAAGCGGTGTTCGAAGCGCTGCAGCAGGGTGAAGCTGCCCCGGCTGAGGTCACAGACTACCAGTCCAACATGGAACGGAGCTGGGTGTTCAAAGAGCTGTTCAAGGCGCGGAACTTTGGCCCTTGGTTCCACAAGCTCGGACTGGCTGGTTTCGGCGTTGGTGCGCTGGAACTGCATCTGTCCAATTTGGGCATTCCGATGCCGTGGACCTTCAAGCACAAGCACAAAGACCACGAAACGCTCAAACCAGCGGATCAGTGTAAAAAGATCAACTACCCAAAGCCCGATGGCGTTATCAGCTTTGACAAGACCTCTTCGGTCTACGTCGCAAACGTGAACCACGAAGAAGATCAGCCGATCCACCTGACGCTCAAAGACAGCAGCACGCCGATCACCATCAACCTCGCGCAGTACGATGCACCTGAGCAGCGCTACTGTCCGGCTGGGGTTTATGAGATTGTGCGGGATGACGACGGCACCAATCCGCAGTTACAGATCAACGCGCAAAATTGCGTGCACTGTAAAACCTGTGACATCAAAGATCCGACCCAGAACATCAATTGGGTCACGCCAGAAGGCGGCGGTGGGCCGAACTACGGCAACATGTAAGCCTCTGCTCTGCATCAAAAAGGTCTCCTGCGGGAGGCCTTTTTTTGTGGCCTTATTCGTGGCTCGCGGCTTGCAGCACTCTTGGCTAAGAAGACGCATAACCCGTCGTTTTAAGGGATTATGCGTAGCAATTTGCAATTTAGCCGTTTCAGACGTGCAGTTTTGGAGTCAGACCGTGCCATTTGGTCAGGACCAGTACCGCTCCCTTCCGTGGGGTGCAAGAATCATCCGTTGGGCCGCCCTTGCGGTTGGAGCGCTGTGCAGCAGCGCAGCGTTGGCGCAGGAATCCGACTTCCTTGAAACCCTGCTCAAAGACACGTCGAATGTCATGATTGTGTTGGACGGATCTGGCTCGATGAATCAGGGCTGGGGCGGGGGCGCAAGCAAGTTCGAAGCCGCTCGCGATGCCGTTACGGCAACGACCGCCAACATGCCAAGCGCGACCCGTTCTGGGGCGATTACCTTTGGCCATCGTCGAAACTTTGACTGCTCAGACATTGAAGTTCTGACCAATCCCACCGCCACCCCCGCCGCGTTGGCGCGAGCGCTGCGCGCGGAAGCCCCCCAAGAGCGCGGGATGCGACCCTTGGCCGACGCGATCGAAACCGCCGCTGCGCGCCTGTCACAGCAAGCCGGACCGGGCGCGATTGTTGTGCTGACCGATGGGGCGGAAGAGTGCGGCGGCAACGCTTGCGCGCTTTCGGCGCCCTTGGCCCAGATGCAAATCCCCGTTCATCTGATTGGAATGGGCATGGATGCCTCGGATGCGGCTTTGCTGCGGTGCTTGCCGTCCAGCGCCGGGGGCTCCTTTGTTGTTGCTGAACCGGGCGAAGATTTGACGCCGCTGATTGCGAAGGCGCTGTCGCTGTCCCATACATCCAACGCGCAGCGTTCAGCCGCCAGCATCGCGCGGCTGCTGTTGCAGGAACAGGATATGTCGGTGCGCGACCTGACCCGGATTCGGGGTGACCTGACCCGGCTGGACGATGCTGTTTCCGCGCTTGCGGGCCGTGTGAATGCCTTTTCCGAGCGTGATTTATTGACCGAAGAACTCCAGATTGCCGATGGATTGAGCGCGGAGGACGAGATCGCGATGATCCGAGGGGCGGCAGAGCGCTTGCGCGACCAACTCGGCTCTCGCGACCTCATGCTGATCCGCATGCAGGATCAAACGGACGCTTGGAATTCTGGAACGTTGGGTCTCAGCCGTCGGGCGGATCTGGCGGCTGATATGGCCAAGGTGTCGGCGGTGGTGACGGAACCGGCGGACAAGCTGCGCCAAGGGTACGAGCGACTCGTCCAGCGGCGGGCTAAGCTGGAAACGGAGATGGCCGCAACAGCCGCGCAATCGGCGGAGCTGCATGGCCGGATCAATGACATCGAAGAAGCGCTGGACCAGAACGTTCTGCGGGCTTCGTCGGCGCAGCAATTGGCCCAAAGCCTCGAATCCGGGCGCCCCCTTGCGGATCAGGAACAGCCAACGCTTGAGGGCAATGATTTGCCAGTGTTGGAGGTGATTGCCCGGCGGGACGTACAGATTTCTGAACTGGAAAGCGAGCGTTCGGCGCTGTTGGAGCAACTCAAATCCGTGCGAGCCGAATTGATGGACGCGCAACAGGACGTTTTGGTGGTGCAGCGACAGCGGGCCGATGCGGAACGGCGGGTCAATGACGCGCGCGATCTGCTCGCTGGCTTGCAAGCCAATCAATTGGCGATGAAAGCCAATTGGGAAGCGGAAGTGAATGAGGCTGCCTTTGACCATATGAAGGCGCGGCAAGCGCTTGAGTTGGAAATGGCAGGTGTTTTGGCCGCCAGCGAGACCATGCGCACGGACCTGAACGCGGCCTTGGAAGCGCTCGAAGCGACCAAAGCGGAAAACCTGCGTTTGGTGACCGCGCGCAATGATGCGCTGACACAGGCCGCGGAGAGCAAACTCACAGCCACCCGGTTGGAAACACAGAATCAGACCCTGACCGATGGCCTCGCGCAGTGTCGCTTGGGGCAAGAGGATCTGAGCCAACGCATCGCAATGTTGGAAGCAGCGATGGAAGAGGCGCAGACCATCGTCGCTGCACGAAAGCCAGACACCGTTCGCTTCATGCTGTCACCGGACGTACCGCTTGATGCAGACGTGGCGCTGAGCTGGACCGTTGAGGATGCCGTCACGAACGCATCGCTGGATGCTGGTCAGGGAGCCTCCTTGTCGCTGCCAAAGACGGCGGGCGAATACCGGGTTATCGCGGAATTGGATGGTCAGTTGGTCGAGCAGGCGTTTTCGGTTGAGGCCTTTGAGCGCACGGATCACGAATTTTCGCTCGATTTGGCGCGGCTGGAGTTGCGCCTTGATCCGACCAAAGCGACAGATGCCGCCATACAGCCGCTGATGGTGCGCGTGTCGAGCCCGTTTTACGCGCTAGAGATACCGGTCGCGGCGGGTGAAGTGCGACGCTTGTATGTGCCCGAAGCGGCTTATACGCTGGAAGCTGAAATCGGTCTGGACCGTTGGAGTCATCCATTGACCGTGAAAGCGGGTGAAACGACGGCTCACGCCATCACCGTTGAAACGCTGCCTGTTTCCCTTGATCTGATTGCGGGGGAAAGCGGCGCGCCGATTGATGAAGATCTGCAGTGGGTGCTTCGCGATGCGCGCAATCCGGCAAAGCAGGTCGCTTTCCAAGGTCCGCAAGCCACCATCGACCTCAAACCCGGCATTTATGATGTCGAAGTCGCATTTGAAGGCTTCGTTGCTTCACAGACCGTTTTTGTCGATGCCTCAGAGCCGGTGAGTGAACCCATTTTTGAGCGCGTTCGCTTCAACGACGGTGCGGTTCGCTTGAGTTTCGCCAACAATGGCGAAGCCGTCCCGGCGGGCATAGACGTGCAATGGCGCATTGAGATGCAAGGCGCCGCGATTGTGACCTCGCAGACTTTGGACGGCGACATGGTGCAGTTACCCGCCGGGGGCTACCAGCTCCGGTCGCGGGTGAATGACGTTGAGCTGGAGCAGGAATTCTATGTTTTGGCGGGGCAGGTCACAGCGCTGGAACCTGATTTTTCCCTGGGCCAAGTGACGCTGAGCTTGTTGGATGACTCGGGGCGGTCGTTGGACAATGACAGCATCGAGTGGTCAATCGTACCCCAACAGGTCTCGACCGCTGCGAACGGGTTTGGCGGTGCGGTTAAAACAGGGGCTGCCGTCCAGACGTTGTTGCTGCCAGAAGGTCGCTATCGCGTGACAGCCCAAGCCGGATCGCAGGTGGTAAACCGGCTGATTTCGGTCAAATCCGGCGATAAGTCATCCTTTGGGCTGATGCTGAAGGCGGTCGTGCAAGCCGATAGCTTGGCGCAGCTGGTGACGAAGCCCTAAGGGTGGATCCATCCCCCTTATCCCGATTATTCACAAGGGCCGGGCGCCTGCTGCAGGGCTGAAAAACAGAATCTTCACCTAAATAGCGTAAGAGATTATGCGTAGTTATCTGCTATACAAAGCGCATGGATAATTTCGACGACATGCCGCCCATCGATCCGTTTTCACCCCCCGAAGACGGACCCGCCGGACCCGCGCCACGCGCAACCGAGGAGGTTGAGCCGGGCTTGGGTGTCCGTGTTCCGCCCAAGAATATCGAGGTGGAGCAAGGGTTGCTGGGTGCGCTGCTGACCAACAACCTCGCTTTCGAGCGTGTCTCTGATTACCTGCTGCCCGAGCACTTTGCCGAGCCGGTTCACGGGCGGATTTATGGGGCGATCAAGACGATCATCGAGAACGGTGAAATCGCAGACGCCGCCCGCCTGAAAACCATGTTTGATCAGGACGGCGCGCTCGAAGAAATCGGCGGCGGTCATTATCTTGCCGTGCTGCAGTCTGCCGTTGTCTCGATCATCAACGCCAATGACTACGCCCGCACGATTTATGACATGCATCTGCGCCGTCAGCTGATTGATTTGGGTGAAATCGTCGTCAACGATGCTTTCCAGATTAACCTTGAAAACCCGCCCATGCTGCAAATCGAAAAAGCCGAGGAGCAGCTCTATTCCTTGGCCGATAGCGGTGAGATCGAGAACGGTCCGAATTCGTTCGATAAGATCCTGAAATCCACGCTCGATATCATCAACGCAGCGGTCAAGCGCGATGGTGACTACACAGGGATTCCATCGGGTTTTCGTGATTTGGATCAAAAACTCGGTGGCTTGAACCGCTCTGACCTGATCATCCTCGCGGCGCGTCCGGCGATGGGCAAAACAGCGCTGGTGACCAACATGGCCTTTAACGCGGCGCAGAAAGCCAACGGCAAAGTCGCGTTCTTCTCGCTGGAGATGGCGTCCGAGCAGCTCGCCACGCGTATGTTGTCGGAGCAGTCGGGCGTAAGCTCAGAGAACATTCGTAAGGGTGAGATCAACTCGGACCAATTCAACACCATCTTCACGATTTCCCGTGACTTGGAAACGCTGGATTTCTTCATCGACGATACGCCGGCCTTGCCCGTGTCGTCACTGCGCACCCGCGCGCGTCGCTTGAAGCGGCAGTACGGGGGGCTTGATCTGATTGTCGTGGACTACTTGCAGCTGATGCAGGGTAAGATTGGCGGGTCTGAGAACCGGGTGCAGGAAATCTCGGAGATTACCCGAGGTCTGAAGGGGATCGCCAAGGAACTCGACGTGCCTGTCATCGCGCTCTCGCAGCTTTCACGTCAGGTGGAAAACCGCGAAGACAAGCGCCCGCAGCTCGCTGACTTGCGTGAATCCGGTTCGATTGAGCAGGATGCGGACGTGGTGATGTTCATCTATCGCGAAGCCTATTACGAGCAGAGCAAAATTCCGATCAAGCGGGGCGACGAGGACGAAGGTTCATTCCAAGCCCGGATGTCGGATTGGCAGGATCACATGTCCAACATTCACAATCAGGCGCTGGTGATCATCTCCAAAAACCGTCACGGCCCGACCGGCGACGTAAAGCTGTTCTTTGACGGCTCGACAACGCGGTTCTCCGACTACATCGACGAAGACCGCTTTGCTGGTTCACCCGGCTACTAGGCGCGCCGGACCTATTCCCACTCAGTAATATACCTTGATTTGTGCATAAAATAACGCAGAAAAATCAATAGGTTGCACATTCTACGAATATACTTTGTAAGGTCTTTGTAAAAACAGACTTGATAAAGTCCCGTTTTGAAAACCTAACTTACTGATTTTGTGACCGTTTTTTCAAACTTTGTTAATCGCAGAGTAAAGGGAAACAAACCTCATAAAACAACTATAAGTGCCTCTGGGTTATCCTTCAGTTTCTTCTTTAGTGCCGTGGATACACCCCTGATTTGCTGTTCGTTCTCTACCTCTATCAGGTCAAACTTCTCAGCATATGAACGACCCTGAATCATTTTCTGTAGGTTCAGTTTAGATATCTGTTTGGTAGGCATTACCTGCGTCTCCTACTGGTCTTGCTCTGTTTCAAAAGATTTAAAATCTCTTTGTCTGTTCGTTCGTTGAGTAAGGCAGATGATGCTGAAACTGCTGTGGTTTGGTTTAGTTGCTTAGTCATCTCATCAAGTCCTGCCAGAAGACCCTCAAATGCCTCACAGAGAGCATCTAACTTTTCTGGGGTAGATTTACCCTTGGCACCTGTAAGTGCTGTTAGGGACTGCTTGAAGGAGGATTGAGCAGACTTAGAATGGTTTCTACTCTGCAGGGTAAAAGCAGCAGCACCCTTCCTAAGAAACCCTTTGCTCTCGGTAATATCATCAGCAGCAGATACAGGGTCTGTCTGTAGGTGGTCTGTGAGTTCTATGAAGGTCTTCATCCTCGCACCACAATCAGTTTCATCGTGTTGGAAGATGCGTGGTTTTTGAGGATGGATGCTACTCCATCTATATTACCATCCCAGTCATCTCGGGTGCCTTCGTTATGAAGAGCAAAGGTTTCAATTGAGTAGTTGTATCCCTGCTGATTGAGGTGCTGGATGGATTTGAGTTCGTTGAATAGTTCTTCAAAGTTCGTATGTTGAAGCATTCTCTGTTCCTCAATTTTGTATGTTTTTGGTTTAGGAACATTCTGTAGAGAGAGTGATAAACACCCCCTATTTTCACGGATTTCACATCGTCTTACGGGTGCTTAGTATGCCCGCAAATGATGCTTGGTGGACTTGATGTAGTCTTCTTCAAAGAGTTCCTCATTCGCATTCAGTTCTCTGCGAATGGCATTCCTCACTACTGCTGAAAC
>ENA-OQVM01000264-OQVM01000264.1-marine-metagenome-genome-assembly--contig:-NODE-264-length-87243-cov-9.606349_pt1 | contig 87243 bp, 65 predicted proteins | sample MGYA00237776_ERZ505498 | MGnify/ENA primary metagenome ERZ505498 (study PRJEB26159, sample SAMN06265151) | marine metagenome | isolation source: Helgoland LTER site | place: Germany:Helgoland, sampling... | reverse complement strand
TGGGAGAAGTCCATCCACCAGATGCCTTTGCAAGTAAGAGTTTCCAAGGTCCCTGGCGGTATGCAAAATGACCGCTTACGGAATGATGAATCACGCCCTTTCGGGTCGATACAATCTTTTTCCCATAAAGCGCAGGCAGAAAACTTACGCTGTCTTCCGCACCATTCTCGAGGGCTTTTTGTCCCAATAGGTCTGTCATCGTAGCAAATAGATCAGTAAGGCATATTAATTGATCAGATTCAGATCCAGGCTTTACCCTCCCGGGCCACTTTACAATGAATGGAATGCGATGCCCGCCATCCCAGAGATCCGCTTTGGATCCCCGTAGATCAGCACTTACAATATGCCCCTGCTTGGCCAGTTCACCAATTCCAGCAGCCTTGGAACAACCGTTATCGCTGGTAAAAATGATCAAGGTATTATCCACCTGTCCTATTTTAGTAAGAGCTTTTTGAATTTCTCCGACCACATGATCAGTCTGCATGACAAAATCACCATATTTCCCGAGGCCACTCTTCCCTTCCCATTCCGGAGTCGGAACAATGGGGGTGTGCGGAGAACCGAGAGGAACATAGAGGAAGAATGGTTTCTTTGAATCTTTACGAGATTCGATATATTGAACGGATTTTTGGGTTAAACGTGGAAGCATGTTGATTACAGGATCGTGAGCGATGACTTTATCATCCTCGATCACCGCCTCCATATTACCGGCATGATGAAATCCATGAAAATAATCAAAACCCCGATGAATGGGACCGTCGGGAATTTTTGATCCTACAGGAGGGGCCTTATATTTCTTCTTCGAATATTCTTCTCCACTTTCTGGATCAAGGTATTTAAAATTGAGATGCCATTTCCCAATAATCGCAGTATGATAACCTTCATTTTTCAAAAAACCAGATACCGTTGGACGGTCTTTTGTAATCAAACACGGAGCAAAACCCTGAACAACTCCGGATTGAAGTTTTGTACGCCAACTATATCGTCCCGTCAAAACTCCGTAACGGGTGGGAGTACAGACTGAGGATCCAGAATGTGCATCCGTAAAAACCATACCCTGGGTAGCTAGCTTATCCACATGAGGGGTCGGTATTTTGCCTTTTTCCGGATTTAAACACTGAATATCCCCATACCCAAGGTCATCGCATATTATGTATATTATATTCGGTTTTTCTGCCCATAATGTGGAAAGGCTGAATAATGTAAGCAGGGCGTATAATTTAATTTGCATAATCTAAGTAGTAATAAAAACTGAATCTTTGGACAAATTAAAATAAGATTGTCCTTAAATAAAGGTCTGGAAGAAAGCTTGGTGCTTGCGAACAATTTGGAGGATGTTTTAGTTATCCCTTTAACCACAAACACATGCGACACCTCTCCGTAAGCTCAAAACTTTTCTCAAACAACCGCAAGAAACTTTGTGGCAAATTACCCGGCAAAGCAATTGCAGTTGCGAACGCGAATGATGTGCTGCCCACAAATGCAGACGGCACACTTCCACTCCATCCCAATTCCGATCTCTTTTACCTTTCGGGCATTGAACAGGAAGAAAGCTTACTCGTTCTGTTCCCGGATTGTTCCAACCCCAAGCACCGGGAAATTTTGTTCGTTCGTCAACCGAATGAACATTTAAAGATTTGGGAAGGGTATAAGCATAGCAAAGAAGACGCTCAGAAGATTTCAGGCATTCAGACTGTTTACTGGACCGAGGACTTCGATAATATTTTTCAGCTTCTTGCCGCTGAGGCTGAAGTTTTTTATCTAAATGACAACGAACACAGTCGTGCAACCAATGAAGTGGAAACCCGTGAACAACGGTTTAACCGAAAAGTTCTCAAAGATTACCCTCTTCATAAAATTGAACGCTTAGCCCCGCATCTTCACGACCTGCGCTTTTGTAAAAGTGCAGAGGAAATCAAATTGATCAAACAGGCAATTAATGTAACCACAAATGGTTTTCGAAAAGTTCTTCGCATGGTCAAACCCGGGGTAACCGAGTACGAGATTGAAGCGGAATGGGCGAAGGAATTTATTAAATGCAGAAGTAAGTTTGCCTATACCCCTATCATCGCATCCGGATCCAATGCCTGTGTTTTGCACTATTTACAGAACGACCAAACCTGTAGAAAGGGACAACTTCTGCTCATGGATGTCGGTGCCTGCTACGCCAATTACAATGCCGACCTTACCCGTACCATTCCCGTAAGCGGAAAATTCTCACGACGGCAAAAGCAGGTATACAATTCAGTTTTACGGGTCCTACGTCAGTGCATTGATAATGCTACCATCGGAAAAAGCCTCAAAGAATGGCAAAATGATTCTCATGACATGATGACGGAAGAAATGCTCCGGCTAAAACTCATAACCAAAGCACAGGTTAAAAAACAGGATCCGGATCAGCCGGCCTGCAGAAAATTCTACATGCATGGATTAGGGCATTCTCTTGGTCTCGATGTTCATGATGTATCAAATGGCCAGTCCGTCTTTCGGGAAAACTCGGTCTTTACCGTGGAACCTGGCATTTATTTACCGGATGAAGGCTTTGGGGTTCGCCTCGAGGATAACATTCAAATTACGAAAAATGGACCCGTTAATCTAATGTCCAAAATCCCCATCGAAGCAGAAGAGATCGAACAGATAATGAATCGTTAGGGTTCTTCGCGAGATTAGTAAGTTTGTCAGTTCAAATAGAAACTTTCGGAGCCTGTGCCATCTCTGGATCAGGAAGAAGACTAAGGTTTTTCCCTGCTCGAAAGCGAAACCATTTGGCAACCAAAACATCTGGAAAGGTAAGCAAACGGTCCTGAATTGCAAGTAGGCTATCATTATAAAATTCACGGGCCAAGGCAATCCGGTCTTCGGTGTCGAGCAATTCCTTCATAAATGAACCATAGTTTTGATCCGCACTCAAATTAGGGTAATTTTCAGACAAAACAAACAAGCCGCCAACCAAACCTGCCCCTTGATTAATTCCCTCGCCCAAATCGGCTGTATCACGACTCGTTCCATTCGAACCCGATGAACGAAAGGAAGCAACTAGCTCCTGCACTTCAGATTCGTATTCCGCGATTCCCTTTACACATTTTAACAATCTGGGAATCAAATCGTGACGACGCTTCAATTGAATTTCAATTAGACCCATAGCATGGATGAGACGATTACGCACCCGGATCAAACCATTATACAATATCGTGAGGTAAAAAAGACTAGCAACTGCAAGAAAGATCAGACCCGACACAAAGATCCAACCAGGGTTCTCAAGCATGGCTTCTTGGGGTTCTACTCCAGTCTCCACCGAAATCACGACTACGGGAACAACTAAAGCGGCTACGAAGGAAAAGAGAATTATAATAAAAGACCAAACATTCTTCGATCGGATAATCTGGGACTCGGACTTGGTCGAAATGAAATAATACCGGGCATCCTTGCTTTGGGTAATCATCGGCTGAGCGACCTCTTCCCTGAGTTTGGCCGGACCAAGAATGTAAAGATTATCATTGGGAGTAAGCGAATGCTCTGAAAACCTTCTCCGATGAGTTGAATTTGCAATCGATCCACTTGGTCCTTTTCCATAGTAAAGTGGATCGTTCGGACTACAACTTAGGGAAATAGTGGAAGGAGCATCAACCTTTGCACCTTCCGGTTCGATGAGCAGCTCACCCGTATCATCTTTTAGAAAAAACGATTGAAAACTCCCTCCTGAATCAACCTTTCGCCAACCGCTTTTTGTTCGGGTCTTTCGATTCCCATCTTTATCCCTGTAGCTTTCGGTTTTCTTCCAATGCTCCGAAATACTCCATTCATACCATACAGTCGGCTCTTCGGTAAGGTAAGTTTGCAACGGGGCATCCGACTTGACGAAACCTTTAACCTCATTTAACCCGAAAAACACCCCTTTTACCTTGGAAGTCGGAACATCCTCAACTGTCCGTTTGAAAAGGACGAGCGATCGCCACCAAAAGAGAAGAGCCAGGGAGATGAAAAATGGAATCAAAGCAAATGCCATGGAAATGATTAATAACAAGAAATTATTTCAGCAGTTGCAAGCCTTTGGAAAAAAAAGAATGCCCAGCATATCTTTTTTCATCAAAAGCAAGTGACTTCTTGACCAAAATTAAAGCGAAATTTATGGTAATTATCCATAAAAACAAAAGCAACCCCTACAATAAATTCCTAGTTAATTAATTTGTAGTAACTACTGCATATCCAAATGAAAAAAATTACTTCTTCTATATTTGTCTCTATCACAGTGCTTCTCGCACTCACTGCAGTTGCAAAAAAACCAAATGTAATCGTCATCATGGCTGATGACCTTGGATACGGAGACCTTGGGTGCTACGGGGCAAAACCAAAAAACTTAAAAACCCCGCACATCGACAAACTCGCCAAGGAAGGACTTAAATTCACCAGCGGATACTGTTCAGCTTCAACCTGTACACCCACCCGTTATTCCTTTCTTACCGGGACCTATGCCTTTCGTGGAAAGAATACGGGGATTGCACCACCCAGTTCTCCTCTCATCATCCCGGAAGACGCCTATACCCTACCCGATATGCTTAAGCAGGCGGGCTATAAAACTGCAGTGGTTGGCAAGTGGCACCTTGGGCTGGGAAGTCCTGGTGTGGGCCCCCAATGGAACGAACAACTTAAACCAGGTCCTCGTGAAATTGGATTTGATTATAATTTTCTACTCCCCACAACCAATGACCGGGTTCCTCAGGTCTATGTTGAAAACCACCGGGTCCTCAATCTTGACCCCAAAGATCCTCTCTGGGTAGGCATGAAGAAACCAAGCGATGATCACCCAACAGGAGTAACCCATCGGGACACTTTGAAAATGGATTGGACTCATGGACACAACCACACCATTCACAATGGCATCAGCCGTATCGGGTTCTATACCGGTGGGCATGCTGCCCGTTTCAGGGATGAAGATCTGGCCGACAAATGGGTCGAAAAATCAAAAGAATGGATTGGAAAAAATAAGAAGGATCCATTCTTTCTCTTCTTTGCTTCCCATGATCTTCATGTACCGAGAATTCCCCATGAGCGATTTCGTGGCACATCTGCGATGAGCTACCGTGGCGATGTGATCGTACAACTCGACTGGTGTGTGGGAGAAATCGTGAAGTATCTAAAAAAAGAGGGACTGGAAAAAAACACCATGATCGTATTCTGTTCAGATAATGGACCTGTGGGCGATGATGGCTACGCGGATGAGGCTCTTGAAAAAATGGGGGATCATAAGGCAGCAGGTCCCTACTCAGGAGGGAAGTACAGTATATTTGAAGGAGGCACACGCACACCCTTCATAGCATATTGGCCTGGAACCATTAAACCAGGAGTGTCTGATGAAGTGGTCTGCACCATTGATTTTGCAGGTAGTCTTGCCAATCATCTTGGAGTCAAATTACCCGAAGATGCCTGCCTCGATAGTCTCGATGTTATGGATGCTATGCTTGGGAAAAAAGGAGCTAAAGGTCGCCCTCACCTGATCCAACAGGATAATGGTAGAGGAAACAACTATGGTTACCGTGCAGGAAAATGGAAACTTCAAAGGCATGACTCCAAAAAAACTCAGAATTTTCAGGTCAATAAATTGCTAAGCAGTCAGCGCGGTCAACCGGTTCCTCAATACGCACTTTTTGATCTTTCCAAGGACCCTGCGGAAAAGAATAACCTAGCGGAGAAAAACCCAAAAGTATTCGAAAGAATGAAATCCGAGTTACAAAAATTTCTCGACGATGGAAGAAGCCGTTAAATTCCTCCTCCTCTTGGAGTGTACCCTTTTAATGAAACTCCAACTAAATAAAATGAATAGATTCCTCCTCACCACTCTTCTTCTATTTACGCCAGTCTGGTTTTTGCAGGCAGAAAGAATCCTCGTTGAAACGGAGTCTTTTTCAGATCATGGAGGATGGAAACTCGACACTCAATTCATCCGCGAAATGGGTTCCCCCTATCTTTTGGCTCATGGTCTGGGAACACCCGTTCAAGATGCGACCACTACCATTGAGATGAAAGAAGGTGGAAGCTATCAATTATTTGCCCGCACCAAGGACTGGGTCGCCCGTTGGGGAGCGAAGGGACAACCCGGTCGCTTTCAGATCATTATCAATGGTATCCCGGTAAAAACCACTTTCGGTACAAAGGGAGCCGAGTGGGATTGGCAAGGTGGAGGACAGATTTCTCTTAAAAAAGGGAAAAACACCTTGGCCCTAAGAGACCTGACTGGATTCAACGGACGATGCGATGCAATCTACCTGACCTCATATAAAGAAGTTCCACCCAATGACTCTCAAATTCTCGCCACCTGGCGTCGGGAACTTTTAGGTATTACCGAAAAACCGATCGAAAAAAAGTATGATTTGATCGTAGTAGGCGGTGGCTATTCCGGTTTGGGTGCGGCGATTTCAGGGGCCCGCATGGGATGCAAAGTCGCCCTAATACAAGATCGCGGAGTGCTCGGAGGCAACGGATCGAGTGAGGTACGCGTATGGGCAAAAGGAAATATTCGCCGGGGAAAATATCCACGAATTGGAGAAATCATCGAGGAAATTTGTGATCATGCCAAAAAGTCTCCGGGTACTTATGAGGAATTCGAGGACGCCAAAAAGGAAATGATTGTACGGGCCGAAAAAAATATCGATCTGCACCTTTACCATCATGCTTTTCAGGTTAAAAAATCCGGAGAGAAAATATCAGCCGTCCATGCCTTTAATGTTAAAAATGGACAAGTAACCCGTTTTTCAGGACCTCTGTTCGTGGACGCAACCGGACATGGGACGATTGGCTTTCTCGCCGGAGCTGACAACACAATGACACCCAAGGAAAGAATGGGTATGAGTAATATGTGGGTTTGGGCAAACGATGAAAAAGAAGTAACTTATCCCAAGACTCCCTGGGCTTTAGATTTGAACATGGCGGATTTCCCCTACCCTCGGAGATTTCATGGAGAATGGTTTTGGGAAAGCGGATATGACAAAGATCCACTGGGAGATGCAGAAGGTATTCGTGACTGGAACCTGCGGGCTGTTTTCGGGGCATTCAATGCGATGAAAAACCGCGACGGTGCGAAAGAGCACAAAAACTCCAAACTTACTTGGGTTGCCTATGTCGGTGGTCCCCGCGAATCTCGCCGTCTTCTCGGAGATGTCTTACTCACAGAGGAGGATATCGTTACCAAGCGGGCATTCCCTGACGGATGCGTGCCCAGCACCTGGAGTATCGACCTCCACTACCCCAAGAAACAATATGCCAAAAAGTTTCCGGACAATCCATTTATTTCCTACGCGGTACATGGCAAAGGAGTTGACCGAAGTTACGGCTATCCCGTTCCCTACCGTTGCTTCTATTCCCGAAACATTGAAAACCTGTTTATGGCAGGACGTTGTATCAGCGTGACTCACGAGGCACTCGGTACGGTACGGGTAATGAAAACCTGCGGAATGATGGGGGAAGTGGTCGGACGTGCAGCATCCATTTGTATCCAGAAGGATTGCCTGCCTCGCGATGTTTATGAATCTCATCTCGATGATCTGATTGAACTGATCAACCTTCCCGGAAAGGCATTTCGTCCAACCGTAAATGATAAGATTATCATTCCAGATGATGCGATGCAACTTGCCGGACGATACGGGGCACCCAATGGGCTGGACCCGAAGAAGTTCACCGGAGTAGTCGATGACAGCCAAGCTGTGTTTGAAGGAAAATGGATGAAGGGACAGGGACTTAAGCCTTATTTTTCATTCGGCTATCAGTACTCAAGCGATCCTGAGAGTATTGCGACCTTTACTTTGGAAGCTCCCAAAGCTGGACAGTTTGATACTCGAATTGCCTATCAACCCCACCCCAATCGGGGAAAATCCGTTTCAATTGATGTAACCACGGGGGATAAAACCATCAAGATGAACTCCATTGTAAACATGACCCAAAAACCAAGTTTTGAAAACGGATTTCATTCGGTGGGGAAAATCACCCTTAGAAAAGGACAAAAGGTATTGGTCAGTCTGATTGCGAAAGGAGCTCAGGGAAATGTTCATGTGGACGCCGCTCAACTTGTTCCGGTTGATTAAAGCATTTGCAAGTCTGGCATAGGTGAGACGAATACGCCATTTTTGCCGGTTTATTTGTCTCGTTATCATCGTGGGGTTGATTCATCAATCCCATCAGGATTTCCTGGCCGACCTAAAGGAGAAGGGCCAACCGATACCACTTACCGAAGTGAAGGAAATCCTGCCCTTGGCATTCTCTCTTGGTCCCGATACGGATAATCCATCTACACTTCAGGTAATTGATCAAAATGAAAACCTCTTGGGATTGGTTACCCAAACTTCTCCCGAAGGAGATTCGGCAATCGGATTCTCCGGCCCCACCAATGCTATAGTCGTATGGGATCAGGATCAAAAGGTCTCCTCAGTATCGATCCGTTCGAGCGGGGACACAATTGATCATGTGGGTGCGATTATTGAAAAGCCTACCTTTTTTGAACAATTCATCGGGAAGTCACGGAAGGAACTGGCTCAGTCCAATAAAATAGAAACTGTATCCGGGGCTACCCTAACCAGCTTAGCAATTGTGGACGCAATCTCTCTTCGCTTTGGTGGGGAAAAACAGGCAAGCCGATTTCCGAATCCGATTCAAATCGAAGAGGTGCAAGAACATATTCCGGCGGCATCTCAATTGATTCCCTCTGCCACCCACCCTTCCCTCCTAGAAATTTTGGATATCAATGGTACCAAGTTGGGGCAGACCGGAAGAAGCTCACCCCATGCTGACCAGATCATTGGGTATCAGGGACCGGTGGATTCTCTATTAGTTTTTGATACCAATGGTTCACTCACAGGGATGAAAATACGATCGAGCTTTGAAAACGAACCCTATGCGGACTACCCCAATGACGACGCCTACTTCGCCTCGCTGTTTACTGGCCGGTCCATTTCTCAACTTGCAGACATGAACCTGACCGAGGAAGAAGTCGAAGGGGTATCCGGAGCCACCATGACCAGTATGGCCATGGCCGAGGGTATTGTTAAAACCGCCACGATTTGGGAGCAGGAAAAATTGCTGAACCAAGAGGCCAAAAAATCATTTATCAACTGGAAGGCCAGGGATTATGGATCGCTTGCCGTTATTCTGCTTGCTGGTTTTGTGGCTTTTAACAAACGGGGGAAAACCAAATTTTTTCGCGTATCCCTTCAAGTCCTACTGGTTTGCTATCTTGGATTGGTAAATGGAGACATTCTCTCCCAGGCCCTTTTTGCAGGGTGGGCCCAAAGCGGTGTGCCATGGGAGCGTGCTCCGATTCTTGCCCTGCTCACTTTCGCTGCATTGCTCGTACCCATGACTACCGGCAAGGCTTTTTATTGCCATCAGCTATGTCCACACGGGGCAGCCCAGCAATGGATGAGAAAATTCAGAAAAAATCCGGTTCGTCTCCCTAAGAAATTGGATAGTATTCTCAAATATTTACCCATCGGTTTGCTTGCACTAGTCTTCGTTTTTGCCTTCACTGCTTCCGCTCATTTGGCCGCCATCCTCGAACCTTTCGACGCCTATGTCTGGGAGGTGGCAGGAGGGATCACCATTGCGATTGCCTTGCTTAGCTTGCTGGCATCTGCCTTTATTCCGATGGCATACTGCCGCTACGGATGCCCAACAGGGGCCATGCTCAAACTCTTTGAATTTGGAAAAAACGATCAGGGGTGGAGCCGAAGGGATTACTTTAGCTTTGCCCTTCTTGTTCTCTCGATTCTTCTATATTTATTCATTTGAATCTGCACATTCCAGTATTTCTTACCATTATCCTTTGCCTTTGCGGATGTTCGGAAAACACGGTCTCGGATAGCCCATCAATCACTGAACTTAAAGGGAAAGCCCTAGGCACCACATGGTCTGTCAAAGTACTTACCACTACCCATTTCAGAATTGAGGACTTAAGAACTGATATCAGCCAAAAACTCGAAGGTTGCGATAAAATCTTTTCTCACTGGCGACCGGATTCTGAGCTTTATCAATTTAATGGTGCCCTGACCACAACGCCCATATCCATTCATCCACAATTGCTTGCTCTTTTAAAGCATTCCAAATGGATACATAAACAAAGTGGCGGAACCTTCGATCCCACCATCGCCCCAGTTGTAAACTTATGGGGATTCGGACCGGTTGGAAAAACAAGATCCACCATTCCGACTGACAAGCAAATTAGCGGGGCATTATCATTAACCGGAATGAACAAAGTTGAACTTTTACACAAAGGGTTAGTCCGAAAAAAACTACCCACCCTGCAACTTGATTTTTCCGGATCAGCCAAGGGCGAAATCATTGATCAAATTTGTACCCTGCTCCAAGGCTGGAATTTTAATAATTTCCTAGTTGAGATTGGAGGAGAAGTCCGAGCCCATGGTAAAGGTAGAAACGGGAAGGGTTGGGTCGTCGGCCTAGAAAATGGAGGGACAGGTAAAGATTCCCTGAAACCTGTAAACCTTAGAAACTATTCAGTGGCTACATCCGGAACTTATCAACTCAATAAGCCTTATCCCGATTCTAACCAGAGTGCTTCGCACTTAATGGATCCACGAACAGGCCGACCAGTGGATCACGACCTGATTGCAGTTAATGCGTTTGCTCCTTCTGCAAGGGATGCGGATGCATGGGCGACTGCACTAATGATACTGGGGCCAAAAGAAGGTATGGAAAAAGCGGAGGAGTTGGATATGGTCGCCCGTTTTTGCTCTACTCAAAATGGGCGAATGAAAATAAGCTTTAGTACAGCATACCAAAGACTTTATCTATCTGATATTCCATAAATCTTCTTGTCTTTTTTCAGGTATCAAAGGAAAGTTTTCCTTCCTCCATAAATTCCAGCACGATTGCGTGAGTGTAGTTAGATGCAAATGAAATTAAACACAGTACTGGTAGGCCTATTCCCCTATTATATGAGTCCTCAATTATTATTTCTCCGAACCGATAGTCTTCCACGGGTTGGTGGTTTCGATTCGTCAAAGCGGATTATCCAGTTAGAATCCAATATAGTCTAAAATAAGATTTTGATTTTTTCACTGTGCCCTAGTTTAATCTCCCCAAAATGATAAAAATTAAATTATTCCTCAAGGCATTTTTAGTTCATTTGTCTTTTTACATTCCTGCTCTCTCTTTTGGCGAACAACCGAATGTCATTCTGATCATGACTGATGACCAAGGTTACGGCGACTTAAGTTGCCATGGCAATCCAATTCTCAAAACGCCAAACTTGGATCGATTACATGCCAATTCAATTCGCCTGACAAATTATCATGTAAGTCCATTTTGTACGCCCACCCGCGCGGCATTAATGACGGGACGTTATCCTGCCCGTACCGGTGCCTACAGAACAAGCAGTGGGCGCAGTAATTTACATCATGATGAAATAACCATGGCGAACTACTTTACAGATGCAGGGTACAAAACTGGATTGATTGCGAAGTGGCATCTCGGTGACAACGCTCCCTGCCGCCCCCAAGACCGTGGATTCCAGGATGTGCTTTGGCACAAAGGCGGCGGTATCGGACAGGCACCTGATTTTTGGGGCAATAACCAATTCGATGACACTTACGAACGTAATGGAAAACAAGAGAGATTCAAAGGATATGCCACGGATGTTTGGTTTAAGGAATCGATGACATTCATTGAAAAAAACCAAAAGGATCCATTCTTTCTATACTTGGCTACCAATGCCCCCCACTCCCCCTACCGGGTACCTGAAAAATGGTCGGCACCTTATCGCAAAAAGGTAACTTGGAAATTTGGGGCTGAATTTTACGGTATGATCGCAAACCTAGATCATAATATCGGACTGCTAAGGAAACAACTGGATGAACTCGATATCGCGAAGAACACGATTTTCATATTCACAACTGATAACGGGACAGCTAAAGGAAATGGGGGCCCTGGCGGAGATTTGAAAGGGTACCGGGGTTTCAATGCTGGAATGCGCGGACAAAAATCGACTATGTTTGAAGGTGGGCACCGAGTCCCCTTTTTTATTCACTGGCCAGACGGTGGTTTAATGGGTGGGCAAGACCGGAAAAACCTGACCGCTCACCTCGATGTTTTACCCACTTTGGCAGAACTTTGTGGATTGAAGATTGAGACTAAACAGAAACTGGATGGGAAATCGTTTGCAAACTATCTTGGCGATCCTCTAACAAAACCACACCGCGAACACTTAGTCATTCAAATGCATGGCGGTGCTCGATTTGTGAAAAAAGAAAGCCCTTGGTTTATGTCCTGCGTATTAGAGGGGGATTGGAGATTACTGGAAGGTGAAAAACTTTATGATGTTTCAAATGATCTAATGCAGCGCCAAGATATTGCGAATAAGCATCCTCAAGTGGTGGCAAGGCTTCGTGGATTGTATGAAAAATTTTGGAAATCAGTCTCTTTTCGAATGACCCCAGTTTGCCTGGATCTTGGCAATCCTAACGAAAACCCCACGCTCTTGTGCTCCCAAGACTGGAGATTGGAAATCGGGAACCCGCCTTGGAATTTTAGCGAAATCAATCAGTACAAAAAAATTACCGGACCGTGGCATGTGAAGGTTAAACAGACCGGAAAATATCGTTTTACGCTGCGTCAATTCCCCGAAGTGGCAAAAAAACCTCTCCGAGCCGTTCGGGCAAAAATTCGAATTGCAGGGAAGGAAATGTCCAGACCAATTCCCCCTGGTGTTAACGGTGTTCAATTTGAACTTTCGTTAAGGACCGGGGAAACAACCCTAGAGACTTTTCTCTACACAGATAACGAACAAATCGGTGGTGCATATTTCACCGAGGTTGAGTATTTAAAATAATCCTAATGATAAACATTAAAAACCTTATAATCGTAGTATTTCTAGTGTTTGGAGTTCAAACCATTGCTTTTACGGAGCCTTCTCCAAAGCAGGTTACAATTAGATCGAAGTTTATTGCGGGGAGTAAAAAAGGCGAAGAGGTTCTTTCAGCACCTTCGATTACTACTCTTCTTGGACAATCCGCACAGATTAGTATTACGTCCCCAAGGAAAAATGTACCAATTGATGAAAAGGAAAAACTTCAGGATGGGATTCGCTTAAATCTCAAAGTTCTGGAAACTTCGAACGGTCTTTTGATTAAAGGATATGCCTTTGTGGGAATCCATAACCCGGAGAAACTTGATCGCGATGTTGAGTTTTTAGGCTTATTTAAAGACGATCTGATTGAATCAGAAGTAGATGACGCAGATAAGTGGGCGGAAGAGATCCAGTTGAGTGGCACATTTAGAATTCGAGGGAAAGGATACGCGTCGCTATCGACTTCCAATGGAAACTTTTGGGTGGAGGAAGGGAAATTCTCATCAGGCTATAAACTTATCGAATTAGACTTATCCAAGTCGCAACCATCCGCTCTTATTCAAAAAGGTGAAAAACAGGCTTGGGTAGGACTCCGACTGGGGAGCTCAATTGGTCAATTAGATATGGTCAAATCTTTCAAAGATGGAGGAATGCTTTTTGTCAAAGAGGTCGAATCGGGTGATAAATTTTCCTTATCCATGCAAAGACGGAATGGCGAAAAACTGAAAGTGGAAATGGTTGCCACTTTAAATTAGTAAGCCCCCCCTCTTCGCTTTAATCCCTTGCCAAAGTGAAAACCAGCACTCTAGGGTAATGAGATGAAAGCCATACATCCTACCACCCTTGTCATCCTTTTCATTTGTACTGCTCTGAGTTCGTGCATTGAATTTGAAAGTCAGGATCTGGTCTATCACCATGATAATGAAAAAGATGAATTAAGAGTAACCCTGACTTACGAAGGTATCTTTGGAAATCTCGATAAGGGGGAGTATTCACGAAAAAATCGTAACGATGTCGGGACCCACAACAGTTTGAATCAATTGCAGATTGATCAATTGGAATCAGTTCTTAAGGAGAAAAGAGCTTTCTTTTTTAGTAATTGGATATTTGAATATAGTGCATCTTCAAGTACCAAGATGCTTGAAAAGATAATAAAAGGAAATGGGCAAGGAAAGTTTGGAGAACCGGAAAGGAAACTAATCAAATTACTGCTTGATAATATCGAAGTCCAAAATATCGGTTTCTACAAAAATAATGCCGACCAGCTGTGTGGAAGCCAAACCGTAAGAATTTCGAATGTTTCTGCAATTATTCCTTTGGCCAACCAAGTGATCGGTCGACTGGTGAAAGCCCATATTCAAGAAATGCGTGAAGAGAGAGAGGAAAAAGTACCAAACAGCTTCACCACAGAGACAATTAATTTGATCGAAACCAAGGTTAGGGACGGTTTTCCCTACATTAAGATTCAGGGCAACTTGATTACGATCACTCTGATTATGACAACTCCCGATCAGGAAAGAATTTCCAAATCCACACTGAAGGATCTTCCCGAAGGTGCGAGGATCGAATTTCAGGACGAAGCCTTACTGATAAAAATAGGCACGAATCACGCACAACAAAGTAGGCTTAGCAAGAAATGCTTTGAAGGGTATTGGCCTAATGCTCTTAACCATATTCAGGCAAATCATAAAAAACTGATGAGAAAGCCCAGGAAGGTAGAGTCACGACTTAAAAAGTTTCTTTCAGGAAAAGACTAGAAAGAAAAATAGTATATATTCGTTAAAGTTCTTTGGTTTGTGGAGAATTAAGAAAACCACCTTACACATTGACTACACTCGAATCAGAAGAAGAAAAGAATCACCGCTTTCTCAGCTTATTCACCGCAAATGAATCATCGATACATGCGTATGTAAGGAGGCTGGTATATCGCAGAGAAGATGCATCAGATGTGATGCAAAAGATTGCCATTGTTTTATGGAAAAAATTTGATCAGTTACAATCAGATGATGATTTCCGAAAATGGTCTTTTGGAGTGGCCCGATTCGAAGTCCTTGCCTGGCGACGAGATTTAGCTAGGGAAAGAGAAAGGCTGGTTCTCTCAACCGAAACGATTGAACTCATGGCCGAGGAATTGGATCGTAACGCTGAGCAATTGGATCTGGAAAAAGAAGCCATTCTTCAGCACTGCTTAGGCAAACTAAAAAAAGATCAACGATCCGCCTTACAGGATATGTATGACGACGAATCAAACACTCCTGCACTGGCACAAAAATTTGGTAAAAGTATAACTGGATTCTATCAATGGATCTACCGTATTCGCCAAAGACTTGCCGAATGCGCCAAGCAAGTGGCCGATGCAAGATGATTTCCCATTAAACAAGATGAAAAAAGAAGATGAATTAATTATCCGTTACCTGGACCAACACCTTAGTGAAGAGGAGATTCAAATATTGGATCAATCACTCAGAGAAAATTCGGCCTTAAGGAAAAAGTTTTATGATCAGGTAAATGTAGGCACTGCCCTCGAGGAGGAATTCTGCTCGAGATTACCGGAAGAAAAAGTGATTTCTTTTAAGCGTAAATCATCCACGGTCACATTGCTTGCCTTCGTGGCCAGTTTTATTTTAGCCATAGGATTAATTGGCTATTCTTTTTTTAATGCAAAAGAATCGATTGCCACATTAGCCTCGAATGAAAATGCCGCATGGGAAAGTTCCTTACCAACATTAGAGGGTAGCGAATTAAGTGCTGGTTTGATGACTTTAAAGTCGGGCGTCGCAACGATCCGGTTTTCATCCGGTGCTGAAGTCGTACTGGAAGCTCCTGCCGAAATTGAACTGCAAACTGCAATGCAGGGAAAACTTATAAGAGGAAATGCTATAGTACATGTCCCTGATTCTGCTCATGGATTCACTTTGGCTACACCATCCGGCTATGCGGTGGATCATGGAACTGCTTTTGGTGTATCGATCATGGAGAACGGAAAGATATCTGACTTCAAAGTTTTGGAAGGAGAAATATCACTACACTCGCCAAAGGGAGACTCACTCTTCCTACTCGAAAATGAATCCGCGACCCTGAACGATTATGGTATCAGTAAAAAGATTGTTCTCCGTGCCGAACAACCTATTCCAGTCCTCGAGAAGGAAAATAACACCCTCCGCATTCAAACAGCGGGAAAATGCCAATCCATCATCCGAAATGATGAGATTGCATATCTCGACCAGGATTTCTTGATGGTTAAATTGGACACCGGTTCCAATCCCTACGAAAGAAGGGCTTTATTTAACTTCAAAGAGGATCAGGTGGATTGGAGTAAGATAAAAAAATCAAGACTAAGACTGAACTTGGTTCCGTGCGGTGTAGGACATCGGGTCTACCTTCCCAAAACCAATCGATTTAAGCTCTATGCCCTTGCCGGATTCACCGGGGTGGAATCGTGGGAGAATTTAAAATGGGGAGAAGCGCCCACAACTGAATCAGCTACTTTAGTGGGTAGGTTTGAAATCCCACGCAGTCAGGAAAGGGGTTCCATCACGATAGAAAGCAATGAACTTCTGGAATTTCTAAAATCAAACAACGCCAGTGAATACACCTTTATTCTAACCAGAGAAACCACTGAAACCAGAGGGAGCGGAATGGTTCATGCCTTTGCCAGCGACTCCCATCCGGAAGCTTCGGGACCCACATTAGAATTAAGTTTCTAAAAACAAATTCTGTCTTTCGATCATTCAAAAGGAGGTGCTATCGCCTTGCAAAAAAAGGAGGGAGCTTAGTAGGATCATTGAATGAAGCTTCTTTTTTTTCTTCCCCTGATTCCATTTATTGTATTTTCACAAATTTCTGACCGCCCAAATGTTGTTCTCTTTATGGCTGATGACATGGGCATGGGTGATACATCAGCTTATCAATTTTATACCAAGAACTCAGACGATCAACAGATTCACACCCCAGCCATGGAAAAGCTTGCAAGTATGGGCATGCTCTTTACCGATGCCCACACCCCATCATCCCGATGCACCCCCACACGATACGGATTACTGACTGGACGTTACCCTTGGCGTGCACGAATGAAACACTGGGTGCTGTTTGGCGTTCAGGGTGATCCTCTCATCGAAGAAGACCGCCCCACCCTCGCCACTCTTTTTCGTTCCCAAGGGTATGCCACGGCCATGGTGGGAAAGTGGCACCTCGGACTGCGATACACCCAAACAAATGGAAAACCGGCGGCAGGCTGGGAGGATGCGGATCTAACTAAAGATGTTTTTGATGGTCCCTGTGACCACGGGTTCGACTACGCCCGGTTTACCTCACGCTCCCATGGAACATCCGGGCTGGATGCGGGCACAACTGGGCCCCAAACAGGGAAAAACAAAAAGGGGAATCGTAACACTCCAAATCAATCAATCGGCCCTGGCCACATCCATAATCGGAAAATCATAGGAGCCACCGGGAACGGGAAAAAATTAGTGGAGAAAGGAAAAAACGCCTATGATTTACACGACCTGGGTAATCGACATTCCAATCATGCGATCGAATTCCTTACTCAACACCTCAGAAATAAGGACCGTTCCTTCAATCCATTCTTTCTTTATTATCCCAGTAATTCAAATCACGGACCCTACACCGTAGCCAATGAAGTGGGAGGTAAAAAAGTTCGGGGAGCGGGCAAGATGGTATCAGGAGCTTCAGCATCAACCCGGTTGGATTATATCTATGAAAACGATGTGGCACTTGGAAGGCTGATTAACTATCTCGAACAAACCAAGGATCCACGCAGACCGAGTAAAAAACTAATTGAAAATACGATTGTTATTTTCACCTCAGACAATGGAGCGGAAGTAAAAACCAAAACTGCAACCGGCCCCGTACGAAGTAATAAAGGCAGTTGTTACGAAGGCGGACACCGTGTGCCCTTCCTTGTTGCTTGGCCTAATGGCAAAGTGGGAAATGGAAAAACAAGCAGTCAGCTAATTGGATTACAGGACCTATACGCCACTTTTTCAGAAATTTTAAAAGTACCCCTGCCCGACTTGAGAAACGGAGAAAAAGGGGCGGAGGACAGCTATAATGTTTTACCTGCTTGGAGAGGAAAAAAAATTCCCAATCGCCCGATGTTCTACAATGACCATAAGGAATCTAAAGATGGGGCCGCTTGTGCCATGCGGTTGGATAATCCAAAGGTCGGTGGAAAAATAATAAAGGGCCAGTGGAAAATATTTTTTGATGCCTCTCTTCTTAGGCAAGCAAAAGCAAAACCGGTCGAATTGTATGATCTGGGAACTGATCCGATGGAGACCAAAAATCGTTTAGAAGACCCGGAACTTAAACCGTTGATCAAAAAACTCATTTCAACTGCAATTCAGCATCGCACTGTGGGTGGACATCGTTTTACAGCCATCGCACCCAGGAAACGGATTACTTTTGACTGGACCCAACCAATGCCGATACCCGCCCCGCTTACTTTATCGGTTTCTGGTAAGGGAGGACTCCCCACCCAAAAACCCGACGGACTTGGAATCGAAGGGAAAGGATCGCCCCGAATTGATTCAGGTGAAGGAATTGCTCTACGCTTTGAACAGGATGTTTTGATTGAATCGATTGCCTTAAAAGCCGGAGATGGATCATGTGGTGGAAGCTTAATTAAAGGAAAAAACTCCCCTCTGGCCATCTATTGTATCGATGCGGATAATGATGCCAAAGATCAACAGGGAATCATAAGTGACCTTGGAATTATCAAAAGAGGTGAAAGGCTCATACTGGACGCTGGGCCACATTTAGGAGTGGAACAAACGGGAAGTTGGAAACTGCAAAGTCTTGTGGTCCGGCCCTTTGCTCAGGACTAAATTTTAAAATCTAAAGTAATTTAATTATAAAAAGATGAAGCTACTTTTTCTAGTACCCGGTATTTTCTTATTGGGCATTTCGGGATTTGCCCAAAAACAAAATGTTCTTTTCATCGCTGCAGATGATTTATCCTGTGCCCTCGGTTGTTACGGAGATCCGATTGCTCAAACTCCTCATCTCGATCGGTTGGCCGCAACGGGAGTCTGCTTCCTCAATGCATACAATCAACTCCCCCTTTGCAACCCGACCCGGGCATCGGTGATGACCGGTCTAAGGCCGGATACGATCAAGGTCTATGATCTGGACCGACATTTCCGGGATGAAGTACCCGATGCGGTCACGCTTTCTCAACAATTCATGAAACATGGATGGTGGGCCGGTCGCGTAGGTAAAGTTTATCACTACAATGTTCCGGCATCGATTGGAACCGATGGGTTTGATGATCCCCCGTCCTGGCAAAAAACCGTGAATCCCATAGGTCGTGACAAAACCGATGAATCCCTAATATTCAACGCGGAACCACATCGTAAAATCAGTGCCGCCTTAAGTTGGCTGGCGGCAGATGGTAAAGACGAGGAACAAACCGACGGGATGATCGCCACGGAAACAATTAAATTAATGAAGCAAAAAAAGGACGAACCCTTCTTCATTGCGGCCGGCTTTTTCCGACCACATACACCTTATGTCGCACCCAAAAAATACTTTGATATGTATCCCCTGGAAACATTAAGGCTTCCTTATGCTCCAAAAAATGACAGGGAAGATATTCCCACCGCTGCCTTTGCCCATAACTGTCCGGTTCCCCACTACGGGTTAGATGAATTGACCTGCCTCCAGGCAATGCAGGCGTATTATGCATGCGTATCCTTTATCGACGCCCAGGTTGGCCGAATGCTTGACGCCCTCGATCAGCTCGACCTGGCGGACAATACCATTGTTGTTTTCTGGAGTGACCATGGTTACCACTTGGGCGAGCATAATGGCATCTGGCAAAAGCGAACTCTTTTTGAACAGGGAGCTAAAGCCCCGCTGATCATTCGGGCACCCAATATCGAAGGAAATGGTCAGGCATGTCGACGGATCGTTGAATTCATTGACATCTACCCCACCCTCACCGAACTCGCCAATATTCCAACGCCCAAGGAAATAGAGGGACAATCCCTCACCCCACTTCTCAGAGATCCACTAAGCAGGTGGAATAGTTTCGCGATCACCCAAGTACTCAGACCCGCTGATAGTCGTTTTGAGACTCCTGTGATGGGACGAAGTATCCGATCGGAAAGATGGCGATACTCCGACTGGGCAGAAGGGAAACACGGAGTGGAACTGTATGATCATTTTGCAGATCCAATGGAATTTAATAACCTTGCCATCAAACCAACTCAGGGTAATCAAAAAGTTATGAAATATCTGCGAAAAGCCCTTGCTAGAAAAGCAAGCGGTCAAATTCCCAAAACTCCCTTTAATCCCAAAAGACTCTAATAGAGATGGATCCAATAACCATCATTGTAATCGTCGCCGGTTTGCTTTTCGCAGGTGTTGCTTACTTTATCGAAGACGCGTTTGATAAAATGCTCAATCCGATCTTCAGACTGGTTGGGCTTAAATCTTCAACCGGTCCGCTCGAAATTATCGCAGAGCACAACGATCAATTCATCGAACTGACAATCATTAACAATGGAAAAGGGAAAGCCATGCTCGCCGCCGTTCAAGTAGTAGGAGAAAATGGAAAAAAAGAGTTTCCTGTACCTTGCACTTCTAAGATTGAGGCAAAGGAGGAGGTCGCGGAAAAGAAAGAGAAGGAAGTAAGAAAGCATTTCTTATCGGAAAAGATTGATCAGGGAAGTCAAAAAAAAGTCTATTTAAACTCTGCGAAATTGGATGGATGTGATCTCAAATCTCTCAGCGTGTTAGACATGGACGGAAAACACTGGTCCGTTACGATCAAGTAAATTGGATCAGACAAGATATCATTATCTAGACGCCCTTCGGGCTTTTGCAATGCTTCTTGGCATCGTCTTGCATGCGATGCTTTCTTTTGTTGGATGGCCAGTTTGGCCAGTTCAAGACATCAACCAGTCTGAATTCTATGGAATTCCCATTCTTTTCATTCATGGCTTTCGTATGCCCCTATTCTTTTTCGTGAGTGGATTCTTCACCATGTTGCTTTGGAAACGAAAAGGAACCAAAGAATTAATGAGTAATCGCTGCAAACGGATCGTTCTCCCTCTTATCTTTTTTAGTATTCTCCTCATTCCACTTCTTAATCACATGCGTTCGGTAACCGCATGGATAACTCCGGAGAATATCTCGAACGACTCGGAAGAAATTGGATCTTTACCTTCAGTTAATAATAAGGCCACAGACCTAGGTAGTGCCGCGAAGACAGGTAATATTCAAGTAATGAAGGAGTTTTTGAGAGATGGAGCCAATATCAATGGGAAAAATCAGAAAGAACTGACTCCCCTTCATTGGGCAGCAACTACCGGACAAAAAGAAGCAATCTCACTTTTGATTCAAGAAGGGGCAACAGTTGACTCTCTTGATGGTTATCGAAGTACCCCTCTGCATTTGGCAGCTTTTTTCGGACAGGAAGAGGCCGTACAAGTACTTCTAGCAAATGGAGCCGATCCAAATGCAAGAAATAAGGATCAGTCAAGCCCGAGAGATACAACTTATGCCGGAAAAGCACTCACTGAAATGGTTGCGAATGAAATTTTGGAAGTTCCTCTACAATGGCATCAATTACAAAAAGGAAGGATAAGTTGTAGAAATCTTATTGAAAAATCCATTCATAACTTAAAATTAAATGGAGGTGCAAAGCAAAACTTGTTTACTCAATACTATCTCACTTTTGGGGACTTTATCACTCACCACCTCTGGTTTCTTTATGATCTTGTATATCTAATTGCGGCATTTCTAATTGTGAGCCACCTCCTCGGAGATTCTGCTTTGAAAAAGATTGCTGAATGGGTAGTATCTTCCCCTGTTCGCATCATCTTTTTAGTACCAATTACCTATTGGTCACAGTTTTATATGAAGGAGGATTTTGGTCCCTCCACTGATGTGTGGCTAGCCCCAAACTGGACGAAGCTTGGATACTATGGAATATTCTTTGGTTATGGAGCCCTATGCTTTGGCAACAAAGTATTCACACAAAAGTTCGGTAAGTTCTGGCCTCTTTCTTTTATCGGTTCACTTATGGTTTTCATTGGGGCTCTAATCTGTATGCATTATAAGAAGTGGGAATGGAGTTATGAAATACTCACGCTCTGCTCTGCGTGTTTTGTCTGGCTGATGATCTTTGGATGTATTGGTCTATTTAGAAAGTTTTTTTCCGCTAAAATGCCCAAGGTTCGATACATATCAGACTCCGCATACTGGCTCTACATTATCCATTTACCTGTAGTGCAAATTATGCAGGCCCTATTTGCAAACTGGGAGATTCCCAGTCTCTTCAAGTGCATGCTCATAACCATACTTACAACGATGTTGATTCTACTTTCTTACAAATATCTGATACGCTACACTTGGGTCGGAGCGATGCTGAACGGGAAACGATATAAGGCCAATGAAACAGTCTAATTCATTATCTAGTAAATCCTATCTTTGGCTTGGCATTTTCTTCGGGGTATTGGTGTGGTCCGGAATTGAACCTAAAGACAGATTAACCTGGGTATTGGAAGCCGGACCGGCCATTGTCGGACTCTTGGTTATGGCGAAAACTCGGATATCCTTTCCGCTGACTCCCCTACTCTACTTTTGGATCCTGCTCCATTGTATCGTACTGATGGTGGGTGCAAAATATACCTACGCCGAAGTTCCGTTGTTTGATTCAATACGGGAGATCTTCGGATGGGAACGTAACAACTACGACAAAGTCGGACATTTCATGCAGGGTTTCGTCCCTGCCTTGTTGGCCCGTGAAATTCTGATCCGCAAGAAGGTAGTGAATTTTGCAGGCTGGCGAAATTTCATCATTGTATCGATCTGCCTCGCATTCAGTGCCTTTTATGAATTGATCGAATGGTGGGCAGCCCTGCTGATCGGAGAAGATGCAGATGCCTTCCTCGGCACTCAGGGGTATGTTTGGGATACACAGTCCGACATGGCGTGGGCTCTATTAGGAGCATTGGTTTGCCTGATTATCCTAAAGAAAACTCACGATTTACAAATCAAGCCATTGCTCTAGCAAGTCGTAGGATATATAATGCCCTATAATGACTAAAGTAACGGATTGGGAAGAAAGATATCAGCAAGAAGACACTCCCTGGGACAAGGATGAACCAGCGCCAGGACTTATCGACTGGTTGAACAAGCAAACATTGGCCCCGGAAACCCGGGTATTGGTTCCGGGATGTGGTCGTGGACACGATCCGTCCGCATGGGCTAAAAGGGGGTTCGAAACTACCGGGATGGATCTTTCAGAAATTGCGTTATCAGATGCGCGCCAAAAATACGAAGCTTTGCCCAACCTCGCGTTCTTCCCTGGAAATTTTTTGGAAGAAAAACCGCAGGAACCTTATGACCTCATTTTTGAACATACCCTCTATTGTGCGATTGAACCGTCCCGCAGAGATGAATACGCACAAGCTTTGAATCATTGGCTCAAGCCCGGTGGTCATTTTTTGGCGATTCATTTTATTTTTCCACTGTCGGAAGAGGGGCCTCCCTTTGGGGCAAGTAAGGAGGAAATCACCCAGCGGTTTGAACCCGAATTTGAATTACTCAATGACTGGAAGCCAAGACATTTTGAGGGGCGTCGAGACGAAGAGTGGATGTTTCTTTGGAAAAGAAAAATCTAGCTATTAACTTCAAGTCTTCCTTTTAAAAAGTAAATAAAAGGGGTAATTCAGCGTTGGATTTCACCTGTAAACTTTTATGCTAAGCTTATATGTTTTTGTGGAAATATTACCGACCTCTTTTCCTTGCTCTAACCTTTGGTGCAAGCTCAATGGGTATGGCAAATACCCCGGATGGGAAAAAGCTCTACACACAACACTGCGCGGAGTGTCATGGTAAAAAAGGTGAGGGCGTGGAGGATGAGTATTCCAAGCCATTGATCGGAGACTGGCCGGTTACCAAGTTAATTCATTATGTGGACAGAACCATGCCTGACTATGATCCGGACCTAGTCAAAGGAAAAGAGGCAGAGGCCATCTCACGATTTGTGTTTAAAACTTTTTATCAAAAACCTGAACTTTTCCAAAAGGATTCAAAGATTCAACTCGCCCGGCTGACCAACCGGCAATTCCGCCAATCGGTATCCGACCTCTTTGCCCAGTTTATGGGGACACCCAAAATTGATGAATATAAAGCGGGATTAAGAGGAAAATACTACAATGCGGAAGGGATGAACAAAAAGAAAAAAATGCATTCCGAAAGAGTGGATCCAAAAATCGCATTCGATTTTGGGAAAAAAGCACCTTATCAGCAAATGAATCCAAAAAAGTTTTCTATTTACTGGGAAGGATCGATTCTTCCCCGTGAATCCGGTTGGTACGAATTCTTTGTTAAATCTCCCAATGGTTTTGCTCTACGGATAAACAAGCTTGATGGACGCCCCTCGATCGATGAGAAGGTGACCGCGGGCGTAATGAGAGAAAGCGGCACGAAAATATTTCTTCTTGGCGGCCGGCCCTACCCGCTTCGCTTGGATTATCACAAATTTGATGACCCCAACGCATCGATCGAATTAAGCTGGAGAACACCGGTCGGACAAAAAGAAATTATTCCGACGGAATTCCTTTTTACAAAAATGGTAAATCAATCTTATATCCCGCAACAAAAACTTCCCCCTGATGACTCATCTCATGGATACCAAAGAGGTATACAAGTAGATCAAAGTTGGGACGAAGCGATTACATATGCCGCATTGGATGCGGCTCAGTTCGCGGCGGAAAGAATAAACCAATTGGCCAGAACCAAAGATGATGACCACCAGCGCAAAAAGAAGGTCATGGAGATTGCCACCCAATTTGTTCGCTACGCATTTCGACAAAAACTTAGTGAAGAAGATGCAAACTTTTTTATAAAATCCAGGTTCAACGATCAGACGCCTTTACATGTATCGATTGAAAAAATTGTCCTCATGACCCTCAAATCCCCACGATTTCTATATCCTGAATGGCAGGCACTCGAAAAAAAGAAAGCGGATTCATATGTCGTAGCTACCAGACTCGCACTCTACATGTGGGATTCTATCCCGGACAACCACATGCACAAACAAATTGATGTAGATCATTTCAGAAACAAAGGACATATTGAAAGCCAGGCCAAACGAATGCTTCAAGACCCACGTTCAAAGGCAAAATTCAATGACTTCATGCTTCATTGGTTGGAAATGAAAACCAAGGAACTGCCATCCAAAAATACAAAAAGATACTCAAACTTCACTCCTGCTCTTGCCCTCGACCTGAGACGTTCCCTTTTTCGGGGTATTGAAAAAGCGATATGGGAACAAAATGTCGATTGGCATAATTTTATTAGTATGCCTTCGATTCAATTCAATGACCGCATGGCAAATTATTATGGTTTACCCTTCCCGACTGAAACAAATACTTCGGGTTTCATTCCGTTAAAATCTCAAAAAATGGGTCGCGTTGGCTTACATACCCACCCCTATATTTTAGCCAGTCATTCTTATGCTGAAGAAAGCTCGCCGATTCATAGGGGAGTTTTTGTCAGTCGAAAAATTCTGGGACGGACGCTCCGACCACCCAAGGAAGCGGTTTCTTTCAGTAATGCTGACTATGATCCAAATTGGACGATGCGGCAAAAAGTAACCGCTCTTACAAAACCGGCAAATTGTATGAGTTGCCACGACCTAATCAATGCTACGGGCTTCACCCTGGAAGGATTTGACACAACGGGAAGGACACGGACCAACCTAGGCACAAAACCTCTCAATCTTGCTACTGAATATCTGGACGAAAATGGAAACCAAAGAAAACTCGACGGAGCCAAAGGATTACTCCAAGAGGCACTAAAATCGACTAGGTCATCAAAATATTTTATCGAGGAACTATGCAAGCACCTTGCAAAACAGCCCATACAAAGCTATTCTGACATAAATTTTTTAGAACTTTCCAAGATGTTATCCTCCAGAAAATTAACGATAAAGGATTTATATTTAAAAATTGCGATGCAAGCAGCAACCGATGATTTTGTATTTAATAACTGAGTAATTAAAGATGAACTTAAACTCTATTAACCGACGAACTGCACTCAAAAACCTGGGGCTTTCCTCGCTTTCTCTGCCCATCCTTTCTCAGTCATCAAGTCTCTTTTCTGCGAATGCGGATAAAACCGCACCCAAGCAAAGACTTATCGTGATGTTCAGCCCAAACGGTACCATTCCAAATCACTTTTGGCCGAACACCATAGGGGAAGACTTTGAACACAAAACTATTCTTAAGCCGCTCGAACCCTTTCACGACCAATTGCTCATTCTACGGAACCTTCATAACAAGGTAAGAGGAGACGGAGACAATCATATGCGTGGAATGAGTTGCCTCCTTACAGGCATCGAACTTTTCCCTGGCAATGTAATGGGAGGAGGCAATACCCCATCCGGTTGGCCCAAAGGAATTTCAATAGACCGAGAAATATCCAATCATTTACAGTCCCAACCCCATACTCGTACTCGATTTGGTGCGTTACATTTTGGAGTGGGTGTTCAGGACACTGCTGACCCGTGGACCCGAATGTCTTACAACGGACCGAATCAGCCTGTCACTCCACTTTCCGACCCCTATGATGCATACAGGAAAATATACGGTAATGTTCGTGATAAAAAGAAAGTTCGATCAATTCTGGACGATTTAAAGGCTGACCTGCAAAAAGTTGCCAACCGACTTCCGGAATCCGACCGTAAATTGTTAATAGAACACTCCAAATTAGTGCAACGGATGGATAGGGAGTACGAGGCAGGCAGTTCACTTTCCAACCTTAGTGCACCGCCCCCCGAATTACCTGAGGGAATTCGTAACCTCAATGAAAACATCCCGCAACTAGGTCGCTTACAAATTGATTTACTTGTCAATTCTTTCGTCAATGACTTTGCCCGAGTAGCGACTTTACAATATACGAAGTCTGTTGGACAGGCGAAGATGAAATGGTTGGATGTGGAGGATGCCCATCACACTCTTTCTCACGAACCTGATAAGAATAAGGACGCTCATGATAAACTGGTTCGTATTAACACATGGTTTGCGGAAGAACTTGCTTATTTACTCAAAAAATTAGAATCCACTCCGGAGCCCGGACAAAAAGGATCGATGCTTGATCACACCTTAGTTATTTGGACAAACGAACTGGGCAAGGGTAACAATCATACGCTTGACCATATTCCTTTTGTTCTCGCTGGGAACGGTTTTGGCTTTCGGATGGGGCGCTCGATGTCGTGCGAAAATGTTCCACATAATCGCTTCCTGCTCAGCCTGGCTCATGCAGTCGGGCATCCACTTAAAACTTTTGGTAACCCCAAGCTTTCTGCAGGGGGCCCACTCATACTTGGCTAAAACAATATGAAAGCTACACTTATTTTGTTCTTCATTCTTCCACTTTTTACCCAGGCAGAAAATAAGGATAATAAATGGGTACCCCTTTTTGACGGGAAAACCACCGATGGATGGACCCCCCGTGGAAATGTTCAAAAATTTGAGGTTCTAAATGGAGAACTTCACTTATTATCAAAGGGAAATATTTGGGTTTTAAGTGACCTAGAAATGAAAGACTTTGAAGTCGAATGCGAAGTAAAGATTCCGCTAGATTATGAAAAATTTAATTCAGGACTGGGCTTTAGATTAACCGGGAAAAACGGAAAGCCCAAAGGCTACCAATTCGAAATTGACCGATACAAACCAGGAGCCGTTTACGGAATTGGCTTAGGTGGTTGGCTTTACCCCAAAAAAGAACAGGAAGCAGAGTACAAAGTTCGCTCGAAAAATCTCTTCCAAGCAGCTGAATGGAACCAAGCCCGAGTGGTTTGTAAAGGTTCAAGTATTAAGACTTTTCTTAACCAAAAAATGATAGCTGAAATTAAAGATAACCAATCTATGTCAGGTTGCTTTGGAATTCAGCACCATGGGAAAGGTGGAGTCGTCGCGTTTCGTAATATTCGTGCCCGTAAAGTAAATTAAAAAGGGTTCTTGACCCATTTAGCTTGCTGAAATAATTATTCACTATGAATCCACAACCCGGTTGTTTACCTTTTTCTTTTGGCTTAGCCTTTATTCTATTTTGTTCTTCTATTATTGGTTGCTCCAATCAAACTGTTGATCCGGCGACCGATGATAACTCTTCTGCCAGTCAAAGTTACTCTTTAGACTTTTGCGTGGTCTCTGGTAATGACCTTAATGATGAAGATACCGATATGATTCCATTCACTTACGAACATGAAGGAATCCAAATTGTATTTTGCTGTAAACCCTGCCTTCCTAAGTTCAAGAAAGATCCGGCTAAATATATGGCTATTATAAAGGAAGAAATGGAAGATATGGCAAAGGAGCCATCCAGCTAATTTTAGTTTATTTTTCGTGCATTGATTGCCACCAACTCTTTTTTGGTGGGTTGCGGATACTTTTTTGAGCAGTTTCTGAAAGTCCACTTGAAGGCAACCAAGACTCAACTGAATCCTTATCCTGTCGATACCATTCCTGACCGACTTTTTTAATGGTCGATTGCTGAAGCTTTTCATCGGATATTGAAATTGCCCATTCCATGGCGGCTCCACCATCCTTGGTCGATACGGTGGATGCATAAGCAGCCAAAGCAGAATCAAGTTTTGGACCTGATTCTCTTTCATTAAGCCAATCTCCTGCGGCCAAAGGATCTTGTTTTGCCCAGTTTGAAATCGAGCTTTTTATTCCAACTTCCTGAGATTTTCCATCCGGTAAATTGGAGAAGTAATCGATTGAACTTTCAGGGTCAGTTTCACTCCATTTCCTCCCCAGATTTTCAAATGCCTTGGCAGAGTATTTTTCATTGGCATGCGTCTCGAGCCATTCCGCAACTTCTTCTGGGCGATCACGGGCAAAACTTCGACTTAAATTCATAAAGGCTCCCTCTTTCAACTTGGGATCAGGTAATTCCTCGGCCCAGGATGAAGCCTGACCAAACCCACCCTCCCTGTTATGCCGATCGGCTAGAATACCCACTAACTTAGAAACCTCGTCCCCCCCCTTTAGGTTCATTACATAAGCCGTTGCTCCCTCCAGGTCCCGATTTGCCCAGCCTTTAACCAGACCAAAATTATACAACTTGGCCATCCCTGCGTTCTCTGGGTCTTCAACCCATGCTCTGGCCGATTCAGGGTCACGATTCGCCCATCCCTCCAAAACTCCTGATGCCGCGAATCCTGCCCCGATGCCGGAAGCCCTCGTTTTACAATAATCGATCGCCGCAAGCGGATCGAATTGAGACCAAGAATAAAGTAACATTTTATATTCCTGCATATTCTCAAAGCCCATAGGCAGAGATTCAAAAGCTTTCAATGCCTGGCCAATGTTATCTCGATTTAAATTTTCTAAAGCCCGGGCATACGCAGCCGAACGTTTAATTGGATTCGTTTCCGATTGGGCAGAAAGTAACATTTGCTCAATGGATTTTGGGGAAGCCAAATTTTTTACTTCCTCTTCCACATCCTCCTCGTTTTCTTGAACGTCCCGATCACGATCAGAGGATTTTGTACTTGGCTTGATATTTTTCGATTGGGGTTCTACGGATGGCTTGGGGGGCAATTCTTCAGATGCGATCTCATTATTATCAATTGAAGATTTGGGTAGACCCAAATAATAACCAAACAAGAAAAGGGCAGCACCAACTAAGAGGAGAAATACTCCTGACAATTTTTTTGAACTCTTCGATTCCATAATCACAAAATAATTTCAACTCTCTAATATTACAACGACCATTAAGAGAGAGTTACAAAATATTCTATTTAGCTTTTGTAATTTTACCATAAAGGTGGCCACCCACATTACCATGACTCCATGTACCGGCATATTTATTTCCATCAATCACCACATGAGCACTAAAAGTTCCCAAACCAGGAATATTCATTTCATCCATGGTGATGACCGGTATAGTACCAACCCATTTAACGGGTAATGGCATGGGCAGAGTTACATCTTTTTGACCATACTTAATTCTAGCGGTAAAAATCCACAGGTCCTGATCTCCAAATTTCTGGACCGATTGGATCTCATAAACTTCCTCGGATGGTGGATTTTTTGCGCCATCAACAGTAAAAAAACCACTAAAACGAACTCCTTTCATTGCTTTCTCAAAATTTTCAAACAATTCGCTCTGAGGAGTAATTTCTCCTGATACCGAGAGAAAGGAACCAGCAATTAATGCAATAATCGTCACCGTACAATTCAAACGCTTCATTGGTAATATGAAATTATATTGTAAAACGCATGCAAACCCGAAAACTGATTTTCTGTAAAATAAATTTGTAAGTCTATTTCTAATTACTCTTAAAAAAATAATTTTTTTGAAAATTAACATTTATAATCGCTTCATTAAATAACAAGCATCACGATAAAATTCTATTTTTTATAAATACCTTCCCTTGCATAATAAAATCTAAATTCGCGACATTAAAGCTATATGAATACAAAACCCAAACTCATGCTCTTTTTAATAATTTTTATTAAATTTTCGGGATTCTCCTTTGCACAAATTGAAAATCAAGCCACTCCAGTCGAAAATATATCGGTCAAAGAAGGATTTAAGATTGAGTTACTCTTTACTGTACCGAAAGAAAGGCTGGGGTCATGGGTAAATCTATGCCTGGACAACAAAAACCGCATAATTGCCAGTGATCAATTTGGTGGACTCTATCGTTTTGAGGTCCCTCCTAAGGGAAAAACACTCAAAGAAAGTGATATCGAAAAAATCCCTGTCGATATACGAGCAGCAAATGGTCTCCTTTGGGCATTTGATAGCCTGTATGTGGCCGTCAATGATTATGAAAAAAAGATGGAGAGTGGAGTTTACAGGCTCACGGACTCCAACGGAGACGATCAACTTGATAAGGTTGAGAAACTGCGGGGCATGCAGGCACGCGGGGATCATGGCGTACATGCTCTAATACTCAGCCCCGACAAAAAATCGATTTACCTGATCACAGGGAACAATACCACTCCAGTTGAAGCGAACCGTTCGCGTGTACCCATGGATTGGGGGGAAGATCACCTCCTTCCCCGAATGCCCGATGGACGAGGGCATAACCGGGACCGACTAGCTCCAGCTGGCATCATTTACAAAATGTCTCCGGATGGTAAGGATTGGGAGATTGTCTCCTCCGGATACCGAAATATTTTCGACGGTAGCTTCAACGCAGATGGTGAGCTCTTTACCTATGACGCAGACATGGAATATGACTTCAACACTCCCTGGTATCGCCCAACTCGCATCTGTCATGTCACCAGCGGATCCATGTACGGTTGGAGAAATGGAACCGGTAAACGACCCGAATTCTACCCGGATACTTTACCTCCCGTAGTCAACATTGGTCCAGGTTCCCCCACCGGGGTCACTTTCGGATACGGTGCCAAGTTTCCACCCAAGTATCAAAAAGCAATGTTCATTTTGGATTGGAGTTGGGGGAAAATCTATGCCATTCATATGAGTCCCGATGGAAGTACTTATTCCGGGGAAAAAGAGACTTTCATCACTGGTAGTCCACTACCGGTAACAGACGCAATTATCCATCCAATGGACGGAGCCATGTACTTTGCTATTGGCGGAAGAAAAGTTCAGTCTGGACTCTATCGGGTCAGTTACACGGGGAAAGAGAAAACCGCCCCCATCTCCACGAAACCTCGCGTGAATGAACTTGCAAGTCTACGGCATCAGCTGGAAAATTTGCATATCGGCGAACATCCTAAGGCGTTGGAATTAGCTTGGCCACATACTGATCATCAGGATCGCTTCGTTCGCTGGGCGGCCCTTATTGCCATACAGCATTTACCGATTGAGAAATGGGCAACAAAAGCCCTCACCGAAAAGGACTCAGGGAAACGGGCAAATATTCTTTTGTCTCTTTCCAAAGCGGCTGGGATTGACCCTTTTCACCGTCAAAATACGGATCCTCCCATCAACCAAAAACTGGGCAAACAGATCCTCCAATCCCTGCTTCAAATCAAATGGAAAGATTTGACTCCCAATGAGCGGCTCGCCCTGGTACGTACCTATCAGATTGCGATGGTTCGTTTTGGCAAACCAGCCCCCCAAGTAGCTGCAAAAATTGTCGCGCAACTAGATCCTCAATTTCCCGCTAAAAGCTTCGAAATGAATTGGTTGCTTTGCGAGACCCTTGCCTTTCTCGAATCCCCCACTGTAGCCAAAAAAGGAATAGCTCTCCTTTTGGAGGCTCCCACACAGGAAGAGCAAATGGAATATGCCCGTTCCCTCCGCAACCTGAAAACCGGATGGACTCATGAACTACGAGTACAATACTTTAATTGGTTTTTGAAGGCGTCTAATTACCGAGGAGGAGCAAGCTTCACCAAGTTTATCGAGTTTATTCGAAACGATGCAGTTGCCAGTTTGAATCCAACTGAACAGAAAAAACTTGCCGAATTGCTCGCCAAAAAGGCTATTGTTAAGTCTCCTGCCGATGTTATGGCAGAGGCGATGGTGGGTAGGACATTCGTTAAAAATTGGAAACTGGAGGAATTAAGCAATGCGGCATCCAGTGGGCTAGAGGGTAGAAACTTTAAGGTTGGTCGCAGGATGTTTGCAGCAGGAGGTTGTTACGCGTGTCACCGATTTGGAAACCAAGGCGGCATGAACGGTCCCGACCTGACCGGTTCGGGCGGACGCTATTCACCTCATGATCTACTCGAACAAATCATGTATCCAAGTAAGGAAATCAATGAACAGTTCGTTCCCACTTTCGTAACTTTAAAAAACGGGAAGACCTTGTCCGGAGTTGTGGTAAACCTTGGTGGTAACCGCGTTGTCTTAAACACCGATCTCTACGATCCGAACCAAAGAACGAGCGTGCAAACAAATGAAGTTCAGAGCATGGGGCCGTCTACTGTCTCACCGATGCCCCCAGGACTACTCAATATGATGAAAGAAGAAGAGGTAATGGATCTGCTCGCATATATTTTAAGCGGTGACGATCCTCAGCATAAGTTCTTCAAATAAAAAATATTTCTATGAAAAGTCCGGGTATATTTTTTATAACCGGGTTCGTTTTCTTTATTTGTGTTCATTGTCTTGTCGCAAAGAATAGTTACGAAGTTACCGCAATTCCACAAGAAGTGAGAAATCGCTTAAATTTGGATGAATTTTATCAGAAGCATGTTGACCTTCACGGATTTTCTATAATTGGATCTGCAAAAGTTTCGAGCTATGCTTTAAAAGAAGCTGCTTTTCTGATCATAAAGATGGTTGGAAAAAGAAACGATTTACTTTCAATGCTGAATCGAAACAAAGCACGCTATGTGGTGATGGCCAGAGATGAATTTACTACAGACATTCCCGAACACTCGGACCTCAAACCCTCCCAATATTGGGATCATAGAGCTCGTGGGTTAGGTGCTACCTTTGCCCGGCCTGCTGTGACATGCGGAGAGGAAAACCTTCTTGGTATCAAAGGGGATCCCTACGCAAAGGAAAATATTTTGATTCACGAATTTGCCCATGCCCTACACCAAATGGCACTGATACAATTAAATCCAAATTTTCAAAATGAAATTGAAAGATGTTACAGAAATGCAATCGAAAGAAAAATATGGGATGGCACTTATGCTTCCACTAATGTCAATGAATATTGGGCAGAGGGAGTGCAATCATGGTTTAACACAAACCGTGAAAATGACCGGGAACACGGATTTATTAACACAAGAAAAGAACTCAAAAAAGCAGATCCCCCACTCGCCCAACTAATTAAAGAAACCCTTGGTGATTCAGAATGGAGGTATCAATTACCTCTAAAACGTGATCATGTCTCATCTCATTTATTAGGCTTCAATTATAAAGAAGAAAAACCATTTGCATGGCCAAACAATTTAATAATTTGGAAAAAAGAATTTGAATCAGGTGTAATCAGTTTGGCCCCCAAAGGAAGTCCGAAAATAAAACCACTACCTAACAAAACAAATGAAAAAACAAAATCTCAGTTCTCAAATAAAAGAAATCAGCTATTTTTGCGTAACCTTTCATCTAAAACAATTTTCCTAGAATGGATCGATTTTGAAGGAAACCCTAGGCAAAGAAGAACTTTGCGTCCCAAAGATCATTATGAAATTAATTCTTTTGTAAGCCACGCTTGGCAAATTATCGATCGTGCTTCCAACAAAAGAATTCTTAAATTCATATTGCCCAAAAACAAAACTTCCCAATTTACATTCTTAAATTCCCACTACAAATAAAGCAGATCCATTTTAACGATAGAAATTGTCAACAATTTCAAATTGACGAGTTTTCTGATATAACATTAGGTGAATTTGCATGGTAAAGGAATCTATTAAAAGAGATTACACTCGGGAGGAGATTTGCGATATTCTAAGGTCGGATTTAATTGCCGGTAAATACCGTTACGATCAACCATTGCGTGAAATTTCCCTTGCCAAACGCTTCGGCGTAAGTCGGGGTCCAATAAGAGACGCTTTTCTAAAGCTTACTCAGGAAGGTTCATTAGTATACGAAACCAATCGCGGAGTTCGCGTTCATTCAGCAATCGCAGATGAGGAACGGAAAATAATGATGAACATGCGATTAGAATTAGAAAAATACTGTGTTTCTAAATATATTGAAGAAGCAAACCATAAAGATCATGGGGAATTAGAAATTTTGCTCGAGCAATTCAAGAATGCCTGTCTAAGAGAATCCTTGCCCGAAGTCGCGGAAAGAGACTTGGCTCTCCACAGACACTGGGTCACTCGGGTTTCTAAAAACCTCGAACTGATTTGGCTTGGACTCGCGGTTCGTATTTCAATGAAATATTCCCGTTTGGAGAACTTTGAAGAATCAATCGGAGAGCACGAGAGGATTGTTGAAGCGATCCTCGTAAAAAATAAAGATGGGGCCCTTAAGGCACTTGCTTTAAATGTAATTTAAATTCTCTACCCAATCGACTGTGTCTACCACTCGATCAAGTTTGTTATCACTGTTAATTTATTTAGCTTTTTTTACAAAAATTGATGCAAATATGGGTGAAAGGATTTTTTCGCTCAAGGTAAAGCCTATTCTGGAAAGTAAATGTCTTGCTTGTCATAGCGAAAAAGAAGGGAAAACAAAAGGGGATCTCGATCTTTCTTCCCTCGATAAAATACTTTTAGGAGGGGAAACCTCGGAAAAGGTTCTCGTGCCCGGTTATCCGGAAAAGAGCCTCATCATGACCGCAATCGAGTGGAAGGACGAAGACTACGAAATGCCCCCTAAGGAAAACGACCGGTTGACCGAAAAACAAATCCACTGGATCAGACAATGGATCAAACTAGGTGCCCCTTGGCCCGACCAAGAGACAAGCCAAAAGTACGTGCTTGAAGAGAGGGCGAAGCCCGTAACGGATGAAGGCATAATAGTCAAAACAAGTGGAGGCTTGTCCGACGATTGGACATACAGGCGCTACTCACCCGAAGACTTGTGGGCATTCCAACCCTTGACTAAACCGAAGGTACCTATCTCAGGTCTGAATCCGGTCGATTTCTTTGTCAGGGAAAAGCTCAACCGGGAAGAGATCAAGCCTGCGCCACCCAGCCATTTCCGCAACTTGGTCAAGCGGGCCTACCTTGACCTTCACGGTCTTCCACCTACCCCCTATGAAATCTACCAGTTTCGTTCAGCATGGGACAAGGATCCTCAAAAGGCATGGGTTGGATTGATCGACCAGTTACTTGAAAGTCCCCATTACGGGGAACGTTCCGCCCAACATTGGTTGGACGTTGCACGCTATGCCGATACAGCCGGACTGTCCAACGATTACGAACGCTCCAACATGTGGAGATACCGCGACTATGTAACGCGCTCTTTTAACCACGACAAACCTTACGACCAATTCATCATCGAACAAATTGCCGGAGATGAGCTCTGGGAAGAACAACCCAAGGACAAAAAAGACTCGCAACTTCTGGTGGCAAGCTCGTTCCTTCGCATGGGACCATGGGACCCGGCCATGGTTTTGAAACCCCAAGCCCGTCAATTGTACCTCGATGACGTGGTCAACTCGGTCGGGCAAACTTTCCTCAGTACGACCATGCGCTGCTTCAAGTGCCATGACCATAAATTCGACCCCCTCCCCACCCGTGATTACTACAGAATGTACGCCGCTTTTTCGGGAACCCAACTTGCGGAACGACCGGCTCCCTTTGCCAAAGAAGAAAACCTTCTTGGCCTAAACGAAGGAAAAAAAGCCACTCAAGTCATGTTCGACTTCGCGAAGAAAAAACACCACGAACTTTTGAAAAAACAGGAAGAGGCCGCCAAGAAATGGTATGCCGAGAGGGGAAAGAAATATCTCAACGAAGATAAGCGCAGAAGCTTGCCCGACGAAGAAAAGCCGCCCCGTTATGTAGGCTTAAACCCAATCGAACAAGGCAGGCTCAAGGTTCGACGCCAAGACGATTGGATTTGGAGCCGTCGGCTCGAACGCTACAAACCCCTTGTGCAATCCGTGTACAACGGTCCCGTACCCAAGTCTCTCAATGCTCGTAAAATGCGCCTGCCCGGGAAGATACCCGATGGACCGTTTCCTAAGTCTCACATTCTCCAGGGAGGTGCACTCGAAGCTCCCGGAGACCGTGTACAACCAGGCGTCCTAAGTGCCCTCGGTCTATCAAGCTCCGATAACCCCAAGGATCCTTATCTGATAACCAACGACAGCACCGGCAGACGATTGGATTTGGCCAAATGGGTTGCCCACCCGGACAACCCTCTTACCGCACGTTCAATCGTAAACCGAGTCTGGCAAAGGCATTTCGGAAAACCCCTTGCCGGCAACCCGAACAATTTTGGTGCGAAGGGAAAGAAACCCACACATCCTCGGCTTTTGGACTGGTTGGCGGCCGACTTCGTCCAGCACGGATGGAAATTCAAGCGACTCCACAAGCTGATCATGCTTTCCGAAACCTACCGCCAAGGGACGCAACACCCGGAATTCCAAAGACTCCGTAATGAAGACCCCGACAACCACCTGCTTGCCTACCGCCTGCCCCGTCGCTTGACCGCCGAGGAATTGCGCGACGGCATGTTGGTAAGTACGGGAGAGCTTAACCGCCAAGTGGGTGGGCTACCGGTCATGCCGGAAATCAACATGGAAGTGGCCCTTCAGCCTCGTATGATCCAGTTCTCCCTCGCCCCCGCCTATCAACCTTCGATTCGGCCCGAACAACGAAACCGCCGTACTCTTTATGCCTACCGCGTGCGTGGACAACCAGACCCCTTTCTGGAACTCTTCAACCAGCCCAACCCCAACGACTCCTGCGAAGAAAGAGTCGCCGAGTCGGTCACTCCCCAAGCCTTCAGCCTACTCAACAGTGACTTGATGAACGACCGGGCCATCGCTCTGGCTTTGCGAGCAGTGAATGAGTTCGATGATCTTCGAATGCAAGTCAAGCGGGTGGTTCAATTGGCTTTCGGCCGAGTTCCCGCAAAGAAGGAATGGGACAGACTTGAGAAGTATGTCGAAAAGATGAGGCAGTATCATCTCGAGCACGAACCGGAAAAAACCGAGTACCCTACCTCCATTACCCGTTCCCTCGTCGAGGAGTCCACTGGCCTTCCTTTCGACTACGAGGAAATTCTTCCCGCTTTCGAAAATTACCATGCCGACAAGAAAGCCCATGAAGTAAGCCCGCAAACCAGAGCTCTCTCAGATTTGTGCCTGGTTCTCTTCAATGCCAACGAATTTATGTACGTCTACTGATATGAACATCCCATTTTACGTTCCCGAACTCAACCGCCGTGATTTCCTCTACGGACTAACCTCTTCACTCGGAGCCTTGGCCATGACCGATTTGATGGCGAAAGATTCTGCATCCTTTAGCGGCGTGAAGAAACCGATGCACGAACCCAAGGCGAAAAACGTCATCATGCTCTTCATGGAAGGCGGCCCCAGTCAGGTCGATACTTTCGACCCCAAACCAAAGCTCAACGATCTTCACAAAAAGGAATCGAAACGGCCGGGAAGCCTAGCCTCCGGATACAAATTCTATGTGGGCAGTCCTTACGGTTCGCGCAAGGTAGGGAAATCCGGTTTGGACATGAGCGATCAATGGATCCATCTGCCCAAGGTGGCCGACGAGTTGTGCAACTATCGGGGTTGTTTCGCCGAGTCTCTCAACCACCCGGAAGCTCTCTTTCACATGAACACGGGGAGTCGACTGGGAGGCGACCCCTCTCTCGGCGCTTGGGCCAACTACGGTTTGGGTTCAGTCAACAAGAACCTTCCTGGATACGTCGTCATGACGGAACTCGCTCTCCCCCAAGGCGGATCACGCAATTGGTCAAATGGATTCCTGCCCGGTCAGTACCAAGGCACCCGCCTGCGTCCGTCCGGTTCTCCGATCCTCGACCTGAACGCTCCTTCCCACAAGACAAGGCGGCATCAAAGAGAGGCTCTCGACGAACTCGCTTTCCTTAACAAGAGCCACATGGCCAAGCACCCTCAGCACGAGGAGTTGGAATCCCGCATGCAAAACTACGAATTGGCCTACCGCATGCAAATGGAAGTTCCCGGCGTGATCGGACTGGAAGGAGAGAACGATAAAACGAAGGACGCCTATGGGCTTAACCAAAAGGAAACCGCAGAATTTGGGAAACAATGCCTGATGGCCCGCAGGTTGGTTGAAAAAGGAGTACGCTTCGTGCAAATCTTCTCGGGTGGATGGGATAGTCACGACTACCTCGAACGAGCTCACGCCGCCCGCATCAAGAGCGTGGATCAACCCATGACCGCCCTGATCCAGGATTTAAAATCAAGGGGCATGCTTAAAGATACCCTTGTTCTTTGGATGGGTGAATTTGGAAGAACTCCGGATAATAACCGGAGAGGAGGAGTCTATGCAATCGGTCGCGGACACAACAACCAAGCCATGACGATCCTCATGGCAGGTGGTGGCGTCAAACCTGGCAGTATCGTTGGAGCTACTGATGAATTGGGATCGGGAGCGGTTGAAGTCGCTCATCCAATTCGCGATTTCCATGTTACCTTACTTCACCTTCTTGGACTGGATGATAATAAACTAACCTACTTTCATGGAGGCAGATACAAGCAGCTCAGTCAGTTTGGAGGACAGATCATCAAAGAGTTAATTGCCTAATTGCAGAACTGATTTATGCAAACTCAAATCTTTTACCCGAACAACCGTTTAAAATTATCATGATAAAAACCTTATACATAACCACTCTTTCCCTATTTTTTCTCCATTCAAGTTGGGGAAAGAAGCCAAACATTCTCTACATCATGTCGGATGATCATGCCGCTCATGGTATATCAGCCTATGGAGGTCGTTTAGCCAAAATCGCCCCAACCCCCAACCTCGACCGCCTGGCAAAAGAAGGGGCTCTTTTTCAAAATGCCTTCTGCACTAATTCAATCTGCTCACCTTCCCGTGCCTGCGTCCTAACCGGGCAATATAATCACACAAATGGAGCGGTCGACCTCAGTGGTAAAGTACTCCCAGGAAAGCAAATGCTCGCAATTGAAATGGGCAAAGCGGGTTATGAAACAGCAATGATTGGAAAGTGGCATCTCAAAGTTGAGCCCAAGGATTTTTCTTATTACTGCGTGCTACCCGGACAAGGTAAATACCATGGTCCCTCCTTTCGAATTCGGGGAGAAAAGCCGTGGGGGAAAAATCTGATCGAATTTCCAGAAAAACACTCCACGGATGCCATCACTGACCTGACCCTTGATTGGCTTAAGAAAAGAAAGGATGATAAACCATTCTTTCTCATGCATCACTACAAGGCTCCTCATGATTACTTTGAAAATGCAGAAAGATATGAAAATTATCTTGCTGATATTGATATTCCAGAACCTCCCACTCTTTGGAAACGGGATCCAACATTCGGATCTCTCGCCACCCGCGGAGACAATGACGAGTTAATTCCCCATATCGGAACATCCATCGGAAATCGTAACCCCCGACGATCCTACCTGCGTGATCTACCCGAAAGATTCCCTAAGGAATTTCCTGAAAACTATGATCCTAACAATTTTACCGACGAAGAAAATACTCGCCTTGCCTACAACGCCTATCTCAAAAAATTTCTTCGGTGCGTAAAAGGAATTGATGATAATCTAGGTCGCCTATTTGACCACCTTGAAGCCAGTGGCCAAATGGATAATACCTTAATTGTATATACCGCGGATCAGGGCTTCATGCTCGGCGAACATGATTATCAGGATAAACGATGGATGTACGAAGAATCCATGCGAATGCCCCTTATGGTCCGTTATCCAAAATCGATTCAGGCAGGCCAGAAATTTGATTCGATTATTGAAAATGTGGACTTCGCCCCCACCCTGCTCGACTTTGCTGGTGCGTCTATCCCCAAGCCTGTCCAAGGTCGTTCATTTAAAAGTATTCTTGAAACCGGAGAAGAAAAAAAGGAATGGAAAAAAGCCGCTTATTATCGCTACTGGATGCATATGGCTCATCATGATAATCCCGCCCACATTGGAATGAGAACCAAGCGTTATAAACTCATTTACTTTTATGGGTGTAATTATCAGGGAGAGTACCAGACACCGGCAGGATGGGAATTATACGATATGAAAAAGGATCCTCAGGAAACCAAAAATATCTACGATGATCCAAAAAACGCCAAGCTTATCAGCTCACTAAAGAATTGGATGGCAAAACTGCGAAAAAAAGTGGGAGATGATGGATCCCATTATCCAGCGTGCGAAGAAATTGTTCAGGAATTTTGGGACTACAGTGAAGCAGATCAGGAAAAAGCCCGAAAAATATCCGGGGAGTATTTATCCAGAAGAAAGGCCGAGCTTACATCAGGGTTGCTCAACCCAAAGACCTTTGGAAAACCTTGATTTAGAATACTCTAAACTATTGACTTCCCTACATGTTTGATCATTCGATTGGGGTGTTCTTGCCTATTCTTAAACACCCTCAATCAAATGAAAAATATTAATTTTCTATTCCAGCTTTCCCTTTGCATATTTTCATGCTGCCTTATTTATGGAAAAAAACAGCCAAACCTGATCGTTTATATGATCGACGATTTGGGATGGAATCAAATCAGTGCAAAGCAGGCCACCATGGGAACCCATACCGGTTCCTTCATCACCCCTAATATAGAGAACATTGCCAACCAAGGCTTGAGCTTTACTTATGCCTACACCCAACCCAATTGTGCACCCTCCCGTGCAGCCATGCTGTCGGGACAATATCCTGCCCGGATAAACAACAGCGTGTATATTGTCGGGAACCTAAACCGGAACAAAAAACCGGGTATCACCAAGGAAGAAGCCAATTTCACCGGCCCAAATCAAAGTGAAGATGTTGCCTCCTCAGCTATTACTATTGCTGAGGCTCTTAAAAAAAATGGATACAATACTGCCCATATTGGAAAATACCATGTGGGTGGTCACGGCACGGATAAAACAATGCCTGAAAATCAGGGCTTTGATATCAATATTGGAGGATATTCGCAAGGTCACCAACCCACCTGCTTTTCCAAAAAGATTAATGATTCTTGGCAATTCGCAAGACTTGGGCAGGGAGACTTCGACCGCTTTGCCAAACCCTACACGGAAGCGTATGTAGAAAAATACAGTATTCCCAATAGTCAGATCGGAAAACCCAAGCATGTATGTGATGCCCTGGCCGATGCAATGGAAGAAACGGTCGATACGCTGTCTGCCAAAAATAAACCATTCTATTTACAACTCCATGCCTACGCGGTTCATGGACCCGTACAGTCCAGACCGGACCTCAAAGAAGCCGCACAAAAACGTCTGGATGCAAAGAATTCTAGAAAGGCTAATTTAGCTGGTTTCATATCGGGAATGGATGCGGTCCTTGGAAGACTCCTTGATTCAATCGAAGACCCAAATGGGGATGGGGATAAAGGCGATAGCATCGCTCAGGACACCCTGATCATTTTCACCTCAGACAATGGAGGTACCCATGGTGACAACCTTCCTTTACGTGGAGTGAAAGGAATGTTTACCGAAGGTGGCATACGTATTCCTCTGATTGCCTATTGGCCTGGTATCATTCCAGCAAACACGGTTAGCGACAGGATGGTTCACGGAATCGATTTTTACCCCACTCTCCTTGAACTTGCAGGAAATACATGGCTTCCACCCGCTAAAAAGCATCCATTAGATGGAGAATCTTTTGCTAAATTTCTTCGTAACCCAAAACTTTCAGATAAACGATCTCCCATCTTTTATTTGTTTCCCGGATACATGGATGTAAGGGCCCAGCCATGTGTTGTCGTTATTGATGAAATCGAGAATAAACGCTACAAGCTACTTTATTACTACGAAGCAAATTCGTGGGAACTTTATAACCTTACGGATGATATTGGAGAAGACAGAAACATAATCAAAAAGCATCCAAAGATCGCCTCCAACCTATCGAATAAAATTCAAGACTGGCTCGGGCAGAAGCATCCAACCTGGAAACCAAAATTTCCACTTTCTAAAAAAGACGGTAAACCGGTTCTTCCCAAGTTCCTGTAAGCAAAAAATTTTCCTGTTAAATTAGTAATGCAACAGGAGATTGATTATATGAACAAAATAAACTTCATAATTCTTCTGCTTGTTGCGATGGTGTCCACAAGCACAGCTGAAGATCGTCCCAATATTCTCTGGTTTGTAATTGATGATATGTCCGCCAATTTCTCCTGCTATGGAGAAAAAGCGATCGAAACCCCCAATGTGGATAAACTGGCAGAACAGGGTGTTCTTTTTACCAAAGCCTATGCCACCTCCCCCGTATGCTCCACTTTTCGATCCTCTCTGATTACCGGAATGTATCAAAATTCAATCGGGGCTCATCATCACAGGAGTGGCAGAGGAAAAAATAACATTCAACTACCTGATGGAGTGAGACCCATTCCTGCAATTTTTCAAGAAGCAGGATATTTTACATGCATTGGCAGTGGACTGAAAAATTTCGATTTCAGAAGCCTGCCCTCGAAAACCGGAAGAAAGGGAAAGACAGACTATAATTTCGATTGGGATACTAAGATATATGACAGTCATGACTGGTCGAAAAGGAATGGTAATCAGCCCTTTTTCATGCAGGTCCAATTACACGGGGGGAAAATACGGGGAGCCGCCGAAAAACACTATGAAATCCTTGAAAAAAGAATGATAAACCAATTTGGACTTCAACCCACTTCCCACGATTTGGTTGAACTGCCACCCTATTATCCAAATGATTCTGTTTTCCTCAGAGACTGGGCAACTTATCTCGATACAGTTAGAATAACCGACTGGCATGTTGGCCAAGTGATCGAAAGGCTCAAAAGAGAAGGTATTATCGAGAATACCTTGATCATATTTTTCACAGACCATGGCATAAGCCATGCACGCGGGAAACAATTTCTCTACGACGAAGGTACTCACATTCCACTTGTGATAAAAGGGCCAGGCGCCCCGAAAGGGAAAAAAAGGAACGATTTGATTGAGCATATTGATATTGCTGCGCTTTCGCTAGCAGCAGCTGGAATTAAAATACCCGCGAAAATGGAAGGCCAAGATATTCTTTCATCAAAGCAACAGCCAAAAAAATTCATCTTTGCCGCCCGTGACCGTTGTGGAGAAGCTGCGGATCAAATTCGTTCGGTGCGTTGCAAAGATTTCCTCTATATAAAAAACTTTTTTCCAGAAAGACCCCATCTCATGCCGAGTAATTATAAGGACTCTAAATTAATCATTAAGCGACTTCGTGACCTTCATGCTAAAGGAAAAACAAATACCCTGACCAATAAACTATTGTTCTCCCCTACCCGTCCAAGAGAAGAACTTTATCTTTACAATCATGATCAATGGCAGACTAAGAATCTAGCGGAAAACAAAAAGCACGAAAAAACACTTACCGAACTAAGAAAAAACCTCGCACAATGGATCATACAAACTGGAGATCCCGGACCTGAAACACTCGATGTTTATATTCTTGAAACTGAAGATCAAATGAGTTCAACCGGAAACAAGGTTTCGAGAGAAAATTACCGAAAGAATTCTGAAATTTATAAAAAATGGTTTAAAGATGGAAAATAGCTCAAATCTTGACAGAGATGAGCATCTTTCAGTTTTAATAGGTTTAATGCATTTTAAAGAAGTCAATGCAGGATAGGTACTAGCTCTAAATTTTTGTTCACTCTAGTTCCGCATTTCCATTTCAGATCATATATCTCGACTTGTTTCCCAACAAATCGGAAGTTTCTCATTAGCCCTTTTCCAAAATCGGTAAAATATAATTGAGATTAATCTGTAAAATCTTCACTTATATCTCCGACATGATTCTAAACCTTTTACCGATATTTCTCCTTGTTTTCTGGTTATATTATGGCTTCACAAATGACCTAGATGAAATTCTACTCTATCCTCCCATTTTTTTATTAATACCCTATTTCTTCTTAGTTACGAAAATCAGAAGTATTCGGGTTATGAAGAAAATCTCCCCTTTTGATACTCCAATTACAAATGGTCATATTGAGCGGGGTTTGAACTCAACCTTCGCCATTATAGCAGAAAGAGATAAAGGAGCATATAAGCTTTATTACAATGGAAATAAAAAAAACCAGGGCATCGTTTCAGTACAAAGTTTTTTATCCGAAAATACCAAACAAGCCAAAGACAATTTACTTTATATTCAATTAAAACTCGAAAAAGAACTAGTTTCTTATGCTCCATACAAAGGAGCAACGATATGGGGACAGGCCGAATATGCACAGAATATCTTAGATGATATGATCGCAAATGGAGTAGAGACCCACTAAGCAAGTCCTTGTTTTATTTCTAATGTTCAAATTTCTTGTCAGAAATGAGTATCCATAAATATTATTAGATTTATCACATTTTTTCCGAAACAATTTGAATTGCTATGTCATTACTATTGTAAAAATTTTAAATTTCAACCCACTGCTCCCTCCATATAAATGAAAATCACACAGGACTCTCCAACCTATTTAGAATGTAAAAAGTCAGCTCTCTTCGGCTACATTTTATCAATCGTTTTAATGATTGGAGGCCTAGTTGGAGCGATCATTATGTTTATGAAAAGCTCCTCTCAGTGGTGGATTGGTCTAATTGCCCTAGCGATCGGCATCCTAATATTATTTCTTACCAAATCCATTACCCTGATTGCAGATGGAAACATAAAGCAGGTTAAGATTGCCACTAAATCTCTGCTTGGGGCGAGTGATAATGCTTATGCATTTAATGACATCAAAGAAATCGTCATCGAAGAGGACAGACAATACGAACGGGACTCAGATGGTGATCGTAAAGATAAAACCAGTTTTGTCCTTATTTTTAACTTCCATAATGGATATCAGGAAGCCCTCAATTTGACCCCTGGCTCATCTTCGAATATCGCTGTAAACGGGGTAAATATGAGCCGCTTCTCGCAAAACAACGCAGTAATGAATATTGGACAAAGACTTTCAGAAGTAATTGGTGTTCCATTTAACCACAAACGGCGTGGAGATATGGATCTTGGGGATATGGTCAACTCGGTTGGTGAAGTGGTGCGTCAAGTGAAACAAGCTTCACAGGACGATCAAAATAGACCCCAGGTTTGATTCTCATTTCATAATCTCTTCCCTCAGGTTAAGGTTATACCTTAACATTTGATTTTAGCTTTAAGGGTTCTTTTTAGTTGGGTTATCCGGTGCGATTTGATTCCTTTGAGGATGAAAATCCTCTTTTCGTCCAAACCCTTCAGCCCTATGTTTAAATTTTTGTATAAACTGCTTTATTTTAAATTATGCCTATTTCCGTTCATGCTCTTAAGTGCGGAAGGCAAAAGAAAACCAAATATCATATTTCTGCTTTCCGATGACCAGAGTACATACTCTCTTGGCTGCTACGGGAACAAAGATGTAAAGAGCCCTGAACTTGACCGCTTGGCCGATGACGGCATGGTCTTCGACAGACACTACGATACGACAGCCATTTGTATGGCATCCAGAGCCTCTGTCATGACCGGCATGTTTGAATACAAACATGGCACCAATTTCAGTCATGGTGACATGTTACATAAAACCTGGGAAAAGACCTACCCGGTAATGTTACGAAAGCATGGATATCGAACTGCCTTTGCCGGGAAGTTTGGATTCGATCTTAGGGAAGGGCCCAATGGGAAAAGACTGCCCTTGCCCGAAAAAGATTTCGATAAGTGGGGTGGTGGTCCGGGGCAGACGAATTATTCCACAGCAAAGAATGAATCGATGAAGCATTATGCAAAGGACTACCCTCACTCTACACGGTCTTATGGTGCCTTTGGTCGCGACTTCATTCGCGAATCCACCAAATCGGACAAGCCCTTTTGCCTATCAATAAGTTTTAAAGCCCCCCACAAACCTGCCACACCTGATCCCATTGACAATCATGTCTACGCAGGAAAAACTTTTAAAAGACCGGTAAATTATGGACGAAAATATGGGGAGCATTTCTCCAAGCAAAGTAAGCAGGATCGACAATACGAGCGTTTTCATTCCTGGAACTATTCAGACAATTACGATGATGTGATGGCAACTTATCATCAACAAATCTACGCGATTGATGTGGCGGTAGGCATGATTAGGAAAGCCTTAAAGGAAAGTGGTACCGAAAAAAATACCGTTATTATTTACACATCTGACAATGGTTTCTTCTGTGGTTCCCATGGGTACGGTTCCAAAGTATTGCCTTACGAGGAATCAAGCCGTGTTCCTCTCGTGATTTATGACCCACGCCATCAAAATTCAGGAAAAAAGCTTAGGTCTTCTGCACTTACCGGAAATATTGACTTCGCCCCAACGATTCTCAAGTTAGCGGGTTTACCTGTCCCTGAAAATATGGATGGAAAGGATTTAATGACAGTTTATGATAATCCAAAATCCTCTCTGCATAAAGCTCTTCCCTTAATCAATGTTTGGGGAAAAGCACCCACTCATTGCCTGGGAGTAGTGACAGAAAAAATGAAGTATCTTTATTGGGGATATGCAGCAGAAGGATTTGAAGTAACCGAAGAATTATACGATTTGGAAAAAGATCCGTTGGAACTTACCAATCTTGCCCAAAACCCAAGTGACTTAAAAAGCATCCCAAAAATGCAGAGACTCTATGACCAGCAATTGAAAAACTGGAAAAAGCAAGCGGTATCTTACAATGATTATCAGAGGTTCGGAGAATTATTCAGCCGGCATCAACCATGGGAAAAAAGAATGAAATTTTTATCTGTCAAAAAACTGACAAAGACCCAAGAAAAAAAGAAAAAGAAGTAAACGGATGCCAATGAGCAATAAAATAGTCCATCTAATATGGATAATTCCATCCATGCTTATGGTTTTTACAACAAAGGCCAAGCAACCAAACATCATTTATCTCATGCTCGACGAGTGGGGATATTTTGAATCAGGACACATGGGCAGTTCTGAACTGACAACCCCAAACATCGATCAATTTGCCGCTGATGGAATGCGTTTCACCAACGCTTACGCAGGAGCTCCAGTCTGTGGTCCCACCCGTTGCTCCTTACTCACGGGTCTGCATGCCGGAAATATGTCCATGCGGGTGAACAACGGACACTCCCCCATCCGGGCAGATGAACCGACTTTGGCAAGTATGCTCAAAGCTAAAGGATATGCCACCGGGGGATTTGGGAAATGGGGAATTGGCGGCCGTGGAACGACCGGCGTTCCAGAGAAGCACGGTTTTGATGAATTTTTCGGATACTATGATCAGGTGCATGCCCATACATTTTATCCAAGTTACCTAATCAGAAACAGTGAGGAAGTTCCCCTGCCCGGTAATTCAGGGAAGAGCTTTTACGAGGGAAAGACTCATGCCCAGTTGGAAATTTTTAAGGAATCAATCGCTTTCATTCAAAAACACAAAGAGGAACCTTTTTTCTGCTACCTTCCCTGGACGCCCCCACATGGATTATGGGGTATCGACAAGGATGATCCATCATGGAAGCTCTTCAAAGACAAACCATGGACTGCCGGACAGCGCACCAACAAAGATGCGAAAATCTATGCGGCATTCATGCATATGGTGGACCGGCAACTTGGAGAAATCATCAAATTACTGAAAAAACTGAAGCTGGATGAGAAGACCATTTTCTTCCTCAGTGGAGACAATGGTGGACAGGCTTACTTTGCTACGAAAGATCGACCCCATGGCTTTTTTGCTCCTAACCTAAACCCGGAAACTGGTAAAAGATTTCGTGCGGGCAAAGGCTACCTCTATGAGGGCGGACTCAAAATTCCATACCTTGTACGTTGGTCAGGGAAAATTAAACGAGGCTCGGTATCTGATCACTTATTTTATCATCCCGATGTTATGCCTACCCTTGCTGAACTTACAAATGCTGAATGCCCAAAAACCGATGGTATTTCTTTTTTACCGACGCTTCTTAGCAGGGGAAAACAGGAAAACCATACATACATGTACTGGGAACTCGGGAAACAAAGGGCACTTCGAAAAGGCGATTGGAAAGCATACCGCGATAAAAAGGGAAACTGGGAACTTTATGATTTGTCGACTGATATTGAAGAGCAAATGGATCTGGCTGATAAAGAAGGAAAGATACTCAAGGAGCTAATTGCTCTTGCTGAATCCTCTCATCAACCGGCCCGTCTGGGAAAAATTCTTAATCAGGCACTGGTTGATAAAGACCGGAGAGAAGCACCCCATGAACGAAATTTGCAATTTAAGAAATCCAAAAAATAGTCTGCCAGTAGTAATGAAATTTTATATCACCATCTTCCTTCCCCTCACATTTTGGTTATCAGTATTTGCTGAAAGACCTAATGTCTTGGTCTTCCTCGTGGATGATCTTGGATATATGGATATCGGGGCAAATAATCCTGATTGTTTCTACGAAACTCCTCATATCGATAAATTGGCTTCCACCGGTATGCGCTTCACCGATGGGTACGCCGCAAATCCAGTCTGCTCCCCTACTCGCTACAGCTTAATGACCGGAAAATATCCAACCCGGGTAAAGGCGACTAATTTCTTTTCGGGAAAGCGTTCAGGAAAATTCAACCCCGCTCCTTTGCATGACAAAATGGATTTGGATGAAATAACCCTTGCCGAAATGCTGAAAGGTCAAGAGTACCAGACCTTTTTTGCTGGTAAATGGCATTTGGGTCCCAGCAAGGAATGGTGGCCCAAAGCACAGGGCTTCGATATCAACATGGGCGGATGGGCAAGAGGTGGCCCTTATACAGGAAAGAAATATTTTTCTCCTTTCAAAAACCCGGAACTTCACCCTGATAGTCCGGAAGGAGAACATTTACCGAACCGACTTGCGGATGAGACTGCCAAGTTCATTCGTCAGAATAAGAAAAATCCATTTCTCGCCTACCTTTCCTTTTATTCCGTCCACACACCTCTTCAGGGAAGAAAGGACTTGGTTGAAAAATATAAGAAAAAAGCCTCTAAAATCTCAGGAGAAGAATTTGGCCCACTCCACGATCGCAAAGTCCGAATTCTTCAAAAACACGCAGTCTATGCTTCAATGGTGGAAGCGATGGATGAAGCGGTGGGTAAAGTTCTCTCAGCTCTCGATGAAGCCGGGATTACAGATAACACCATGGTCTTCTTCACATCGGACAACGGTGGGCTTTCCACATCCGAAGGTAGCCCAACCAGCAACTTACCCCTTCGGGGAGGCAAAGGATGGGTTTATGAGGGTGGAATTCGCGAACCCTGGATTATCCGATATCCAGGTGTAACCAAGCCCGGCTCAGTCAGTAGCGAGATGATTTGTTCCATTGATCTGCTTCCCACCATAGCATCAAGTGTGGGATCAAAAATCAAACACGATATTGATGGCATCGATCTAACTCCGGCCTTACAGGGGAAACAATTAAACCGGGAAGCCCTTTATTGGCACTACCCTCACTATTCCAACCAAGGTGGAATTCCCGGAGGTGCGATCCGAGTAGGCGATTATAAACTCTTCGAAAACTATGAAAATGGAAAAGTTTCCCTGTACAATTTAAAGAATGACATCGGAGAAACCACGGACTTATCTTCCAGTAATCCAAAAAGAGTTAAAAGCATGAGAACCAAGCTACATGCCTGGTACAAAGAAGTAGATGCCAAGTTCCTCCAGCCTAAAGGAGAGTCAAGCTACCCTTGGAGACCGTAATCACTGACGATGAAATATATATTTTCAAATATTGCAGGCTTACTTTTACTTTTCTTTTCTTCAGCATGGGCTGAAAAACCCAATGTAATTCTCATCATGACCGATGATCAGGGTTATGGAGATCTGGGCTGTCACGGAAACCCGATTCTAAAAACTCCAAATCTAGACAAATTACACTCGGAATCCGTTCGGTTTACTGACTTCCATGTCAGCCCATTCTGTACACCCACCCGGGCAGCCCTAATGAGCGGAAATCATCCCGGAGTGACCGGTGCATATCGAACCAGTGCCGGGAGGACAATGATGCACCCCTCCGAAAAAACCTTGGCCCACCTCTTTGCTGAAAATGGCTATAAGACCGGCATGACTGGCAAATGGCACTTGGGGGATAATGCTCCTCATCGTCCACAGGACCGTGGTTTCCAGGATGCAGTCTGGCATCGATGTGGAGGAGTTGGGCAGGCATCTGACTACTGGGGAAATGATTATTTTGATGATACTTATGAACGGGTCCGGCCAGGCAGCCGGAAGGGAACTTTTGAAAATTTTGATGGTTATTGCACGGATGTGTGGTTTCGGGAAGGTATGCGTTTTATTAATCAAAATAAGGACAATCCCTTCTTCTTATACATTGCCACCAATGCTCCACATGGCCCCTATCGGGTAGATCCAAAGTGGGCTGAACCCTATAAGGTTGAAGGTGTAAATAATCCTAATTTCTTTGGTATGATAGCCAATATTGATCACAACCTTGGACTTCTGCGGGATCATTTAAAAGGTTTAAATCTGGATGATAACACCATCCTGGTTTTTATGACCGATAATGGCACATCTGCAGGATGCAAGTTTCCAGGACTGGATACGGAGCCGACCTTGGGTTTCAACGCGGGGATGCGAGGCAAAAAATCTTCGATCTATGAAGGGGGTCACCGAGTTCCTTTCTTTCTGCACTGGCCGGCAGGTGGTTTCTCTAAAGGCCGGGATATTGAATCCCTCGCCGCACATATTGATGTCCTGCCCACCCTTGCTGATCTATGTAAACTTCCCAAGCCTGACAAAGAATATGATGTGGATGGTCGATCTCTTACTCCCCTACTTGCAGGTAAAGCTAAATCCTGGATGCGCAATCACCTGTTTTTACAATATCATGGAGGAGCCCATCACAAATTTGCACTCGGTCCCCTTACCAATTCAGTTGTGATGACAGAAAGATGGAGATTGGTGAATACGGATAAAGCTGAAGAACTTTACGATATCGTCAATGATCCGGCACAACGAAATAATATCGCCAGCCAAAGACCTGGATTCATTAAGGATTTACGCACAGCCTATCAGTCATTTTGGAAACGCGTTTCCCCGGGATTAAAACCAGTCGCTATCGATCTAGGAGATCCAAGTGAAAATCCCGCAGTTCTATGCTCGCAGGACTGGCGTCCGGAAACGGGTAACCCGCCATGGAACTTTTCGTCCATCAAGAAAATCCCTAAAGTGACTCACCCATGGTTGGTCAACGTACTAAAAGCCGGCAAATATCGGTTTACTCTTCGACAATGGCCGAAAGAAGCCGATAAGACCATCGCTGGCGTCAAGGCTAGGATTAAAATTGCCGGGCTTGAAGAAGAAACGGTGATCAAAGATGGATCCAAGGAAATTAATTTCACTCTTACCTTACCGTCAGGAATTACTGAGCTTTGGACTTATATATATAATCAACAAGGACAAGTGGGTGGTGCCTACTTCACCGAAGTCGAAAAACTATAAAATTTATAAAATCATGAAATCATATATACTCACCCTAGGTATCTTCCTATCCTGTCTCCTTCACGCCAAGCATCATGCTCGCCCGAATGTAATCTTCGTCCTTGCTGACGACTTGGGAATTGGGGATGTATCCCCCACCAATCCGGACTGTAAGATCAAGACTCCGCATCTTCAAAAGATGGCAGATGAAGGGATTACTTTTATGGATGCCCATTCTTCCAGTGCAGTTTGCACACCGACCCGCTATGGGGTTCTTACCGGGCGTTATAATTGGCGCTCCCGACTAGCACGTGGTGTGCTTTCAGGAACCAGCGATCATTTGATTCCCGCTAACCGGGCCACCGTGGGGCATTTGCTCCAAAAAGTCGGTTACCACACCCAAATGATCGGTAAATGGCACCTTGGATGGGATTGGGCCAAAGCGGACAAGAGTGAGCAGAAATGGAAAGATATTGATTTCACTAAAGCGGTGAAAAATGGCCCCGACATCAATGGATTCTCCAACTATTATGGCCATTGCGGATCTTTGGATATGCCTCCCTACGTATGGGTAGATACCGGGAAAATAACCGCACAACCCAACAGGCAAGAAGGAGTTACCAGAAACGAAGATCCATATGGATGGTATCGGGAAGGTCCGATCGGGCCCGATTTTAAAATTGATGAGGTACTCCCTCATTTATTCGATAAAAGCGTGGCCTATGTTAAAGAGCGGGCCAAAAAGAAAAAACCTTTCTTTCTCTACCTCCCCTTGCCCGCCCCGCATACTCCAATCGTACCCGTGCCTCCTTACAAAGATGCGAGTAAGATGAATCCTTATGCTGATTTCATGATGCAAGTCGATGGACACATGGGCGAACTATTCGCAGCAATTAAAGAAGCAGGAGTCGACGAAAACACCCTAGTTTTCTTTACCAGTGACAACGGTTGTTCTCCCCAGGGAAACTTCGAAAAATTAGCCGAATTTGGTCACGACCCAAGTGCCGGGTTCCGCGGACATAAGGCAGATATTTACGAGGGTGGTCACAGGGTACCGTTGATCGCCCGCTGGCCAAAAGGGATCAAGGCCGGTCAAAAGACCAATGCCCTCGCATGCCTAACCGATCTGTATGACACCATGAGAGAGATTACTGGGCAGAAGAAAATTGATCAGGGAGGCGAGGATTCCTTCAGTCTGGTCCCTGCTTTTAAAGGAAAACCAAAAACAATCCGCTCAACCCTGATCAGTCATTCGATTAGCGGTCACTTCTCTATCAGGCAGGGAGACTGGAAACTTTGCCTTTCCGCAGGAAGTGGTGGATGGAGTGCTCCAAAGGAAAATGAGGCAAAAAAGCAAGGCTTGCCCCCCATTCAATTATTTAATTTGAAGCAGGATAAAAGTGAGAAAAAAAATCTTCAGGCAAAGAACAAAGCAAAGGTAAAAGAGCTAATTGAGCTACTCGACAAGGAAGTCAAAAATGGAAGAAGTTCTTCGGGAAAAAAAGTACCTAATGACCGAGAGGTATCCTACCTTCCTAAAGGATTCACCATATCAAAATCAAACTAATTCAATTACAAAATAGTCATGAAACTTTATTCAATCATATCCCTTACCCTTACCGTCACAGCCTCTCTTTTTTCCGAAAGCTGGAAAATTAAGAGCCAAACAGAATGGAAAAAGAATATTCAATCGAGTAAAGGAATCGTCATTAAAGACAATCTAGTCTCCCCCAAGGAAAAAGCCGGTCACTTCAAAACAAAGCTAAAGAAATTCAAAAGTAAAAAATCACTTCAATCTCTTACCATTCACCAGTCCCCTGTTTGGCAAAACTGGGAAGAAGTTCCTGGCGTTGGCCCGTCCAATCTTAAGGATGCACCCGTCTTCCTTGCAAAAGGACCCAAGGATTACTGGATATTTGGCCGTTATGACTCGCCAAGACCATCCAAAGGTAAACAATCCGGTAAATTTGAAGCAAAGAATGCCAAGCTCCAGGGATTCGATGTTCCCCTTAAAACAACTCCAGATGAAAACCAGTTCAATGCACCTGGCGGTTTAGAGAAAGGATTGGGAGGCTATCATGCCTGGCAAAGTAAGGATATGAAAAACTGGGTACATCACGGCCCGGTTACACCAGGCTTTGCAAGGTGGACGACAACGGCCGAACAGGTCGGAGGCAAAACCTACATCTACTACGACTTCCCCAACGATCAGGATCCCCATCTTTTTATTGATGATGACCTGACCGATGGAAAACCGGGCAAAAACATGGGACTCGCCTTTGCCGACCCATCTGACGGTTCAGACTGTGCAGTCATTCGGGACCTTGATGGAAAATTTCATATCATTTATGAAGACTGGAGCCCGATTCATGCAGGAAAGCATTCATGGGATTCCCCTCTGGCTGGTCATTCTATAAGCCCAAATGGCATGCACCCATTCCAAATTTTAGATCCGGCTATTGATCACCGGACCAAGCCGACGGGAAAGATGGCCAAATATAATCACCCACATTGGACGAAAGAAGACCCAAAAAGATTTCCCACCAGTGTGGCCGAATATGAAATCCATCAACCCGAGCAGGATGCCTATGGCGACTGGGCTGCTATAAGTATCGGTGGACAGTATTACTTATTTTGTGATTTTCATCCCGCTAACGACAAAATTAGAATCGCTTGGTTTACTTCATCGGATATTAATAAATCCTTTGAATTCTGCGGTGAAATCGGGCGGGGACACCCCGACCCGGATATTGGTTTTGCAGAGGGGAAATTCTACCTCATCACACAGACTGCAAAGGATTATGTAAGCAACGGTCCATGGGTTGAAAAAGTGGAATCTCGGGTCGGAGTGGATACCACCAATAACGGTAAGATCGACAAATGGAGTGAATGGTCAGAGATGAAAGAAAGTTATGACTACATCAAGGGCTTTTCAAAACAAATCAAGAAAACCCCGGCCAGACTAAACCTTGCGGGTCTACCGCATGGATACGGGTTCCAGGTCGAAGTCAAGATCAGTGATGTGACCTCCAATGCTTCCAAGCCTTTGATTGAAAGTTTGGAACTGTCTTTTAAGGACTAGTTTCACACCAAATGAAATCATCTGCAAAATTTATGAAACTGCTAAAATTTTCCCTTCTTTCATTGTTGTTCATTTGGGCAACGGGGCTTCTTTCTGCCAATGAGACTATTTTTAATGGTAAAGACCTGACCGGATGGAGTGCGGAGGATATGTCGTACTGGTCGGTGCAGAATAGTGCCATTGTGGGAACCAAGGGAGACCAAAAAATTCCAGGAAATCAATTTCTTTGGTACGACAAGAAAGTAAGTGATTTCAAACTCACTCTTCAAGTTAAACAGGTTCCCTTTGCCGCCAACGCCGGTATTCAATTTCGTTCCATACGAGAGGCAAATGGTCATGCCATTGGCTATCAGGCAGACATTGGAAAAGGTTGGTGGGGTGCCCTCTACCATGAGCACGGAAGGAAAATTCTGGCAAAGAATAAAGACACTGCCGGGAAACACCTAAATCCCGAAAAATGGAATAAGTATGAAATTCTCGCAGTGGGTCATCGGATCTGGCTGGCGATCAACGATCAAATCACCGTGGCACTTCGCGATCCAATTGGAGAGCTCGAGGGTCAAATCTCTTTACAGGTTCATGGAGGTATGCCCCAAAAGGTTATTTATCAAGGCCTCACTCTGGAAAGAAACCCCCAAGTCAAAATGGTTGGAATGAATGAGACCGAATTGAACAAACTTCTAATTCTCGCCCCTAAAGGCTTTGTCAAAAAAGATAATACCAAACGAGACTAGTTCGTTAAATTTTAAAATTTTGCGGAGTAGTCTTCTTGTAACATGAGTTTTCGCAAATCCAATATTTTCCCCTTATTGCTAGGTTCAATTTGCTCCCTGTATGCCAATAACAAACCAAATGTAGTTTTTATTTTTGCAGATGACCTCGGGTACGGTGAAATTGAAGTGCTTGATCCAAAATACGCGAAAATCCCAACTCCCCATCTTAATCGATTGGCAAATGAAGGACAGACCTATACCGACGCACACACCAGTTCTTCTGTTTGCACACCGTCGCGGTACAGCCTCTTAACCGGTAGATACAATTGGCGCACCCGATTACAAACTTTTGTTTTGGGCGAAGGAGACGCCCCACTTATTTCCCCAGAACGCAAAACCCTGGGTCACCTTTTTAGGGAACAAGATTATCACACTGCAATTTTTGGCAAATGGCACTTAGGGCTTACTTATCAAGTGCCAAATAATGGAAATACGAAACGAAAAAAACTCCTGGATGGTTTTCTTTTATCAAAAGCTCCTGTAGGAGCAAAGGTGATGGGGGGTCCGATTTCACGGGGGTTTGATTCTTATTATGGATTTAACCATGCACGAAGTATGAGCAGTGTAATTGAGAATGATCGCATTATTGAGGAAATAAATCCTGTAGAAATGCTTCCTAATCTTACTAGTGCGATTTCCGAATATATTGATCAAAAAGCGGAGGATTCTAAAAATGGTAAACCATTCTTTATCTATTTTCCGCAAAACTCCCCCCATTCCCCTCTTGTTCCCAGTAAAACATTTAAAGGATCCACAAAACTAGGTGATTATGCAGATTATGTGACTCAGACCGATGCTTCCGTCGGCGTGGTGTTAGATGCACTTACAAGAAACCGCATACGGGAGAATACTCTGGTAATCTTTAGTTCAGACAATGGATCTTTTCATCTGTCCAGCCAAACTCAAAAACGAGCACCAACTCATCGTCCAAGCGGACCGTATCGGGGGAAAAAAGGAAACCTTTGGGAAGGCGGACACCGTGTACCTTTTATCTTAAGTTGGCCGGGAGTAGTCAAAGCGGGTTCAAAATGCGATCAATTGATCTGTCTAACCGATATGATGAGGACTTTTAGCGATTTCTTCTCTGTAGATCTACCTGATAATGTAGCTGAGGATAGTATTAGTTTCTTACCTTCAATCTATGATCATACTATATCCAAGGTTCGAAAAAATATCATTCATCATGATATTAAAGGGTACTTCTCGATTCGGGATGGAAACTGGAAACTGTTGCTCAAAAAATTGGGCAACTCCAGTGTTCAACTATACAATCTGGACAAAGACATAGGTGAAAGGACCAACATGGCTGGAAAAAGACCAGATGTCTTAAAAAAACTTACTCAATTATTGAAATCTCAAGTAGAACAAGGAAGGTCTACTCCCGGGTTAACTCAAAAAAATGATGTCCCTGTCAACATCTGGAAAGACAGGAAATAAATTCGAATATAATTAAAATGAAACCAAGAATTATCTTATTTGCCCTTTTTGCATCATCTATATTTTCATACGCTCAAGCAAAGGAGAGATTCGTAAAGAATCAAAATATTTCAAGTGGATCGGCCGAGATTTTATTGGGAACGGTTAAAGGACAAGAACAAGTTGTACAAATGTCGGGCACCCGCAAGATTGCCGGTATCTACCCTCACCTAACGACCTACTCGCAAAGCCGCAAAGATGGAAAGTTTTTTAAAGATGGACATCAGGAATGCGGGATTGGGGGAATCATTCCTTGGGCCGATAACTTATGGATGATCACCTATGCTCCCCATAAGCCAAGAGGGTCCGATCATAAGCTCTATTCTATAGACAAGAATATGACCATGACCATCCATGCTGAAAGTGTGGGAGGAACCCCTGCAGCCCGTATGATTCACGAGGAATCCAAGCAATTGTTTATTGGACATTATGTGATCGATGCCAGGGGAAAAGTCCGTGCGATTAGCCCATCCAAAATGCCTGCCCGGGTCACTGCATTCATGCGGCACCTCAAGGATCCGGAGAACTATGTATACCTCTACGATATGGAAAATATGTTCTATGAGGTAAATGTAAATACCTTGGAATTTAAAAAACTCTTTCATGACCCCATTCCCGGATATCATGGTAAGGGTGGCTTTACCTCCCAGGGAAAAGTTGTGGTCAGCAATAACGGGGAAGCGATGAGTGGCCATTTAGATAAACCTGAACTCTGGCAGGTATCCAAGGAGTACACCCAAAAAAGCTCTGAAGACCGCGGGTGTCTTGCCACTTATGATGGTAAAAAATGGGAAGTGATTGAACGCAGACAATACACCGAAGTAATTGGCCCACAAGGCGTGCATCCGACGTCAAAAGGCAAGAACGATCCAGTCTGGGCCATCGGTTGGGATAAAAGATCTCTTCGTTTACAGGTGATGGAAAATGAAAAATTCACCACATTCCTCCTGCCCAAGGGATGCCTGAATAATGATGCTGCACACGGTTGGTTTACCGAATGGCCGAGAATTCGGGATATCGGCCAAAAGGATTTGCTGATGGATATGCATGGCATGTTTTTTAACTTCCCGAAAGATTTCAGCTCCCAAAATTGTCGTGGCTTGGAACCCATAGGCTCCCATATTCGCTACATACCCGACTTTTGTTTTTGGAATGGGAAAGTGGTTCTGGCCACCGATGAGGCAAGTATTCAGGGAAACCCTCTAGTCGGGCAACCTCAATCCAATTTGTGGTTCGGTGATTTTGAGGATTTGAAAAGTTGGGGACCACGGAACGCAGCAGGGTCGATCTACATGAATGATCGGGTCGAGGGTGATGTTCCTTCCGATCCATTCCTGATTAACGGTTTTCCTCAAAGAATCGTTCACTTGGTTTCGGACCGTCCTGTCACTTTCTCTCTGGAGGTGGACCGGAAAGGAAACGGGCAGTTTGAAAAATATAAAAAAATTAAGACTGGTGGTTATACATCTCATATATTCCCCAAAGATTTTAAAGGTCAATGGATTCGGGTTGTTACCGACAAAACCTGCAATGCATCTGTATCCTTTCAGTTCTCAGATGATAGCTATCGCAGTTCGGCTCAAGAAGATAAACTATTTCAATCAATAGCGGATTATGATGAAGCCAATCCTCGCTCTGCCCTACTCTTCCCAAATGCTCATAACCGCCACCTTTCCGTCCTCAGTTCAGATGGAAATGCTTACGATTTTGATCATGTAACTTTCAAATTCGATCGTTTAAACAAAGAACCTATTGCAAGCAAATGCATCAGTCCTGAAGCCTCTAAGAGATGGGGTCCCAAGGAACTTGAGAAAACCCTACGGGAATTCCTTACTCCAAAAATGGAATACTCAGTTGATGAGGCATCGGTCATTTTAATCAGTAAAGAAAATCGCTCCATTGTGGGACAAAAGGGAAACCGTACCGTTCTTCGCCTACCCAAAGGTCCTTCGGTTTACGACAATTCTCTGTCCTTTGGTCATCCGAGAATGCACAGAGAGGTTGAATCGGAACGAATGCTCGCTAACATACATGGAACCTTCTACGAAGTTCCTTTTTGGATTGTGGGACAGGCTCCTCTTTACACTAAAATGCGACCGGTCAGCACTCACAATAAACAAATCTCTGATTTCACCACCTGGAATGGATTGCTAGTACTGGCAGGACTCAAGTCCAATACTTCCCCATCCTCCCGTATATTTAATTCCCCAGACGGAAAAACATCGCTCTGGCTAGGTGGAATCGATGAACTATGGGATTTTGGTAAACCAGTGGGAGTTGGCGGTCCCTGGAAAAATACAAAGGTTAAAGCGAATGAACCATCGGATCCTTACCTGATGACCGGATATGATCAAAAAACTTTGATTCTAGAATCAGATAAGGATTGTACGATCACAGCCGAAATTGACATCGATCATTGGACAGGATTTCACCCCTACAAAACTTTTTCCCTAAAAGCGGGAAAGAAGAAAACCTTTCAATTCCCCGATGAATTCGCCGCCCATTGGATTCGTTTCAAAACGGATAAGGAAATTAAAGCAACCGCTCAACTCATTTACGAATGAATAATAAGATAGCCCTCCTCTTTTTCACATTTTTTGCACTGTCAGCATCCGCAAAGCAAAATGTTGTATTCATCTTAGCTGACGATATGAGCCGGGACACCTGGGGTGCATACGGCGGAAAAGACTGTAAGACTCCAAACATCGATCAATTAGCCAGGGATGGAACACGATTTGATCGTGCCTATTGCACGGTAGCCATGTGTGCCCCCTTCAGGCAGGAACTTTACAGTGGAAGATCCCCCTGGCGAACCGGTACTCTACCCAATCACTCAAAATCAGTTTCCGGAACCAAAAGTATAGTTCATTACCTGAACCCCCTCGGTTACCGGGTTGCCCTGCTCGGCAAATCCCACGTGGGCCCAAATGAATGCTATCCATTTGAGCGCCTTGGAGAGGTAAGTAAAAAAGTGGATGCCAATCCTGAAATCATGGATAAGGCAAAGGGATTTCTGGATGACTGTGAAAAAAAAGAAGATCCATTTTGTTTATTTATTGGATCTCATGATTCTCACGCTCCATTCACCACAGGTGCCCCCTCAGCATATGACGCCAAAAAAATTACGGTTCCACCCTATTGGATTGATACGCCAGAACTGAGGGAGGTTATGATTCAATACTACGCAGAGATCACCAATTTTGACCGCTTAGTTGGAATGATGCGCAAGGAACTGGAAAAAAGAAATCTATGGAAAAATACCATTTTCATGGTATGTAGCGAACAGGGAACCCAGCTCCCCTTTGCGAAATGGACTTGCTATGATAACGGCTTACACACGGGATTGGTCGCCCACTGGCCCACTCTTTCCATACCCGGCTCAGTCGTAGAAGAATTAGTAACCACTGCGGACATTACCCCAACCTTGGTCGAAAGTCTGGGAGGCAAACTTGAAAAAGGTGATGTTGATGGAAAAAACTTCCTTCACTTATTAAAAGGTGTGGAGGAACCGATACATCAATATGTCTACGGGGCCTTTACGAATTGTCGAATCATTGACAATCGGGAACGCATCTATCCGATCCGGGCCATTCGCGATAAAAGATACTCCCTGATTTATAATCCAAATCATAAATCCATAACATCAAATGTTACGCTCACACAGGACCTAAACATGATTGAGGATACCCAAACAAAACCCAAAGATCTCAATCCGACTGGTTCCTGGGTGGCAAAACCAGATAAAAACAAAATGGAACAAGCACTCGTCCATAAATTGCATAACCGGGACGAGTTTGAATTGTACGATTTACAAAAAGATCCATTTGAGATGAAAAATTTAGCGGGTAGTCCAAATCACAAGAAAGTTCAGGGAAGACTCAAATCTGCCTTAATGGCTAAACTAAAGGAATTAGCAGACAGCAATCCCATCAATACTGAAAAGGGATTTGTATCGGTTGCTAGCAAAAAAGGTAAGAAAAACTAGTACGACTTGATCCAGTCGACCTGTAGTGTGAACGGTCCATCCTGCTTATCGTAGATCATAAATTCGATACTACGGATCTTAGACTTGATCAGTGGATGTTCATCTTTTGACAGCGGCCTCCCCCGCCAGCTTACATCCATTTCATCAAAAGGAATCCTTACCTCCTGCCAACCATTTCCGGTTGTAAAATTTGAGCGGTAAGAAACAGACTTCCCTTCCATACGAACGCCCAATTTATAGGTTCTACCATCTCCCTTGTACCGAATATGTAGACCCTCCTTATCACCCAAACTGAAATCTGATGGATTTGTACGGATAGAAGAGAACCCACCACCATTCGTATTGGTAGTTCCCGAGAAAATTAACCTCTTCTTCTTGAAAGAAAAGCCACCTTCGGAACGACCCCCCATTACATTATCATTCACAGTTATCCAATTCGTAGCGGGATTGTCTTCAGTGAAATCGTAAATTAGGTTTTCCATTTCTTTTTGTTTTTTCTTTTTATTGATAGCCAAAGAGTAAGGAACACACGCGAGACAAAAAAAGGTAATTAAAAGGTAACCGTGAGAGAAACTCGTTGATAAATAGTTCATTATATTAACTTACTCTCAATAAATATACAGTCAAGGTAAGCATTCGTACGACTCTTGTCATGAACGTAAATCAGCAAAACGAAAATCTTTAATTGATACTATGTATCTAAGCTAACTTATGCTACCAAAGGATCGAAACTGGGTATTTGCTCAGTTCTTCCTCATTTGTCAATAGGTACAAATCCTCGGCTAAAGCAGTTGCAGCCAGTATCCGATCAATCGCATCGTCATGGTGATAGGGAAGTTCCGCGAGTCGATAACAATACTCACGGGTCATTCCAATCGATTTGATATTCCAAATTTTAACCTGCTCCTTTACCCATCTCCTTGGAGTAACAGGCATTTCCAGACTACCATCATTATATTTAAGGGAAAGTTCCAGAACAGATGCATCACTTAAATAAAACTCATTCTTTTGATCTGAAAGAACCTCACTGGCCAGTCTACTTAATTTAGATGGCTCAGAAGTCAGCCAAATAAAAGGGAAAGTGTCGAGTAGTACCCGCATTAGAAATAAACAACAGTATCACCCACGCTGCCCGCGACTTCGCGTTTTTCAACAATCTTAATGGGTTTGGAGGTAACGGTTCCGACTTCGGGTCTTTGCTCGTTGGGCAGTTGAGAACATGGAACTAATCGAGCAATTGGCTTCTTCCCCCGAGCTAGCACAACCTGCTTTCCATCCTCTACCTGCAAAAGTAATTTAGACAGATTTGTTTTTGCAAAGTGGACGGTGTACATATAACTAAGCTAATAAATTTATTAGCTTAGTCAAATAATATTATGTTTATTTGCTTCAAATCTGACATTGCTGGAGGGTCAATGTATTAAAATCGAAATTTGAGACGATGTAGCCTTGCTTTTTTATCTGCCGAATGAGTAATTTTTAGATTCTTCGATTCAAAACTATAGAAAGATGAAAAAAATACCTTATTCTCAAACCCGCCGTAGTTTTCTGAGCAAATCTGCCACCGGTGCTACCGCAGCATCTATATTACCCAGGCATATTTTTGGTGCACCTCATGTTCCACCCTCTGAAAAATTCGGTACCGCCTTAATAGGTTGTGGCGGAAGGGGTCCAGGTACCTATTCTCAATTATGCAAGGGATTGGATGTTGAACTTGTGGGGGCATGCGATGTGGACACAAATAAAGCCAAAAGATTTTCGCTTGCCCGTAGCAAGGGTAAGGCAGAATCATACCAGGATTTTCGTCGCTTGCTCGAAAGAAAGGACCTCGATCTAGTTGCGATTGCGACCCCGCCTCATTGGCATGCAAGCATTTCAATTGCTGCGGCAGAAGCGGGAATGGATGTTCTTTGCGAAAAACCGATGACTCGTTTTGTTGCTGAAGGCAGAGCGGTTGTTAATGCTTTCAAACGTTATGGGCGAATCTATCAAATTGGTACTTTTGGTAGGTTTAACCGAAGCAAGGATAAAGCATCTATCCTCAAGCACAAAATCATGTCCAGCGGTCTAATGAAGGACTGCAATGCGGTAAGGATGAAAAAAGGTGGATTAAAAGTAAAGCAGTGGAGTGGGACACCCGGAATTGGACCACAAACCATACCCGACACATTGGATTGGGATCTTTACTGCGGTCCCTCGCCATGGAAGCCTTACGAAAGCAGACGGACAGGCGGTACACATCGTGGGTATTGGGACTACGAGGGCGGAGGGATGTGTGATATGGGACAACACCACTTCGACCCCGAACAATGGACCTATGCCAAGGATCATACTAGTCCCGTTGAAATAACTCCATTTGCCCCACCATCCCATCCGGAGGTCACGGGAATGTGGGCGTGGGTAGAACTTAAATATGCCGACGGATTTAAATTCGTTATGGAAAGCGGAGAATGGGGCCCATCTTACGAACGTCATCCAGTGCGGGATGTTTCTCTGGATGACCTGTCCAAGGATGATCAAGAGAAGATTAAATCAATGCCTGACCCCGAGCCTTTATTGTCATTCGGAGAAGCGGTCAAACAACGCAAACAAGCAGGTGGTCATCCCGAAGCGGCTCACCGGGCAGCCTGCATTCTCCACTTAGCCAATCTGGCTATTCGTCTGGGCAGGAAATTAAAGTACGACCCTGACAAAGAAGTCTTTATCAACGACAACGAGGCTAATCGTTTTCTTAATCCACCCATGAGTGCCCCTTGGCGAATCTAATACCCAATAAATAATTAAGATGAATACCAAGGAAATACTAAACGCCTTTCCCCAACCCGAAGGAAAAATTCTTCGTAATATCGACAAAGAAGCCTGCGAACAGGCAGTCGAACAAATTATCTCAGGAGGAAGGAAGATAACCCGGGCAATAATTGACCTCATTCTCGAACCAGGAAACGGCGACGATATCCGCCCAAGACACGCGATTCACGCCACCGCTATTCGAGTGGGAGGAACCGGTAAGGAGATAGAGAGAAATTCTTTTGCCTCAGCACTCGCAAGTACTCTGACCGACGACCGCCCTAAAGCTGTTAAAGGTTTTGTTATTCGCCAACTACAGATTTGTGGAGGGGCCAAGCAGGCAGAGGCTATTGCTCATTTTTTAAACGATTCTGAGGAACATCTCTATGAATACTCAGCACAAGCCCTGGAAGCAATTGGGGTCGCAACCATAGACCATTTCCGTACGGCTTATCCTTTAGCAAAAGGTGCTCCGCGAATCACAATTCTGCAAGGACTCGGTGTACTCCAAGACAAAAAATCTCGCCCATTCTTCCTTTCCGCAATGCAAGATACCGACCTGGAAATTCGACTTGCAGGAATCTGGGGTCTAATGCGAATTTCCTCTGCAAAGGACGCCGAATTAATGCTTTCCCAATCGCTTAAAGAAAAAGGCTGGGGCCGTATTAAAGCGACAGCATATTGTTTTGAACTGGCTGAAAAACTTGCAAAGAATGGTCAAAGCAAAGAAGCCAAAGCCATTTACATTAAAATAAAAAAATCGCATTCTGAAAAACAAGATGCTTACCTTCGTGAAACAGCCGACCGTGGGTTGGCACAATTAAAGTAAACCTGAATATCTAGTTATGCGAATAATCTTTCTCCTCTTGCTCCCAGTAGCCTTAATTCAGGCTAAACCCACTTATTGGAATCAATTTCGCGGTCCAAATGGAGACGGCGACGCTCAAAACTCTCAACTGCCAGTCCAGTTCTCTGAAACCGAAAATCTGACATGGAAAACGCCTATTTCGGGCAAAGCATGGTCCTCCCCTGTTGTCAAAGATGGAAAAGTCTGGATTACAAACGCTGAGGAGGACGGATATAAAATGTGGGCTATTCAATTGGACTGGAAGACCGGTAAGCAGATCAAAAAAGTATTAGTCTTTGAGAACAAAGAACCCCAATTCTGTCATCCTATGAATAGCTATGCGACACCCACTCCTGTAATAGAGGGTGAGTTGGTATTTGTTCATTTCGGAACACATGGAACTGCAGCACTGGATCTAAAAAGTGGAATAAAAATTTGGGAACGCAGAGATTTTAAATGTGATCATTTTCGCGGTGCTGCAGCATCTCCAATAACCCACCAAGAAAATTTGATCATACATTTTGACGGGCACGACTTACAATACATCGTCTGCTTGGATCAAAAAACAGGTAAGACGGTTTGGAAAAAAGATCGGGCTTATGACTTTAAAACCAATAATGGTGACCGAAAAAAAGCGTACTGTACGCCCAGTGTTATCACCCATAACGGAAAAGAAGAATTAATAAGCCCCGGTGCAGTGGCCACCGAATCAAGAAATCCAAAAAATGGAGATCTATACTGGACGGTAAGAACCGGTGGAATGAATTCCTCTTCGCGTCCCATCTATCGACATGGCATGGTGTATGTGTTCTGTGGAATGGGCTCGATGTCGGCCATAAGACCTGGAGGTTCAGGAGATGTGGACAAAACCCACTTGGTTTGGAATCGTCGCAAAGTAGTACCCAAAAAATCATCCCCTCTTTTACTGGGAGAATATTTATTTATGGTTTCGGACGAAGGGGTGGCATCCTGTAATAATCCGAAGACTGGGGAGGTGTATTGGGCCGAACGACTGGGCGTGAAAGGTCAATGTGCCTCTTCCCCTATCCATGCAAATGGAAAGATCTATTCTTTTTCAAGCGATGGAGACTGTGTTGTTTTTAAACCTGACCCATCGGGTCTAAAAGTGCTGAGTCGCAATAAATTAGATGAGGGTTGTATGGCATCTCCTGCTGTTGTGGGTAATTCCCTGCTTGTGAGAACCAAGAAAAACTTATATCGCTTTGATCAATCCGATTATAAATAAATTTTAAATTAATGAAATCAAAGATCCTCCTAACCACATTACTTTTTAACGCTTTGTCCTTGTTCGCTAAGGACGCATGGAAATCTCAGCCCAATTGGTTAGAGCTTCCCGACAATCGTGATAAAGTCGGAAATATGCATGGTGATATTGCGGTAAGCTCAAATGGTGACATCTATGTAAGTGTGGGCGACCCCAAGGCCGGCTTGCAAGTTTATGGAGATAACGGAAAGTGGAAACGTAATGTTCCCAATGCTCCGAGTGATCTGCATGGCTTCGTTATTAAAAAAGAAGGAAAAGAGGAATTTATCTATGCGGTTCGGGTGGGTGGAGGTGAACTCCTTAAATTGACTCTCGACGGTAAAACTGCTTTGAAAATCCCAGCCTCTTCCATTCCCGATGAATTCAAAAGAAAAGGCAAAGACGGAAAACCTTTCGTCCGGTTGACTGGTGCAGATGTATCCGCAAATGGAGATATCTTTTTGACCGATGGCTATTCTTCCGATCATATTCACCGATTTGATAAAAAGGGTAAGTATTTAAACTCGTTTGGTGGAAAGAATGCACCCTATGGATTTCGCACCCTCCACAAACTGGTCATAGATTCACGTTTCAACCCAGCACGGATTATTGGGATGGATCGGGCTAACAACCGAGTGGTCCATTTGGGACTCGATGGCAAGTTCATTGGAGTGGTGGAAGAAGGCCTTTTACTTCCAGCCTGCGTTCATATTCATGGTGACTGGGCGGTTATTGGAGAACTGCGCGGACGGGTGACTATCCTTGATAAAAAAGGCAATATCTATGCCCAAGTTGGGGGAAACAGCAAAAAAGACGAAATAGGAACCAACAGAACTCCGCCGACAAAATGGCGCGAAGGCATTGTCACTGCGCCCCATGGTATAACCTGTAATGCCAAGGGTGATATCTTTGTTGCGGAATGGAACATTACCGGAAGGGTTCACAGGTTTAACCTTGCTGTAAACTAGGTTACCATGAAAAAAAATACCCGATTAGCCATAAGTACTTTATCTGTATTATGTCTTCTCTCTTCTTCGCTTTTAGGAAAAAAGGATATATCTAAAGAATCATCCGATCTTTTAGGCAAACACGGACTCAAGGGATGGAAGGTCCCTAAAGGCAATGAGGCTTCAAAATGGTATCAGGTAACCAATAATATCCTTGAAGTAAGAAGTGGAAGCAAAAAGAAGGGCTCGGTGCTCTGGACTAAAAAGGAATATCAAGACTTTGAGGTTAGTTTGGGATTTCGTTTTATTGAGGGAACCATTGATTCAGGAATCCATTTAAGAAATTCAGATCAGATCCAGATTGGAATTTCCGGGTCACTCAAGAGAGATATGACCTGCTCTCCATACATTCCGGGTAAAGGTTATCCAGTAGAGGCCAAGAATATTAAAAAACTCCTCAAACCAAAAGATTGGAATCAAATGCGCATACGAGCAGTTGGTCAAAATTACACCGTATGGTTACAGGAAGAGGAGGTAATGAAGTATAAATCATCCTCGGCAAAAGAAAAAGGACCTATAGGTATCCAACTGCACGGAAGTCGAAACATGAAAATTGATTTCCAGGATATTTCGGTTAAGGAACTATAGCACGATGGAAGATTCTGGCTCAAAGCGTGAAGGGAAATTCTTGTTTCTTGTCATTGCTAAATAGTACAACTGAAAGTTCCCCGTGTGCGATGGGATATTAAATCGCTACGCAATGACATGATTCAGGCTTGCCCTTTTTAAAGTTCAGCCAAATTCTTTTTTCATGCCAAGCAAATCTCCGGTCATTCGATTACTTTCAGATCTTGTCTCTATACCGAGTATAAACCCATCCCTTGGCCCCTCGAACTCGAACTTAACCGGAGAGGAAGGGGTTGCTACCCTTCTTGCCGATCAAGCGGGCAAATTAGGAATAGAAATCCAAAGACAGGCAGTTTTACCGGGTCGGAAAAATATTCTTCTTCGCTTAAAGCCCAAGGGTAAAATCAAGTCGCGGATTATGTTAGCTCCACACATGGATGTGGTACCGGCTGAAGAAAATGCATTTAAACCAAAAATTAAAAATGGTAAATTATATGGCCGAGGAGCATGCGATACAAAAGGTTCAATGGCTGCCTTCTTTCAGGCGTTTTGTGATCTGGCGAAAAACGGCCCCTTACCGCTGAGCACAGAAGTTATCTTCGTGGGATTAGTCGATGAGGAATTCGGGCAGGCAGGTTCTCGAAAACTAGCTAAGTCTGGCCCTCAAGCCGACCTCGCGATTGCGGGCGAACCCACTGAGCTTAAAGTAGTCACTGCCCACAAGGGTAACTCGTGGCTACAACTTAAAACCACAGGCGTTGCTGCACATGGTGCCACTCCAGAGAATGGTAAAAATGCAATCGAAGCCATGACTCCCATTCTAAAAACCCTATTTCATGATTACCCCAAAATATTAGGCAAGCGAACCCATCCGTTACTCGGTTCTCCGACCCTTAATATTGGAAAAATTTCGGGGGGCAACCAACCCAATATTGTCGCCGACCAATGCACCATTGATTTGGATAGACGAACGATTCCCGGAGAGAATGAGGATTCAATCAAAAAAGAACTCATGGCTCTATTCCGACAACAAAAACTACCCGCCCCCGATTTCTCGAGCACTCGTTCTGTACCATGCCTACCCTTGGATACAGATCCAAATCTTCCCTTCGTTCAAACTCTACTACGGGCATCCAAAAAAAGAAAAACTCATGGGGTATCCTACTTTACGGATGCATCACCCATCGCAATGGGTGGAACTCCGGCAGTTGTTTTTGGTCCAGGTAATATTGCACAAGCACACGCAAGGGATGAATTTATAGATATTTTACAATTGGAGGAAGCCTACAAAATAATCGGTGTATTTTTAAAAAGTATGCCCTAATTTTTTCTATACCTGGAGTTCTAGAATTTGAAAACTTCTTAAAACTTCGAAAAATGTTTTGATTCCAGATCAATTTATCATTCAAATTCAATACTATGATAAAATCATTTTTTCTTCTCTCTATTTCCCTGCTTATAAATTTACCTTCTTACGGAGAAGAATCGAACCATTGGGATATTCTTTTCGATGGTAAAAACTTAAATAATTTCCGTGGCTACAAAAAAGATAAACCTGGCAACGCATGGACTGTTGAAGACAAGGTCATCAAATTAAAAAAAGAAAAAGGCAAAACCGGTGGAGACTTAATGACCCAAGAAAAATATCAATTTTTCGAACTTCAACTTGAATGGTGCCTCCCTAAACCGGGAAATAGTGGAATTATTTTTCGGGTTGGAGAAACCGATGGTCCTGCTTACAAAACCGGTCCGGAGATGCAAATTTTTCACAAAATGAATCCAGGAGGTAAAACGGATACTGGATCCTGCTACGCATTGTATCCACCCAAAGTCGCAAGTATGAATAAAATCGGCGAATGGAATAAAGTTCGCCTTATCATAAAACCGGGAAACAAGGTCGAACATCACATGAACGGAAAACTCCTTTGTTTTTACACCATGGGGAGCAAGGACTGGCAAAACAGAGTCAACTCGAGTAAATTTAAAAATTGGGAACTGTTTGGAAGCGTGGAAAAAGGGCATATCTGCTTCCAGGATCATGGGAATGAAGTCTGGTTCCGTAATGTTCGTATTAAATCCCTTCAATAGTCTTTTATTATGTACAGAATATTTATAAGGGCATGGGGCATTGGCTGTTTACTAGCTCCCCTTCTTTACAGCTCAGAGTGGAGCTCTTTTCGGGGCGAAAGTGGAATGGGTATTCATACTGGAGAGATGGCTCTTTCATGGCAAAATAAAGATATTTTATGGAGTAAAGAAATCGAAGGAGAAGGACAGTCCTCTATAATACAGGCTGGAGCAAAGATCTTTATCACTTCAGCGATTGAGAACAATCTTCGACTCTTACATTGCTTCGATAAGGAAAAAGGCGATTTATTATGGAAAAGAGAGATCAGAAATAATAGAGCCGAATCCATTCACAGAATGAATGGCTGGGCCACCGCCACTCCCGCGACAGAGGGAGATCGGGTGGTTGCATTCTTTGGCCCCGCCGGTCTGCATTGTTTTGATTTGGAAGGAAATAAAAAATGGGATATCGACTTAGGTGTATTCCCCAGTCATTGGGGAGTGGCAGCATCGCCGATTATTCATAATGGATTGGTCATTCAAAATTGCGATGCCATTGGAAAATCACGACTGGTCGCGATTGATATTCAAAGTGGAAAAATTGTTTGGGACACCCCAAGGATGGACAAGCCAAAGGGGGGCTGGTCCACACCAATTGTAATCACCGTCCAAGGCAAAAAACAAGTGGTGTTAAATGGAGAATTTGGCGTAAAGGGATACTCGATTCAAGACGGAAAAGAATTATGGTTTTGTGAAAGCTTCAATGGTCGCGGCTCCCCGGTTCCTTTTTATGATGGAGAACTCCTCTTTGTTATAAACGGGAAACCCGGTGATTTATATGCAGTCGATCCAACGGGGAAAGGAAACATAACGAAAACACATATGAAATGGCATGCCCGCAGAAATGGTGGACGGGATTTACCTTCTCCTGCGGCCGTTCAAGGATTAATATTCGCAACCAGTATGAGTGGTATTATTACTTGCTACGATTCTAAGTCAGGAGAAATTTACTGGGTGGATCGCTTACAGGGAGCATTTTCTGGCTCACCCTTGGTTACCTCTGAACATTACTTTATACAAAATGAAATGGGGATCACTTATGTGGTGAAGCCAAGTAAAAAGAAATTGATAATAGAATCTGAAAATGCAATAGCCGATAACACAAGCGAGGTATTCAGAGCCACGCTTAGTCCGATCGGAAAAAAACTTTTTACTCGTTCACTGACGAAATTATACTGTATAGCGGGACAATAAATTCCGATTACGGGAATGACTAAGCATGACCGTCGGTATTGAATCCGATAAAAATATTTTCCGTTTATTTCTCGGCGAAAAAAACGCTCGCACAAGTTCATCAGTCAGTTCTAACTAACTGGAAGTATCATTTGAACAACTAACCTGAAAATCATGAATAACCAAGAAATCCTATCCTCTCTCTCCCGAAGAAAATTTGTGAGTAACACCGGCCGTATGGCCACCGTTGGAGCACTTGCCGGCTTAACCCTTCCGACGGTTCATGGAAAAAGCGGAGAAGAAACAAAGCTTGCTCTGGTTGGCTGTGGCGGTCGTGGAACTGGAGCCGCCAGCAATGCTCTCTCAGTATCTCAGGCATTTGGACCCAGAAAACTTTTTGCGATGGCGGATATTTTCCAATACCGACTCGATCAGAGTTACAACGGGCTATCCAAAAAACATAAAGAGCTCGTCGATGTATCTCCAGACAGAAAGTTTATAGGTTTTGACGGATACCAAAAAGCAATGGATGTACTCGATCCCGGCGATATCGTTATTTTTACAACTCCGTGTGCATTTCGTTGGGTACATTATCAATACGCGATCAAGAGAGGTTTAAATGTATTTATGGAAAAACCGGTCACTCCGGATGGTCCCTCTTCACGCAAAATTTTAGAACTGAATGAGGAAGCAAAAAAAATTAATCTGAAAGTCGGCGTCGGCTTAATGTGCAGGCACAGTCAGGCACGGAAAGAACTTAAGGATAGGATAGACAATGGCGAACTGGGGGAACTTCTTTATTTAAAAGCGGTGCGTATGCAAGGAAGACTTATTGGTTGGGACAAAAGAAAACAGGAAACTCCGGATAAAGACAAAACGGACTTAATGTACCAAATTAAGAACTTCCATGGATTTCTTTGGTTAAGCGGTGGAGTGTACAGCGACTTTAATATTCATAACATCGATGAATGTTGCTGGATGAAAGGCATGTGGCCGGTCAAGGCACAGGCCATGGGAGGCAGGCATTACCGCGGAGATGAAATAGATCAAAACCTTGATTCCTATTCAGTGGAATATACCTTTCCGGACGAGACAAAACTTTACTTCCAAGGTAGGAGTATGAACAAATGCTATCAGGAATTTGCCAGCCATGCCAATGGCACAAAGGGCTATGCCCTGATCTCAGGTCCAGGAGGTCATCGCTCACAAGCCCGTATCCATAAAGGTCAAGGCCCTGACAGTGATTTGGCTTGGATGTTTGGACAAAACGGTGGAGGTCGCCCAGAACGGGAAACGAACCCCTACCAAGACGAATGGGAATACTTGATGGATGCCATTAAAAACGATAAGCCCCATAATGAAGTCGAGCGCGGGGTCAAGGCAAGTGTGGTAACCTCAATGGGTCGAATGGCTGCTCATGTAGGGAATGAAGTAACTTATGACCAAATGTTAAACTGCAGCCACGACTTTGCACCAGGTGTGGAAAACCTTACCATGGACTCTGAATCTCCTTTGCTTGCGAATGCCGATGGGTCTTATCCTATTCCACAACCCGGCATGAAAAAGACCGAATACTGAGCGTAAACCCATTTGCTCACAAATCAAAACCAAGGCGGTGAATAACTTTCTTAATAAAATGTGCGCAACTTAAACCTCTGTAGCTCAAGCTATTAAACTAAACTTCAACTACTCCCAAACAATAAAAGCTCAATCGCAGTTGACGAAGAGAATTCCTTATTTCTAAAGTTAAGTTGTCCAAGGGAGTTTTGGGGTAGGCTTTCTTGGTTTTTAGGCCCGTTCTTGGCAACAAGGACGGGCCGCTTTTTTTTAGAAATCAATCGCTAAAAATTCGCCTATGGTTACTAAATTCTATGTCAGATAGTACAGAAATAGTATGGTTTATCAACTTTTGGTATTGTAATGACAGGGAATGATATCAATTTATAAATATGAAGCTTTTATTAATTATAACCTTTTCGATTCTTTATTCACTGGCCTCATTTTCCTACGGAAAATCCAGACAAAAATTAGTCTGGGCAGACGAATTTAACGGAGATTCCCTAGACTATTCAAAATGGGGCGTTGAGGAAAATGCCTATGGTGGTGGTAATAACGAACAACAAATTTATCGATGGGATAAGAAAAACCTTCGGGTAGAAAATGGAAATCTCGTCATAGAGGCTCACAAAGACAATCCCAATGTGGCTGGAACCACTCGCCCCTACTCTTCTGCTCGAATCAGAAGTAAACATAGAGGGGACTGGAAATACTGCCGCGTGGATGTACGGGCAAAATTGCCGATTGGAAAAGGTATGTGGCCTGCTATTTGGATGCTTCCGACTGATGAAAAGTATGGCGGTTGGGCCTCAAGTGGAGAAATTGATATTATGGAACTCGTTGGTCACGAACCTTCCACTTATCATGGAACACTTCATTACGGAGGTGGGTGGCCCAAAAACCAACATGCTGGTAAGGAATTCAAACTTGCCAAAGGCACATTTGCGGATGAATTTCACATTTTCTCGATTTTTTGGGAGAAAGGAAAAATCATTTGGGGGATTGATGGAAAGCCATGGCAAACTCAGGAAAAATGGCATTCGGAAAAGGGTACCTTTCCCGCTCCCTTCGATCAGCGGTTTCATCTTTTGATCAACCTTGCTGTTGGAGGACGCTGGCCCGGTAACCCGGACACTAAAACAAAGTTTCCTGCAAAAATGCTGGTCGACTATGTCCGAGTATATCAGAATGAAAAATAATTATTATGCATGCGAGAAGAAACGATACCAGTGCTTTACAGGATAAGCTTCTTTAAAGCTGTTCCTCTAGCGCGATCAAATGTTTGACTAACTGTGCCATGCCCAAGGGCGGAATTGACTCCCCGATTACCTCACGGATGAGCTTTATTGAAAAGTTGTCACTTTCCTTCATTCTCCCATAACGGATTCCCTCAAATGAAAACTTTTTGTTCCACAGCGCATGATCCAAAGTGGATAAAATAAGAATTTCCCGAAGAGAAAGTACACGGTTCTGATCGGGGTGGCCTTTCATATCACTCGAAATCACCCCGCTGTTCATAGTTAATGTACTGGCCGGACTATCCCACCTCATTCTGCGATAGCTGGTTCGAAAGCCCTTGATGAGCCTCGCTTTCCCCTTATTTAGAAGGACTGGTCGAGGTAAAGTATGACCACATTTTTCACAGGCAACCGATTCCTCCTGTTCGTTATTATGCTTACATTGAATGCAGCTGAGATTATCGAAAGCACTTTTCCCCTCCGGGGTGTGTTTCATCCAGAAATACTGATTTTCATTCCAACGCGGAATACAATGGTATGGATCTTTAGAATCCTGAAGCAAACCGAGTGAATCTAATTGGGGCAGCCGACCAATCGCATCACTTAAACTGACAGGAGCATGGCCGTTTTTCTCCCCATGAGTGGCGACTGGGTGAAACGGGCTTATTTGTTTGGAAAATACATCCCCTACCGGAGGGCAAGACTCTAAGACCTCCGGAATACGACAACCGATGGTGATTAATCGTTCCCGATGATGGGGCACTCCATAGGAAGAAAAATTCAAAACATTAGACCTTATCGAATATCCCAAAGGGGTTAAACGCCTGGATAAACAAGCTAGAATATTTTCAGGTTTATCATGCTCGTTACGGATAATTGTATTTTGCATCCTTCGAACATTTTCGAGGATAAACCAATCGGGTTGCAGCTTTTCGAGGACTGAAATACCAGGCAATATCAGTCGATTCCTTTCATCCTCTCTGGGTCGGACACCCGAGCGAATTGAAGATGATATTCTCCCTGCCCCATTCGCTGACATACCCTGGCAGGGTGGAGAAAGAGTAATCAGCCAAGGTCTTTTTCCATTCAATTCTTTGTTAAAGAAATTGATGTACTCCTGCTGTAACTCCCATATATCACCTTCAAAAACCTCAGTCGCAGGAAAATTCTTTCTAATTAACTGTGCTCGGGATGGAAGGATTTCAGCCGCAGCTAAAACTGGTATTGCACACCCCCACTCTACTCCAACATCTCCCACTCCTCCTCCAGAAAAGAGGGATCCTGAAACTCGAACAGAGCGGGTGGTTCGGAAAGTATTCATGCCAATATTTTAGCTATCTTAAACCATCATCTTGGTCAACGAACCACTCTGTAAGGAATGAAAAAAATCACTCCCATACAATAGAACTTCCTATATTATGTTTACCCAAACCACATATTTTGAATGGACATTGAACAAACAGTGGCCCAATTCTATTTATTTACACATGAAACGATTTATTCCTATTTTATTATGCCTGTCTCTTGGGGGACAGATTTTTGCTCACGACCCGGCGACCGAAATGACAACGGCCGCTCACAATTTCCTTAATTCTTTGGAAGAAGGGCAAAAAAAGAAAGCACATTTCCCCTTCTCTGATAATGAGAGAGAAAACTGGCATTTCTTTCCGGGAAGTTTTGTAAAACCGAACGGACGAATGGGATTATCCGTAAAAGAGATGTCTTCTCCTCAGAGAACCTTAGCACAGACTCTTCTTTCTTCCGCCCTGAGCCATCGTGGACAGATTGAAGCATCTACCGTTATTCTCCTCGAACAAATTCTCTATGAAAATGAAGGACGGGAAATGAGAAACCCAGACCTTTATCATTACTCAGTATTTGGCCAACCGGAGCAAGCCGGCTCATGGGGATGGCGGTTTGAAGGCCACCACCTTTCTCTTAACTTTTCTCTGGTAAATGGAAGAATATTCTCCGTCACTCCAAGTTTCTGGGGAGCTAGTCCAGCGAAGGTAACAGAAGGAAAACATGCCGGAATGCGCGTTCTTGCCGAGGAGGAGACAACCGCGTTCAAGTTCTTCAAATCTCTCTCCCCTCCCCAAAAAAAAATGGCGATTCTTTCTGGCAAAGCTCCTCGTGAAATCTATTCCGGTCAGGACAACACAGTAGACTGGTCAACATTCGTGCCGGCTCAGGGTCTTCCTATTACTAAGATGAATCCCCGTCAAAAAGGATGGCTACAAGAAGTAATCGCAGTGTATTCAGCAAAACATCGCCCCCAGGTAGTTAAACAAATAAACCAAAATAAACCTCTCCTTCACCCCACTGAAACCTTTTTTGCATGGGCGGGCGGGCTGACCCCTGAAACAGGTCACTACTACCGCATACAAACACCGGATTTCCTGTTCGAATACGCCAATACTCAAAATAATGTGAATCATGTTCATGCGGTATGGAGAGACTTTAAAGGAGATTTTGGAAGAGACCTCTTAGCGGAACACTACACCCAAGATCATTCGAAGCAAAAGGGTTGGGTCAGCATGTTTGACGGAAAAACTCTCAAAGGCTGGAAGCCAAACGAAAATGAGGAATCATTCTCCGTAAAGAATGGGTGCATCGTGGCCAATGCACCGGGGCGTTGCCATCTTTTTTATCAGACTAAAAAGCCGTTCAAAAACTTTGAATTCAAGGCCGAGGTTATGACTCTACCGCATTCCAATGCAGGCGTGTATTTCCATACTCGCTTCCAGGAGGACGGTTGGCCAAAAGCGGGTTTTGAATGCCAAATAAATAATACCTATCACGACCCCAAAAAGACAGCCAGTATTTATGGCGTACAAGATTGCCTGGAAGCTCCGGCACGGGATGACGAATGGTTTACCCTTTACATAAAAGTGGATGGCAAACATGTAATCACAAAGGTAAATGATCAAGTAATCTCCGATTGGAACCAACCGGAGGACTGGAAAAAAAGTGGGGACTTTGAAAGGGTATTAGGAGAAGGAACATTTGCACTTCAGGGACACGATCCCGGAAGCACAGTCCTTTTTCGTAATCTTTTCGTGAAAAGACTTCCCGCTCAATAGCCTATTCAATGAAACCCTTTTTTCTTGGTTCTCTGATTCTTCCCCTACTAGCATATGCCCAGTCATGGCCACAATGGCGCGGCCCGGACGCCTCCGGTCATGCCCCAATAGCCAATTACCCGAAGTCCTGGTCTTCCCAAAAAAATATCTCTTGGAAAACGAGCCTTCCTGGCCGTGGCCACTCATCTCCGGTTCATGATGGTGAGAATATTTGGGTAACCACTGCTCTGGAAACTCCTGCATCCGAAAAAGAAAAAGAGGAAAGACTAAAGGAAAATAAGGGATTACCCACTGTTACAGTACTTTCCAAAGTGAGCCTTCGGGCCCTGAAGATTGATGCTTCTTCTGGAAAAATTCTGAAAAACATTGAAGTTTTTAAGAAAAAACAGCCACAATGGGTTCATAAGTTAAACAGCTATGCCTCCCCCAGCCCCTATCTTCAAGAGGGCAAACTATACCTTCATTTTGGTGCTTATGGAAATGCGTGCATTGATTCAAAATCAGGTGATATCATTTGGAAAAATGACGAAAAAAACCTGTGGGTGATGCATGAAAATGGACCGGGGAGCTCACCCATTGTATGGAAAAACCTGATGATCTTCCATTTGGATGGAAGTGATCGGCAAAGCATCGTCGCACTCTACAAGGACAACGGTAAAATTGCTTGGCAAACTGAACGAACCGGGGAAATGAAAGAAAACCCACAACTCCAAAAATCTTACTCGACTCCGATCATTGAAACATTCAACGGTAAACCTATTTTGATTTCCTGCGCAGCGGACTGGGTATACGGATACAATCCAGCAAATGGAAATGAGCTTTGGAAAATGAGGTATGGCATACTCGGGTTTTCTAATGTGGCACGGCCCGTTGTGGGCCACGGAATGTTTTATCTGTCCACCTGCTTTATGAAATCCGAAGTTCATGCTTACCAATTGGAAGGCCTTACCGAGCCCAAGCTTGTCTGGAAAATGACCAAGGGTGCACCCAGAATCCCTTCCCCTATCTTAGTAGGAAATCAACTTTATGTGGTAAACGATGGTGGAATTCTTTCCTGCGTAAATGCTCAAACAGGTGATCTCAATTGGCGAGAAAGGCTCGACGGTGAATTTAATGCCTCCCCCATCCTCGCCAATGGACTACTCTACCTTTCTGATCGAGCCGGGAAAACCACTGTCATCCGTCCGGGAAAAAGCCTGCAAATCATTTCAGAAAATGAATTGGATGGAGCTCCACACATGGCTACCTTTGCACCCCATAAAAATTCATTTCTTATCCGTACTGATAACACTCTTTACCGAGTGGCAGAATAGGAAATCAATTCTTCCTAAGGCTTGAGAATACATTTCCCGTTGGTTTTTCGGGCAAGGATGTAAGCCATTTTTGGAGCAAGATTTTCAATCGACTTACGGTTTCTGAATTCTTATCGGCCCGATTTGTACTCTCCAATGGATCACGGACTAAATCATAAAGTTCGGCATGGGACTGGTCCTTGTTAAGTACCAATTTCCATTGTTCATGAACCACTGCATAAGCAACCCAATGATCGGGCTTGGACTTGTTCGCTGGCCACGGTGCAGACATTTTCCAAAAGATTGGTTTTTTACGTAATGGATTGCCCTTCCCCATTAATGCAGGAACTTGGCTCATTCCATCCGGCTTGTACGACTTGGGGAGTTTCACATTCCCTAGTTCACAAAAAGTAGGGAGTAAATCAACTGCTGACATCACCGAAGTTTTATCCACTTTCCCCGCGGCAATTTTGCCGGGCCAGCGGGCAATAAAGGGCACCCCGATTCCACCTTCCATTAAAGCCCCCTTAAAAGCACGACGCCCTCCTGTAATCCCCTTGGCTGCTCCTATTCCGTATCCCGGACCAGTGGCTGAGTCATAACTCAGGGCAATGGGGGAATTGGGAGAACCCCTTGCCGGTCCATTATCCGAGCTAAAAATAACCAGCGTATTATCGGAAATTTTCATCTCGTCCAAGGCATCCAACAATTGACCGATTCTTAAATCCGCATGGTACAAAGTGGCCGCATAAATATTGTCCGCCTCAGGTAAATCGGGAAAAAGTTTCTGTAATTTTGGATCCACATGAAAGGGAGTATGCGGTTCATGAATCCATAAATTAATAAAGAATGGCTTACCCTTTGCATGACTTTTTTTCATGAATGGAATCGCACTTTTTACATCATCATGGACAAACATCTGTGGCCCTGAACAATTGTATGACCCATAATCATCATAGCCATATTCAGTGAGAAACGGAGCATCCGGGATCATATCATTGGCAAGGTGCCACTTTCCATAATGTGCAGTTGAATACCCTGCTTTTTTGAGAAACTTTGGTAACAATGGGGCATTGGTATCCAGCCAGTCAGGCATGTTACGTCTTTGATTACTTGGTACCCAGGCAAAATGCCCGTCAATATTGTAGCGGGCAGGAAAGTGTCCGGTCATCACTGCAGTTCGACTGGGTGAGCACACTCCACTGGCTACAGTAAACCTGTGAAAATCAGTCCCCTCCTTGGCCAATCGGTCGATATTGGGTGTCTTTAAATAGGGATGACCATGGCAACCCAAGTCACCCCATCCCCAGTCATCAGCAAAAATGAAAACAATGTTGGGTGTCGTCTTTTCTGCAAACGAGGAAAAAGACAAAAATGCACAAACACTCAGGAAAATCGATAAGACAAATTTAATCATAATTATAAAATCTTGGAAGGTTGGAAGGTTAAATGAGCTAAGATATTGCCCGATGAAATGGATATGTCAATGAATCGGTGCCTAACAAATTAAACTATAAATTTCATCAAAAGACACATTTTCCAGTTGCCAACTTAAATTCTCAGATCCTTCCTAGATTCATGAATAAATTGATCCATACATTTTTCCTTATTTCATTGGTCATTGGTCAGGTTTGTGAAGGCAAGCCTCTCAATATATTGTTCATTTTCACCGATGACCATGCATACCAGGCAATCTCGGCTTATGGTTCAAACCGGAACCAAACACCCAATATTGATCGACTTGCCAAAGAAGGTATGCTCTTTGATCGTGCCTTTGTAACCAACTCAATATGTGCCCCAAGTCGCGCCGTAATTCTCACCGGAAAACACAGTCACTTAAACGGCCAGTTAACCAATGGACAACGCTTTGACGGAGAACAGCAAACTTTCCCAAAACTGCTCCAGAAAAAAGGGTATCAAACCGCAATGGTTGGAAAATGGCACCTGAAGAGCGATCCTACCGGTTTTGACTTCTGGCAGGTATTACAAGGCCAGGGTCCTTACTATAATCCGCCCATGAACACTCCGGATGGAGTAAAGAAAATCACTGGCTATACAACTGATGTAATTACTGATGTCAGCTTGGACTGGCTGAAGAATAAAAGAGATCCAAACAAACCATTTATTCTAATGAGTCAGCACAAAGCCCCTCACCGGAATTGGCAACCAGGCCCAAAATATCTAACCAAATATGACGGCATGGATATTCCAGAACCCGAGACCCTTCGAGATAATTATAAAAATCGTCTCGAACCTGCCACCACTCAGGCAATGACTATTGACCGTCACCTTTCCACTAACGACCTAAAAATCAGAACTCCTGGTAACCTCACCCCCGAACAGAAAGCAAAGTGGGACGCTGCCTACGGCCCAAAAAACAAAGCCTTTCAGGAAGCCAAATTAGAAGGTGATGAACTGTTCAAATGGAAATACCAAAGATATGTTAAAGATTATCTCAGGTGCATTGACTCCGTAGACGAAAACATTGGTCGCCTACTTGATTATCTGGACAAATCTGGACTGGCTGAAAATACCGTGGTCATCTATTCATCCGATCAGGGCTGGTACCTTGGCGAGCATGGATGGTACGATAAGCGTTGGATGTACGAGGAGTCCTTCCGTACGCCCCTAATTGTCCGTTGGCCAGGAGTCACAAAAGCGGGAAGTAAAAATAAGGATCTTGTTCAAAACCTTGACTACGCTCAGACCTTTCTCGATATCTGCGGAGTAAAATCACCCAAGGAAATGCAGGGTCAATCCATCGTTCCATTGCTTAAAGGGAAAAAGCCCAAAAACTGGAGAAAATCCCTCTACTATCAATACTATGAATTCCCCGGCGCACACAGTGTCAGACGACACTATGGTGTTCGCACCGAAACTCATAAATTAATTTATTTTTACAAGCTTGATGGTTGGGAACTGTATGATTTGGAAAAGGATCCAAACGAATTAAATTCGGTCTATGGAAAGCCTCAATATGCTGCCCTGACCAAAGAACTTAAGGATGAACTCAACCGACTTCGTAAACTTTACAAAGTACCGGTTGATGACCGCCCTCTCACTAAAGCACCTAGAACCCCTAGAGAACCAAAAAAGGAAAAGAAGAAGAAGAGCTGATCCGAAAAGCTTTAGTCAATCACCTTGATTGGAAAATATTGGGAGGGAGTATGCTCCTTCTCCATAATATCCTTGATTTTATTAACCACATCCAGGTGCTTTGTGGCCAAGTCATCGGATTCGGATTCATCCGTGGACAGATCAAATAATTCGATCTTCAATGGATCATGATTATTTCCCTTACGAATCATTTTCTGACGAATCCCCTTCCACTTCCCCATCCATACTGCTTGCTGTCCACCGTAGCCGGAAAACTCACGGTACAAGGGAGGGCGTTTAGAGGTAGCTTTTCCGAGAAGACTGGGGGCCAAACTATACCCGTCATGCTTTGCAACAAGCGGAGTTCTTGCATCAATTAAATCATGTAGGGTAATCATCCAATCCTCAAAACCCGTCCTTTGATCCGATACTGAACCGGATTGAACCCTGCCTGGCCATTTCGCAATCAGAGGCACGCGAATCCCCCCTTCATAAAGAGAACCCTTCAGACCGCGTAATTTCCCCACGCTGTTAAAAAAGTCGTAATCAACTTCCAGTTTCAAATGGGTGGTTCCATTATCCGAAGTAAAAATAACGATCGTATCATTGGTCAGGCCAAGTTGGTCAATTAATTTTACCACATTACCAATATATCGATCCATTCGAGTAATCATAGCCGCATATGCCGCACGGGGAGTAAAATGGGGGGTGTATCCATATCCCTGAGAGCGCGTAAAGGGAGGGTCATTCCACTTTAACTTGAGATAAGGTTTTAATTCCTCATCGGGTACATGCAGGGCCACATGGGGAATAAGCGTCGGATAATAAAGAAAGAAGGGCTTGTCTTTATTCTTCTTTATGAACTTCAAAGCCTGTTCATTTATTCGGTCGGATGAAAAATCCTCCCCTTTGAAAATTTCATAACTCTTCGGGTCCTGTGGGTCAGCTCCTTTTGCAAGGGATGCATGCCCAGGAACTGGCGGGTTATTTTGTAACGGTACCCGCTCCCGATCACTCCATAAATAATCTGGATAATAACTGTGGGCATGGCGTTGGCAGTTGTATCCAAAAAATCGGTCAAAACCCTGATTCATTGGATCACCCTCTGTACCTGGACTGCCCAGTCCCCATTTCCCAAAGGCACCGGTCGTATATCCCTCCTTTTTAAAAACCTCCGCCATGGTCAATTCATTTAATGGAATCGGTCGCTGTCCCTCCGGCTTAATTTCTCCATTATTTCGAATGAAGGCATGACCGGGATGCTTACCAGTCATCAAGACACAACGGGAAGGTGCGCAAACTGCATTTCCCGAATAATTCCGGGTAAAGCGCATTCCTTCCTTGGCCAATTGATCAAGATGGGGAGTCCTTATTTTTTTCTGTCCGTAACTTCCCAGTTCGTTGTATCCAAGATCATCTGCCAGAATAAAAATTACATTAGGTTTTCTCGCTTTACTGGTACAAAAAGAGAAAACAAAGAAGAACAGAAGGACTGAAAAAGAGAATCGATTATTCATTGGAAAGGATTGGATGGATTGAGATTAAACCTAATTTAGAAATGTGATTGTTGTAATTTGTTTGTTTAAAAACAAGCGGATTTTTTCTTTACTAGCTGATTTGCTGTCCTAGGCTATTAAAGTTATCCTCTGCTAAACCATTTACTAAATTATGAAACTATCCATTCCTGCTCTTTTTCTGTTCAACATAATGTTCCTAGGCACGCTTGATGCAGCCAAGGTTGTTTTCCTTTATGGTGCAAGAAGCCATGCATCTGGAGATCATGAATTTCAGGCAGGTTCCCATTTACTGGCCAAGCATATCAATGCCCAGGACAAAGTAGACCTAAAGGCAACGGTACACCCTGGATGGCCCGAGGATGAATCCATTCTTGATGATGCGGATGCCATCGTGATCTATGCGGATGGTACGAAAGTGATCGGTAGCGGATGGGAAAAGATGGACCAGTTGGTCAAAGAGAAAAAAACTGGCGTTTTGTTCATGCACTATGCAGTTCACCCAAGCGTGGAGCAGGGCGAACAATACTACCTCCCCTGGATCGGAGGCTTTTTCAAAAACGGCATCTCCGTCAATCCATTCTGGCGGGCAAATATCAAACCGAAAAAAGGACATGAAACTGCCCGCGGAGTTGGCCCCATTGAAGCGGTGGATGAATTTTACTTCAACATCGAACTCCATCCTGATTCCCTCAATCTAGGTGCCGCCACCCCCAACGAAAAAAACCTTCATCATATCAACAATATTTGGACCCGTGCCGCATACTTAGCCAAAGGGAAAAAACAATCCCTCCTCTGGGGAATTACCCGTCCAACTGGGGGACGGGGAGCAGGTTTCACCGGTGGCCACCACCACCGGAACTGGGCAATTGATGGCTACCGCCAGCTCGTCCTCAACACCATTGCCTGGATCGCCGGAGAAAAAGTTCCCGCATCCGGTGTACCTACCTATCCAGTAACGGAGGATGAACTTAATGAAAAACTGGATGATTATGGCGATCGGACCAACAGAGTCAAATTACCCACCAAGGCAGATATTACATTTACACCCGGTCCATGGATGACACCCGAAGAACATGCTGAATCCCGTCGCAAGCCAAAAAAGAAGAAAAAATAATACGCTTAATTTTAGACAGATAAAAAATAATAAATCCTTGAAAATATGAAAAAATATTCACTACTCATTCTTTTAACCTCATTAACAACCATTCTTTTTGCCAAGCATCATAAAGGAGAAATGACTTCCCTTTTTGATGGGAAAACCCTTAACGGTTGGACCCAGCTCAACGGGACAGCAGATTACCGGGTCGAAAAAGGTACAATCATTGGCAAAACCAAAGAAGGCAGTCCCAACTCTTTTCTCTGCTCGGATAAATTATATATTGATTTCGAACTTCATTTTCAGGTCAAACTGATCAATAACGAACTGAATTCCGGTGTCCAAATTCGTTCTCAGTGCAAGGAGTTAACCGACAAAGAAAAAGCACGCGGTGATAAAAATGGCCGGGTAAACGGCCCACAGGTTGAAATTGAAGCCACTAAGGAAAATGGAGCCGAATCTGGCTATGTATACGGAGAAGCACTCGGTGGATGGATGACTCCAAAAAGTGATCTCACTCCCCATAAACACTTCAAGAATGGAGAATGGAATCAATACCGCATTGTTGCCAAAGGCCATCGTATCCAAACCTGGGTCAACGGAAATCAGGTTTCCAACCTTACCGATAAAGAAAAATACAGATCACACCCCAAAGGATTTATTGGCTTACAAGTACACTCCATCAAAAAAGGATCAGGTCCTTACGAAGTGGCTTGGAAGAATATTAAGATCAAAGAACTCAACTGATTTCAGGGGGAACTACCATGAAACAAAATTGCTTTTTATTCCTTTCACTCATTATTTTCGGCTCACTCTCTGGAAAAAAGGATCACTTTGTTCCCTTGTACAACGGAAAGGATCTAACCGGTTGGCAAACTACCGGCAACTGGCTTCCGCAGAAGGATGGCTCTCTTTTGATTAAACCTAAACCCGACCAAAAGGGTTGGCAGCGGTATTCTGATTATTTGATCAGTAAGAAAAAATATGGGGACTTCATTCTCACTCTCGAATACAAATATCTACCCAAAGGAAATAGCGGAGTATTTTTTAGAATCGGGGACCCTAAAGACCCAGTGAAAACGGGTATCGAATGCCAGATTCTTGATTCCACAGGAAAACCCGATGATCAAATGGGTCATCATGACCACGGTGGCATTATCCGCACTGTAGGCCCGAGTAAGAATATGTCCAAAAAACCAGGAGAATGGAATAGGATGGTAATTGAATGCCGGGGGCATCACCTCAAGGTTGCCCTCAATGGCGTGGAAATCGTAAATTACTGGTTGGATAAAAAGGGAGAAGGCCAACTCACCGGTGTGTCCGACCGACCGGTTGTCGGTCATATCGGTCTGCAGGATCATGGCGAACCTAACAATTTATATTTTAGGAACTTGCGAATTAAAGAACTGTAAAAGATTTGTATAGCATTCGGCCTTCATCTTTAAATAATGAAGGTGAATTCATTACAGTATTTTACCTTGCGGTAGCTTTTACAATAATTAGAGTGGGTTTAATCCGTCGCCTTTACATTTCATCCCTCTTGTACATACGAAATCCGTATTCTCTTTTTCTGAAATTTTAAAAATTGCTTTGATGATTTTAATATTTTCGTTACGAGTTGCCCCTACTTGCAGGTCTTAATTCTTTTTATTTGTTATTATGTGTTTTATCTCTTGTAATCAAAGTGAGTTGGGAGGATGTTATCATTTCGATAAGCCCTCAAATTCATTGCCCATCAATAACTTAAAATGAACTTATACTGTAATTCATTTCGTATTTGGCTATTGCCGATCCTTTTTTGCGTACTTTGCGAGAACCTTCGAGCACAAGAATGGCTCACTGTAGAAGATGGTAACACAAGCTCGCCCTACTATACCTTTGAGACCATACAACAAGTGCCCATAGACATCTCGACCTACGGCTTCCAGCGGGGACAATCCTATGCTTTCCTGCCCCAAGGAGTTTCCACCAACCATCCCTTCATGATCGGTGAACACAATGGTGATCTGAATTCATCACTTTTGTCCGTTGTTGGTGGGGGAACTGTGACACCCCTTACCTATAATACCAGCAACCTCATGATTACCATTCCCAGCAACTACAGCGGGAACTTGGTTTATTTCTCAACCACTGACACTTCCGTCCATTACTACCTTTCGATCGTAGACCCCCCTGGTGGCAACTATCAATCATCGGGCGGCGGGTATCAGTCCGGTGGGGGCGGGTACCAGTCCCCAGGAAGCTCTTACCAACCGGTATATGACCTTAATGCGAGCCACCTCACCAATCTTTCGGTTCAGGTCAATCAGTCCCTCGCGGGAAAATATTCATTCTTCAACAGAACCAACTCCTCCGGTTCTCCCGAGATCAGGCTGGAATTGATGGAAGTAGCAACCGGCCAATGGCAACCACAAGGAATTGCCAGCAGCCTCTATTACTTAGCCAAACCCGATCTCTTTCCCTCCATTCCACACATCTACGATTATCTCACCTCAATCAACCTTAGCCCGGTCAACGGCTATAAACCACCCGGGGTCAACTACCAGTCTTCCGGTAGTGGATATTCTTCTCCCCCCATTTACGAAACCACAGCAACCCTTATAGTTAACAATCAACCTACCTCCATTACTGGAATTCCACGGGCAGCAACAGGAAGCACATGGTATCAAAGTTTTACCGCAGAAAATTCAGCTAAATTAACAAAGTTTGCATTTGCTACAAATGGATCCTTTTCAGCAACAGCTGATGTTACAATTAGAGAAGGTGAAGGCGTAGCCGGCAACATACTTCATTCCGGAACATGGACCGGACTTGGAAGTAACACTAATAGTTTCAACGAATATGAAATTACTAATGAAGTTCTACTTACTAGTGGGCAGAAATATACTATTCAATTAGAAAACCAAACAGCGGGGGGCTTTATAGGCTCTAATCCAGGTCAGTACAACGGTGGTATGTTCTACTACTCAGGCTACAGTGGCGAGTACGGGGATTTAAAAATGAAGATTTGGGGCCAGTTGGAAGCTACCGGCAATGCCATCGACATCATCTCACCTGCTACAAATGATCAAAATATCACTGATGATAATCACACCCTTACGATCTCTTACAACTACCAATCCGATTCGGGTGGATACCAAACTCCAACCTGGGCATACCGGATCGATTCTGGCTTCCCCAGTTATGGTTCTCCCCATGGAGGCACTCAGGTTACCGGGTCCAGAACCAAGAATAACTTTCTGAGCGGACAAACCTATGGAAGCAAAACGGTTTATGTCGCTCTGCTTGATCAAAATGGAAATCTTCATAACCCACCGATCACTCTAAATAGAACATTAAACTATCAGTCTTCTGGTGGTGGCTACTCGAGTCCAGGAAGCGGGTATAGCTCGCCGGGCAACGGATACAGTTCACCCGGTGGCGGTTATTCAAGTGCTGGTAGTGGATATTCATCTCCCCCCATTTACGAAACCACAGCAACCCTTATAGTTAACAATCAACCTACCTCCATTACTGGAATTCCACGGGC
>ENA-OQVM01000263-OQVM01000263.1-marine-metagenome-genome-assembly--contig:-NODE-263-length-87251-cov-17.716555_pt1 | contig 87251 bp, 88 predicted proteins | sample MGYA00237776_ERZ505498 | MGnify/ENA primary metagenome ERZ505498 (study PRJEB26159, sample SAMN06265151) | marine metagenome | isolation source: Helgoland LTER site | place: Germany:Helgoland, sampling... | reverse complement strand
GTTTCTCTGAGACTCATAAGACTCGTTTATTGATTGAATTGCTTAATAGACCTGCTGTGGCCACTGCAAAAACCTGATTGTTCGCCGAACACGCGCCAAAATGTTCAGGTTTTCGAGAAAGCGCCTATTTTAACCTCAGATGCTCGGGCTAAGTCAATAATCCCCTATTTTTCTTGATAAATTCTCCGTCCTATGGCGTTTATGGGCTTGGGGCCTAGTCAACCAGATAGGTCACCAGTAAAAGCTATATCTGCGTCTACGTATTCCTAATTAGGGTTCCATAGTCTGTCTTGCCTCTGGCAATACTGATAAAAGCCAAGGAGTCATTGGCATCAACAATCGCAATGGTGCCCATACCAGCTTCTAATAATGACAAGGCTTCTTCCACCTTTGGGATCATGCCGCCGACAATAACACCGCTATCGATATGTTCTCTTGCCTCGATGGCGTCTAAATGACCGAAGCGGCTCTGAGGATTGGTAATATCCTTATATATACCACCGATGCCAGTAACAAAGATCAGCAGCTGCGCAGACATCTGTTTGGCTATCTGAATAACCGTGGTGTCGGCATTAATATTAAACACTTCACCGCTGTGGTTCATACCTATAGAAGCAACCACAGGCACTAGATGCCCAGCTAATAAGCGCTCTAAAAGCTGAGTATTAATCTTGGTAACATCGCCTACCTCACCAAAATCAATAGGCTCAGGACCACCGCCAGACACTATGGTTGGCGGGCGCCTTTCGGCCTGAATAAGTTTTCCAGAAGCACCATGGCAGCCAAATGCATTAACCCCCTGAGCCTGCATGACAGAAACCAGATCGACATTTACCTGGCCACACAATACCTGTTTTACCAACTCTAGATCATCGCGACTAGTGATACGCCGCCCAGCCACTTTCCGCGGCTCTATTCCACAGCGAGACTGCATGGCAGAAACCTGCGAGCCACCGCCATGTAATACCACCACATCCCAATTGTCGCTTATCAGGCCCAGAATATTGCTCACTAGCCCAATGCGCTGACTGTCATCAAGCAAAATATCACCACCCACTTTTACGACTGCTAGTGGTTTTTTTTGGCTCATGGCCACATCCCCAATTGATCAAGCTGGTAGTTGTTATCATGACCCGTCATCAAATTGAAATTCTGTATAGCCTGGCCTGCGCCTCCCTTAATCAGGTTATCCAGTACGCTAGTGACGCACAGAGTTTTGCATCCATCGCTATGGGTCTGGCTTATCTCAATACCAATTTCTATACGCGCGGAGTTTTTGACGGCTACTACCTCTGGAGACATGCCCTTGGGTAGCACCGAGATAAGTGGAAAATCTTTATAATAGGCCTCATACATCTGGCGTAATCGGTCCTCAGTTAGGCCGGCTGGCAGATCGAGTTGAGCGATCGACATCATTCCGCGGGCAAGAGGTGCAGATACAGGGACAAAATCCAGCTTGACCTGCCCTGCTCCAGCTGCGCCTAAGGTTTGTAGTATTTCCGGGGTGTGCTGATGATCAAACACCTTATAGGTCTTTAGATTATTGCTGCGCAGGGTGTGATGATTACCCGCCTGGGCGTGTACACCAGAGCCACTTGAACCGGTTAACGCCACTACCTTAACCGCTGACTGCTGCATAAGCCCCCCATTCGCCAGGGGCAACAGGGAAGTGGCTATGCAGGTAGCAAAGCAACCGGGATTAGCCACGTACTTAGCGGTTTTAATCTGCTCGGCATAGAGTTCCGGCATGCCATAAACAAACGTCCCCAGTCGCTCAGGACAAGGATGTTGATCGGCATAGTATGCGGTGTAATCACTCAGCTGTTTCAGGCGAAAGTCACCTGACAAATCGATAATTCGTACATCGAGTTCAAATAACGCCATAGCAACACGCGCGGTGATTACATGAGGCATCGCGAGGAATACAATATCTGCACCAGCGGCACATTCCTGGGGACTGATATCTTCCAGAACAATATCACTAAGCCCCCAAAACGAGCGGTTAACTTGGCCAATAGTTTTGCCTATATGATCTTTACTAGACACGCGCAATATTTCCACATCATCGCGACTTAACAGGTTGCGCAGCAGTTCTGCAGCAAGGTATCCGGAGCCACCAATGATAGAGACTTTAGTTTTTTTCATAAGGTATTCTCAGTGTAGTTTTCGTCAGGACGAACAATGACCAGGGCTCGCTGCCCAATAGCGACATTTTCATTAGGGAATAAAATTCGTTCGCCGCTTTTTGTCACAATGTATTGGTAGTCTTTGTCTGTCGCCAGAACATCACCCACGTTAAAGGGAGTAAAGTTGACTATATCTGACGCGAAAAGAAGACGGAATGCTTCAGTTTTCTTAGACACCTCAGCCGCGACAATAAAACGTTTGGCCACTTTTCTCTCGGCTGCTAAGTCGACATCTCCACCGATCATCTCACGCAGCCCCGCAACGATAGCGGCGAACTCGGTGATGTTATTTTTACCAAAGGGTTTTGCACTGCCAAGCTCCAGGGTAAAACTGGTGACTCCCAAAGTATTGGCAGTGAATGCAGAGAATGTAGCGCTCTTTTGCGTCGTGGTTAATATGGCTTCGATGCCCCATTGTCCCAATAATAAACACTGATGCTCAGTCTCGACTCGGTCGCCAGGATTTGGAGATACAGCAAACTGCTTGTACACAGAACCTCTAATCGCAGTATGCAAGTCATAGTGAATCTTCTGATGGGCATCCATGCTAAAGAAATCGCGACTGTAGTCCATTAAAGTACGACTTCTACGACGCTCGTCAGAATCCTCATCTTTGCCTGTCAGGGCGCCATTAAACAGACGATTCATGTTTTCATCGATTTCACGTCTGCCAGCTTTTATCGCCTTTGGATTGGCGATAACAATAAGTAAGGTCTGCCTAACGGCAACTTTACCGGCCAAAATGTCAGTCACTAATTGATCGATAATTTCAATAGGCGCAGTTTCATTACCATGCACACCAACCGATAATAAAATCGAGTTTTTAAGTGTGCCCCCCTGAGGCTGAAAATATAGAACGCCATTATCCCAGAGTTCTACCACAACATTATTGTCTATGATCAGACTAGGCCGCCCCTCAATGAAGGCTTCATCCAGGGTAAATTGCACAAAGCTTTGCTCGCCAAATAGCTGCTCCTGAAAAGTACTCATCCGGTTAAACCTGCTGGAACTCATAAAAGCTTCCCAGCCCCATAATTTGAGTTAACTCATCCAAGGCCGCTCTACTCTCAAAGAGTAAATTCGGGTCGGCCAAATCTGCACTACTCAGAGAATCACGATAATGCTTATCAACCCAGTTGTTTAGTGTCGAGAATAGCCCTTCAGTTAATACAAAAGCGGGATTAACCTGGGCTAATTCCTCTTCATTTAAGACAACTCGTAGACGCAAACAGGCCGGACCGCCTCCGTTGCGCATACTTTGCCGCACATCGACAAACTCCAGATGTTTAATCGGCGTATCCTGTGTAATAAGGTCGAGTAAATAGCCATGAACATTTTTATTTTCCTGACTTTCCCTTGGCAGTATCAGGGTCATGCCCTCAGTTCCAGGTAGGTTGACCAGTTGAGAATTAAACAGGTATGACTTAATAGCATCATCGAGAGATACGAGCTGCTCGGGTGCCTCTATAAAGTGAACTGGTTGCTCGCCATAAGCTGCGGCAACCTCTTTAAACAATCTAGACTTATCGGCAAATGCTCGCTCATGCATAAACAGCACATTTTTATTACTCACGCTGACCACATCATTGTGAAATCCGCCGGTGTCGATGACCTCTGCACTTTGACAGGCCATCACCACTTTCCCAGACCTCAAACCATGCTTACGTGCGATCGCCCCTGAGGCTTCTAAGGACTGTCTCGCAGGGAAGTTGGTACTGCCTCGGGAGTCGCCAAAATCATGTTTGCCATAGACAAATAATTGGACGCCCCGTTCACCATATTCATTGCATAGTCGACTGTGATTGGCTGCGCCCTCATCGCCAAAATGCACTCCGCCCAGCAGCGCATTATGGTGACGAAAATACTTATCATTGGTGAAAATCGCCTTTAATGTTTTGCTCGTCGTACTGTGCTCGATAGAGCGATGAAACATGCTTTTTAAATTGGCTGGGGTAAAGTGCACACGGCCATCTTCGCTATCACTGCTGGGTGAAACCGTAGCCGCATTGGCGGCCCACATTGAAGACGCTGAATAGCACATCGCCAACAAATTAGGCGCAGTTTTAGCCACTTTTTCTATGATCGCCTGATCAGTGCCGCAAAAGCCAAGTTCTCTAAGCGTAGGAATATGTGGCCGCTCTTGAGGGATTAAGATACCCTGTTTTAAACCAAGCTGATGCAGCCGCATCATTTTGGCAAGACCCTCTTTGGCAGCCTGGCGTGGCTGTGACACCAGCTTAGTGTTATTGGTTGAGGCCAAATTACCCTGTGACAGCCCGGCATAGTTATGGGTACTGCCAATGAGGCCATCAAAATTCATCTCAACTGTGTGGGACATGCTCAATTTCCTTGTTTTTATCACCTAAAGTAGCGACTGGCCTGCAAGGCACTGCGACTAAAATAAGGCTATAGTTCTGTGTACCTAACAACATCATTTATTGATAAATTAAGGGCGTTCAATGTCTCTGGAGGCAGCGAAACGTTTTTATCATTGCCGAGATCAAGGCAGCTAATACAGGCTGCAAAAGACGTAACATCTCCACCGCTTACTATGTATTGTTTGCCATCACAATTAACTGCCTCACCGACAATAGTGCCGACAGCGCTAGAGGTCACTGTTGCAAGTTGATCGATAAAGGTGTCAACACTGGGCGCGCCATCGAAAATATCTATCTGTCCACGCCACTGAAAGCCCTCTTTTTCCAGCATCGCTAAGGCCGCCTTGCCTTGGTCATTGGGTCTGCCGATGACTTGCTGTGCCTCTTCAGAGAGCAAGTTGACATAGATAGGCTGCGTTGGCATCAGATCGGCGATAAACTGGTTGCCATTGACGGCACCAAATAAATCGGCTGCGCTAAAGTCCATATCAAAAAAATTCTTACCTATAGCTTCCCAAAATGGCGATCGACCCTGTTTATCAAAATAGCCGCGAAGATCGGCCATTACCTGAGCAGGGAAGCGCTCTCTAAATTCAGCCATAAATAAATACCGACTGCGAGCAAGCAATTTACCATTGCCATTCCTACGGTAGGGCTCATCTAAAAACAGGGTTGCTACTTCGGCAAAACCTTCAAAATGATTGGATAGGTTGAGAGTTTCAACAGTTACTTTCTTACCCAGAATCTTACTGCTGTGGGTTACCTTGTTAATCTTGTAGGAGTAAAACTGATCATCTTCACCCAATTGGGCAATAATTCCAGCGGTGCCCACCAATAACTTGGTGTCGGTATCTTCCATGACTAGTAAGTACTTTTCTCGCCCTGGCGTCGTTACAGTTTTCGACAAACTATCGATTGCCACAGCAATTTTTTTGCTCAGCGTGGTAAGGTCGGGAGGCAATGTTGTCATCCCTGGATAGGCAGCTTCAGCGAGGCGCAATAAGCCATCAATATCGTCTTCTCTAATCTGTCTTACAATAATCATATTAAACTACCTTTAATTGGTATTAACGTTAATCCAGCCAAGCATTTCAGCCTACAAAACCTCTGTCATAACGCTGCGCACTGATGCGTCAAATACATTGACGATATTATCAATATCATCGGTCGTACAAATTAAAGGGGGTGAGAATGCCATTGAGTCCAAAGAGGGCAATGGTCTGGCAATAAGTCCGTTTTCATAACATTTCTGTGCCACTTTGGCAGAGATTTTTATGTCTTTATCAAAGAACTTCTTATCGGTTTTATCCTTTACCAGCTGCACTGCGGCAATCATGCCTTTGCCACGCACCTGTGCAACAAAGCTGTCCTGGGCAAACCGTTTATTTAACTGCTCATGAAAATAAGCACCCACAGTAGCGGCGTTACCAACTAGGTTTTCTTTTTCAATAATATCTAAATTGGCCATTGCAACTGCTGCACCAATTGGGTGCCCTGCATAGGTATAGCCATGAGCAAAGTTGCCATACTTGACCGAACCCTCTTTGATCAGCTCCCAAATCTCCTCTGAAACAAAGGATGCCGAATAGGGAAAATAGCCACTGGTGAGAGCTTTGGCAGTCGTCATCATGTCAGGCTTAAGATCATACATTTCGCTTCCAAACCATGTCCCTAGACGGCCATAGCCACAGACAACCTCATCAACAATAAACAGAATGTCGTAACGTTTTAGTACCTTCTGAATTGCTGCAAAATAACCCTCGGGAGGCGGAACAACGCCTCCAGCACCGAGCACTGGCTCGGCAATAAATGCCGCTACCGTATCCGCACCCTCCGCTAAAATCATTTCCTCTAACTGCTGCGCTCGACGTGAAGAAAATTCCAGCTCTGTCTCGCCATCTAGACCGTGGCGGAAAAAGTCCGGGGACTCGGTGTGTAAAATATTATTTGTCGGCAGATCAAAAGCGGTATGAAATGATGGCAACCCCGTAAGGCTGGCCGTGGCAACTGAGGTACCATGGTAGGCCTGCCAGCGGGAAATAATTTTCTTCTTCTGGGGTCTATTGCGAATATTATTGATATACCAAACGATCTTAATCAGGCTGTCGTTACCATCGGATCCGCCACTGCCAAAAAAGACTTTGGACATGCCATCCGGTGCTTTTTCCAATAGGCGTTCTGCCAACTCAATCTGACCTATGTTCGACATGCCAGAAAACGTATGATAATAACCAAGCTCTAGCGCGGCTTTTTGCATGGCTTCTGCTATCTCTTCTCGGCCATAGCCAATATTCACGCACCATAAGCCTGCAACCGCATCAATCAGTTGCTTGCCTGAATTGTCACGCAGGTAAACCCCTTTACCCGACTCAATTATTCTGGATCCAGTGCGCGCGAAGTCATCTGCATTGGTCGCGGGATGTAAAATGGAGCTAGCATCAATTGCACTGAGTGTTTTCATCTTATCTCGCCTATTATTTCTCGTTACAGCCGCTTATGAGTCAACCTAGGATTCAACCTGAGCCCTGACCCGCCTGATGGGCTTTTAAGTGTGGGAAATGGTAGAGCGACAAGAGTTCAAACGATATAGCAATAGTTTGCATAATCTGTAACAATATTTATCAAATTGTCAGACATTTATGACATTTAGTTAAATTACTGCGTGTATTTATGTATACGAAAGATAGGACTGAGACTATGGATAACCAAAACCGTGGGGTTAGCTACGATTCTCTCGATCGTGATCTCATCTCACTGCTCCGTACAGATGCTAGAGCGTCAATTTCACAATTGGCCAAGGTATTAAAAGTATCTCGCGGGACAGTACAAAACCGTCTAGACCGGCTGCTCGCAACCAAAGCTATTGTTGGTTTTACCATAAGAGCCAGTGCCAGCATTGACGACGGGGCTATTCGCGCGATTATGTTGATCGAGGTGACAGGTAAATCGACCTCTAGGATTATCAGTAAACTACGTGGACTGCCCGAATTACAGAAAGTGCACACGACTAACGGGGCATGGGATTTAGTGGCTGAAATTCAATCGTCGAGCTTGGCGGAGTTTGACCAGGTGTTAAGAGAAGTAAGATTAATTGATGGTATTGCCAATAGCGAAACCAGTATCTTGCTCAGTACAGTGTAGTAGCCAAATAAAGCCCCATGGTGTTACAGTCTGGCGTGCCTCAGGCAACTAATAACAGCCGACTAATAATTATAAAAAATAGGAGTCCCCCTTGAGCGAGCAAGCCATTCAACTAGCGGTATTTTGTTTTGTACTGGGTGCTATTGCACTGATCACCTACATTAAATGTCGCGGTGAAAATCGACATTCAACAGACTCCAACAAAGAGTACTTTCTCGCCGGCGGCGGCCTGACCTGGGTGTTTGTCGCGGGCTCCATCACCCTCACCAATCTGAGTACCGACCAGCTGGTAGGCATGAATGGCAATCAAATGCTACCGCTGCCCTTTTCCCGATTTTTCAAGACGCAGATGTAAGGAATGGTACAGAGTCGTTTTAGGAAGCATATAAAACACATTGTTGTTATCTGTAAAATGAGAGGACAGTTGTATAAGCAATCTGAAAAAAAGTTATATGAAACGCGGTAGCATTTATCAAAACAAGCACCTCACTCACAAAATGGAGCTTACTAAAATTACAGTCGCACACCACAAATATGTAATGAGGTGTGCTGACTGTAGGGGTGCTTTTGTTAAATAGGCTACTAAAGAAGAATTTGAGATTGCTAATCAGTGGCTATTAAATTTCTAAAGCCACTTTCTTTTCTATTTCCAATAAAACCATATCCGCTAACTTCTCGTTCGTATTATATATGTGGTTAGTAAATCCACTTTCTTTTAATTGCTTTGCTGACTGCTTTAATCCCACATAACAGCGACATAGAGCATCATTGCTTATGTCAGTTCCATTATGTTTCATTACATACAAGTAACTCTTGCTTTTACCTAAATAATCTAATGCAAATTTTTTCTTCGTTAATGTTCTGTCGTATTCCTTTAGTGTTTCAAATACTTTGTCTAATATCATTCTTAATACTCCTTAGTAGTGTTCACATATTGATCAATAGTAGTAAGTAAAGTAATAGCTACACACTCCCAAAAAGCGTGTTTGGACTAACGTGCATTCACCCATACATGTTAATTATCAAAATATTAAATATTTAGTCTGTGTTTTAGACTAAATTCGCCAATACTCCAACTCGTTCAGCGCTTTCGCTTTCGGCTTGTGCATAACTGTTCTGTAAATCGAAATAGGCTTGTTGCTTTACTATTTCTGCCATTTCATCACTATGGATAACTTCATCAGTCGCTTGTTGTATCTTAGTGCGTGCTGCGTCGTCCAACGTACGTTTCGTTTTCTTGAGAATAACGATGGCACTTGCCAGTTGATGTGCCGTATCCAACATTGCGCCGTCGCCATAGGTAATGCTGTTATGATTTGTATACTTTCTCATTGCTCGGCTTAATGTTTGCAGTAACCCCTCATCCTCACATTTGAGCTGCAACCAATCGTAATCATCTTGTTTGCACCTGCCCTCCGATTTAATCTGCTTGTGAATATTCAATATCTTGACTGCAACATTTCTGACGTTCGTAAAACGCACATATCCCTCATATATCTCATGTAATTTCATAGCTTTTCCGAATCGTTGACGACTATAGTTATTGGCTGATTCTTTTTCTCTTACCTACAAGCACGCTATTTCTTAAATAATTAATGCGCACAGTTATTTATCGATTAATGGCTAAAAGCACTTATTTGGCTGATAAACCTGGTAAATACGAAGGTATAAGGGAATTGATTAAGGTCTGTGGACGAGCTAAACAGGCCAATAAGAACAGGCTTGTTGTGCCCCTGTCGTTTAGAGGTAGTGTTGATATTACTGATACGTCTTAATACTACGTTTGTGCTTACTTGCGCTTACGTGTGTTTATACAGTGGATTTAGGCTCTATCTCCAATTGCTTTGCTGTATAAAAAGAAAATAGCTGTTCTTTTGAGAGCTCTCCGTTATCCAAATAATGTTGTAAATACTGCTCGGTAGAGGCTATGTATTGGGACACTTTATCCAACGATACTTTGATCTTGTCAGCGCTTTTTTGAATGTTACTCACCTCTTTCTCCACAGACTTATAATCGCTAAGCAAATACAGTAGACGCTCCACAATCATGGTCATTACCTGCCCATCGATTTTCTTAGTATGGACATGCGCTATAGCCATCTCTCTGCAAATAGCATAAACCACCGCTAAGTTGGAAAAATCGCCCCGCCGGGTACTGATGATCACGATAAACCCAACGCCTTGAGTAAACTTAACACCACCCACACATTCAGCCCACACATTTGGATCGACACTGTCCTCATCAAATATGATCACGTTGGCGAGTGTGTTTCTGTTAGCCCGCATTTCTAGCAACTGCCCTATTGCGGTGTCTGTTTGTGCGGCAGGATCACGATTATCAAACATACCCAGCTTTACGCCTTTGTCTAACTTTACCTCGAAGCCGATGGCGCAATCATGTTTACCATCAATCGCTACCATCACATCGCCTGTTTTGTTTCTAGGCAACTGACCTCTTTGCATAGATAGATCTAGGATTTCATCATTATCATACTTAGCCGCCGTCTGAATTTCAGCTAGCGCTTGCATCACCTGCTGTTCGGCTTTTTCACCTTTGCGACTGGTCTCTTTAAATCGCAACTCTCGCAATTCATATAACGCTTTTAACGAGACCAAACGTTTCCCTAACTCTCCTTCGGTCTCGTGTAAAAACTGGGCGATCTCACCCTTGATTCCAGCTAACACACCAATACCAATTGCTTTGACTAGAGCTTGCTCTCGCTGACTGTCGGGCAGTCCTGCCAGATACTCCGCTACGATAGGGTTGTCGATCTGAATCTTTTCAATATCCAGTACGCCGTTTCTCAGTTTTATAGCCATATTATGTGCCTACTTAGCGTTGATCTAGCTTGAGTGCATTGCATTAAGCTGGTTGATCACTCGCTCCACATCGTCCCAAGAGACCTCACTGCTCTCAGCACAATCAGCCAGAGAAGGTCCTTCATAGGTTGCGTTTTCTTTGTCATACCACACAAAATGACATACCTCGTCACTGGGCCTATGCAATATTGCCCAAGGTGTGCTGTCGTGTTTTGGAAATACAAAGCCAACTGATGCTGCTTCTTTGTGTATGTAGACGGCGTAGGACTCCATGTTGAGATCTTCAACCTCATCATCATCTTCAGCATAACCGTCGAAGGCTATTTTGATTTGCGGGTATGGACTGATATCCACCCCAACCTGTAAATCATTAACGTTTGTGTGACGTCTTGCTGATGCGACCCACTGCTCGATTATGTTTTCCATTGTGACTGCCCCTTTGGATTCTCAATCATTTAATAGGTAATACAAAATTGGCCACGTTCAACCGCTTGTATATTGGCCTTGGCTTTTTTCAACATCCTACTAACACTGCTGTTCATGTAATTCTTTCTGTTTGCACGTTGTTTCGATAGAGGAGACGGCTGCGCGATACCTTGCTTGATACCGATGTATATCTCCCTCAGCCGCTCTTTTTCATCCTCGGTAAGGACTCGTGTCTTATTACCCCATTCATTGCCTCTGGCTTTTACTCGCTGCTTTTCACGCCATTTCATCTTTTTGTCAGCCCAGGCAATGGCTTTTTCTTCTAACGCTTTTTCTTGTGGCGTAGCGGACTCGTCCTCTTCATCATCTGAGTCGTGTTCAACCGGCAACTCCCAATCCTCTAAAATACCCCGCTCGCCTCTAGCGTCCTTGAACACCCATTCAGCTTCACCAGACCTTAACCCTTTAACCTTCGCATAGATTTGCTTGTTGCCTAACCCAGCAACATGAAGGTCATAGGCCTGCAGACATTCGGTTAAACTTTCTACATCGACTCGCTCAGCCCCTACCGAATACTTGGGCTTGATCTGAGTTGATTCTGCGACCTCAACCTCTAACTGCGTTATCAACTTGCCCACTCGTTGCCTTAATTTGGCTTTGGGTATGTTGGTGGGTACAGCAACAATCTTTAGCTTGCCGGAGTCTATTTGGTCCTTAAGCGCGATGAGATCTTGATAACTGAGAAATTGATCGGCCTGCTGTTGCCCTGGCACTCCAAATAGGTACTGGCCTTTTGGCACCCACCACTGATCATAAAACGCAGCAGCTTCAACAAAACCCGTTTGTGATATTGGCAGTGTGTGAACATCCCCAAAGTGGGCATACAAATTCTTCAGTAACGGGTCACTGCCAACACCCTGCTTGTGACATATATCACGATACCGCTCACTGCGTCGCAAGTACTCAAACCACATGTAGTACACGCTTAGTGTGGTGGGTACACCTTTAAGTATACCCCCACCTTTACGCTTCAATCGCCACTTACCACCTTGATACTCAGCTCGAGTTCTCGGAGATAGTGGCTGTGGCTTGGGAAACCAAAGTGGTCCGCTTAAATTTTTCATATAACATCTAATATTGCGAGTAGACCATGATAATAGTACTCGCATTATCTCTTGTAAACTATTCATGTGTTGGCAATAACGCTTTCACATTAAATTAAAAGGCAATACATATGAATATCGAAACAACTACACGCGCTATGATCGAAGTCTTGGACAATTGGATTACACCACAACTGCAGCAAGTGCTTGATGACTACAATGGGGAGAGATTCTCTCGCTATCCCGACTGCAGTATTTTGATGCTTGAGGACTCGTCTGACCCTGATCGACTGGTAGGTTTTATTAGTACAATCGAGAACATACTGGAAGAAAGCGGGCTAGAGTCTGAATTCTCTGTGATAGCCTAAAGCGTAAACTGAATAATGCGGGTACTAAGGGTAATGTGTCTTATTTGCCCTTTTACCCGTTCCGACACATAGTTTAAGCACAACGTATTGGTGTTATAGCTGGTGAATAAATAGCGCTTTAACAAACATGTTCGCATCACCTCAATCAGCTAATGGCTAATTATGCTCTGCCCTTTTTAAAATAATCTCTGCTAACTCCCCAGCAAGAGAAAGGTAATGGTCGCTGAGTTGATCCCATCTGAGCCTGTATTGGATAACGGATTCCCTGCTGGCTGATACTTTCCATTGGTTCGCTTTTTTGATCAGTACACAGTACAAGTTCAACGCCACGTCATTACTGACATCTTTATTCTTATTTCTTCTATTACATAGATAACTTCTTGATGTGCCCAAATAACTTTTAGCAAATTCATTCTCAGTGAGATTGTTTTGTATTGCTTTCAATTGATTGAATACTTTATCTGTAATCACGTTATAACTCCTTTATGTTGATTCACTTATTTTTGATAATAAGAAGCACACACAACATTTTGCTGTGATGCATGCTACGCGGACTTATGGTTTCACTGTCTATTGCTGTGCTTACTAATGAAACTGGCTCTTAAACAGAGCACGTCTTCGTTATTTCTATTCGCTAAAGCCGTATCTTTGTTGCTGTAAACAGATACGGCTTGGTTATCTCTAATATAATTGTCAGTCAGCTGGAAGAGAAAGCTATTGTTCGTCTCACTCTCGCAACGCTGAATCTTTAACCACTGCCGCTTGATCTTCTCTAAAAGGACTTCGTCGGTATGGTTGCCGTAGCGCTTGACCATCACATTGGCGTGGTAATACGTGGCTTTCTCAATGCAAACCACGCGCTCTATTCGCGAGTAGCGTCTACCCCACCGAGTCTCTCGCTGCTCATAGCCCCATTCTTCGCATTCAAGCTGGTAAAAAAGCCTGCGTACTTGGCTACTCAACACCTCATAACTTAGTGGTTTGCTGAACGTTGAGTTCGCATGATTCAAAACAAAGTACAGATCAGCTTGTTGATCACTGCACCAGTCTGCATACGCATGTGTAATGGCATAAGTCTTCATACATGTATTTATCTGTGCATGCATATTTCACTAAGCAAAACTCGCTGGTTTTGTAGGACAGCCGTTTTTTCAGTGTTCACAGCTGCATGTTGGTATTACCCATCGCATCGCCAAGTCATTGGCGAGTCTTGCCATATGATTCTCCTTATTCCCTTAAGGATATTCACTCATACAAGCACTCAAAACGGCCCTTAGACGGCGTTTAAGCCAACAACTGCGGTTCTTGTGCTTAGGCGCAAGATTGACCTCCTAGGCACGTCCACAAGGCTGTATAGGAATGCGAGATGAGTGCTTTTTACGAGGAAATAGGCCCTAAAGTGGTCTGTAAATGTATGGAAACTAGCAGTTTCATACATTTCAGTAAAAACCTCATTGATTACGCCAGCTTACGCCTTCTGGCAGAAACCGAATGCTCTTTGAAATGTATGAAAATATAATTAACACACACATAAACAACTATTTAGGACTTTTTATGCGCGACAAGTGGGAACTCAATGAAGAACAGCTAAAAGAGTTATTGCTTGTGACCAACGTCATTATTGGCGCGCCTATTACAGAGGAAACTAAAGATGAAGCAAGCACGTGTTTTGAACGACAAAGAGCTGAGGACTGTGCTCAACAGCACAAAGATGACCAGGTACCAACACAGAAACCAGCTAATGGTGATGCTTAGCTACTGCGCTGGGTTACGAGCATGTGAGATTTCCAGTTTGCGGATTGGCGATGTCATAGGCAGTGACGGTGAAGCCATGCACACCATTCTACTTGAACGGTGGCAAACCAAAGGCACCCAGCGTCAACAAGTTGTGGTAAGTGAGAAGCTGCGTAAAGAAATCACGCGATACGTACAACAATGCAGACCGCAAGCTAAACCGCACTCCCCACTATTAAGCAGCCAAAAAGGCGGGGCTTTCAGCAGTCAAACAATACAGCAAGTATTTCGTCAACTGTATACACAAATTGGCTTTGATGGTGCAAGCAGTCACAGTGGCCGACGAACAATGCTCACAAAGCTGGCCGAACGGGGTGTGCATGCTCGCGTGATACAGCAGATTGCGCGACACAGCAGCTTAGCAACAACCCAGCGTTATATTGAAGTGTCTCCGCACTTGCTACGCAACGCTGTTGAGCTGCTTTAATCTAGCTCAACCAAGTCTTGCGACTGGCCTTCATAACTGAGCATGGCCGCTCGCTCTTGTTCCGATAAATCAACATGATAGTAGGTTTCAGTAAGATGTTTGAGACTGGTACCACACACCTTACTAAGTGTTAGTGGGTTTGCATTACTCTGAAGCCGTTTAGTAATCCCATAATGCCGGGTACTGTAGTACGTTAAATTGCGCGCCTTCCAGTCCTCAATATTAGCGAGATCCATCAACTGCGCGTAGTGATAGTACAAAGCATCACGTGTAACACGTTCACCATTGTTTGCTGTGAAAACATAATCATTTTGTTTGGTGTACCTACTGAGACTTCGCAACCTATCGAAGTGCTTACCGCCGCGCACCTTAATCACTCTGTTCTGTCGCACTTTGCTCGTTTCAGCCAATACATTAATCATCACTAGCCGCTGATTTTCAGCTGTGTAAGTTTCTACGTTGCCCCACTTCAACTGGTATAACTCACCAAAACGCATCATGGTGTTGGCACCAACTAGGAAGAAATGACGCACTAACTGCCGAATAAAGCGTTCATCATCACTCAAGAATTCACGCTGGGCTGCCTTCTTCGAGGTATAGCTGATGAGTACTCGCGTGATACGACCGTACTCATCGTCTGAGTAGGTACTGCGGCGAAGTGAATCAGCATCAACACCTCTTCGGCTAATGCTGGGGAAGATATAGTGAGGGATATTATGCAAGCCTTCTTCGAATGCCCATTTACACAAAGCATTAATAGTGGATTGCTCATTTTTGATGGTGACGTCTTTGGCGCCCTTCTGCTGACGATACTGCTGATAGCCTTGTAGACTTTTGCTTTCTAGATCATTGAGACGAGTCACGCTGCTGTGCGCTTCTCGACCCACAATCCCGCAATAAGCCACAAAATGGTTAAGGTGGGATTTAATGGTTGCCCAACGACCTTCAGTAATCGATCCACGCTTAACGTCTACATTCCATCGATGTGCTAGGTACTCATCTTCTGCCTGCTGCACAGTGGGGCTAAAGATTCGTCTGCCAGCATTAACGTTTGCTTTGATTGCAAAGAACTCGTTCTCGGCTCGTTCAACAGCTGTATCAAGGTGAGTGGTTTTTAACGTCTTGCGAACATATTTACGCTCTTCGCTAATCCACATACGAAAGTGCCAATACCCACCGCTTTGCTGGGTTCTGACAACTTCGGCTTTGCCACCGTAGATTGGGTGTTGATCCGTTAGGAAGGACTGGGGCGGTGTAGCGCATTTGCTGCGCTGTGTTTGCGGTGCTGTGTTATCTACCACTAAAGTCACGTGTGTGTTTGCTCTCATACCACTCTCTTCTAGTTAATGTACTAGACCAGAATAAGCCCCATTTATCGCATATCAGCGTGATTTAACGCTGCTATTATTAAATGCTACTTATGATTTGCAGTAATCGCAACCGTTTGTAACTTTCTTTGTAAAACCCCCTGTTTTAGGGGTCGTTTGTAACAAGTTTGTAACTCGCAACTCTATATAAATCAATGGGTTACACCTACCCGACTACTCCCACTCAATAGTAGCAGGCGGCTTGCTAGAAACATCATAGGCAACCCGAGACACATCGGAGATTTCATTGATAATACGGTTGGAAACTTTCTCCAGCAGCTCATAAGGCAGGTGCGCCCAGCGAGCAGTCATAAAGTCGATGGTCTCGACGGCGCGCAGAGCAATCACCCACTCATAGCGGCGTGCATCGCCCACTACACCGACGGATTTAACCGGCAGGAATACGGCAAAAGCCTGGCTGGTCTTTTGGTACCAACCAAAGTTGTGTAGCTCTTCGATAAAGATAGCGTCGGCTTCACGGAGAATGGCGCAGTACTCGCGCTTCACTTCACCGAGGATACGTACACCTAGGCCGGGGCCAGGGAAAGGGTGACGGTAGACCATATCGTAAGGCAGACCCAGCTCTACGCCAATCTTGCGCACTTCGTCTTTAAACAGTTCACGTAGTGGCTCAACCAACTTCAGCGCCATATGATCTGGTAGGCCACCGACATTGTGGTGTGACTTAATTACATGGGCTTTGCCGGTTTTTGAGGCGGCAGATTCAATGACATCTGGGTAAATAGTACCCTGAGCTAAAAACTTAACATTGTCTATTTTGTGGGACTCTTCATCGAAGATTTCGATAAAAGTGTTGCCGATCACTTTGCGTTTTTTCTCGGGATCACTGACGCCTTGCAGGCCGTCTAAGAATTTATCCTGGGCATTAGCGCGAATCACTTTGACACCCATATTTTTAGCGAACATCTCCATAACCATGTCGCCTTCGTTTTTGCGCAGCAAACCGTTGTCGACAAAGACACAGGTGAGCTGGTCGCCGATGGCTTTGTGTAACAGTGCGGCTACCACGGAGGAATCAACACCCCCAGAAAGACCCAGTAGAACGTGACTATCGCCAACCTGCTCTTTTACTCGGGTGATCTGATCTTCAATAATCGCAGCGGCCGTCCAGAGTCCTTCACAACCACAAATTTGTAGCGCGAAGTGTTGGAACATACGCTCGCCCTGAAGAGTGTGTGTCACTTCGGGGTGGAATTGAATACCGTAGAATTTTTTCTCTTCGTTGACCATGCCAGCAATGGGGCATGAAGGCGTGGAGGCCATTAGGCTAAAGCCTTCGGGCATGGCGACTACTTTGTCGCCGTGGCTCATCCACACATCGAGCAGTGATTCACCGTCGCTGCCGATATGGTCTTTAATGTCTTGTAGCAAGGCCGATTCGTTTTCCACCTTGACCTGGGCATAACCAAACTCGCGAATGTTGGAGCTGTCTACTTTGCCGCCTAACTGGCCAGCCATGGTTTGCATGCCGTAGCAGATACCCAGCACTGGCAGTCCCATTGTAAATACGCAGTCTGGCGCTCGCGGCGCAGAGGATCCGCCAGTCACTGACTCTGGGCCTCCAGAAAGGATAATACCTTTGGGATTAAATTCGCGTATCTCTTCTTCGGTAATATCCCAGGCGCGTATCTCAGAGAACACACCAATTTCACGCACACGGCGAGCAATTAGCTGGGTGTACTGGGATCCAAAATCGAGAATAAGAATCTTTTGCGAATGTAGATCTGACATTGATGGTCTCTTTAAAATAAGCTCTCTAAAATAGAGCTTTCGATAATTAATATTTTAAAAAACGCCTTGGCGTCTTCTAAGAAAAAAGAAAGGCCGCGATATTAAATGAACGCAGCCTTTTCTAAAAACAGTACAGCACTCCAACACCACAGACGCTAACAGTTATCGACCACCGGCCGGATAATTAGGCGCTTCTTTTGTAATCTGCACATCATGGACATGGCTCTCGCTAGTACCGGCAGATGTTACTCGTACAAATTCTGGTTCGGTACGCATCTGTTCCATGTTGCGGCAACCGGTGTAACCCATGGCGGAACGTAAACCGCCCATCATCTGATGAATAATGGCAGAGAGTGGACCCTTATAAGGAACACGCCCTTCGATGCCTTCGGGAACCAATTTCTCGGCACCATCGTTTACATCTTGGAAGTATCTATCGCTAGAACCCTGATTGCGTGCCATGGCACCCAATGAGCCCATACCGCGATAGGATTTGTAGGAGCGACCCTGATAGATCTCGATCTCGCCTGGCGCTTCTTCTGTACCGGCCAGCATAGAGCCCATCATCACCGCACTCGCACCGGCAACCACGGCTTTCGACATATCACCTGAATAGCGAATACCGCCGTCAGCAATAACCGGAACGCCAGTACCTTCTAGTGCAGCAACTGCCTCAGCAATCGCTGTAATCTGGGGTACACCAATACCAGTGACAATTCTTGTGGTACAGATTGAGCCTGGGCCAATACCAACTTTAACACCGTCAGCGCCGGCATCAGCCAGTGCTTTGGCGCCAGCACCAGTGGCTACGTTGCCACCAATCACCTGTACTTCAGGATAATTTTCTTTGATCCACTTAACGCGATCCAATACATTTTTGGAATGGCCATGGGCGGTATCAACAACTAGAACATCAACGCCAGCGGCTACCAGAGCAGCCACTCGCTCATCGGTACCCTCACCTACACCAACAGAGGCGCCAACACGCAGTCGGCCCTGATCGTCTTTACAGGCATTGGGATGCTGTTCGGCTTTATCGATATCGGTCACTGTAATCAGACCCTTAAGCTCAAAGTCGTCATTCACTACCAATACTTTTTCAATTCTGTGTTTATGCAGCAAAACGCGCACAGCGTCGGGGTCGGCACCCTCTTTCACTGTGACCAAGTCTGCTTTGGGCGTCATGACCGAGGTTACTAGGGCATCCATATCGGTGGCGAAGCGCACATCGCGACGTGTAACGATACCCACTAGGTTACCGTCTTCAAGCACAGGCAATCCGGAGATGTTGTTTGCAACAGTCAGCTCGTAAAGTTCACGCAAGGTGGCCTTAGACTCGATGGTAAAGGGGTTTTTAACCACACCACTTTCGTATTTCTTTACCGACCAGACCTCTTTGGCCTGCTGTTCGATGGTCATGCTCTTATGGATGATGCCCACACCGCCTTCAGCGGCAATAGCAATGGCCAACCGAGATTCTGTGACCGTATCCATGGCGGCAGAGACCAGCGGGATATTCATCTGAATACCGCGCGTAAGCTGCGAATGAGTCGACACATCTTTGGCGGTGACGTCGGAATACCCGGGTACGAGTAGTACATCGTCGAAAGTTAAAGCTTCATGGGAAATGCGTAACATAGGGACGCTTACCTCTGCGAGGTTTTGGAAAGTAAGCGCTGCATTATAATTCAGTGGCCACATCAAGGTAAACAACTATTTAGGGTTTAAAAAGACACATAAAACAGTGACTTAAGCCGACCTGCATCCCTACAATAGAGTCATGAATTCCAATCCCTCAGAACGGCAAATTTTTAGCGTAAGCCAGCTTAATCGCAGCGTGCGTCACCTTATCGAAACTCAGTTACCACTGCTCTGGGTGGAAGGTGAGATATCCAACTTTGCCCGCCCTGCCTCGGGCCACTGGTACCTGACCCTCAAAGACGATCAGGCTCAGGTGCGCTGCGCGATGTTCCGCAATACCAACCAGCGCGTTGGCTTTAAGCCGGCCAATGGCACCCAGGTGCTAATTCGCTGCCGCGCCGGACTCTATGAGGGGCGTGGTGAATATCAGCTGGTGATTGAGCATATGGAAGAAGCGGGTTTTGGTGCCCTACAGCGCCAGTTTGAGCAGCTTAAACAGCAGCTTGCAGCCGAAGGTCTATTTGATAACCAGCATAAAAAGCCCATGCCAGAGTCGGTGCGCTATTTAGGTGTTATTACCTCTGCCACCGGCGCTGCGGTTAAAGATATTCTATCGGTGCTTAATCGTCGCTTCCCCGCAATTAAAATCAGCATCTTCCCTACCGCAGTGCAAGGGGCTCCAGCCGCAGCACAAATAGTTGATGCCATCAGTAATGCCAATCGCCATGGCCAGTGCGATGCGTTAATCGTTGGTCGCGGCGGTGGTTCACTGGAAGATCTCTGGCCCTTTAACGAAGAGATTGTCGCCAGAGCCATATTTGCCAGTGAGATTCCCATCGTCAGTGCTGTGGGCCATGAGGTGGACTTTACGATTGCCGACTTTGTTGCCGACCTAAGAGCACCTACCCCTTCGGCGGCCGCTGAGCTGCTAAGCCCCGATGGCGAGGATATGCTGAATCAGTTTGAGGGCTTTGAGATATTGCTTGGCGAAGCCATGGTTCGCAAGATTAGGCAACTAGAACAGCGTACTGACTATTTGCAAAAACGTTTACAACACCCAGGTCGCAAGCTCCAAGAACAGGCCCAGCATCTGGATCACTTAGATATTAGGCTGCGCCGCGCCATCGCGGGAAAAATGCAGCAACAGGCGTCGAGAATGAATAGCCTGCAAGATAAATTAGTTCGTCAAAGCCCCCGACAGGCGCTTGTTCAGCGGCAGCAGCGCATCACAGGCTCGGTGAAACAGATGATGCGTGCTGTTAGCCAGCAGCTGGAAACCAAGCAGAGTAAAACCACTCAGGCGATGCATTTGCTCGACACTGTGAGCCCGCTGAAAACATTGGGCCGTGGCTATTCGATTATTCGCGATAGCAGTAATGCGGTGATTACGAGTGTTAAGGGCGTTAGTGCGGGGGACAAACTGAGAGGCCAGCTGGCCGATGGTGAGGTTATTTTTGCGGTGACTGAGACTAATAATAAGGCTATCTAGGTAATTGCTAATTCACTTTCTGAAAAATTTTGGTGGGGAGCGCAATAGCCCCTGGATAGGCCCTTGCGATCGGTCCCATGGATACAGCTATTTTCAGCGTTCACACAACTCGCTGCGCTCAATCAGGGTGTTCTCTTAATCTGAAAATCCCTGCACCCATAAGCGGGCCCTGATTGATCTCAAGGGCCTACCCAGGGACTATTCGAATTATCGCAGTACAGTCATAACAACGGAATCTCGCGCCTCGATTGAGGGTTATCTGTTTCTGTCTCCTTTCAAAACCGTGGCCAGCACGGACGCTGGCCTCGAGACTACAGGGAAGTATTCATGTCGTGTTTTGAAAGGAGACAGAAATAGATGAGCCGTAGCAGTGCTCCGAACAAAAGGGTTACTCCGCCAATGCCTGCTCTAGATCGGCAATAATATCCACCACAGCCTCAAGCCCAGCAGAAATACGTACCAGCCCCTCAGTAATACCATGTTTAGCCCGTTCCTCGAGGGTATACACCGAATGGGTCATGCTCGCGGGGTGCTGAATCAATGTCTCAGCATCGCCCAGGCTTACAGCCAGTTTAGCCAGCTTGAGTTTGTTTAGCATGCGGACGCCAGCTTCATAGCCGCCCTTTAGCTCTAGGGCAATCATGCCGCCAAAATCATCCATCTGCTTACAGGCAATCTCATGATAAGGGTCGTTTTTTAAGCCGGGGAAAAACACCTGATCAACCGCTGGGTGGGCTTCGAGCATTTCTGCGATGGCCTGAGCATTTTGGCAGTGGCGCTCCATGCGCAGCTGCAGGGTTTTAATTCCCCGCAGAATCAAAAATACGGTCATCGGGGAAATAACTGCGCCGGTCATATCTTTTAAACCAAATAGACGAATCTGCTGGATAGTCTCTGCATCCCCTACGACTGCACCGGCAATTAAATCGCCGTGGCCACCTAGGTACTTTGTCGCCGAGTGAACTACAAGATCGGCGCCTAGAGTTAGTGGGCGCTGAAGGGCGGGTGTGCAGTAGGTGTTATCGACCATGACCTTGATGTTAGTGTTGTGACCTTTAGCCAGCGCACTGATGGCGGCAATATCAATCACACGCATGTTAGGGTTTACCGGCGTTTCAAAGTAAACCACTTTGGTTTTATCGGATAGCTTGGCTTTGACGTCGGCATGGTCGGTAAAGTCGGCATAGCAGATATCCACGCCAAACTTTTTAAGTCCATGCTCCATAAATGAGAAGGTGCAGCCATAAAGAGTTTTGTCGACCAATACCTGATCGCCAGGCCCAACAAGCGTCCATAGAGTTGCGCTAATGGCACCCATGCCAGAGGCGGTGGCTAGAGCCGCTTCGCCTTCCTCTAAATTTGCCAGTCGCGTTTCGAGGACTTCCTGGGTTGGATTGGAAATACGGCTGTAAAAGTGGCCGGGTTCGTCCCCTGAAAAACGCCCTGCACCCTGCGCCACATTGTCGAAGGTGTAGGTTGAGGTCATGTAAATGGGTGGATTGAGAGAACCCTGATTATCGGCAGAATCATAACCGGCGTGAACCGAACGGGTGGCAAAGGAGAGTTTGGTTTTGTTACCGGAAGACATGGCTTTACTCATTTAGTAGGGCTGTTTATGCTTCTAGAATAACCCTATGATTTGAGTTAAATCTCCCTAATAAATTTGCCGATCTAGTTATTAGTAGCTATATTCACCACATAGTTATTAATTAAAGGTGAATTATGCCAATTCCAAAGTTAGATCGCATGGATCGTCGTATCCTTGAAGAGGTTCAGGCCGATGGCAGTATTAGTAACCTGGAATTGGCGGAACGGGTGGGCCTTTCACCCTCTCCCTGCGCCAGGCGTGTAAAGCTACTTCAAGAGAGCGGCATTATTAGCCGGCAAATTACATTGCTGGATCAGAAAAAGTTGGGGTTACCGATTAGTATTTATATTTCGGTGAGCCTGGACCATCAGAGCCCAGATCGACTCAAGAATTTTGATAGCAAAATCACTGGCTGGCCAGAGGTGGTTGAGTGCTCATTGATAACGGGCAGTGATACGGATTATCTACTGAAAGTAGTAATGCCAGATATGGATTACTACCAGAAGTTTTTACTGGATAAGTTAAATCAGATTGAAGGGGTGAACAGCATTAGAACCAGCTTTGTATTGCGGCAGGTGGTGCAGAGAACTGAAATGCCGTTGACGCATATCTGACTCTGCTGACGTTGTCTGCAGAGTCACCCTGAACGCAGAGAAGGATCTCACGATGCCTCTGTGCCCAACTACATCAAAGCTCTAAGCACCAACCCTAGATTATCGCGATTTCTTATTGGTAGGCTCGTTACGCTTGGAAAACTTAATAACCTTCTTGCGCTTGAACGTAGGCTTCGTATCACCGGGCTTCGCTTTGTTACTGTACGGATTTTCGCCTGTACGGTATTCGACTTTAACTGGCGTGCCATGCAAACCTAGTTCGCGACGGAAGATCTTTTCTAAATATCGGGTGTACTGGGCAGGCACAGAATCTGTCTGGTTGCCGTGGATAATAATTACGGGAGGGTTACGACCACCGGCATGGGCAAAGCGCAGTTTAATACGACGCCCATGAACCAGGGGTGGCTGATGTTCTTCTACCGCACCCTCGAGCACTTTGGTTAGGCGTGAAGCACTCAGGGTATCTGTAGCAGCTGAATAGGCTGCTCCGATAGAGTCATAGAGATTACCCACACCGGTGCCGTGGAGTGCCGAGATAAAGTGCACATCGGCAAATTCAGCAAACTGCAATCGTCGCTTGATGTCCGCTTTCATCTTCTCGCGCTTCTCGGGTGTGAGGCCATCCCATTTATTCACGCCAAGTACCAGACCACGGCCGGCATCGATGACTGAGCCCATTAGGTGCAGGTCTTGATCGACCAATCCTTCTTGAGCATCGACCATCAACACCACCACATTGGCATCGTCGATAGCTTTTAACGTTTTAACAATCGAGAATTTCTCAATCGCCAACTTAATATTTTTGCGCTTACGAATACCGGCTGTGTCGATCAATGTGTACTGCTGACCATGGCGTTCGTAATCAATATAAACACTGTCACGGGTGGTGCCAGCCTCATCAAAAACAACCACACGGTCTTCACCGAGTAAACGATTAACCAATGTGGATTTTCCCACATTGGGGCGGCCAACCACGCCAATCTTTATGCCATTCAAGCCGCTATTATCGGGCTCAACAAATTCGGGGAACGGCTCGAGTAACTCTTCCATCATCGAGCGCACACCACGGCCATGGGTCGCGGTAGTCGGAAACATGCCTGAGAAACCTAGCTGATAAAAATCGGCTAGAGCAGCGGCGGGATCGAGGCCATCAATTTTATTGGCGACCAAATAGACTTTGCGGTTTTTCTGTCGCAGTTTTTCAGCGATTAAATAGTCCGCGGAAAGAAGCCCGGAACGGCAATCAACAATAAACAGCACAATGTCTGCTTCATCCATAGCCAGCAGCGATTGTTCGGCCATGCCCACATCAATGCCGTCTTCCTCACCACTAATACCACCGGTGTCGATCACAATAAAACGACGATCGTACATCTCGCCATCGCCGTACTTGCGATCGCGGGTTAATCCGGAGTAGTTAGCCACCAGCGCGTCTCGACTGCGTGTAAGTCGATTAAATAGCGTAGATTTGCCAACATTGGGGCGCCCGACAAGGGCGATAACAGGAATCATGGGATAAAAAATGCCGCAGGGTTTAATTGCGGCATTCTACGTTAGTTTGGGTCGCTTCACACTAGGAACCTTTTGGGCTTAGGTGATCTTATCGATCACTCGGCGGACTGAATCAAACATACTTTGAATATCGTCCGGTTTGGAATTCAAAAAGGGCGAGAACTGCAGGATATCCATACCATTTCGAATCACTAAGTCTTCATCCCAAAAGCAATGTTTGTGCGCGTCCAGACCACGGGCACCCGGTGCTCCCTCTCGCGGTGCCAGCTCAATCGCCCCCATTAAACCGAAGTTGCGTACATCGATAACCCTAGGGTGATCATCAAACTGATGGATCGCTTCGGCAAACATTGCCTCCAACTCACGGGCCTGATCAAAACTTCCCTCTTCCTGATACACCTCCAAGGTTGCAAGGCCGGCTGCGGCTGCCACCGGATGTCCTGAATAGGTATAGCCATGAAACAGCTCAATGCCCTGCTCTGGGCCCTGCATAAAGGCTTGATAGATGGCGTTGCTGGCCAACACTGCGCCCATGGGAATAACACCATTGGTGAGGCCTTTAGCGGTGGTAATAATATCTGGGGTCACACCAAAGCGCTGGGCGGCAAAAGGTGCGCCTATGCGACCAAAGGCGGTAATTACCTCATCAAAAATTAGCAGTATGCCATGCTTGGTACAGATTTCTCGCAGACGCTCTAGATAGCCGACAGGGGGCGGTAAGATACCGGTAGACCCCGCCACAGGCTCTACAATCACAGCGGCAATAGTGCTGGCATCGTGGAGCGCCACCATAGCTTCGAGTTCCTCCACTAAATGACCGCCCCATTCGGGCTGGCCATGGCTAAAGGCGGCATGTTCAAGATTGTGGGTGTGGGGCAGATGATCCACACCGGGAATTAGGTTGGCGCTATACATTTTACGGTTGGGCGCTATTCCGCCCACTGAAATACCACCAAAATTTACGCCGTGGTAACCGCGCTGGCGACCAATTAATCGGGTGCGACTGGCATCGCCACGGACACGGTGATAACCCAGAGCAATCTTTAATGCGGTGTCTACGGATTCGGAACCGGAGTTAGTAAAGAAACAATGGTCCAGTCCCTCAGGGGCTAGCTGAGTCAACTTATCCGCCAATTCAAACGCTTTGTTATGTCCCAACTGAAAACCCATACAGAGATCCAGCTGCCCAACCTGTGCCTGCACCGCTTCAACAATTTTTGGGTGGCAGTGACCAATACCCGAGGTCCAGAGGCCAGAGAAGCCATCATAGATTTTTCGACCCTCATTGCTGATGTAATGATGACCCTGAGCGGAGGCGATTAGCCGCGGCGACTTTTTAAAGTCGCGATTAGCGGTAAACGGCATCCAGTAGGCATCCATGGCTGGGTTTGGCGTTGGGTTTGTCATGGCGGCTGCTCATTATTGTCGTATGGGACACTTTTCTCAGACAGGCACTGTAAAACCACAGCAGCATGTTAAACAACTCGTTAGGAATAAATAATTAACCCATTGATTTTATTACGATTAATTATTAAAGTGTTTAGTATAGTTAACAGCTAGCCCCCACTTTGAGGTAATTCCCCATGGACAGCGAAACCGGCCCCCGCCTGAAAGAAATTCGGACCAAAATCGGACTTTCCCAGCGACAACTGGCCAAGGCCTCTGGAGTGGCCAATGCCACCATTTCGCAGATTGAATCTGGTGCAATAAACCCGACTGTGGGGATGCTTAAAAAGGTACTGGGGGGAATTCCCATTAGCCTGAGCAACTTCTTTGCTGACGACTTTAGTTTTTCTGAGCAGGTATTTTTTAGCGCCGACAGTCTTTTAGAGCTTGGGGATAAAGGGGTCTCTTATTTACAGGTGGGCAATCATCTGCACAGCAAATCAATTCAGATGTTGAAGGAGTGCTATCAGCCTGGCGCAACGACGGGCAAGCACGCCATCCAACATGAAGGCGAGGAATGTGGAATTATTTTAAGTGGCTCTCTCGAGGTACAGGTGGGGGATGAAAAGAAGGTACTCAACGCTGGCGACGCCTATTACTTTAAGAGCACTGTTCCCCATCATTTTAAAAATGTCGGCCGTGAAAGGTGTGAGTTAATTACTGCCTGCTCGCCCCCCAGTTTTTAATTTGGCATCCTAACTTGGCGTCATCATATAGGCTCTTGCATATAAAAATAGATTGGCGTAGCCTCAAGACCTGTCTTGGTAGTCACGAGAAGTAGCAAGACAGTGAGTAAGCTTAGCAATCAAAGTGTCATGCAGTAGAAAGGCACTCATCAGCTAAACAAGGATGTCATATCATGGCTCAACAACAAACAGAGAATAATGAAGTTCTCGCTCTTTCTCGTCTACTCCAAAACGGCTCACTGCCACTGAAACTCATCACTGAAACTGGCGCCCAAAAAACCGGGGAACTGTTTCTTGCCGAGGGTGCAGTCGTCGCCAATAAAAACGCCACAGTCATATTCGTCTGCGGCTGACTCGTTAGATACACGTTACTTTTGCCCAGCCTGGGCAGGCAAACTGCTGTGCGCTTCTCTGCGCTAGAGATGCCACGCATTTGGTTTAATATTATAAGGAGATACAAAAATGTCATCTGATAAAACGATCAATCAAGTTAAAGACTCAGCCAACCTAATTAGCCAGCTGGTTAAAAACGGACAGATTCCTCTCAAGATTGTATCCGGGACCCAGAGCACGGAATCTATACGACTTTCCCCTGGCGCGGTGGTCGCTCACGAGGGTGCTACTGTTATTTTCGTCTGCGGCTAGGTAACCGATAATCTTAGGTTAAAACGGAAGAAAGAAGTGGCCCAGCGGGTCGCTTCTTTCCTCTCCTGTTTAATCTTTTATTTAATCTCTATCATGGAGGATAGAATCTTGAACTCAGCTCAGAGCGATATACCCAGGGAAAATCAGCATAGCTGGTGCCCCAAACTGCGTGAAAATATCTGGCATCTGCGCGCAGATGCTAAAAGCGAAGACCCTGCCTTTTTAGTAACCAGCAAAGCCAAATATGAGTTGCCCAGTGACTACGTGCGGGGCTTTTTAAAAATTCGCCCTTACTGCACTGGCCATCATTCAGTAGCGAGCATTGCCAAGATCACAGGTACAAACGCCGAGGATTTACTGGTTTTTTTTAACGCCTTTTCTGACATAGACTTACTCTATCCAGACAACCCCTCGTCAATAGCGCTGACGAAAGATCAGGTAACAAAATCATTGACCGGCATTGTCGATATTTGGGCGGGTGAATTACATGCCGTTTATATCGCCAATGAACTGGTGCGCGGCGAAGGACTATCTCTGCCCATTTTAATTGGCTGGATGACCGAGATGTACCATTATGTTCACGATTTTCCCCATGCTCTGCAATGTGGTGCCGACAATGCCGAGGGACCTCTAAAGACTGTGCTTGATCGTTATGCCAAAGAAGAATTGGGCCATGAAATTTTTGTTTTAGACAGTCTAAAAAATCTCGGTGTGGATGCGGATGAGGTCCGTGCCAGCGTGCCTCTAGTCTCCACAAGAACCATCGGTTTATTACTGCGGGAATTACTGACACTTGAACCGAGCGCGACCTTATTAGCCGCAGCTCTGTTAGAAGCTGCTGATTTTGACGAAGAAAATATTGGCCATTATCAAGACCGCCTTACCCTACTCTACGGCATTTCTAATCAGGCCCTTGCGCCCTATTTTAAACACCAGAAAATTGACTTTGATCTGGGCCACCAAAAATTACTCGCCGACAACCTTGAGCTGATTGATATCACAGATATAGATAGATTGGATGTGCTGATCAACAGACTCCATGACCTGAAACATGCTTTCGAATTACAGAGTTTGGAGATTAAGGCCTATTACGGGGAACCCAATAATGGCAAATACCTGAGGCGCCAGGCCATGAGTTATCACGCCATCTGATGGCAGGTCGGGCAGAGAGCGCTAAAAATAGAAAGCTCTAAGAAATACAGAGCATTAAAAATAGAGAGTACTAAGCAATAGAGAGCGCTAAGCAATAAAGAACCGATTAAATGGCCTCGCGGCCATTTAATTATTTCAGTCTATACGCCGTAATAGAACCATCATTGGCTTGCACAATGAGGCTTTCACCCACAGTCAGCATAGGTGCGCTTACACCGCTGCCATCAACCTTGGTACGGCCTACGAAGTGACCATCGACTGGGTCCAGAAGATGTAGATAACCTTCTGCATCGGCCACGGCAATAGTACCGGCCAATTTGGCTGGGCCTGTTAGCTGACGTAAAAACAGCTGGTCATTGGACCATACTGGCTGGCCACTACCGGCCTTAAATGAGCGTACGGCATCTTCATCTTCGGTCACATACACCTGTTCTTGACTGTAAGCCGGAGCATGGTGTGAAGAGCTGTCTTGGAACCACAGGCTTCGACCTGTGCCGCGAGACAGAGCACCTAAACGACCCTGGTAAGTAACCGCATAGATCACATCGCCAACCAGTAAAGGTTCGCCATCGATATCAACCATGCGCTCAAGCTCGGTACGGCCCTTGGGCACTGCCAAGCGAGATTCCCAGATCAATGAACCATTCTCTGGGTTAAAGGCAACCAGCTTACCGGTATCGAAACCAGTGAGAACCATATTGCCCGTGACGACAGATTCACTGGTTCCGCGCACACTTAAGATAGGTGCATCGCCATCGTGCTGCCAGATTTCTTCGCCAGTAGCCGCATCCAGCGCGAACAGTCGATCATCGACCGTCTGTACTGCAACAATTTCGCCATTGGATTTCGGACTTGAGATAACTTCGGAGCTCACCTGGCCCGTCCAGAGGACAGAACCCGTGTCAGCATCCAGGGCATAGACCAGACCTTCGATAGTGCCAACCATCACCATGCCAGCGCCATAACCAACACCGCCGGATACAGACACTTCTAACTCGGTTTGCCAGACTTTTTTACCATTGCTGATACGAAGTGCACTGACAGTGCCCTCATGATCTGCAACAAAAATATTTTCTCCATTGGCCGTTGGGCGCAGGCTATTGCGGTAGTCTAGGTTGCCGGCGCCTACACTGGCTGACCATTCACGCTTAATGGACACTTCTTGCTTAAACTTAACCAGCTCTGCTGGGGTAATTGCAGCATCTTCATCATCGCCGCCAAACCAACTACAGCCTGTCATCAGCACTGATGATAAAAGCGTTACTACGAGTGAAGCATGTTTCATTCGGCGACTCCTTCGCTATCGTCTTCTTCCATTTCAGCTACCTCAGCCGGACGTACCTGACTGATCTTTAGCTGCAGTATATTTCTAATCATCGGATCCTGTGACTCGTTGGATGCCAGAGCAGACTCATAGGCCGTAAACGCAGCAGCGTCGTTGTCTTGCAGTAAGTAGAAGTCACCTTTGGCTTCTTCATAAGCAGACTTCATCTCTGCAGCATCAATACCCTGAACCATCTGCAATGCACTGTCGACATTGCCGCGTGCGGCTTCGATACGTGCCAGACGCAAGCGCACTAGTCGTTCTGTTGCAGGGGCGGGGCTGTTATCCAGAGCCCACTGCAGTTCTGAGGCTGCTGTATCCAAATCTTGGTTATCAACGGCCAGCTTGGCTTTTAACATCGCGGCAAACTGAGCATAGGCTGAGTTACTGTGATTCTCTTTAAGCTGGTCCGCAGCAGTATTTACTTCTGCCTGCTGATCTTGGCTAAGTAGTTCACCGGGGTTGGTTCCAGAGACTATCTCGATCATCTGAAGATAGGCATCAGAAGCCTGATCTGTTTGAACTGCCTGTTCCTGTTCCCAGTACTGCCAGCCAAAGTAGCCGCCAATAACCAGAACCACGGCAAGAATCGTCTGCATGCCGTTTGCTGCCCACCAACGTTTTACCGCTTCAATTTGTTCTTCTTCAGAAAGATGGTCTGCCACAGGTGTTCCTCAATCAATAAAATAGTTGGTTAATAGGTTGGCCAGATCAGTCTGGGCAACCGTTTGCTGGGGCTTTTCTTCACGAAGAAATTTAACCCCTGCTGTTGCGGAGGCTACTTCGTCTTCGCCCAATATCAGCGCGACGGCAGCTCCACTCTTATCTGCTTTCTTTATCTGCGATTTAAAACTGCCACCACCGCAATGGCTTTCGATACGAATATTGGGGCACTGGCTGCGTAAATCATCCGCTAATACCAGAGCCTCGAGTTCAATATTTCCCACTGCGACTATATAGAGGTCTACATTCTGGCCGATACTATCGGGGACAACGGCCAACTCGTCAAGCAGCAGCACCAGTCTTTCGACACCCATGGCAAAACCCACGCCAGGACAGGGTTTTCCGCCCAGCTGTTCGACCAGACCGTCGTAACGACCGCCGGCACAGACTGTACCCTGAGCACCCAGGCTGGTGGTCACCCATTCGAAGACGGTTTTCGAGTAATAATCTAGGCCACGAACCAGGCGAGGATTGATTTCATAGCTAATCTTGGCGGTATCCAATACAGCACACAGCTGTTGGAAATGATCGCGAGATTCCTGATCAATAAAGTCGGCCAATTTTGGCGCATCGTTTAGCAGCGCCTGAGTATCTTGGTTTTTACTGTCCAGAATACGCATGGGGTTGCTGAGTAACCGGCGCTGGCTATCTTCGTCCAGTGAGTCTTGGCGGGCACTGAGATATTCCACTAGGGCAGCGCGATACTGGGCTCGGTCCGCTGAGGTGCCCAATGAATTAATCTGCAGGGTAACTGCATGATCAATTTTCAATGTTTTCCACAGTCGTGCCGTCAGCAGTAATAGCTCAGAATCGATATCTGGACCATTGAGACCAAAGGCCTCTACACCGATTTGATGAAACTGACGCAGGCGACCTTTCTGGGGACGCTCGTGACGAAACATGGGTCCGGTATACCAGAGACGCTGAGTTTGATTGTGCAATAAACCATTTTCGGTGCAGGCGCGAACGCAGCCAGCGGTGCCTTCGGGACGCAGGCTAAGACTATCGCCATTGCGGTCTTCGAAGCTGTACATTTCTTTTTCGACGATATCGGTAACTTCGCCCACTGCGCGTTTAAAGAGCTCAGTCTGTTCTAGAATCGGAAAACGAATTTCTCGGTAGCTGTAACGGCCCAACACCTCGGCAACAGTTCTCTCAAGATATTGCCATGTGGCCGACTGCTCGGGGAGCAGGTCGTTCATGCCGCGGATGGATTGAAGTTTCATAGCGCTGTGAATACTCTTTTAGGCTTTGGCAATTAAGTTTTCTGCGTCTTTAGCCAGCTGTATTTCTTTGGCCGCCGCTTTGGCACGAATCTGTGACTCTAATTCGTCAACTAGATTTTCGTTGCCCACTTTGTGATTAGGTACTCCGTCAACATAGACCAAATTAGCTGGCGAGCCGCCAGTTAAACCAAAATCAGATTCTTTGGCTTCGCCGGGACCATTCACGATGCAGCCGATAATCGACACATCCATGGGCACAGTAATATCTTCCAAACGGCTTTCTAATTCATTGACGGTTTTGATTACATCAAACTCCTGTCTTGAACAGCTGGGGCAGGCAATAAAGTTAATCCCTTTACTGCGTAGTCTTAAACTGCGCAGCATGTCCCAGGCGACCTTGGCTTCTTCAACAGGGTCTGCCGCCAATGAGACGCGCACGGTGTCGCCAATGCCATCTAATAATAGCGCGCCCAAACCGATGGCCGATTTGACGGTACCGGAACGCAATCCACCGGCTTCGGTAATACCTAGGTGCAAAGGCTGTTCAATGCGCGTGGCCAGATCTCGATAGGCGGCGACCGCCATAAAAATATCCGAGGCCTTAACACTGACTTTAAAATCTTGGAAATTATATTTGTCGAGTAGTTCGACATTGCGCATAGCAGATTCAACCATCGCCTCGGCGGTGGGTTCGCTGTATTTACGCAGTAAGTCTTTACCCAGAGAGCCGGCATTAACGCCGATACGGATAGGAATGTTGAGATCCCGCGCCTTGGCAATCACTTCACGCAGTCGATCTTCTCGAGTGATGTTGCCTGGATTAATACGCAGGCAGTCAACACCTAAATCTGCGACTCGCAGTGCGATATTGTGGTCAAAGTGAATGTCGGCCACTAGGGGAACATCCACGAGCTTACGAATCTGACCAAAGGCCTCGGCTTCTTCTAAAGAGGGGACAGAGACGCGGACGATGTCGGCACCGGCCAGCTGGATACGCTTGATCTGTGCAACCGTAGCCGCAACATCCCCGGTGCTGGTGTTAGTCATGCTCTGCACAGAAATCGGTGCATCGCCCCCGACAGGGACATTACCGACCATAATCTGTCGAGACTTGCGTCGTACTATTGGCGTTTCACTAAACATTTAATTAATTACCGCTTTAGCCACTCTTGATACTCTAAATTTTCTTTGGAGTACGGAAATAAATTCTTTAACTGTAAGCCCTGACTTGAGGCTGCATCTCTATTGCCAAAACGATCTTCAAGTCGCACCGCTAACCATAAACTCTTGGCTGTAGAGCCTGCTAAAAATGCATATTGATCCAAAGCATTTTTAGCTCTCGGATAACGCTTCTGAGCAAAGTATATTTCGGCAGCTTCCAAATAGGGTGCTGCAAATCTCGGCGTTAACTGGGTCGCTTTTTCAAAAGACTCCAACGCTTGGTCCTGCTGTTCCAGCTTACTATGACAGAGTCCAACGATATAAAAGGCCTGGGGCCGTCGCTCATAACTCAAATCCTCACTTACCAGCGCCATCTGTTTCAGGGATTCTTCAAAGCGCCCCTGGTTAAACAAAAATGCACTGAAATTGTAGCGTGCCATGCTGTCGGTTTTATCGCGAGCTATGGCTTTGCGGTAATGGCTTTCCGCCAGCACCATTTCTTGCTCCATCTGGTAGAGCAGTGCGTAACCATTGTGCAGTTGAGACATCTGCGTTCTGGTTGCTCTGGAGTCAAACTGCGCAGCTTTCTCCAAATGTACCCTGGCGAGATCACGGTTTTTTGTGCCTATATACTGCATAGCCAGCTTAATATGCTGTTGGTACGCTGCCTCCGGATCTTGGGCCTGCCTGGGTTTTGATGATGTGGAAACACATCCACTTGCCAGCATTGCCGAGGTTAATATTGTTACGAGTAAAAATCTGCTTAGAGTTATTGTGGCCATTCCCTGTCCCTCTCTAATTCCCTGCCAATTTTATCAGTCGATAATTCTTACCGGCTGTACTTCTTCTAATCGTTTTTTGTAGCGTTCCTGACGGCGAGTTTTATCGTTAACTTCACCGGCTAACTGCCCACAGGCCGCGGCTATATCATCGCCACGGGTGGTGCGAACCGTCACAGTGTAACCCTCCCCTGCCAGAATGTCCCTAAACCGATTTAACGCTGTATTTGTGACTCTTTTGTACTCAGAGCCCGGAAAAGGGTTAAATGGAATCAGGTTTATTTTGCAGGGTAAGTCTTTCAATAACACTGCAAGTTCTCGGGCATGTACAGACCGATCGTTGACCTGATCCATCAACGTATATTCGACAGTAGCTTTGCGCCGATTATCCGGCATCTTGTCAATATAATTGGCGGCGCTTTCAATAAACTGCTTGAGATTATATTTGCGGTTGATTGGCACCAGCTCGTTGCGCAGTTTATCGTTGGGTGCGTGCAATGAGATAGCCAGAGAAACATCGGATACCTCCGCAAGTTTATCCAGCGCGGGCACTACACCGGCGGTACTCAGGGTCACTCTGCGCTTAGACAGGCCATAGGCATTGTCTTCGAGCATAATATTCATGGCATCGACAACATTGTCGAAGTTCATCAGCGGTTCACCCATGCCCATCATCACCACATTGGTGACACGGCGTGGTGCCTTGTGCTTGAACTGGCCAAAGGAGTCTGCGGCTATCCACAGCTGACCAATAATTTCGGCGGAGGTCAGGTCGCGATTAAAACCCTGCTTGCCGGTGGCGCAGAAACTGCAGTCCAGGGCGCAGCCGATTTGCGAGGACACACAGAGAGTGCCGCGCTCGCGCTCAGGGATATACACCATTTCAATGCAGCTTCCGCCGTCGACTCTAATCAGCCATTTTCGGGTGCCATCGACAGAATCTTGGCAGCTCACAACTTCTGGCAGCTTTACTTCAGCAACCTCTTTGAGCCTTTCCCGGAGATCTTTGGAGATATTGGTCATCTGGTCGAGATCGCACTCGCCCATCTGATGAATCCACTTGATCATCTGCGTTGCACGGAAGCGTTTTTCGCCAATTTCTTCGAAAAAGTCGCCGAGTTTGGACGCAGAAAACCCCAGCAAGTTAGTTTTAACTTGCTGGGGTTCGACGTCTATTACTGTTGTTGCTTCTACTGCTTTTGGCATAGGTCCCTAGAACACGATTGTCCTAATGTCTCTGTTTAACGAGAGCAAATCTCGTTGTCTGCAAAAAAGTATGCAATTTCACGGGCTGCAGATTCAGCTGAGTCAGAGCCGTGTGCGGCGTTAGCATCAATTGATTCTGCAAAGTCTGCGCGAATAGTACCAGCTGCAGCTTCTTTAGGGTTAGTCGCACCCATCAAATCGCGGTTGGTCATAATGGCGTTCTCGCCTTCAAGTACCTGGACAGATACAGGACCAGAGGTCATAAATGCAACCAGATCCTTAAAGAAAGGACGTTCGCTGTGCTCAGCGTAGAAGCCTTCAGCCTGTTCCTGGCTAAGTTGCTGCATTTTACAGGCAACAATGTGCAGGCCTGCAGATTCAAAGCGGCTTAAAATTTGACCAACAACGTTTTTTGCTACGGCATCGGGCTTGATAATAGATAGAGTGCGTTCAGTCGCCATGAAGAGTTCTCCAAAATGGGGATAAGACTAATTAATAGGTGGGTAATAAAATAGCCCTTGCGAGCAATGGCGCGGATTTTACCTGCACAGGAACGCGGTAACAATGCTTTTATTTGTTAGGCCACTAAGAGCTGCTGAAATTTATCCAAACAGACGGGCATACTGAAATGGGCGCCCTGATATTTATCGCAACCTAGGCTGCGCAGGACCTCGAGAACCTCACGTTTTTCAACGCCTTCAGCGATGACCTCCAGGCCATAATGGCGAGACACCATCATGATAGCTTCAACCAAACCTAGGGTATCTTTATCGGTATTCAGGTTGCTGATAAATTCTCGATCGATCTTTAAACCGTCCAGTGGCAGACGCTTCAGATAGATCATGGACGAATAACCACTGCCAAAGTCATCAATGGAGAATTTGGTGCCCATATTGCGAATTTTCTTCATCTTATCCACCACGGATTCAAAGTCGTCAATCAGCAAGTTCTCGGTGACTTCGAGGGTGATCATCTCGGGATTAATATCATAGCTTTTAAGGCTGTGCTCCAGAGAGCTTATTAGCCCCGGATCATGGAACTGCTTGGGGCTTATATTCACCCCCAGCTGCATATCTGGCGTCCAGATACCACTGTCGAGCATATTGCGCAGGTACTCGCAGGAGGTGCGAATCACCCAGAGCCCTACATCGACAATCATCCCTGAGGCCTCAAGAATAGGAATAAAGTCGGCGGGAGTATGCATGGCATGGCCGGAATGAATCCAGCGCAGCAACACCTCGCCTCCCACTACCGCACCAGTATGGGTGGAGACCTGGGGCTGCAGGTAGAGATCAAATTCCTGATTAACCACGGCTTTACGCAGACTCGACTGCAGGGTAATGCGCTGCTGAGCCTGACGGGTAATTTGGGTATCAAACAGGGTGACGGTATCGCGACCGCGGCGTTTGGCCTCAAACATGGCGCTCTCGGCCTGCTGTATGGCTTTTTCGGCACTGATCAGCGGATCGTAAAGCAATGTTATACCGACACTGGCCGTGACGATGACTTCGCCATTTTCGGTAAAGAACGGTCGGGCAATAATGCAGCGAATTTCATTAGCCACTGACAGCGCTCGCTCTCTGGCTTCGGCCGGACTGGGAGCCATATCTTTAATAAAGAGCAGGAAGGCGTCACCGGCAACCTGGGTTACCTGCATATTGTCTGTGAGCATGGCCTGGATGCTTTCATGGGCGCGCTCAAGGATCTGGGCGCCGATGTGTTTGCCGAGAGACTCGTTGATAGAGTTAAAGTGGTCTAGGTCGATTAATAGCAAGGCACCACAGGCATTCTCATCGCGATCAAGATCGATGTAGTCATTGATGCTTTTGAGTAGGGGCTTGCCGATGGGCAGGCCTGCTAGGGTTTCTGTGGTTGGTGGGGGGCTTTTAATAGGGTCTGTGGCGTCGATTGGCTCAGGGCTGTTGCTTTGGTCAATATTAATAATGGGTTCTGGGCGGTAGGGGGTCTTGGGGCTCTCAACAAGATTGGGAATTTCTTTTCCCTCAGTACTGGTATCTATGCGTTCTAGATCTTCGGCGCTGAATTCTTCAACCACCATTCTCGCCAGTGCTGGCAAAGGATAGAGCATAATACAGAGTACGTTATCCGCCTCTTCGACGGCACCGAGAGACACCACAATTTCGTCGTCCTCAACGGTATTCTCGGAGCGCCACAAGATGCCCGGCAGTTGATCTGTTTCTAGCTTATTAATAACCTGAACGAGTTGAGTAATGGAGGCCTGATGCACTTTGTCAGGCTCGCCACCAAGGCTGGTGCCGATAATCTGTGAGCGCTGACAGCGCAGTAGTCTCAGGGCTTTTGCATTGACGTCGATGCAAACGCCATAGGCGAAAAAAAGAGTCCCGAAAGGCGCCGTATCCAATACTTTTTTGTAAAGGTGGTTTTTTTCGCGCATCCTTTGCCTACTAAAATCCTTTTTCGGTTTAAGGGATTGAGTTAATCCTGTTCCTCAATCCAAGCCATCTGAATGGCCTCTAAAATCTTCTCACCACAACGATCAGGATCGTCGGAGAAATCTTCGATTTCTAGAACCCATTTCCTCAGGTCTACAAAATTGACGTACTGAGGATCAACATCTGCATGATTATCCGTCAATTCTATCGCTATTTCGTTAATATCGGTCCACTTAATCATAGTCCATTACTCCGCTGACTGCCCTTTCGTTTAGGGGCATATTTAATGACGTTCAGATACCATATTAATAGTGTACTTGGGTATCTCTACGACCAGGTCCTTATCTTCCATTATTACCTGACAGCTAAGGCGTGAGTCTGGGTCAACACCCCAGGCTTTATCGAGAAAATCTTCTTCCAGCTCATCTGCAACGGGCAGATCGGCGAAGCCTTCACGAACATGCACATGGCAGGTGGTGCAGGCGCAGGACATTTCGCAAGCATGCTCAATGTCCAGGCCATTGCGCAGAGCTGCATCACAGATGCTTTCCCCAGGCTTGGCTTCAACAACAGCACCTTCAGGGCAAATCTCGTGATGGGGTAAAAATACTATTTTTGGCATGCTTCTATTATCCTTTTTCGATTTCATCCAGACTATGGCCAGCCAATGCACTTTTAATGCTGGCATCCATACGTCGGGCGGCAAATTCTTCACTGGCTTTGGCGACAGATTCAATCTGCCGAGCCAATACACGGTGCTCTATGGTGCTTTCGCGCACCTCGCGTAATTCTTGAATCGCTACTTTTAGACAGCGGCGCTCATCGTCACTCAATAGAGCATCTCCATCCTTATAGATAGCTGCCAGCAGATCCTCGATCATGCGATCGGCTTCTACCTGCTGTTCTCTCAGTGCACGCGCCTGCATATCATCTCGAGCATGGCTGAAGGAATCCTGCAACATACTGGTAATTTCTTCTTCGCCAATACCATAGGAAGGTCTTACTTCGATTCTGGCTTCAACATTGCTGGTTAATTCACGGGCCGACACACTGAGCAGACCATCGGCATCCACCTGATAGGCAACGCGTATTTTGGCTGCACCCGCCACCATGGGGGGAATGCCTCGCAACTCAAAGCGCGACAGTGAACGGCAGTCGCTAGCAAGCTCACGCTCACCCTGCAGAATATGGATAGCCATGGCCGTTTGGCCATCTTTAAAGGTGGTAAATTCTTGGGCCTTGGCCACTGGAATAGTGGTGTTTCTATGGATGATCTTTTCAATCAGACCGCCCATGGTTTCTATGCCCAGTGATAGGGGAATCACATCCAGCAACAACATATCGTCACCGGATTTATTGCCCACCAGCACTTCGGCCTGCAGGGCAGCGCCCATGGCAACTACCTTGTCTGGGTCAAGACTGCACAGTGGCTGCTTGCCAAATAACTCGGCCACTTTTTCGCCAACTCGTGGGGTTCTAGTAGAACCGCCCACGAGAATAACATTGCTAATATCGAGATTTTCTAGGCCTGCATCGCGAAGTGAGCGCTTACATGCACGTAGGGTTTTGTCGATTAAACCGTCAATCAGGCTGTGCATTAATGTTCGGGTTAAGGTGCCTTTCCAGTCGAGAATTTCTAACTCAACTTGCTCGGAGTCGGTGAGTTCTTCTTTGGCTGATTTAGCAGTTTCTAATAATATGCGCTGTTCAATGGGGTTTAGGTCTTCATCCATTCCCACCTGAACACGGAGCCAGTTGGCAATGGCATGATCAAAATCATCCCCACCAAGGGCCGAATCTCCGCCAGTGGCCAGCACTTCAAAAACGCCTTTGGAGAGTCGTAAAATACTGATATCGAAGGTACCGCCACCCAGATCATAGATGGCGATAATACGTTCTTGAGGCGCTGTGTCAGTCTCAGCTTCGACTTGATCGAGACCGTAGGCAATTGCCGCAGCGGTGGGCTCATTTAAGAGCCTCAATACTTTAATACCCGCCAATGTGGCAGCATCTTTTGTGGCTTGACGCTGGGCATCATCAAAATAGGCGGGCACGGTGATCACTGCACCATCGAGCATACTGCCAAAGGAAATCTCGGCGCGACCGGCCAGCTTGCGGAGTATTTCTGCAGAGACCTGAATTGGGCTAACCAGACCGGCAACGGTTTTGATTTTTGGCATGCCGCCATCATCTGCCGCAAATTCGTAGGGCAGTTGGTCACCAAAGGTTTTTACATCGGCCAGGCCCCGACCCATTAAACGCTTAACCGAGGCCAGCGTGTTGAGCGGATCACTGACATTATGTTCGGCGGCTTCGTAACCCACACAGCTAACGCCATCGGCGGTGTAATGGGCGACTGAGGGCAATAGCTCTCTGCCCTGCTCATCGGTCAGCACTTCAGCCATACCGCTGCGCACGGTAGCCACTAAAGAGTTGGTGGTGCCAAGATCTATACCCACCGCGTGCTTACGCTGATGGGGCTGGGGTGAATGACCCGGCTCTGAGATTTGCAGTAATGCCACTGGTTATTGGTCCTCTAAATCGGCTTCAAGCTGTTCTATTTCGTAGAGCAGCTTGGCTGAAAATTGCATTTTGGCGACACTATTAAGGGCGTCATCATAGTTGTCGCACTGATACTCTGCCTGAAAATCCATCTGCTGTTGGCTATAGGCGGATTCAACGCCGCTGCGCAAGCCATCCAACGCAGCAAAGGGGTCCGCGGCATTAGGTGCCTCAGAAAGTGCTTCCCGCAACTCTATCTGCTGCATTAAAAAGGCACCGTCGCTGGTGATGTGACTGTCTTGACTCGCATCAATCTGCTTGAGTTCCAGCAGGTATTGGGCACGCTTTAAAGGCGATTTCAGGGTGTCGTAGGCTTGATTGATCAACGACGCAGTCTGCACAGCAAGGCGTTTTTCAACAGTACCTTTGCTGGCATAGCGATCGGGATGAAATTCTTGCTGTAGCTTGCGGTACATGGCATCAAGATGGCTGCGCTCTACCTGCCAGGCGACAGGAATAGAGAAAATCTCAAAGAAATCACTGGAAAGTTTCACTGGGTCATCAACCTGTCTAGTGCCTGCGCCAGAGCGATTAAACGTGGAAGCTTTCGCCGCAACCACATTCATCTTTAACATTGGGGTTCTTAAACTCAAACCCCTCGTTTAACCCTTCTTTAACGTAGTCTAGCTCGGTACCGTCGAGGTACAACAAACTTTTTGGGTCAATAATCAGCTTTATGTCACCACAGTGAAACACTTTATCTTCGGTGGCCGCATCATCAACAAACTCCAGCACATAAGAAAGGCCAGAGCAGCCCGTGGTGCGCACACCCAAACGAATACCCACGCCTTTGGCGCGGTGTTCAAGATGCTTAACAACATGCTGCTCGGCAGCTGGGGTCATGGTGATAGCCATTATTTATTTGCCCTGCTTTTCTCTAACGTCACGCACTGCAGCTTTAATGGCGTCTTCGGCCAGTACTGAGCAGTGAATTTTTACTGGCGGTAGGGCCAGCTCTTCAGCAATCTCGGTATTTTTAATCTGTGCAGCAGCATCAATGTGCTGACCCTTAACCCATTCGGTTAATAATGAGCTTGAGGCAATCGCCGAACCACAGCCGTAGGTTTTAAACTTAGCATCTTCAATGATGCCTTGATCGTTAACCTGTATCTGAAGACGCATAACGTCGCCACAGGCCGGCGCGCCGACCATGCCAGTACCGACAAATTTTGAACTGTCGTCTAGCTTGCCAACGTTGCGTGGATTTTCGTAATGATCAATAACTTTTTCGCTGTAAGCCATGTTGATGACTCCTAATTATCTTAAACTTTAAAAGCAACGCTTAGTGCGCTGCCCACTCTACGGTACTCAGGTCGACGCCATCTTGGAACATGTCCCATAGTGGCGACAGTTCACGTAGTTTTTCAACTGCGTGACGAACCTTACCAATGGCATCTTTTATATCTTGCTCGCTGGTATAGCGACCAATACTAAAACGGATTGAACTGTGGGCCATCTCGTCATTCAGACCCAGAGCACGCAGTACATAGGACGGCTCAAGGCTAGCTGAGGTACAGGCTGAACCTGAGGATACGGCCAGATCACGCAGGGCCATAATCAGTGACTCACCCTCGACAAAGGCAAAACTAATATTGACGATACCTGGAACATGCTGGTCTTCAGAACCATTCAGGTAAACCTCTTCCATATCGGAGACACCTTCCCACAGCTGAGTGCGAAGTGCGTCGATACGCGCAGACTCTTCGGCGAGGTTTTTAAAGCCCAATTTAAAGGCTTCGCCCATGCCAACAATTTGGTGCGTCGGTAATGTGCCAGAACGCATGCCGCGCTCATGACCGCCGCCGTGCATCTGTGCTTCGATACGGACGCGAGGCTTGCGACGCACATAGAGTGCACCTATGCCTTTGGGGCCATAAATTTTGTGGGCCGAGAATGACATCATATCCACATACATGGCTTCGACATCAATGGGTGTCTTGCCTGCGCTCTGGGCCGCATCCACATGGAAGAAAACTTTGCGCTCGCGGCAGATTTTGCCAATCGCAGCAATGTCGTTCAGTGTTCCCAGCTCGTTATTCACATGCATGATTGAAACAACAGTGGTGTCTTCGCGAATCGCGTCGGCAACCATCTGTGGCTGAATCAGGCCGTTTGAATCTGGATCAAGGTAAGTGACTTCCCAGCCTTCGCGCTCTAACTGGCGAGTAGTATCCAGCACAGCTTTGTGCTCGATTCTCGAGGTAATAACATGTTTGCCCTTGCGCTGGTTAAAGTGCGCACAGCCTTTAATTGCAAGGTTGTTGGCCTCTGTAGCGCCACTTGTCCAAACGATTTCGCGAGGATCAGCACCAATTAAGGTAGCGACATCAGTTCGCGCATCTTCAACGGCAGCTTCTGCCTGCCAGCCGAATACATGTGATCGCGACGCGGGATTGCCAAATTGACCGGTTGGGGTCAAAAATTGCATCATTTTATCTGCAACAATCGGGTCTACCGGTGTTGTGGAAGCGTAATCCAGATAAATGGGAAGGTTCATTAATTACTCCAAATTCAGCAGGCGCCAGCCTGCATGTTGTCATCTATAACCAACAGCTGCTCAATCTGCCGCTGGGCTATATGTTGTACGTTTCGTTTCGCGACTAGATCAGCGAGACTGATACCATTTAGAAATCCGTGAATTTCTTTACTAAGATCGCTCCACAATGTGTGGGTCAAACAGATCTCGCCACCCTGACAGTCGCCTTTACCCTGACAGCTAGTCGTATCTAAGGACTCATTGACTGCGTCGATAATCTCAGCAACAAATATACCGTCACTCCTGCGCCCCAACAGGTAACCACCGCCTGGGCCACGCACGCTAGACACTAAGCCAGCCTGACGTAAACCAGAAAATAACTGCTCAAGGTATGACAGGGAAATAGATTGACGCTCAGAAATACCCGCCAATGAAATTGGCTTGTCCTGAGCGTGCAGCGTCAAATCGAGCATTGCTGTTACTGCGTAGCGTCCTCGAGTTGTTAAGCGCATATCTATTATCCGTGAGTTCTCTTCCCGTTTAGGGTAGGAATTATCTAATACCCGAGTATTTTAGTCAACTAAATACCTGATCAATTTGATAGGTTATTTATTAATAATACGTTGAACCCTAGTTAAGAGACCACGGAGTATGGAAACTTCCATTTGATCCATCCGCGTGCGGTTAAATAACCTGCGCATACGGGTTAAAAGCTGCTTGGGGTTTTCGGGGTCATAAAAGCCAATTTCTTCCATGGTCTTGGCCAGATGCTCATGAAAGTACTCGAGGTCATCCGCGGTAACCGGGGGCTGATCCCATTCTGCCAGGGACGGCAGGTTGCCCTCTTCGTCGGACAGACTCGCCATACGAATTTCGTAGGCTAGCACCTGCACCGCCGTGGCCAGATTCAGCGAGCTGTATTCCGGATTTGAGGGGATATGTACATGGTAGTTACATTTTTGCAGCTCATCATTGGTCAGGCCGCGATCTTCACGACCAAACAGCAATGCCACATCATGGGTCTCTGATTCTTGCCAGATTCGAGCACCGCATTCACGGGGATTAATCAGCGGCCAGGGAATTCTGCGTTCCCGAGCGCTGGTACCTACTACTAGGCCGCAGCCCGCGATAGCGTCATCAACAGACTCGACAATCTTGGCGTTGGTCAATACATCTCTAGCACCGGCCGCACGCCAAACAGCTCTTGGGGCTGGATATTCCCGGGGTTGAACCAGATAGAGCTCCGCGAGACCCATATTTTTCATGGCCCGCGCAGCACCGCCAATATTGCCCGGATGGGTGGTATTGACGAGTACTATTCGAATTTTTGCCTGACGTTCAGCGGTAGTCACACAGAGCCCCTTTTAAATTAATGCTATGGCCTAAAAATTGGGCGCGAGTGTAGCAGAATCAGGCTTCTCTGGCACAGTAGTTCTGTTACAATGCTCGCCGCTCTTTAAAGTCACTTGGAAACCGCCCTATGCAACCTATGGTTAATATTGCCCTTCGCGCTGCCCGTCAGGCAGGCGAAATGATTGTTAAATCTGCCGATAACCTCGATTTAGTAAAGGTTGATGAAAAGGGAGCCCATGACTTTGTCACTGAAGTAGATCGCCGCTCAGAAGAAACCATTATCTACAATATAAAGAAAGCTTACCCAGACCATCGTTTTCTCGGTGAGGAAAGCGGCGTCAGCGGTAATCTTGAAAGTGACGTTGAATGGATTATTGACCCATTGGATGGCACCACTAATTTTGTTCGCGGTATTCCCCATGTTGCCATCTCTATCGCCTGTCGTGTTAAGGGCCGATTAGAGCACGCAGTGATTCTTGAGCCATTCAAAAATGAAGAGTTTACCGCCAGTCGTGGTGGCGGAGCCAAATTAAATGGCCGCCGTATTCGAGTCTCTGGCCGTGCCGGCGAAGCTGGCGCCCTTTACGCGACGGGTATTCCCTTTAGCGCACCCTCTTTTAATGAGATGGATAGCTACCTGGCCTGCATGCATGAATTTGCCAATAACTCTTCAGGCATTCGTCGTATGGGCGTGGCCTCGCTAGATCTGGCCTATGTAGCCGCTGGCCGCATGGATATGTTCTGGGAAATGTCTTTAAAGCCTTGGGATATTGCTGCTGGCGTACTGATCGTTCGCGAAGCTGGCGGTATGGTCAGTGATTTTCAAGGTGGCGAGAGATTTATGGATACGGGTCATATTCTGGCTTGCACACCCAAACTATTTAAGCCTTCACTGAAAGTACTTAGTAAGCACCTCAATCATATAAAATAGTGTTTTCTAAAGAGCGTTTTCTAGATAAGAAATGCACTGCGCTCGAACAGCCAATAGGCGCTGCAAGTACCAATAGCATAGACCGCAATATCAGCAAGTCTCGATTGATGCTTGCTGATCACTGTCACTTTGGTCGCCACCATCACCAGGGCCAAAACGCCAACAATAAAGGCCAACTGGCCTAACTCAACGCCAATATTAAAAAATAACAGTGCCTGTATCTTCATTGAGGCTGGCAAGCCAAGCTCCTGCAATACCACCGCAAAACCAAACCCATGGAGCAAACCAAATACTGCTGAGGCACTCACCGGATAGCGCCAGGTAAAGCTGTCTTTCTCACCCCCATGTCGATGCTTAATAATTTCCACGGCTAATAGCAAAATACTCAGGGCAATTAAAAGCTCAACCAGCTCAGTGGGTAAGCGAAAGATATTTAGCGTCGCAAGACTCAGGGTAATTGAATGGGCCACCGTGAAGCCGGTAACGGTGAGCAGCAAGCGTTTAAAGCTTCCCGCAATCATGATCAGACAGAGCACAAAGAGCAGATGATCTGTGCCCACAAGAATATGTTCGATACCTGCCACTGTGTACTGTTTGGCCACATCAGCTGCAGATGAGGCCAGAGGCAGTTCGATACTGATTTTTTCTGGCCCAGAAAAAACCTGAACAGGATCCCCGACAAGTGGCTTAAATACTACCAATGAGGTCAGTGCTGGATTACTGCGCGGATAGATAAGATCGATGGAAAATACTGGATTTGCCTGAGCACAGCGATAGAACTTCTTGCCTACCAGACCGGCAGGTTGACCGCTAATACCGCCGCCAACGAGGCTACAGCTACTGTGATTGAGTTCAACAGCAGGCTCTTGCCCCCCAGGCATTACCGGAGGGATTTTCCATTTCAGTAAATACTCAGTGCTTTTTTGCTCAACAATCTCAACATAAACGGGGCGCGCCTCGTCTGCCCCAACGGGGCCGGCGATTAACCCTGCCAACCCTAAAAGCACTGATGCCAGTAAAAAAATCGGTCGCATTATTCTGGCTGACCCTGGTTGATGATCTTATATTTCGCCATCAACTTATCGATCGCCTGACGCTTAGTCTGGCGCTGCTGCTCACGCTGAGCATCCGCAAATACCGCTGAGCTGCTTTCATCAAACCCGGGAATATAGGCGGGAGTATTCTTTTTTAGCAGGACCAGATGCCAACCATAGTTGGACTGCACTGGCCCCTGCCAGCTGTCAGAGATTTCAAATGCAAATATCTGCTGCTGAAAGGCCTCACCAAAGTGACTGCCAATTTCATCGTCATCGCGATTAACATAGTTTCGGTTATAGAGAAAACGCTCGCCATAACGGGGCGCATTTTCGAAGGGCACTAGCTCTGTATTTAAGGTTTGGAGTAACGCATCGGCAATCCCTTTGGCCTCTTCAACCGCACGGCTGTCACTGGAAATAAACACATGGGTAAAGGTGGCGGAGGCTGGCTTTTTATACTCTTGCTTGTGCTCTGCGTAATAGGCCCGTAAATCATCTTCGGTCAGCGGCTGAGCTTCGTCATAAAAACCCTGAGCCAGATAATCCATTTTTTGAATAAGGCGACGGCGAATAATTTGATCGTTTTTATTCAGGTTGAGTGCCATCGCTTCGCGAAATAACACCTCATTGCGGGCATAGTCATCAGTAAGGCGCTGGCGATCTTCGACACTCATACCTTTTAGTGCCGCCATGGCCTCGGTAGGTTTGAACGTTTTAGCCTGGAGCTGCATAAATTGCAGCAGCACCTGATCATCAATCAAAATATTGTATTGCTCGTTGGCATAGTCATCGGCGTTGATAACACGCTCACCACCGAGCAAGACGAGAGCAATTAATAAAAATTGGACCAGAGGTTCTTTAAGTAAGTTACGCATAGATTCTTCTTCAGTAGAAACTGGCCTATACCTTCGTATTCAGACCAAAATAGTCATCGAAGGTATAGGTATAGCCTGAAGGCCGCAGCTATTCAACTTTTTTATTGGATTTAAGGCTGATACCAAATTGGCGAGGTATAAGCGCGCTCTTGAATGGTTTTAGCCCCTCTTGGCGGCTTATCCAATTGCAGTGCGACAGAATCAAATAGGCCATTGCGTGGCGTAGGTATCTGTAACACACGAGCATAGTAAAACGCAGACTGCTGCGGATCAAAATTGGGATCAGTCCATTGGGTAGCTAACTCAGCCTGACCAATGGTATTGGTGTAGCGCGCTGATGTGAGGTCAACCGTGTTGCCTACCGCCGGTAATTTACCCGCAGCATCGAGGGTACGGCCATCAGACCAGACTACATTGTAGACATGCTCATGCTGCTCACCCGCGGCATCAACCCAACCTTTAACTATCTGAATACGGTCAAGATTGGCATCCGCCGGGTCTTTAACGGCGCGCAGCAAAAAGCTCGGCGCTCCGTCAGTGCCATTAGCGTCCCTAGACATGATATCGCCACCCATGGGAACCCCATGCTGATAGCCGATCTCGGCAAAGTCTTTAGACTGTGCTGCATTGGCAGGAAAACCCCAGCCGCCAAACATCTGGACACGCAGTCGCGGGCCAGTGGTGGCGTAAGTCTCTTTGCGCTTAAAGGCCGCATAAATTGCTTCGCGATTATTTTCTGTGGCCCAGACCGCCGCTAAACCAGAAGCCGACATATCCCAGCCGTCAGCACCCGTGGGGTTACCTAATACTGGCGCCTTGGTTTCAGGGGTAGAATCTTTGGCCATTTTGCCCCAGAAATTGCCCTCTTCCGGAGACGACAAGCCTGAGTGAGCGTCGGTTGAACCAATAAAGCCAAACTTGTAGGGGTTAACGCCTATTGTCTGTTCGAGGGCAAGACCCGTTTTCAGCGCTGGACGAATATAGTCGCCGGGAGAAACATCTGTTTTACTGGCCGTGGTTTGGATGAAGTGCTCGAAGGTTTCAAAGTCAGCAAACTCATCTTCAGGTGAAAACGTAGCATGGGTTTCACTATCGCCTTTAATCTGAGTTACCTCAGTAATAGGCTCCCACTGCATACGCGTGCGCGCATAGTCTGCCGTAATAGGCTGACCCTTTACCGTGGTGGTAGCAAACATATAGCCTTTAGAAATATTGGAGTTGTGGGGAATAGAAATAAAACGGCTATCCGTGCGCACAGCCGTATCGTCCAGCCACTGCCATAGGTCCTCTGGATACTGGCTCTGATCTGAACCATAGGGAAGATACTGACTGGCTTTATCGCCGCCATCTGGTGTCACCACAATACGGTGCAGGTTGGCGCCAGTGGGAATCGAACTCCACTCCCAACCTAGCAGGCTGGTGAAAGTGCCTGGGTCATTGTGTTTTTCTGCCGCTTCAACGATATCCTGCCAAGCACCTTTAGATGTCTCGCTGGTATCACCAAAAATAGCGACTCCATCAATATTATTATTTACATCGGCCACTGGATCGCCGCCCTTGATGGCCGCAGACTTAGGTAAGAATCGACCAAAAAATGCACGACCCAAATCCAAATCCAGTGCATTATTTAAGGCTCTTACCGCCCACCAACGCTTAATCGAGGCGTAAACACCCAGGTCTTCCCACTCGATAGTCTCATTGCGAATTTCACGCATCACACCCAGCATTTCGGCATGGTCTGACACCACCAAGAAATCTAATGGGGTATTAATTTGCACGCGGGCGCGATTATAGGGATGGACAACCGGCTCACCCTTAGCCCAACGATAGGCTGTGTCTGGGTCGGCACTGTGGTTGTTATTTAGGAAGGCATCAAAGGAGTAAGAGGTATGCAGGTGCGTGTCGCCAAAGTACACCTGTGTTGCACCCTCAGCTGCGGCAGTCGACTCATCAGCAACCGCCACTGAACCTAAACCCATAGCAGTTGCCGCCATTACAGCAATATGCAGATTCTTTTTCATGGTATTCCCCAACTTTATTATTATTTTTTTAAAGGCTTGCAGCTTAAACCATTTTATTTACCTTGGTCGCGCAATTATCTGACTAAAGGGTATTTAATAAGGCCTCTTTGCCCTTCCATGGCAGTACTGTACAGTGCGGGCACGATATTTCTTTGGCAAGCCCTACCATGCACAAATTCTCTAAAACCACAGGCATCTCAGTAGTCGTCGCCAATATGGTGGGTACAGGTGTTTTTACCAGCCTTGGCTTCCAATTGCTGGGTATCCAATCCTATTTTGTGCTGATGATGCTGTGGTTTATTGGCGGCCTCACCGCCCTTTGTGGCGCACTAACCTACGCAGAACTCGGCGCTAACCTGCCCCGCTCCGGCGGTGAATATAATTTCTTATCGCGGCTCTACCATCCCTGCGCTGGATTTATCTCTGGCTGGGTATCGGCCACAGTCGGCTTTGCTGCGCCCGTTGCACTGGCGTCCATGACCTTTGGTGCCTACCTGTCAGCTGTATTCCCTAGTATATCCCCAACCTGGTCAGCGGCCTCTTTAGTGGTTGTATTAACCGCCGTGCACTGCCTCTCCAGAGAGACCAGCAGCAATGTTCAGCAGGCCTTTACCGCGTTAAAAGTACTCTTAATACTGCTATTTTGCGCAGTGATATTTATCTGGGGCGGCACCCCTCAGAGCGCCAACTTTATGCCTCAGGCGGGAGACGAAAAACTCCTCTTCAGTGGCGCCTTTGCCGTGGCCCTCATCTACGTCAATTACGCCTACACCGGATGGAACGCTGCAACCTATGTCACCAGCGAACTAGACAACCCCCAACGCAACCTGCCCATCGTGCTATTTGTGGGTACCGCTGTGGTAATGATGCTGTACCTGATGCTTAACTTTACCTTTTTAAGCGCCGCCCCTATGGAGATTATGGAAGGCAAACTCGAAGTAGGCGTTATTGTTGCCGACCACGCCCTGGGGGACAGTGCAGGCAAAGCCATGGGGGCAGTATTAGCCCTGCTGCTAATCTCCACCGTCAGCGCCATGACCATGGCAGGACCCAGAGTGCTGCAGGTTATTGGTGAAGACTTTAGGCTCTTTTCGAAACTGGCTCGCTGTAATCGCCATGGCGTCCCCATGACCGCAATTATCTTTCAGGGTCTGCTGGCCCTGATATTTATTGTTAGCGCTACGTTTGAATCGGTGCTGATCTTTTCCAGCTTTGTACTGGGCGTTAATACGCTATTCTCTGTGCTTGGGGTATTTGTACTGCGCTGGAAAAAATTGAATATCAAAGGCGCTTACAAAACCTTCGCCTATCCTTTTGCACCATTAATTTATCTGACAGTGACATTGTGGACGCTGGTGTATGTTCTGCTTTCTAGGCCCCAGGAAGGGTTGTTGGGTTTGGGGATTATTGGGGCAGGTGCGATCGTCTACTATCTATCTGCCGACAAAACAGCGCAAGATGCGGGTCGATAAATCTGCCTGATTCAGCAATACTGAATCCATGAATTCTGACTACCAACGCATCGCCGACGCCATCGGTTACATCAATGCCAATATCCAACAGCAACCCTCGCTGGATGAGATAGCGGCGGCCATCAATCTGAGTCCCTTTCATTTTCAGCGGCTATTTAGTCGCTGGGCGGGTGTCACGCCTAAAAAGTATCTGCAAATTCTTACTGTCGATAGAGCCAAGGCTTTACTGGCTGAATCTAAACCATTGCTGGAAGTTTCTGACAGTGTTGGCTTAAGTAGTAGCTCACGGCTGTATGATCATTTTGTGCAACTAGAAGCCGTGACCCCAGGTGAGTATAAGAGTGGCGGCCAGGGTATTGGTATTCAATATGGGATCGCATCCAGTCCCTTTGGAGACATTTTTATTGCTGCCACCCCCAGAGGTATCTGTAAGCTTTCTTTTCTAACTGACAATAATACAGATCAGCAGATTGCTGATTTACAACAAAGCTGGCGTGGAGCAACGATAGAGCACAGGCCGAAAGAGATAATGAAAACAGCGGCAGGTATTTTTGCGGCTGACCAGAGTCCACAGGGGCCACTGTCTCTTCATGTCACTGGCACTAATTTTCAAATTGCCGTGTGGCGAGCCCTGTTGCAAATAGATCCAGGCTGCATCAATAGCTATGGCAAAGTAGCGGCGGCAGTGGGCAGACCTAAGGCTTCTCGTGCGGTGGGCACGGCTATTGGTTCTAATCCGATTGCGTTTTTGATTCCCTGCCATCGAGTGTTACAGCAGAGCGGAAAGATTGGTGGATATCTATGGGGTGAAACCCGCAAGCATGCGATACATGCTTGGGAGACGGCTAGAGTTAGCTAGGAAAAGTATCAATTATTTCAATTCAAGAGTTCCACATTAAAGAGCTCTAAAGCAAACCCAATTTCCCTACAAAAAACTCTCGCTCATCTTATTTCTGAGAGGCTCGCTCTTGCATAAAATCGTCACTCACGCGCTGTTCAGAAAGGAAAAAACTATCCCAAGTGCTATTAATCGGGGAAAGTTCTCGATCCTTTCCTACAACGCGCACATCGACCTTTTTTACATTATCAGGGAGACAACCAGCGGGCAGCAGCACCACTTGGCTGCGGTTACAGGAAAACACAAAACCTTTAGACATCAGCGCAACCTCCTTTAGTGAGATCCTTAACTAGGTTCAGGGTGGCTCTATTGTAGCCCAGATAAAACGTTTGGCTCTGCCGCATATTTGACAGAGCCTCCGGCTTAACCCGTAATCCCTTTAATTTCCAAGAAATCATCAAACCCAAACTCGCCCCACTCGCGGCCATTACCCGACTGCTTGTAGCCGCCGAAAGGCGCTGTGTAATCTTGAGATGCACTATTTAGGCTCACCATTCCCGCGCGCAATTGACCTGCCACGCGCTTAGCTCGCTCATCGTTGCCAGTACTTAAATAGGCGGCCAATCCGTAGGGCGTGTCGTTGGCAATTTCAATGGCTTGTTCTTCTGTATCAAAAGGAATCATGGTCAGGACTGGGCCAAAAATTTCTTCTTTGGCAATCGCCATCTGATTATTCACCCCAGCAAAGATAGTTGGTTTAACAAAGTAGCCCGCGTCAAAACCCTCGGGCTTACCCAGACCGCCAGCGACCAATTCGGCGCCCTCGTCCATGCCTACTTTAATGAGTCCCTGAACCTTATCAAACTGAACCCGGCTCGACAGCGGGCCAATATGCTCGCCCTCTTTGGTCGGCTGATCCACCGCGATCTGTGCGGCTGTATGCTTGGCAACCTGCACGGCCTGATCGTAAACCGATGACTGCACTAGCATTCGCGATGGCGCATTACAGGACTGCCCCGTATTGCTCATCATATTGGCAATGCCTGCACTTACTGCGGTTTCAATGTCGGCATCTTCAAAAATAATATTCGGTGACTTGCCGCCCAGCTCTTGGGTGACTCTCTTGACGGTTTCGGCAGCGGCTTTAGCCACCAAAATACCGGCGCGCGTTGATCCGGTGAACGACACCATATCAATATCGGGATGGCTGGAAATAACTGCACCAACATTGGGGCCATCGCCATTAACCATATTGTAAACACCGGCAGGGAAGCCAGCCTCGTGCATCATCTGGGTAAACAAATAGCCAGAGATGGGGGCGATTTCGCTTGGCTTAAGCACCATGGTGCAGCCAGTAGCCAGTGCGGGCGCAACCTTGCAAGTAATCTGGTTAATCGGCCAGTTCCAGGGGGTTATAAAGCCACAGACACCAATCGGCTCTTTAACAATGCGAGTATTTTCAATTTGACGTTCAAATTCAAAGACTTTTAATGCTTCCAGTGCGGCAGATATATGTCCGCGACCTGTATCAGCATGGGCTGCGGTAGCAAAAGAAATAGGGGCGCCCATCTCCATAGAAATGGCCACGGCTACTTCATCGTAGCGGTCCATGTAGATTTCCAGCAATTTTTCCATCAGCGCAATGCGCTCATCAACACTAAACCTAGAATAAAGCGGGAATGCGGCCTTGGCTGCAGCAACGGCTGCATCAACATCGGCGGTGGCACCCAGAGAAATGGTCGCAATCATCTCTTCAGTGGCAGGGTTTTCTACATTGAGATCATTGGCCTGCACTGGGTCTACCCACTGGCCATTGATGTAAAACTGGCGTAAATCTTTCATTACAATTCCTCTTTAATCGGCTTATTGGCTCAAACTATTATGGCGAGAAGTCTAATACTGATTACCAGACTTAGCCTATACCCCTAAATTGATAGCATTGAAACTTTTTATAGTAAAGCCTCTAAGGCCTCGATGGTTTGCGGGCCTATCATGCGGTGCAGCAACTTGCCGTCGGTACTAATAACCAGGGTCTCTGGCAATACAGCAACAGGCTCAAGGCCCCACATGCTGCGTGGATCGGCTAACAGTGCGGGAAACTCAATGCCCAGCTTGGCCATTTCGGTGCGCAGTAGCTCGCCCTGAGAATCATCAAAATTAACCCCTAGGACGGTAACCTGCTCTGCATGTTCATGGGCAAACTCATTAAATTCTGGAATCTCTTTGCGGCACGGTGCGCACCAGACCGCCCAGTAATTAATAAATACTAGCTTGGGAGAAGCAGCAAGATCGATAGACCCTCCATCCAATAACTCGTACTTAGACTCCGCAGAGTCTTGGGTACAGCCCATCAATGCCATGGATATAACGCTTATTAAGCCTAGTTTTCTAATCATTACCTGTTCTCTCTAATTCCGTTCTAAATCTGCTGTTTCTAAAGAAGTACCTTTGGCGCTAAATAGCGACTCAAGGGATACCGAAAAATTCGTTTCCAGGCTACTGCGAGTCTGGCCCACTAGCATATCGTACTTTTGGTACCAGGGATGATCAGAGAGTAATCTGTCTGACCCAGACTGTGCTGAACTCAATACATTCTCACCTAGCCAAACAGATACGTCGGCGAGCGTAATCCCGTTCAAATCTCGGATTAGCACATACTGACCACTGGCGGTTTTTTCGAGCACGTTCTGCTGGACCAATAGATTGCGCAGGCGTTTCCAGTGCTCCGCATCCAGCCCCATTTTGACAATATATTGGTCGGACAGTGTATTACCCTGTTGCTGACGCTGGCGGCAGTGCCACAGCACTATCATTGTGGCCAGTAGATCCGGCAATTTCTTGCCCCGCCCATCCAAACGAAAGGTTTCTAAGCTACGCACCAGTTCGGCACCGATTAATATCAGTACCCAGAGCAAGTAAATCCAAATCAAGAACAGCGGAATAACGGCAAAGGCACCATAGACACTGGTGTAGCTGGAATGAGCGACCAGAGAGCTAAACAGCGCCTTGGCACTTTCAAATAGTAAGGTCGTCACTAGACCACCAATAACCGCGTGCCTACCCCGCACCTTGCAGTTAGGTACTGCAACAAAGAGTAATGTCAGGGCCATCCAAGTCAGTAACCAGGGCAGATAGGCAAACAGGTATTGAGCAATACCTAAGGCATCCACCTCATCGACCATCAACCGAAAGGACAGTAGGTAGGTTTTCATAACCACCCCCGCTGCCAGCAACAAGGGCCCAAGACTTAAGATCGCCCAGTAGAGCAAAAACCCGCTCAGGCCACGCCGACCCCCGTCAGTGCCCCAGATATGGTTAAAAGTCTTTTCAATATTAGCCAGCATCAAATAGGAGGTCACCATCAGAATAACCGCACCCACAGAGCTCAGTTTTCGGGCCTGAGAGGAAAATTCACTGAGATAGCCAGTGATCTCTTGGCCGCTGCTGGGCAGCACCTTGGAGAAAATCCAGGCCTCAACCTGGGATCCGGCATCCTGAAAGGCGGGGATCAGTGAGAACATGCTGTACATCAATGTCAGCATCGGCACTATGGCAAACAGGCTCATGTAGGTCAGTGCTGCTGCGCTCTGCCGGCAACCGTCGCGATTGAAGCGAAATACCAAATAGGTTAAAAACTGCCAGCCAATGGCGGCCTGTTTATTTACTTTTGTGAAACCAGTAACCACTGAGTCGTCCCTCTCTGTTTGGTTTACGTTAATTTGGCGTACAATAACGCTTTTTATTGCCACGCCTCGTAAAAGGATAGTCCATGGCCACTATTTACCATAATCCCCGTTGCTCTAAATCCAGACAAACCCTAGAGATATTACGCTCAAAGGGCGTCGAACCTGAGATTATGCTCTATTTAGAGACCCCATTAGATAAGCCGACCCTGGTTGGCTTACTGAAAAAGCTAGCCCTCAGCGCCGCACAGCTGGTGCGCCGTTCAGAGCAAGATTTTAAAGACAATAATCTGGGCGCGTCCGATGTGACTGAGCAACAGCTTATTGACGCGATGCTGAAATACCCGAAATTAATTGAGCGACCCATAGTGATTGTGGGCGACAGAGCCGTCTTGGGCCGCCCTCCTGAAAATGTATTGGAGCTACTCTAATGTCTAATCCCTATGTTTTGGTGCTGTATTACAGCCGCCACGGCCATGTGAAAATGCTCGCCGATCAACTTGCTCAGGGCATTGAAAGTGCGGGTATGGAAGCGCGCCTGCGCACCGTGCCGGCGGTATCTTCCGTCTGTGAAGCCACGGCAGAAAGCATTCCTGACAGCGGCGACATTTACTGCAGTGAAGATGACCTAGCCAACTGCGCAGGATTACTGCTGGGCAGCCCCACTCGGTTTGGCAATATGGCCGCATCCTTAAAATACTTTCTTGATGGCACAGCTGGCCTGTGGATGAATGGCGCATTAATTAACAAGCCGGCAGGCGCATTTACCTCGACCTCAAGCCTACACGGCGGCCAAGAATCCACATTGCTCACCATGATGGTGCCACTGTTACATCAGGGAATGGTATTTACGGGCGTGCCTTATTCTGAACCCGCACTGAGCGCCACAACAACCGGCGGCACCCCCTATGGTGCGTCCCATGTTGAAGCGGATAATCTCAGCGACCACGAAATTCAAATCTGTCAGACACAGGGCAAACGTATTGCCCTACTGGCAACTAAACTACTCTAATAACAAGGCAGACTCCGTTGACTACAGAACTAAAACTATCCATCAGCAGATTTTTAACCCGCAGTAGCTATACTTTACTGATGCTCACCTTAGCAGTGCATCTTTGGCTGCAAAGTGCGCCCTGGATTATTTACGTTATCAGCTTGCTGCCCCTGGCACTTTTTATTCCCGGCATGCTGGCAGATAGACTACGCACACTGATCTGGATGGGCTTTGTGGTGCTACTCTATTTTTACAATGGCGTACAAAATCTCAGCGTAGCCGAACCAGCGACATTGGATATTGTCGAACTGGTGTTGAGCGTCGTGTTGTTCTGCGCAGCAATGGTATATGCACGCATCCGACAGGTTAATAATTTATAACGCGTTTTCAGATAAGGAATTCCCATGAGTGAAAAAAAACCAGGCATTATTCGTCGCTTCTTTCGATTTATCGGAAACATAGTCACGGGTATCCGCTACCTATTTAGCCTGCTTTTTGTTGGTTTGTTTTTAATGGTAATTGTGGGAATGTTTGCCGAAGACATTCAACCTATCCCCGATAAAGGCGCCCTTTATTTGGCACCAAGCGGTGTGCTGGTTGATCAAAAAACCTACACCGACCCCTTCGATCAGATTTTTATGGGTAATTCCCAGCAGGATTCCGAGACCCTAGTGAGAGATGTTATTGAAGCCCTAGATACCGCGCGTATCGACAGCCGCATCACTCACCTGCTCCTCGACACCGACTATATGGCGGGTGGTGGTATCAGCAAACTGGAAGAAATTAGTACCGCCCTTTTGCGTTTTAAGAAAAGTGGCAAGCCCATTATTGCGGTGGGTGACAATTTTAATCAGCAGCAGTATTTCTTAGCGGCCCATGCAGATGAGATTCTTCTCAACCCTCTGGGCTCAGTCAGCATTACCGGCTTTGGTCTTTACAACAGCTACTTTAAAGCGGCCCTCGATAAGCTCAATATTAATATGCACGTGTTTCGTGTCGGCGATTATAAAAGTGCCGTAGAACCTTTTTTGCGCAATAACATGTCGCCAAATGTGAAGCAGGAAAACCGTGAACTCGTCGATTCATTATGGCAATTTTATAGCTCTCAGGTAGAGCATCTGCGAGGCCTACCCGACGGCGCAATCGATGATTTTGCCAACAATCTACACCTCAAACTTCAGGCGGCGAATGGCGACACCTCAGCACTGGCCAAGCAACAGAACCTAGTGGATCAAATTGCCACGCGAACCCAGATGTTTGCCTACCTCAATGAAGTACTTCCAGGCACAGACGGCGAGTTCGATAGTATTAACATGAAGGCCTATCTTAATCACAACCGCCTTACCTCAAGAACCAGCGCCGCCGCTAAGGCCCACAAAGTTGCCCTGGTCGTTGCCAAGGGTTCCATCGTTGATGGTGAGCAGCCCGAGGGAACCATTGGTGGCGATACTCTCGCCAGCATTTTTGCCAGACTGCGGGATGAGGATGAAGTTAAGGCCGTGGTATTGCGTATCGACAGTGGCGGCGGCAGTGCCTTTGCCTCCGACATTATTCGCGACGCCATTTCTGCCACCCAGAAAAAGGGCATTCCCGTGGTAGTGTCCATGGGTAGCTATGCTGCCTCTGGCGGCTACTGGATCGCAGCAGACGCCGATCGTGTGCTGGCACTATCCACAACCTTAACAGGCTCCATTGGCGTATTTGGCATAGTCCCTACCGTTGAAGATTCTCTCGCGGCACTGGGCGTTTATTCCGATGGCGTTGGCACCACCAATATCGCTGGCATGATGCGACTTGATCGCCCTATGTCTAAGCAGAGCGAAATGATTTTTCAGGCAGGCGTGGACAATATCTATACCCGCTTCATCAGCCTAGTCGCCGACGGCCGTAACTCAACCCCCGCCGCTGTCCACGAGATTGCTCAGGGTCGTGTTTGGACCGGCGAGAAGGCATTGGGGTTAGGTTTAGTGGACCAGCTGGGCGACTTAAATGATGCTATTAAAGTGGCGGCTGAACTGGCCAATCTTGCAGAATACGAAGTGGATTATCGCCGTAAACCTCTCACGGTTTATGAACAGCTGTTGATGGAAATGAGCAGTAATATTAGTGCTTCTTTCACCGGCTTGGGTATCAACAGCTGGTTGCCGAATAGTTTGCGTCAGCAAGCTAAGGTGATTTTAAAGCCGCTGCAAGTATTGGATACCTTAACCGACCCGCGCGGTATTTATCTGTATTGCGACAGCTGTCCGCTCTGAATTTAGAAGACGTTCAGGGCCCTTCATTTAAAGGAAGCTCAAGGCTATTAATAGTAAGGCGCTCAGGGCTGAAGATTACATACCCGTCACCCCAGCGCAGGAACGAGCGGTTAAATATCCAATACCGTTTTCACAAAAGGTAAGGTCAGGCGTCGCTGTTCCTGTAGCGACGCGCTGTCCAACTTCTCAAGCGCGGCCATCAGCAATCGAATATCCCGCGGCAGGCGATGTAACATAAACAGTGCTACCTCATCCGAGAGATACAGGCCACGACTGTTAGCGCGATACTGCAATAGCCGTCGGCGATCTGAGTCTTTGTAATCTGTCATTTGCAAGGTAACGCCAGACTTTAATCGTGAGGACAAATCATTCAGCTGCACATCCAGTTCATCCGGCGCCAAATGTGCCGACACAATTAAACGGGTACCGCCATCGCGACAGCGATTAAAGAAATGAAACAGTGGCTCCTGCCATTCTGGTTTGTAGGCCACCAAGTCTAAATCATCCAGACAGACAATCGGCGCATTCTCCAACCCTTCTAATACCTGCTCTGGCGGATAGTCTTTAACCTCGGCCATTGGCAAATAAATGGCACCCGCATTTCGGCCAAGAGCCGACTGCTGACAGGCTGCCTGCAACAGATGGGATAACCCAGAGCCCTCAGCACCAAATAGGTAGGCAAACTTGCGACCTTCATCTTTGAGCAGAAACGTCGCCATATGCTGAGGCGTGCCATTCGGCGCATAAAAGTTATCGAAGGTGGCCTGATCATCCAGCGCGATGGCCAGACTTAATTGTTGAAATCCGTTCACTTGCGTATCCAATTAAATTGTAATTGCCCTGTGTAGAGCCCGTCTTGATCGGTTTGGCTCTGCAACTTACCGCTGCGCACCAGTGCCGAATGGAGTAGTTCTGCACCGCCCTCTGCATCCACAGCAAGAGTTAACTGGTCTGCCTCGACGCCATGCACATCCAAGGACTCAACCAGCTCCAGATTTTTAAACAGTGCCAGTACCGATTCATAATCTTTAAATGAGGCCACGCCATTAATTTGCACCATCAGCTCATTGGTACTGATTTGCGGAACATAGGTAAATGACTCAGCCAGGCTATCTACCAACTCATTGACGGCACTAGTCATAAAGGGCTCGCCATAACTGGAACGAAAATCTTTTAGCTGACGGCGGCCAGAAGCTTGATACAACCAGGCGCCACGCACCTCACCAGAAGATGTGGTGTAAAAGCGCAGAGCAATCCAGCCATCGGCCTCATAACGCTGAGACGCGGCGTCGATTAAATTAGCGCGCAGACTCCAGGCCTCATTCACGGAAAGAGACAGCTGATCTTCAAGATCAAAGGCCGGCAGTATGTAAGGCATACCTCGCTCTTTCATGGCACGATCAAAGGAATTTAAAATTGACGGTGAGCTTTTTGCTTCCGTGTATTCATTAATAAAGCCCCGACCTTCACTGGGGTGATCTCGTAAAATCCACACCAATAGTTTGGGGCGGTTGGAGGGCAGCACCGGCAGCTTCGCCTGACGAATAAGTTGATCTATGCCCTTCTGCGAAAAACTGACCTCAAGACCAGTTTGCGGTTCGACGGTTGAATCTGATGCGGGCAAACTGCGAAAACCAACCCCAGCAACAAATGCATTTGGGTTGGTTAAAAAAGGGATTACATTGGGGGACTGTACAATTTTACTGTTGCCAGTGAGCTTAACCAGAACCTGATTTAGCGCTTCGCGAACACCCTGCTGTTGAGATTCTGACGATTGATCAACCACTGGAACCAGACCACTATAGAGGCCAGAAACTTCTTCAGCGAGAGAATGCAGGCTAAAACAGACCAAAATCAGCGCAAATATCCGTTTCAACGTCTTTTCTCCAATTTAATTTGCCTCATTGTACCAGTGCTTAATGAAAATTAGTCTGACTGTCTCTAAAATACCCCCTCCACAGAGGAAGCGTCTCCATGACCGAAAAAACTCAATCCTTGAGCTACAAAGATGCTGGTGTTGATATTGATGCCGGCAATGCCCTGATCGAAAAAATCAAAGGTGCAGCCAAACGAACCCGTCGTCCCGAAGTAATGTCAGGACTCGGAGGATTTGGTGCGCTGTTTGAATTACCCACAGGTTACCGCGAGCCCGTAATGGTTTCCGGCACCGATGGCGTAGGCACAAAATTGCGTCTCGCTCTAGATCATGGCAAGCACGACACGGTTGGTATCGATCTGGTCGCTATGTGCGTTAACGATCTTATTGTTTGTGGTGCAGAGCCTCTGTTCTTTCTCGATTATTACGCCACAGGCAAACTCGACATTGATACGGCAGCAGCCGTGGTTAATGGCATTGCCGATGGCTGTGAGCTGTCAGGTTGTTCATTAATTGGTGGTGAAACCGCCGAGATGCCTGGTATGTACGAAGGCGACGACTACGATCTGGCCGGCTTCTGCGTTGGTATTGCTGAAAAGTCAGAGTTGATCGACGGTACTAAAGTGGCTGTTGGCGACACATTGATTGGATTGGCCTCAAGTGGCCCACACTCCAATGGCTACTCGCTGATTCGCAAAGTACTGGAAGTCACAGGCACAGATCCCGCAGCCACAGAACTTGATGGCCAGCCATTGATTGATCTGCTGATGGCCCCCACCAAAATCTATGTGAAATCCCTACTTGGCTTAATTGCTCAGTCGCCAGTTCATGCCCTCGCCCATATCACCGGCGGCGGACTACTAGAAAATATTCCACGGGTACTGCCAGACAACGCCACCGCCATCATCGACACCAAGGCCTGGACACGTCCAACCGTCTTCGACTGGATACAGCGTGGCGGTAATATCGACGAACATGAAATGCACCGCACCTTAAACTGTGGCGTGGGCATGGTGATCTGTGTACCCGCCGAAACTGCGCAGTCTGCTATCGACTTCCTAACCGCCAACGGCGAGACGGCCTTTATTCTAGGCACAATCGAAGAGAGCAAAGAAGGTCAGGAACAGGTGCAACTAATCGGACTCGCTGAATGACTGAAAGCCTGTCAGCCACTAAAAAAGCACGGCTCGTCGTGCTTATTTCTGGCAGCGGCTCAAATTTACAGTCATTTATTGATGCCTGTGAAAACGGCAGCCTCAACGCAGAGGTTGGTGCAGTCATTAGCAACAAAGTCGGCGTTAAAGGCCTCGAGCGTGCTGCTCAGGCCGATATTCCCGGCATAGTCATCGACCACCGCGCCTTTGACTCCCGTGAAGAATTCGACGAAAACCTCGCCGATCTAATCGAGAGTTTTAATCCAGATCTTGTGGTGCTCGCCGGCTTTATGCGCATCCTAACCCCAGACTTTGTCACCCGCTTTCTGGGTAAGCTTATTAACATCCACCCCTCTCTGCTGCCCGCCTACCCCGGCCTGCACACCCATCAACGGGCAATTGATGCCGGCGACAAAGAGGCAGGGGCAACCGTACACTTTGTCACCCCAGAATTAGATGGCGGCCCGTCTATTTTGCAGGCCAGAGTGCCCGTAGAAGATGGCGACAGTGCCGACAGTTTGGCGGGGCGTGTACTGGGTTACGAACACCAGATCTATCCCAAGGCAGCCCAGTGGTTTTGTCAGGGCAGACTGGCTATGGAGGCTGGTGTCGCAGTATTAGATGGCAAGCCACTTGATGAAAATGGCGTAATTTTTAATCAGGCCAGCGAACAATAAAGGGATTTGCTACTCTATAATAAATAGCGCCTTAGAGATCCAGTAGCGCTGCTCTGGTTAGCAGCGTCACTCTAGTTAACGGCGTCACTTTAGTTAAAAGCGCCACTCCAGTTAACAGCATCAAGAACATTACCGAGCACTCTTATTTATGGCTTTGTTTAAAAAAACAGTTCTAACCCTTATGGCCAGCCTGCTGCTTGGCAGTCTGCCCCTCGGCGTATCTGCCGACCCCCTGAGTAATTACAGCGCCACCTACAGCGCCGAATTCAACGGTATGGAAATCGAAGCCACTCATAAACTCGAGCAGCTCGAATCTGGCCAGTATCGTGAAACATTAAAAGCCCGCAACATCCTCGGAAAAATTGATGAGCAGGCGCTGTTTAAAGTTTCAGATCAGCAGCAAATTATTCCACAAGAGTACAAATATAAGCGCTCGCTTATCGGCATAAAGCGCACCGAAAGTCAGATTTTTGACTGGCCCAATAATAGGGTTCAGTACAGCAAAGGCGATAAGAAAAAGTCCGTTGCCGTAACCCCAGGTCTTTTCGATATTATTACCCATAAGCTCCAACTGCGACGGGACCTGCAATCCGGTAAAGAGATTTTGGCCTATCCTGTTATTTCAAGGGGAAAGCTGAAACAATATGTTTACGAAGTGATTGCCAACGAAGTATTAGAAACGGCCATCGGCCCACTTAATACCGTTAAACTGCAACGCATCAGGGAAGACGAAAAACGTCAGACCGTAATGTGGTTAGCAACCGACTGGGATTATTTAGCCGTCAAGTTAGAACAAATAGAGAATGGTGATAGCCATCAGATGAAAATACTAAACGGGCAAATCAACAATATGCCTATTTTACCTTTAGCGACTGTTACTGAGAAAAACCTATGACACGCGCACGCAATAAATCGGGTACCAGTAAGTTTATTCTCATTCTTGGCAGCCTAGCCGCAATCGCCGTTATTGGTGGTGTGCTCTATCAGGCCCAATCAAATAATGACGAAGAATATGAATATCAAGTAATCCCCGAACAGGTAGCCCAGGCGTCTATCGAACGGCCGGCTGTCCCCGAAGCATTTATACCCGCACCGGTTCCTGCAGAAATGCCGAAACCCGCAGAGGTTACCAAACCTGTAGCACCCTCAGTCACCAAACCACCCAAACTGCCCTCTCTTGATGAAAGCGATGAGTTTGTTCGTGAGCGTTTGCTATTAATGAAGCACAAAGCCGAAATGAAAGCCTGGCTTAATACCGACGACCTAATCAGACGCTCGGCCAGTTACTTTGATGGGCTGGCCCGAGGTGTAACCCTAAGTAAAATATTTCCGCTCACCGCGCCAGAAGGCAGTTTCACCACCCACCGCGATGGCGACATAATTTGGCTTAACGCCGGAAACTACGAACGCTACAACGGCACAGTGTCGATACTCACCGCATTAGACATGAACTCAATGGCCCAGATGTTTCACTTCACACGACCATTGCTAGAAACCGCCTTCGCCGAAATGGGCTATCGCCCCCGTCAGATGGACGGCATCATATTGCAGGCAATCGATAATATTTTAGACACGCCCATCATCGTAGAACGCATTGAATTAACCCGAGATTCCGTAGCATACAAATTTTCCGACCCAGATTTAGAAGCATTACTGCCCCTTCAAAAACAGCTCCTGCGCACCGGACCAGAAAACACCCAGCGCATACAGCAGCAAGCAATGGCACTTAAAGAAGCCCTGCTTAACCCTTAGATCAATAAAGTTGGCCGTTACGGTGCATTTGTCGTAGTTTTGTGGATACCAGCCTACGCTGGCATGACGGGAAATGGATAACATGAGGTAAAGAGAGTAGCCTGCCAGACCGTTATTCCTGTCAGCCCGTTATTCCTGCAAACCCGTCATTCCTGCAAACCCGTCATTCCTGCGAAGGCAGGAATCCATAGCCCTCATAAATCACAGCCGCACGAAAACATCAGCCCGCCGTTACAGCGCATTCGTTATTGTTTTTTGGATACCAGCCTGCGCTGGCATGACGAGAAATGAATAACATGAGGTAAAGAGAGTAGCCTGCCAGACCGTTATTCCTGCAAACCCGTCATTCCTGCAAACCCGTCATTCCTGCAAACCCGTCATTCCTGCGAAGGCAGGAATCCATAGCCCTCATAAATCACCACCCGCACGAAAACACCAGTCCTCAGAGCAACACCAACTAGGTTTTAGGCAGCGTAACGCCCGTCTGGCCCTGATACTTTCCGCCGCGATCTGCGTAAGATGTTTCGCACACCTCATCAGACTCAAAGAACAACATCTGCGCCACACCCTCATTGGCATAAATCTTCGCCGGAAGGTTAGTAGTATTTGAGAATTCCAACGTTACGTGGCCTTCCCACTCAGGCTCAAGCGGCGTTACGTTAACGATAATGCCGCAGCGGGCATAGGTAGACTTACCTAAACAAATCGTCAATACAGAACGAGGGATTTTAAAGTACTCAACCGTTCGCGCGAGGGCAAACGAGTTGGGTGGAATAATGCAGTAGTCGCCTTTCATATCAACAAAAGAGTCACTGTCAAAATTCTTGGGATCTACAGTTTTGGAGTGCACATTGGTAAACACCTTAAACTCATCAGCACAGCGAACATCGTAGCCGTAGCTTGAGGTGCCGTAAGAGATAACCCGGTCATCACCAGAATAACGTACCTGACCCGCCTCAAAAGGCTCGATCATTTGAGTTTCCTCAGCCATACGGCGAATCCAGTTATCAGACTTAATGCTCATCTACGGTGACTCCAATGTGAATTTGATTATGCAGCAGGGGCGGTATGATACCGATTTGCAGCCGTGGGGCAAGATATCCTTCGAGAGGTTCAGAATCACAAAACCACTGGCACCTCGAACGCTGGTTAGAGAGTTCTAGATCCCTCGTCGCTCCGCTCTGTCTGGATGTCTGGATGTCTGGATGCCTGGATGCCTGGACGAAAGCACTACTGTCATCTCGAACCCATGTGAGATATCTCCCCTCAGCCCACTCAAACTCTCAGAAAATCCATGCACACCCTTTGCGATTAATCAGGGCCCGCTTATGGCTTGGTCCTTTTCAGATTAAGAAAGCGCCCTGTCTTAGCTCGTAATGAAAAGCCTAAACGAGTTGCGCGAACGCTGAAAATGACAAACCCATGGGACCGATCGCCAAGGGTGTGCATGGTTTTGCCCGCGCCGACCAACCGTAGATCCCTCGTCGCATTGCTTTGTCGAGATGACAGTACTTGTATATCGCAGGGATAACCTAATTGATGATATCCAAAGCTACAGCCCGTCACTTACTGAAAAATAATCTCCGGCCCAGCACTATTATCACCAACCTCTAACCCAGCAATCACCGACTCAGCAATCTGCCCGTAATGCTGCGCTATCGCACCCTTAGGATCAGACACCATCGACGGCAATCCCTTATCACCATTCTCTCGAATCGAGCGATCCAACGGCAAACTACCCAGCAGCTTAGTATCGTATTGATCGGCAACCTTCACGCCACCGCCATCACCAAAAATAGCTTCCTCATGGCCGCATTGACTGCAGATATGCATGGCCATATTTTCCACAATACCCAGCACAGGAATATTCACCTTAAGAAACATCTCAATGCCCTTTTTGGCATCTAACAGCGCAATATCCTGTGGCGTAGTTACTATTACCGCGCCGGCAATCTGAGCCTTTTGCGAAATCGTTAATTGAATGTCACCGGTGCCGGGCGGCATATCTACCACCAAAACATCCAGTTCACCCCACATAGTCTGCTGTAATAGCTGTAACAGAGCGCCAGACGCCATGGGTCCGCGCCACGCCATAGGCGTTTGCTCGGTGACCAAATAGGCCATAGACATAGTGGCTAAGCCATGGGCTTCAATAGGCGCAAAGTGTTTTTCATCGGCAGCTTTGGGTCGGGTACCATCAGCCACGCCGAGCATCATGGCAATACTAGGGCCGTAGATATCGGCATCCAGCAAGCCTACTTTTTTACCCGCAGCCTGCATGGCCAACGCCAAATTTACAGCAGTTGTCGACTTACCTACGCCACCCTTGCCCGAGGCAACAGCGACGATATATTTCACCTGATCTAACACTAAAACACTCCAATCCGTACTGATTTAACCATTAGGGCCAATTACTGCCAGTTCCACGGCGATTGCACATGAAAAGTTGGTGCAAAATCGCTATAGTTGCGGCTTATAATTATCGCCAAAAAAAGAATCTAACCATGTCATCAAAACGCCAAATACTGGTCACTAACGCCCTACCCTATGCCAATGCGGCATTGCATCTTGGTCATGTGTTGGAATACACACAAACCGATGTCTGGGTGCGCTTCCAGCGAATGCGCGGGCATGAATGTTACTACCTTTCTGCCGACGATGCTCATGGAACTGCCATCATGCTAAAGGCAGATGAAAAAGGCGTAACAGCTGAGCAGCATATTGCCGATATGCGTGCGATTCACGAGGCTGACTTTAAAGATTTTCTGATCAGTGTGGACAACTACCACACCACACATTCAGAGGAGAATCGCGAGTTTTCTGAGCTGATATATAATCGCCTCCATGCCAATGGTTATATCGCCAAACGCGAAATCACCCAGGCCTTTGACCCAGAGAAGAACCTATTTTTAGCCGACCGCTACATCAAAGGCACCTGCCCCAAGTGTAAAACCGACGATCAATACGGCGACAACTGCGAAGCCTGTGGTGCGACTTACTCACCCACGGATCTTATCAATCCAGTGTCTGCTATCTCTGGGGCCACCCCCATCGAAAAAGAGTCGACCCATTATTTCTTTAAGCTGCCCGAGTTTACCCAGTTCCTAAAAGACTGGACCCGCAGCGATGCCGTGCAACCAGAAATGGCTAATAAGCTGGGTGAATGGCTAGACAGCGGCCTGCAGGAATGGGATATCAGCCGCGACGCCCCCTACTTTGGCTTCGAAATACCCAATGCGCCGGGCAAGTATTTTTATGTGTGGCTGGATGCGCCTATTGGCTATATGGCCAGCTTTAAAAATCTGTGCGACCGAGAAGATATAGACTTTGATCATTACTGGAACAAAGACAGCGAAACCGAGCTGTATCACTTTATCGGTAAAGATATCGTCAACTTCCACGCCCTGTTCTGGCCCGCCATGCTCAAGAGTGCCGAGTTCCGCACCCCCACAAAAATCTGTGTCCATGGTTTTGTAACGGTGAATGGCAAGAAGATGTCCAAGTCTCGCGGCACCTTTATCAATGCGCGCTGCTATTTGGATCATCTGAACCCAGAGTATCTGCGTTATTACTACGCGTCTAAACTCTCAGGTTCGGTGGAAGATATCGATCTTAACCTCGAAGACTTCCAGCAGAAGGTGAATAGCGATCTGGTCGGCAAGGTGGTGAATATCGCCAGCCGCTGCGCCAAGTTTGTGGCCAATGGCAACGACGGAATTCTGTCGAGCAATATTGAAAACCCGGAACTCTGGGCTCAGGTTAGCGGCGCGGCAGACAGCATTGCCGAGCATTACGAGAACCGCGATTTTAGTAAAGCCATCCGTGAAATTATGGCTCAGGCAGATGCTGCCAACGAATATATTGCCGCCAAGGAACCTTGGAAGCTCAACAAAGACGAAACTAAACAGCAGGAAGTTCAGGATATCTGCTCTTTGGGTATCAACCTTTTTCGTGTATTGCTCACCTATCTCAAGCCCGTGCTGCCCGCCATGACCGCTGCCGGTGAAGAATTTCTTAATGACAGCCTGACCTGGGATTCGGTGCAGCAGCCATTAACAGACCATAAAATTAACCCGTTTAAACCGCTGATGCAGCGCATCGAAAAAGACAAGGTGGATGCCATGGTAGAAGCCAGTAAAGAAGAAGCCGCACAGGCAACGGCCGTTACGTTAGAAGGCCCCCTGGCCGACGACCCCATTGCCGATGAAATTAACTTCGACGACTTTATGAAGGTCGACCTTCGCGTCGCGCTTATCGTTAAAGCCAATCATGTCGAGGGCGCCGAGAAGCTATTGCAGCTAACCTTGGATATTGGTGGCGAAACCCGCAATGTGTTCTCGGGCATCAAGTCATCTTATAACCCAGAAGACCTCGAAGGCCGCCTCACCGTTATGGTCGCTAACCTAGCGCCACGCAAAATGCGCTTTGGCATGTCCGAAGGCATGGTACTGGCCGCTGGGGATAAAAAAGGCATTTATTTGCTCGAACCAGATTCTGGTGCGCAGCCAGGTCAACGAGTGACCTAAAAGCCCGCGCCAGCAGTATTTATTATATAGATCGAAAAGAACTAAAGCCCTGCCCCATTTATGTTGAATCGTAGCAGTTGATTCCCTGATAATGGGCCTCGAAATCACAAGACGTGTAGGCTATGCAAGAATTTGCCATTATTTTGGTCAGCTCCATTCTGATCAACAACTACGTATTAGTGCAGTTCCTTGGACTGTGCCCCTTTATGGGCGTGTCGAATAAACTCGAGTCGGCCATCGGCATGTCGGCGGCCACCACCTTTGTTCTGACCCTAACGGCCATGGCCAGTTACATCGTCGATGTGATGGTACTAATGCCACTGGGCCTAATTTACCTGCGCACCATCGCCTTTATTCTAGTGATTGCTGCGGTTGTGCAGTTCACCAAAATGTTTATCGAAAAAACCAGCCCATTGCTCTACCGAGTACTGGGCGTGTTTTTACCCCTGATTACCACCAACTGCGCGGTATTGGGTGTAGCCCTGCAAAATGCCTCGAAAGACCTCAACTTTATGGAGTCTTCACTGTATGGCTTTGGTGCAGGCGCCGGCTTCTCCTTGGTATTAATCTTCTTCTCAGCCATGCGCGAGCGACTGGCGGCTGCCGATATTCCTGCGCCATTCGAAGGTGCCGCGATCGCCATGATTACTGCTGGCCTTATGTCTCTGGCCTTTATGGGCTTTAGTGGGCTGGTATAAATGATCGAAAGTATTGCACAGCAACCTATACTCGCCGCGCTTATAGCGATGGTCGGACTGGGCGTCTTATTTGGTGCTCTGTTGGGTTATGCCGCTGAAAAATTTAAAGTCGAAGGGGATCCTATCGTCGAACAGATCGACGAACTGCTGCCCCAGACTCAATGTGGCCAATGTGGTTTTCCCGGCTGCAAGCCCTATGCCGAATCCATAGCCTCTGGCGATGCCATTAATAAATGCCCTCCAGGTGGTCAGTCCACCATTAACGCCATTGCCAATCTCCTCGACGTACCGGCACCCGAGCTGGATGCCGAACACGGCGAAGAAGCAGACCTTAGAACCGTCGCCTATATTCGCGAAGACGAATGCATTGGCTGCACCAAGTGCATACAGGCCTGTCCTGTAGATGCAATTTTGGGTGCCGCCAAACTTATGCACACCGTTATAGCCGGCGAGTGCACTGGCTGTGACCTCTGCGTAGAGCCTTGCCCAGTAGACTGCATCGATATGTTGCCCCTGACCGAAGGTCTGAAACAATGGCACTGGCCAGCCCCGCAAAATCAACTCGATATAATTGCTAGCGACCGAAGTGGTCATGAAGCGCCTAGCAACGAAGGCAGAGCAGCATGAGATCAACCTGGGTTACCCCCGGTGGGGTTCATCCACCCGAAAACAAACATCAATCGCTAACCATGCCGATTGGCAGCTTGCCGATCCCAGAGAAATTACTGGTGCCGCTCAGTCAGCATATTGGCGCACCGGCAAAAGCCTGTGTAAAGGTAGGTGCAAAAGTACTTAAGGGCCAAAAAATCGCCGAGGCTACAGGGGCAGTGTCTGTGCCTATGCACGCACCAACCTCCGGTACCGTCACCGCCATCGAAGACCGACCCATTGCCCATTCATCGGGCATGTCTGCGCCCTGCATCGAAATCACCAGCGATGGTAAAGACACCTGGATCGACCATAAAGGCGTTGCAGATTTTGAACATGCCAGCCCGCAGGCCTTAACGAAAACTATTGCCGATGCTGGTATTGCCGGCATGGGTGGCGCAGGTTTTCCCTCCGCTATAAAGCTCAGCCCCGGTCATCGGCGCCCCATCAATACGCTGATTATTAATGCCACCGAATGTGAGCCCTATATCACTGCCGATGACTCTGCTATTCGCGAACGCGCTGCAGAAATAATTACCGGCATTGGTATTCTCAGCCATATTCTCGGCAATCCGGTCAACATCCTGATTGGTATCGAAGACAATAAGCCAGAAGCCATTGCTGCTCTAGAACCCCATGTGGCCGACACAGGTATTTCCGTGGTGTCGTTCCCCACCAAGTACCCTTCAGGCGGCGAAAAGCAACTTATCTACATACTCACCGGCAAAGAATTGCCCAGCGGCCAATTGCCCGCCGACGCCGGTATGGTGTGCATTAATATAGGTACCACCTACGCGATCAAGCGCGCCGTAGTCAATGGCGAGCCGTTAATATCAAGGGTTACCACCATGACCGGTAATGCCTGTGGCATTAATCGCAACTACGAAACATTGATAGGTACACCTGTCAGCCATATGCTGGCCCACAGTGAATTTAACGAACATGCCTGCAGCCGTTTGGTGATGGGTGGCCCCATGATGGGTTTCAGTCTCACCAGCGCCGAAGTACCCATAGTCAAAACCACCAACTGCATACTGGCTCCCAGTTATTCTGAGATTCCCGATGACGAGCCCGCACAGGCCTGCATCCGCTGCGGTATGTGTGCCGAAGCCTGCCCAGCATCATTGCTGCCCCAGCAACTATTTTGGTACTCCCAGGCAGAAGATCACGACCGCCTCGAAGCCCACAACCTGTTCGACTGCATAGAATGTGGTGCCTGCTCCTATGTGTGCCCCAGCAATATTCCTCTGGTGCAATACTATCGCCACAGCAAAGGTGAAATCTTAAAGGCCCGGGAAGAGAAGGTTAAGTCAGACCATGCTCGCGAGCGTTTCGAATTTCATCAGCAGCGTATGGAACAGGCCGAAAAAGACAAAGAAGCCAAACGCGCAGCACGCCGCGAAGCCGCCGAAAAAGCCAAGGCAACCGTCGCTGCCAATGCAGGCACAGCAAAGGAAGGTACAGGCCCAGCGCCAGGTTCAGCCGCAGATATAATCGCCGCTGCCCAGGCCCGTGCCGCCGCCAAGCAAGTTAGCCCAGAAGAGCAACAAGCTAAATTTGAACGCTCCATCGCCGGTGCCGAAATGCGCGTGCAAATGGCCACAGACAAATTAGTCGAAACCAATGCTAAGCAAACTGAAGATCAAAAGAATATTCTTAATGCCGCTCTTGAAGGGGCCAAGCAAAAGCTTGAGCAGGCACAGGCGCGCCTCGCCGAGCACGTCAAAAAACACAGTGAGCAGGTTAAGTAATGGCCTTTAAACAGATCACCTCACCCCATGCTCATGCCGCGCAAAACACCAGCAAGGTAATGCAGCTAGTGCTGTGGGCCACCGTTCCCGGTCTTGCCGCCCTAACAATACAGTTTGGCTGGGGCAGCCTGATCAATGTGGTCTTGGCCGTCGTGACTGCCGTGGCCTGCGAAGCCGCTATTCTCAAATTGCGCAAACGCCCAGTCGCCTTTTATCTGCAAGACTACAGCGCCGTGGTTACCGCCGTATTACTGGGACTGGCACTGCCACCCCTCGCAGCCTGGTGGGTCGTGGTGGTTGGCAGTATGTTCTCCATTATTATCGCCAAACAACTTTACGGTGGTCTGGGCTATAACCCATTCAACCCCGCCATGGTCGGTTACGTGGTACTACTCATTTCATTCCCCATACAGATGACCACTTGGATTACCCCATTGTCCCTGTTGCCAGACGGCGTAAGCCATCCGGGAATTATAGAATCTTTAGGTATTGTATTTAGTGGTTACAGCCCAGCCGATGGCGTTACCGGTGCCACACCACTCGACGTCTTTAAACACAGCAGCGGCTTAGTGGTCGATCAGATCTATGAAAGCAATCCACTGTTTAGCCAGGCCGCCTTTGCAGGCGTCGGCTGGGAATGGGTTAACCTTGGCTTTCTGGCAGGCGGCATAGTATTACTGGCTACGCGAATATTTACCTGGCACGGCCCAGTGGCCATGCTCGCGGCCATCGCAATGATGTCATTACTATTTTGGGATGGCGGCAGTTCAGAAAGCCCCGGCTCACCGCTGATGCACCTGTTCAGCGGCGCCTCCATGATGGGTGCCTTTTTCATTCTTACCGACCCAGTATCCTCCGCCGTCAGTAATCGCGGACGACTCATTTACGGTGCACTAATTGGTGTGCTGGTTTATATCATTCGCGCCTGGGGCAACTATCCAGACGCCGTGGCATTCGCTGTACTAATAGCCAACTTTGCCGCACCCTTTATCGATAACTACACATTACCGCGCACCTACGGCCATACCGATCGCCGCAGAGCCACAGAAAAAGAGGAAGACTAATGATTCTTCAGTCCATCCGCTTTAACGCCATCGTGCTCGCAGTATTTGCACTGGTCACCGCGATAATTCTGGCCTCCACAGACACCTTAACCCGCGACCGAATCGCCGATTCAGAGCGTAAGGCCGCACAGCGCAAGCTGCTGGAAATTATTCCCATAGAGCGCCATGACAATGATTTGTTAATGGACGTGCAGCCAATACCCGAACGTTTTTGGACCAAGCTAGGACTCAAAAAAGGCGGTGACATTCATATTGCCCGCAGTGATGGCCAGCCCATAGCCGCCATTATTCCCGCCCTTACCCCAGATGGTTACAGCGGCAATATCGCCATGATAATCGGCATCAACTTTGATGGCACCATCGCTGGCGTGCGCGTCACCGAGCATCGCGAAACTCCAGGCCTAGGTGACAAAGTCGATCTTAAAAAGAGCGACTGGATACTCGACTTCAATGGCAAGTCACTGGTTAACCCTGACAAAAGTGGCTGGGATGTCAAAAAGAATGGCGGCGCCTACGACCAGTTTACCGGTGCTACTATTACCCCAAGAGCAGTAATTCATCAGATAGCCAAAACGTTGGAATACTTTACTGAAGACAGTGAGCGACTATTAATAGAAGCGGCTAAAAGTAAGAACAGCCCTGAGCAGATGAATAGCCTTGAGCAGGTAAATAGCCTTAAGCCAACAAACAGCCCTGAGCAGATAGGCAGCCTTGAGCCAATGCGTATAGAGACAAATAATGAGTGATGTAACCGCATCAGAAGTCGTCAAAAACGGACTCTGGACCAACAACCCAGCGCTCGTGCAGCTATTAGGTCTGTGCCCACTCCTAGCCGTGACCGGTTCAGTAGTGAATGCACTGGGTCTAGGCATCGCCACATTATCAGTGCTAGTAGGCTCCAACACCATCGTTTCATTAATACGCAACCACGTCAGCGACGCCGTGCGCCTGCCCGCCTTCGTGATTATTATCGCCGCCTTTGTAACCTGCGCCGAACTGCTTATGAAAGCCTTCACCTATGACCTGTATCAGATACTGGGCATCTTTATCCCACTCATCGTCACCAACTGTGCCATTCTTGGAAGAGCAGAAGCCTTCGCCAGCAAGAACAAAGTTGGCATCGCCGCATTAGACGGTTTAATGATGGGCCTAGGCTTTTTAGCGGTGTTGGTCGCCCTAGGCGCCATACGTGAACTGCTGGGATCAGGCACATTATTTGCCGACATGCATCTGCTCTTTGGACCCATGGCATCCACCTGGATGCTGCAGCCCTTTGGCGACAATTACAGCTTTCTAATAGTTGTGTTACCGCCTGGCGCATTTTTGGTCACCGGCTTTTTAATTGCCATTAAGAACGCCATCGACACCGCCAATAAGCGCCGAGCAGATGCGCAACGAGATGCACCGGTCAAAGGCGCGAAACGCATTAGAACCACCGGACATATATCCTAGTTAATGGTCAGGGAATAGAAATTAAACTGCTATAGCAGTGTCATAATTATAAGTATCATAGCTACAGCAGACAAAAACCAAATGGATTAGGTTTTTACCAAGGATAAACAGCAGCATGAATAAAAGCGGTTCCCAGCTAGTGCGCTACGCACTAGAGCAGCTCAATATACAACATACCTTCGGCGTGCTCGGTGCCCACAATCGCGACCTTTATAACGCGCTCAACGAATCAACAAGCATCAGCATCCATCTGGTCAACCAAGAACTCAGCGCCGCCTTTATGGCCGATGCTATTAGCCGCACCACTCAGAATAATTCAATTGGCGCCATGCTCATTAGCGCCGACGCCATCATCAGCCAAGGCATCGCCGAAGCCTTTATTTCTGGTGTGCCCCTACTCATTATCGCCGGCAGTTCAGACCACCAGAACTACGGCATAGACAGCCAACAACTGCTACAGCCCCTGACCAAAGCCTGCTTTAAAATCACCGAGCATGAAGAAATAATTAGCACAATATTTACGGCTCACCAGATGGCAGTCAGTGGCAAACCAGGCCCAGTGTTCATCGACATTCCCATCGAATTACAAATGCAAGACGAAGAGCTCGTTCAGCCCCTGCCCGTCCATCTGCACGCCGTCAATGAAGGTTCCCTAGATCAAGAGCACATAGATCCAAAGCACATAGATCACAGCGCCCAGCAACTTTTCAGCGCTGAACATCCCGCCATATATTGCGGTTGGAAAGCCACCAGCGCACAGCCAGAACTCATCGCCCTGGCCGAGTTTCTTTCCGCGCCCGTTTGCAACAGTCTGCAGGGCACTAGCGCCTTTCCAGCAAAGCATCCATTACATGCCGGACTCATCGTCACCCCAAGCGCCAAGCGCGCCCTAAAAGATTGCGACGCATTACTGCTAGTAGGCACCGCCAGCCACGATGGCATCGACCTAGACTATGCAGAGGCCGATTTGCCAGACAATATAATGCAGCTAGAACCAGAGGCGATCAAAGCCCTACTCAGTAAACTGCAAGAAATGCATGCCAATGCCAATACAAATAAAGAAACCAACGACAACAAAGACCGAGCAACCGCAGTCGCAAAAACCATCGCCAAATATAAAAACGAACAAAAAGAAGACTGGCTAGAACACAACAGCAAAGGCCGCGTAAACCCCGCCGTGTTTTTTGATGCCCTAGCCAACGCCACCAACAACGACGCCATCGTCGTCACCGGCCACGGCAACCACCGCACACTGGCCGCCGAACTACTGCCCATCAACAATCCCAGAGGCTTTATCTGCCCCACCAGTTTTAACGCCGCGGGCTACTGCGTGCCCGCCGTCAACGCCATTAAACTCGCCAACCCCAACCAGCAAGTGGTAGGCATAGTAGGCGATGGCGCCATGATAATTAATGGCCTAGAAGCACTCACCGCCGCAAGAGAAAAACTTGGCACTATATATTGCCTATTCAATAACAGCCAACCCAACACTGAGAAAAACCTAGGCCATATACACTGGGACGCCTTCGCCGACGCCCTAGAATGCGGCTACTTCCCCATCGCCAATAACAACGGCATAGACACCATTCTTCGCCGCGCATTAGAAACCGCCGCCCAGGGGCAACCCGTGATAATCGATGTGAGTATCGACTACAGCCGTAAATCTTATTACGCCCAAAGCGAAGAAAAAGCAGCGCACGAAAGGCTGCCGAGTAGAGATACATTAGAAATAGTGAAGCGCGCGATCGTGCGCAAAATCATGGGTGCAAGAGCGAACTAGTAGCTCTCAATATCCTTAGCAAACAGCATCTCAATATTACGAAACGCCTTAAACTCCAAGTGATTGCCACTCGGGTCCTTTACAAATAACGTCGCCTGCTCACCCTCACGCCCTTCAAAGCGCACATAGGGTTCAATCACAAACTCAATCCCATTCGCCTTCATCATCTCCACCGCCTGCTCGTACTGATCCCATTCCATAATTACACCAAAGTGGGAGGCTGGCACTGCATGGCCATCTACAGAATTGGTGGCAGCGGCAGGATGATCTTCAGGGGCGACTAAGTGGGCTACCAGCTGGTGGCCGAAGAAATCGAAGTCTATCCAGCGGTCAGATTCACGGCCGGTGGGGCAGCCTAGGATGCCGCAATAAAAGCCGCGCGCAGCCTCAAGGTTAGTGACGGGGAAGGCTAGATGGAATCGTGGGTAGGACAAGTTGGTCATGGTAGCTACTGGCTAGTGGTCTAAGCAACAATGGTATCACTGGGTCGCAGTTTTTGTTATCCAGAACGTCGGAATTGATAAAAGAACAATCTGGGACCAAGATTCAGAGTCCAAGATTAAGGGTCAGACCTGATTTAGAATGAAATAGCCTAATACCTAAAGCTCAGCCGCAATCACCGATATTTCCACCAACAAACTCTCTCTCGCCATACTCGCTTGAACACAGGCACGCGCAGGCGCATACCCCTCAGGCACCCAGTCGTCCCACACCTCGTTCATCGCGGCAAAATCTTGCATATCCTTGATATAAATAGTCGCAGACAGTATCTGTGTTCTATCGCTTCCCCCTTGCTCTAGTAATGTATCCACCTTCGCCAGCATAGTTTCCGTCTGCTCTTTGATACCTTGCTCCGCATCTGCGCACACCTGGCCACATAAATAAACGGTGCCATTATGTTTCACAATTCTGCTCATGCGTTTCTTTGTTTCAATGCGCTCTATCAATGCTTATACCTTTCTATGCTGGATTATTTTGGTGGGCTGTGGCGCTGCACTATGGCAGCTATGGCCCGTCATTATTTTATGCGAGGGAGTCTAGCGCACTGCGTAAACGTTGCGTTAGGTGTTTTGGATAGGCGTTGGTCAGAGACACTGCGTCGCATTGCTGAAACTGTTTGAATTTTTTGATGGCCTCTACAAAGGCTGCAATCAAAAAATCCTCATCAAACGGGTGATCTTCCAAGTAGAGTGACTTAATCTCTAGATGGCTGACCTTGCGATGGGCTTTGCAGTCCATGCGCCCAATAAACTCACCCCGATAAAGTAGCGGCAGAGAAAAGTAGCCATACTGTCGTTTAGCTTCGGGCACATAGCATTCAATTTGATAGTCATATTCAAACAGCGCCCTTAGCCTATCTCGCTGAATCACTGCATTGTCGAATGGAGAGAGTATCAGCATGCGGTTACTCATCCTTGGCAACGGGCACTCAAGGGCACCAGACTCCAGAATAAATACCTCACCGCTACCTAGCTGTATCTGCTCTAAAATTCTCTGTCCCAGCCGATCATTGACTAGGTCTTTTACCGCTCTGCGCAGTTCAGCATTGCGTCGCAGATAGGTAATGCCTTTAAGTGACAGCAGCCCTTGGCAGCGCAGCTGTTGATCAACTAGATGTGCCGCGAATTCCTCTATGCTGGGCATCTGAGTATTCACCTGAGAGGGAAGCACTCGCTCGGTGAGATCGTAGCTCTTCTGAAATCCCTCACGGTTACACACCATAAGGTCCCCTTGCATATACATCTGCTCAAGGGCTTTTTTGGCCGGTTTCCAATCCCACCAGCCTGTACCTGTTTTTTTGGTCTCGGTTTCTAAATCTCGGGAGCGCAGAGGACCCTCGGAGCGAATACGCGCCAACAGTTCCCGGATAATTTTCTTATCAGGATTTTTATACCAGTGGGTTAGGCCACTTTTGAGGGCATGCTTGTAGGGTAGGGAAAAACGAAAATCGTCTATGGGCAGAAAGGCTGCCGCATGAGACCAGTACTCAAAGATGTCGCCATTAAGTAAGAGTTCATTGATCATGGCTGGCTTGAACTTGGGCACTCTAGAATGAAGAACATGGTGGTGCGCGCGCTCCACCACCGAAATGGTATCGATCTGCACATAACCTAGATGATTAATGGCTTTAAGCGCACCAGCCATTCCGTACCCAAATGGCTGCACCTGAAGTAAACCTTGGGCAGCTAGAGAAATGCGGCGTAACCGAGCTAAGGCCTGTGGCTGTGTTATTTCAATCATGCTTATATTGGCCAGAGGGTAACATTAGCATCAGAAACTCTTGTGGCCCGACTACCCTCAATTGGTGGTTAATTTGAAGAACATCCGCACTTCTTATATAAGGATTCGCTCGCGTTATAACACTTTATGCTTTCACAACGTCGGCCTAGTTAACTGCTGTACCTGCGGATAAACGCCGTTAATAGTTACCCCTAAGCTTTTTACTTGCGGCTAATTTACGGCCAATTTATGGCTATATAAATTAATTAGGGGTCAGGAAAGATAACCGCAAAAATCTAACCCATAGAATCTATTAACCAGCCACAAACCTCAAACGCAACAACGGCTGCCCTGTCGGTTCATGATGTTTTTCCTCTAGAAGCTCAAAGCCATATCTAGCGTAAAACTTACGACCAATGGTATTAGCCTTAAAAACCTCGAGCTCAAGACTACTATAAAGCTCATTAGCTTTGTCCATTAAGGCCTTACCAATACCTTTGCCATGATAATTGGGCTGCAGGAACATCGCGCCAATCTCATTACCCATCAGAGCAACAAACCCCACGACCTTGCCGTCGAGTTCGGCAACCCAGGTATCTGTATTAGGCATGTATATTTCGGCAATATCTTTGCGTTGTTGGGCCAGAAAATCTTCTGTCATAAACGGATGGGCTAGTCGAGTCGCTGCCTCCCAAGAAGAGAGCACGGCCTCTAAATCAGAGGTGTTATATTGTCTTATGTTCACCAATTCTTGTCCTTTTACTTATCGTCGCTGTCGTGGATTATTACTCATATAAGAAAGCGCTCTCAGCCAGCGTCTGTAGCACCTGCTGAGAGCTAACTAAAAAATACCCAATAGCTCAGAGGGAATTATAATAGCTGTCTTTAATATAGACCATGGGGTGCTGAGCACAGGCTTGTTGACGGCGAAATATCTGGCCCGATAGCTGCGATATGGGAAATGCCTATCAGCAAAAATAGACATAAATGATTATTCCCCATCAATCCTTAGGATACTTTATGGACACTGAGGTTTCAGCCGGCGCCTAAGTTTTTCAATGCGCCTTCAATATCCCGGCAAAGGTCATCTGCATCTTCAAGCCCTACATGAAATCTAACTAATCGGCCTTCATCGGGCATGTGTTTTTCGGCACGAAGATGATGGGGAATGGCTGGCATAACCAAGCTTTCAAAACCGCCCCAGCTAGTTCCTAAGCCAAACAGGTTTAGACCATTAATAAAGCCTTCAAATTGCTGTTCGTTGCAGGGCTCTAGTTCGACAGTGAAAGGGCCAGCGGCGCCGGTGAAGTATTTCTGCCAGAGATAGTAATCATTACCCTTGTTCTTACTTAGGGGTGGGTAGAAAATTTTCTTTATTTCAGGGCGCTCAGATAACCAAGAGGCAACAGCCATGGTGCTTTCTTGGTGCCTTTCCATTCTTACTGACAGCGTGCGTAGGCCTCTTAATGTGAGCCAGCATGAGTCTGGCGCGGCATGGGATCCGAAGCGATCACACCAGTCTCTGACTGGATTCATAGCCTCATAACTTCCGGTGATTAGGCCGAGCATAGTGTCGGAGTGACCATTGATATATTTGGTAGCCGCATGAATAGAAATATCAATGCCAAAGGAATGAGGTTTAAAGAATATTGGGGTGCCCCAGGTAGAGTCGCAGGCCACCGGGATTTTGTGTGTTTTGGCTTCGCTACAGATGCGCTCTATATCAAACAACTCCATGCGAATAGACGAAGGCACTTCTATATAGACGAGACTGGTTTCTGGCTTGATGAGGTCTTTAATATTTTCATTGGGCCCAAAATAGCTGACCTTCGTGCCTTGATTAACAAGTTCCTGTTCGCAAAACTTTTGCGTTAAACCGTAAACGCCTTCGCTGACCAAAATGTGTTTCCCGGGGCCTGCATGGGAACCCAGTACCGCAACAATGGCACTGAGACCAGAGGCTGTGGCAATGCAGGTTTCTGCATTCTCAATGTCGGCCATGGCCTTCTGTAATTCAAATGAGGTTGAGGTGCCAGAACGCCCGTAACGCAAAGCTTCGAAAACTGGCGTGGTGTAGGATTCTTTGAAGGCTGCCAGATTAGGGAATACGACTGTTGAGGTTCTCACTAGCGGGGGACTAACGCCGGTTGCCTGACCATTTGAGGCGCGACCTAAGTGGCCCAGTTTGGTATCTATTTTCATGCCTGCCCTCTTCTCTAATGAATGCTTGGTATGGATTCACCCGAGGTATATATAGTTTAGTAGCCCCATGGAATAGTCTTTATTGCGGATCACAAATTACCATTATGTTGACTGTGAGTACAACGGGGGTCTTCGAGCCATATTTACAGCTCTGACGTCTTTGAAGTATTAATGGGGATTTTGCCTTACTGAACGGCTCACCTAAGCAGCAAGTGCTACCTAAGCCTCGTGTAAAAGTATCTCCGCTTGAACCTGATCGATAAGTTCTTGCAACTGAGCCTTACTCGCTTGTTTGATAATTACAGGCACATCTTTTGCCATTTCGTTAGCCAATGCCTCTTTGAGCATAGTTAGCTGCTTTTGGGATGCCAAAAACTGTTTGTTATTCATGGTAGTTACGCATTCTCTTATCTCTTATTACAAGATAGCTGTGATCAGAACTGAGCACTATAGGTCGTGCTAGGTTAAGTGTAGTCGGTTTCTGGTTTATTGAATGACTTTTGGTTAGGCCGAACGGCGTCTCGACACATCAAAATAAAAACTAAATCTGCCCTTTGACTAGCAGCTGTAACTCCGTTCATTATCCTAAAAACATATCCGCTGAAACGCTAGAAAACTAAAAAAGGCACAAGAAGACTAAGAAATCCCTGTTCAACTTAGTAACATGGCTAAATAGAGAGTCATAAGAAGCACAGTTTACTGCCGACTGGCCCCTATAAACTTCGACAACAACATCACATATATTTATGTATTCATTGGCCTTCTTGAGGATCAATGACTATCTTTAATATGTCGAATTTCATTGATACTTCATTATTCATAATAATGGCAGTTTTCAACGAGACACAACTGGCTACCAGGTGTTTCGTTGATATTGGTGGCCATAAACCAAGGAGCTTAACCGATCTTAAGGAGCAAGATTGATATGAATACGAACTTATTAACTCAATGTAAAAATCTTCTACTAATTTCGACACTACTATTATCCTCATCAGTATTTTCAGCAGCAAATGAGCATCCTTCATTCAGATTAAAGCCGGAGGGAAGTTTAGACGACTTACAGCTTAAGTCAGCGTCCCAGGTTTCTATATCTAGGCTAGATAAAAAACCATCTCAAAATGAATTACATTACGATGAGAAACACCCCCGAACGTACGCTAGCATTGCAGACACTTCCAGCATTGACCCACGTAAACTAATGATCTCAGATGTAATATCTATTGATCCTGAAAAACCCAATCTGAAATTACCTGATCCAGTAATAACGATCAAAGGCAAAGATTACATATTGTCAGTGATCGAGTCAGTATTTGATCACAAGGAAAATTTCCGTTACGTCACCGCACTGATCGTGGGGCATGAAGGTAATGCTAGATTTATTATTGATGATGCTACTAAAGAAGTGGTTGGAAATATCACAATTGATAGTGAAACCTATAGAGTCTTACCTCGGGAGATTAACAATACTCAGCAAATTATTTACAAGCTAAAAAGTCCACGAATCAAAAGCACAAAGCGCCTTAAGGCTAGAATAATATCCAAAGATGATCAGTCAAATATAAGTCGATTAGAACGAGAACTACTGAAGACTGAACTATTATTAGATATAAAGCCAAAGATTTTTAGGCAGTCATCTAACAAGAATGGAGGTCGTACCAAATTAATTCGAGGAAATATCGGCAATATTGACGTCAACGAGCTTATAACCAAAAGAAATGTTGCTCCAATAAAGACACTTTTGGATGAATTACAAATTCTCACCTATTCAGATATAGGCAGTGAGTACCAGATTTCCAAAATAGTAGGAACTCCAGAGCGAGGATATTCGGTAAATTACAATCAGATAATTAATGGCATCCCTCTCAGAAGTGGCTCTAGAATAAGGTTTACGGATACCGGTCAAGTTACTGAACTATCCAACATGATGATTGGAGCCGACCGAGTTGATATAAAGCCCTCGATGTACTCTGAGACTGAGATTCTACAGATAGCAAAAAAAGCAGCGCAGAAGCATTTATCCGAAAATCTGCTGACATTTATCACTCTTGAACGTACCCCTCCGTCTGTCGGTTACAAAATCATTGATGCTAATAACACTCTAACGCCCTATTGGGAGATATTACTTTATGAGGTTCAGTCTGAAAAAGGTGCCTATAGAGTTTTTGTTGATGGACATACCGGTAAGGCTAAAGTTAGGGAAGCTTTAGATAGAATTACCACTCAAATACAAACAGATATTTGTGAACACGAATCCGGAATTTCACTACCGGCATGTCAGGATGTCAATATTGTAATACCTTTTTATCCACCAATAACGATTATTAGCACTGTTCGAGAGATTATTAGCGAATCAACTACTGGACAGTTTATATGTGAATATTCGGGTCTTTGTCAAGACCCGCAGGCCAAGCATCCATGGGAGGTTATAAATAATATGGAAGATTGGCTATCTGAAAACACCGATGGCATTTGCTGTTCTGAAGTTGGAGGACTCTCTGACTCTATTGACGTTAAAATAAATACTCCTGATCCTGCAGGACCCTCCTTTGACAAATCTTCAGGTACCATTTCAATCCCTCACCCTGCCAGCTTAGATCCCTCAATATACAATCCAGTGCAAGCACAAAAGATCGATGACGTAGTGGTACATGAAGCAACCCATGGTGTGATTCACGGTGTTAATTCAGAGCTATCTAGCGCAATATCGGGAGGTGACCCTTGGGCAACTGCTCTAAATGAGGGGTTTGCCGATGCCATGGCAGTTCTTTATTCGGAAACATTTAGCCCCCCTGGAAATACCAAGATAGCCGAAGAACTATTTAAAAATTCAAACGACGTGAGAGACATATCAGATAGTAAAAGCTTTGACGACTTTATAGATAGCTCTGCCCCGGGGATTGCACAGTCGAATGGTAAGATATTCAGTAATATGATTTATAGATTACGCCAAAATGGCCTATCAATTAGTCAAGCCGCGAAAGTCATAGTGTGGATTGCGGATACTGTCAGTCCAGATGATGGTCTCATTCATGACAAACTCGATGAGAAGGATATCAAAGATGCGATTGATGATATTTCAGTATTAGATCAAGCCATCGGCGCTATATTGGATATTGTTTGGGGGCAAATGAATGGCTATGAAGATCCACCAGCGGGTGGTGGCGGTTCAGGTACTCCATTTTCACCCTCTTTTGTTACAGGTGTCTTTAATGGTTGCTACAACAATAGCGTCAGTCTGTATTCAAACTCTTGGGGCGCATCCTCTGGAGCAAGCTACTATCAAGTTTATTATAGTCCAACGGGGGGCGGCTATACCTACTCCTTTAGTTCAAGCTTTCCAGCGGCCGGAACTGCGAACACAATAAATGCCTTTGTAAAGGTAAAAGCCTGCAATTCAAATGGGTGCTCACCACTATCAAACAGCACCTTCTTTCAACCTCATCTTTGTGGCGGTTAGCTAGAAAATATATCGCTAATAGAAATAGGAGTGGGACAACCTAACTAAAGTCCCACTCTTATATTTGCCTTGGATTCACCAAGGCAAATTATCTAAATCCACATTGCCACCGGTCAGAATAATCCCCACCCGCTTGCCCTGAAACTGCTCAGGCTGATCCATAATCATCGCCAGAGGTACTGCACAAGAAGGTTCGCAAATGACCTTGAGTCTTGTCCAAATCAACCGCATGGCTACAACTACGCGCTCTTCTGAGCAGAGCAAAATATCGTCTACCTGTTCGGTAATAATCTCAAAGTTACGCACACCTAGGGTAGCCCGCAAACCATCGCAGATGGTGTTGGGGGTAAATTGTGCGAGCCGGGTGCCGCTTTTAAAGCCTAACCAAGCATCGTTAGCTTGGGCGGGTTCTGCGCCAATGACTTGGGTATTTGGAGCCAGGGCTTTGGTAGCGATGGCGGTTCCAGCTAACAGGCCACCCCCGCCTACTGGGGCTGTCATAATATCTAGGGGCTGTTCTATTTGCTCTAGCATCTCTATGGCAGCAGTGCCCTGTCCTGCGATGATTACGTCGCTGTCGTAGGGATGAACTAAGGTGCTGCCTTGCTCTTCTACTAACCTGGCCACGGTACCTTCTCTTGCGGCCATGGTGGGTTCACAGAGCACTATATTGGCGCCATAGCCTTCGACGGCGGCAATCTTTACGGTTGGCGCATTTTCGGGCATGACCACGGTACAGGGTGCGCCGCGGAGGGCTGCGGCCCAGGCCAATGCGGCACCGTGATTGCCGGAAGAATGGGTGATTACGCCTTTTTTCAGGCTTTGTTCGTTCATTGAGAAGACGGCATTGCACCCACCGCGGGCTTTGAAGGCGCCAATCTTTTGTAGGTTTTCGGCTTTAAAGAATAGCTCGCAACCAATGATTTTATTCAGGGCACTGCTCTCTAATACTGGCGTGCGGTGAATGTAGGGCGCGATGCGCGTATGGGCTTGCTGGATGTCTTTTAGGAGTAATTTCATCGCTACAGCTTAGTGTAAATCGATGGAATAGGGATAGTAGAAATTACTCGCCGTCCATAAACCGTTGCAAGCGACGATGCAATTCCCTGTTCTCTTGCCTGAGCTGCTCTAGCTCATCCAGCAGGCTAATTGCCAGTGCTATGCCAGCCCAATCAATATCTAGGTCATTATGTAACCGGCAGGCTTTTTTGGTAACGGTGATCATGTGGATATTAAAGCTCCAGTCGTCTGGGGAGGCGCCTTTGGGCTCAATAATGCCGTGGTCAATTATCTCAATAATAGTCTGGCTGGGTAGTTCGGTGGCACAGCAAATCTCTTCAAAGCTAAAATATTGGGGTTGTGACGTTTCCATTATGAGTTACTCCATTCTTCCCTAGGGTCAAAGTCTGCCTCGCTAGCCAGTGTCTGCCAATACTGCCTGATGTCGTCATTGATAATGGTCGGCATCACTACTTTGAGGACCGCATACAAATCGCCACGGCCCTCTTTGCGCACCAATCCTTTGCCTTTAATGCGCATGCGCTGACCGGTTTGGCTATTGGCGGGAATAGATAGTTTAATTTTGCCTGACAATGTCGGCACATCTATTTTGGCGCCCAGCGCAGCTTCCCAGGGGGCTAGCGGCACTGTGATAACTAGGTTGTGGGCCTCAACGTCAAACAGCGGATGGGGTACTAGTCGAATGCGTAGATACAGATCACCATTGGCGGCATTCCCTGCCCCCTGTTCACCCTGACCTTTGAGTCGAATACGTTCACCGTCGGTCACGCCTGCAGGTATTTTTACATTGAGTGTCTTACTAATTTTATTGATACGGCCCTGTTGATCACGATGTGGGAGACCATAGGAAATAGTTTTGGTTGAATTGGCTAGGGTGTCTTCAAGAAAAATTGGCAGATCTGTTTCTATATCCTGACCTTTCCCATTAAAATCCTGCTGGGAAAAACCGCCGGCCTTCCCCCTGTGTGCGCTACCAAAAATTGATGAAAAAAAGTCAGAGAAGTCGCCATCATGGGAACTGTCTTGTCGCCCTGCGGATGACTGCCATCCCGGTGGTGGTTGGAAACCTCCGGCACTTTGTTTCCGGCCCGCATACTGGCGGAGTTCATCATATTCAGCGCGCTTGTCAGTATCTTTGAGTACTTGATAGGCCTCATTAACTTCTTTAAATTTCCCTTCGGCCTCATGGTCTTCGCTAACGTCTGGGTGATATTTTCGAGCCAGCTTGCGATAAGCGGTTTTGATCGCCTTGCTATCAGCATCTGGCGCGACTGCCAATATTTTATAATAGTCTTTAAATTCCATAGTTCATCAATTATCCAGCTCATTTTTTGTGTCTGTTTCTTAAAGCCTAGTCTATGTTTTCTGGTTTGTGGATCTCTTGATCTGGATAACTTTTTTCATGCTTAATGGATTTGATTTCAGGCTATTTGCCATATACTAGATCTTTCTACCCGCTGGGTTGCTAAAGGGCTAATTATGATTAGGGTTTGTATTTACGATGGAACTAATCTGTCTCGGGGAAGTGTGGAGCTTATTGCCACGCCCCTTGCAGAAAATTCCTTTATTTGGATTGATATTCAGGCTGAACCCAAGGAGTCTGAGCAAGTTATTTTTGACCAATTTGGCTGCCACGAACTGACTATTCAGGATGCCCGCCGCCTGCGGCACCCCCCTAAAACTGAACATTTTGGCGATCAGTCTTTTGTACTGTTACGCGGTCTTGGCGCCGTATCTGAAGGCCTAGCTTTTGAAACATTACAAATTGCCTGCTTTATTGGCGGCAATTTTTTAATCACTCGCCGTGATGAGCCCTGCCGCACCATCGATACCTGGTGGAATGATCGCAGTTTAGAAACAAGCTTGGCCGGCGGGCCTTTTGTGCTGTTTGCCTCTCTTAGCAATAGTCTGGGGTTGGAATACTTGGAGTTTTTATTGGACTTTGAGCCTGAGCTTTCTAATTATGAAGATACTCTGTTGGCCTCACCTAACGACAACCTTCTGCGCGAGCTTATCGCCTGTAAAACTTGGCTGCGTAAACTTAAACGCCTGCACAGTTACCACGACCGAGTGTTTTCACAACTGCTTATCCACCTGGATAAAAAGCTGCGCCATGTCCCCAATATTATCCATGCGGTGACCGATGCTTACGACAAATTTGATCGCCTCAATAGTTTGTCGGCCCTGTACTATGATCTGGCCGGTGATTTGATTGATGGGCATATTTCCCTCACCTCTCACAAGCTAAATGAGACCATGCGCATACTCACGGTGGTGACCGCCATCTTTGTGCCACTGGGATTTTTAGCCGGTCTGTACGGTATGAATTTTGACAATATCCCTGAGTTACACAACCCTAATGGGTATTTTATTTTGGTTGGGGTTATGGCCACAATAGCCATAGGGCTTGTTGTTTTATTTAAAAGGAATAAATGGCTGTGATGGATAAAATCGAATACTGGCTCAATGTGCCCATTGTACAAATTGGTGACTACGCATTAAGAACCGCAGACCTTGCCTCTGCGATTGGCATTTTACTGATCACCATGCTGGTCTCACGGATTATTACCCGCGCCGCTACCATGGCGGCTAAGCGTAGCCGTGCGCGAGATCAAAATATCTATGTGATCAATCGCATGCTGAAATATATCGTCTACGCCGTGGGTATTCTAACGGCGCTATCGACACTGGGTTTTGGTTTTGGCAAGTTAACGATTGTGGCGGGTGCCCTAGGTGTGGGTATTGGTTTTGGTTTGCAGTCGATTGTGAATAATTTTGTCAGTGGCATTATTATTCTGTTTGAAAAATCTCTGCGAGTGGGGGATTTTATTGAACTGCCCAATGGGCTCCTCGGTGAAGTCCGCGAGATCAATATTCGCAGCACCTTGATTCGCACCTTAGATAATGCCGATATCTTAGTACCCAATGCCGATTTTATTACCAATCAGGTGAATAACTGGACGCTTAATGATGATGTTCGGCGTTTTACGATTCCCTTTAGTGTGGCCTATGGCAGTGATCTAGAACTGGTAAAAAAGGCGGGGCTTGAGGCGGCCGATAAAGTCGATCTGACTTTGCATCGCGCCAATCTAAAACCCGATGTATTGGT